>ERZ780137.1223-NODE-1223-length-16073-cov-11.897303_pt1 | contig 16073 bp, 12 predicted proteins | sample MGYA00511020_ERZ780137 | MGnify/ENA primary metagenome ERZ780137 (study PRJEB29588, sample SAMEA2157917) | human gut metagenome | biome: human gut; feature: human-associated habitat; material: faeces | place: Denmark | collected 2008/2010 ... | reverse complement strand
AAGACAGCGGCCTCTCACGCCGTTAACGTGGGTTCGATTCCCGCACGGGTCACCAGGAAAAGCACCTTAGCTTAGCTAAGGTGCTTTTTTGTATATCTAAAACCACTCGCTAGGCGAGTGGTTCGATAAAGATTATATCGATGAGTAATGAAACTCAAACAAAGAATTTTGGAATAGTACCAGTGGGGCAATTCCAGACTGGGTTATTGGCGTATCGCCGGTAGTCCTGTATTAAAAGGTTCCATTGCAAACGAAAGACTCGCAGAAGCAGGATATTTTAGTATCCTCAGGCGCTACTACGAGTCCTTGCACTTATGCGGTTGAACCGCCGTGTGCCGGTCGGTACGCACGGTGGTGTGAGAGGTCGGCGCTTTCGTTAAGAGAGCCTCCTACGCGATTCTTTTAGGTAAAAAAGCAAACAAACAGAACACTTCATTCAAATGCATATAGCGGCTATTTATTTCATACAGAGACAAATAGCGGCACAGAACAGATATAATAAAAGAAGCTATAAAAAGCAGGTATTCACGTGGAAGACGATATCGTTTCTACATGAACACCTGCTTTTTTATTTATTATTTACTGGTGGAATAAATAGTGGTAGCCAAGTATTCATCACTGACCCAACCATAAATCCCATTGTAATATACAACAACCCAGTCAGGCACATTGCTGCTATAGCCGCATTCCCATATGATGATACCGTAGGGGATATTATCCATTTTTTCATAATTTGTACCGGGACCTTTACGCATAACCAGCCCATGATCAGCAGTGGTGTAGGTACAAAGGCTATCAATTCGGCTAAGCGTTACATCTGGTGCAACGCATCCATCCGGCAGAATAATGTCGGCATTGTTTTCGGTGTAATCCTGTACTTGCAGTAAGCCCCAAAGGCCATTCTGTTTTGCCCATACGCAGCCATCGCGCGCGGGGGCTAAATCTTCATATTGCCCAGCGGGAATTATCTCATTGCCGTAAACATCCAGAACTAGCTTTTGTCCGGATTGATTTTTCACAACTACCATGCCAGATAAGTCTGCGTAAGGATATTCAACAATTTCGTTCATGATGGACAAACTCATCTGCGGCTGATAAATGCAGGGGATTACTAAAGCACCGCTTTGGTCGCAATATCCCCAGTTACCGGCTGCATCCTTTACCGCGATTAAAGATTCACCGGCCATACAGGCATCCTGGTAGTCGAAATCGGTTAAAATTGTACCGTTTTTATCCGCAACGGCAAAAGGTGCAGAATTGTCAACAAGATAACCGGCATATTCATCATCCCAAATGCCTTGCTGGATGCCAACCAAATCAGGAGCATACACCTGTTCGATGGGCGTGCCACTAAATGTATAGACACCAATAGCAGAACGGTAAATCTGGCTGTCACCTAAAATCCACTGGATGCCATACCCGCCGTGCCCGCCCAGCATGGTTGTAAAAGGCATTTGTTGGGCAACCAGCTCCTGGTTAATCTGTTCTTCCAGGGCATTCAGCTTCTGGTAATCGTATGTATCATCTACCCCAATGGAGAGCTCCTGCTCACCATACAGGTACGGGATGCTTTCTGACAAATCTTCCAGAAAAGCATTACAGTTGGCAGCATTAAACAGGCTCCAGCGTTCGCCCTTGCGCACAGCGTACAGATTTCGGGCAGCGGCGTAACCGGCAGTGTGGGTTTCGCGGGAGAAGAGAGGAATCATCTCGTCAAAATCATATTGCGGCGGTAACTTCCAGTTGGCATTGCTAGTGGATGGTATAGCTGTGGCAACAGGTTCACTGGTCGGGGAAAGAGCAGCGGAGGAAGCAGGTTTATTTTCTGGCGCTGCAGCACAAGCGGTAAGCATTATTGCGGTGATAACACTGGCGGAAAATGAGAATAACTTCCTTTTCATGGCTTTTCACTCCTTGCGTAAATGATTTTTCGGTAAGATGAAGAAGTAATATAAGAAAGTGAATTCATAAACCCTATAATATCTTATTTTATCAAAAATATCTGCTAATGGGAATAGCTAACAATTCTACATGGATAAATTTGGATAGTATGACAAAGATTGCAGAACTGGAGTGAAAGTCCGAATTATGGGATGAGTTATCTGCTATAATAAAAGAAACAAGGAGATGATTACCATGTTACTCGGTCATACCAAACAAATCAATGGCGTCTGGAAAATACAATCCCTAAAGCAACACAGTGAAAACGTGGCCGAGTACTGCGCACGGGCGTGCCAGCCGCTGGGACTTGAAAATTTGGGCCGTCTTACAGGCTGGCTCCATGACGTTGGAAAATCTCATATCAACGTGCAAAAACATCTGAGAGGCCAGACAAACGAAAAAATCAATCATTCCAGCGCCGGAATGCGGTGGCTATGGGAAAATTATGGCGGAGAAACAGCTTCACCACCTTCTCGCTTGACTGCGCAAATGGCAGCATTGGCAATCGGATCCCATCACTCTGAACGTATGGATGTTTTCGACCTGAGTGGAGTAGAACCCTGGATAAAACATATGTATTCAGAGCAGGCTCAAGAGCTATATGAAGAAAGCTGCCGGGCCTTTTTTGCGGATTGCATAAGTGAAACAGAGATACGGCAAATGTTTGCCAAAGCTGCGCAGGAGGTAGAATGTCTTGTGCGGAAAATCCGAACGCAGGAAGGAAAGAAGCCGCGGCTTTGTATCTATCAGGTCATGTTGGGGTTGGCACACAGATTTTTGTTTGCAGCCCTGATCGATGCAGACTGGTTGGATTCAGGCAACTATTATAATCAAGAAGGATGCCTTCCCCCAGAGCAGCTTCCGCCATGGGATCTGATAGAAAGCAATGTTGAAACATTCCTGAACAATTTGCAGCCCCGACATAAAATAGATACCTTGCGTGCAGAAATTTCGGAGCAGTGCAAGACAGCAGGCGAATGTGCAAAGCGGGGTATTTACCGCTTGTATGTGCCAACAGGCGGAGGAAAAACATTTTCCGGGCTGCGATATTGTGTGCATGCGGCCAAAAAACTTTCGGCCCGGCATATTTTCTATGTTGCACCGTTCCGGTCGATTATCGGACAGAATGTACAGGAGTTCAAAAAGGCATTAGGCGGCAGTGAATATCTGTTGGAGCACCATACGGATGCGGTGCTGGATACAGAGAACCCCGAAATTCTCCGCCAGCTGGAACGCTGGCAGGAAGCGCCGGTGATATGTACAACTATGGTACAGATGCTGCAAACCCTGTTTTGCAGCAGGCGGCAGAATGTGCGCCGCATGGCAGCACTGGCAAATTCTATCTTGGTGTTTGACGAAATACAGTCCCTGCCCATTTGCCATACATACTTGTTCAACCAGGCGGCAAATTTCTTGGCGTACTATTTGGGGTGCGTTGTTGTTTTGTGTACGGCAACACAGCCAGCGCTAAGCGAAGTAGCAAACCCTTTGCGGTTTGCATCGCCGGTGGACCTGGTCCCGGATTACCAGCTGCGCTTTGCGCAGTTCCGAAGGACAAAGATTGAAGTGCCCGAAACAGGAAATGGATTTCAGGCAGGAGAACTCGCAGAATTTGTACGGAGCAAGCAAGACGAGAATGGCAGCATTTTGATCATCTTGAATACCCGTTCGGCGGTCGAAAAGGTGTTTGAGGCTTTGAAACAATGCCAGCCGGAACATACACAACTTTACTGCCTGACCACGCACCTGTGTGCAAAGCACCGTGCAGATGTTATCGCAGAAGTTAAGCAAAAATTAAACACCTTACACGGTCAGGAACGTTTGATCTGTGTAAGCAGCCAACTGATAGAAGCAGGCGTGGATGTAAGCTTTGATTGCGTCATTCGAAGTATGGCTGCGCTGCCCAGTGTGGCCCAGGCTTCCGGCCGATGCAACCGCAATGCGGAAAGGAAATGCCGCACGGTGTATCTTGTTAAAACCTACAATCTGGAAAATCTGGATCGACTTCCGGAACTGCGCAACGGCAGGGAAGCCACACGGCACCTGCTGCAGCAATTACAAAGGGATGCGGACCTGTTAGAGCCGGAAAGTATTTTGAGGTACTACCAGCTTTATTATGCAGAGTCCCAACAACAGGAACGGATGGGCGATCCGGTTGAATTAAAGGGGTACATTCCCCCAAAAACAGTGAATTTGTTTGACCTTTTGTCAGATAATCAGGAAAGTGTGCTAGCCTGGAAAGAGACAACAGGAAAACAAAAGTTCCCCAATTACTTGCTCCGGCAGGCGTTTGCCACGGCAGAAAGGAATTTCCATGCTTTGGAGGACATTACAACGCCGGTGGTGGTTCCCTATGGGGAAGATGGCGCGGATATGGCAACAAGACTTTCGTCCAGTAAACCGCTTACCCCCAAAATGCTGCGGGACGCACAACGCTTTACCGTTGGTATTACAACAAATGAAAAAATGCGCCTGGCAGATCAAGGCGCACTGTACACAGTAAAAGAAGGGGCAGTGACAATTCTTAACAAGGAATATTACGATGACGAAAAGGGAATTCAGACAAGCCCCGGATTTATGCCGATACAATTTGCTTAACAAGGAGGGTTAGACTTTGCAATACGAAAATTCAATATCCATGCAGGTATATGGGCGTTATGCACTGTTCAGCGACCCAATTACCCGCGTAGGCGGCGAAAAATTCAGCTACCCGGTGCCCACCTACCAGGCATTGAAGGGCATTTATGAAAGCTGCTATTGGAAACCAACGTTCACCTGGGTAATTGATGAACTGCGCGTGATGAACCCGATTGAAAGACAATCCAAAGGCATCCGTCCCATTATGTATAACAATGGAAAAAACGATCTTTCCATCTATACGTATCTTTCCGATGTTTGCTACCAGGTGCGGGCACATTTTGAATGGAACGAACATCGCCCAGACCTGGAAAAAGACCGCAATGAAAACAAACATTACGCTATTGCAAAGCGTATGTTGGAACGCGGCGGCAGAAGAGATATCTTTTTGGGAACACGCGAATGCCAGGGGTATATTGAACCCTGCATTTTTGGCCTGGGAAAAGGGCATTATGATGATGTTTCATCCCTGGACCTAGGCCTAATGGAGCACGGCATTACCTATGCGGACGAAAACGGGAAAGGCGTGATGCAGGAACGCTTTTGGCACCCGGTAATGCAGAACGGAAAAATCTGTTTTTGCCGCCCGGAAGAATGCGAAATTGTGCGCGATATCCACCCGCAAAAGATGAAGACCTTTACGCTGGGTGAAACAGTCAGCGACTGCGATGATTTGTACAGGAAGGTGATACAGGAATGAGCTGGCTTAGCTATTGCTATAAAACCTACCAGAATAGCGTGTCAGAAATTGGAAAGCAGCAGCCTGGGAAAGTTCCACTACTGCCGGTGGCTCACACGACGCAGCAGGTCAACATTGAAGTGGAGCTGGACAAGGACGGAAACTTTCAGTATGCAGGCTTGCTGGCACAAGATCAAAGGACAACGATCATTCCTTGCACAGAGGAATCTTCGGCGCGGACATCCGGCATGGTGCCGCACCCGCTAGTGGATAAACTGCAATATATTGCGGCAGATTATCCCACTTTTGGTGGTAGTAAAGAATCCGGATGGCCGCTTTACCACAAGCAGTTACAAGCGTGGTGTACATCTCCTTATGCCCACCCGGCTGTGTGTACAGTCCTGCACTACCTGGAAAAAGAATGCCTGATCGCAGACCTGGTCAAGGTAAATATTTTGTTTATAGATGAAAATGGAACTCTGCCAACAAAATGGCAGGGAAACAAAGAAGACAAGCCCCCTATTTTGGATACGCTGACCGGTAGTGACCAGACGGAATCTTTTGTCCGGTTCCGCATTGACAATGTTGATTTGTCGCGTGATACAACAGTCCGAGAAAGCTTTATCCGCTTTTATGAAACACAGTTAAAAGATATTGACTATTGCACAGTTCAGGGAATCAAAATGCCGGTTTCTACATTAAGCCCGTATAAGATCCGCAACCCAGGTGACCGTGCAAAGCTGATATCCAGCAATGACAATACGAATTATACTTACCGCGGGCGCTTTGCGGATGCAGCGCAGGCACTTTCGATTGGTTATGAAACAACCCAAAAGGCACACAGCGCCTTACGATGGTTGGTCAGCAAGCAAGGGGTAAATACAGGGGACCAGACTGTACTTGTTTGGGGAACACAGAACGAAGCAGTACCCAATGTGCTGGGGGATACTCTCGATATTGCCCAGGAATATAATCCACTAGCAGGCGATGATTGGGACGATTTTGAGGAAGATACAGAAAGGTCGCCTGCGGATACCCAAGAAGAAATTGCACGGCAGTTTAACCGGGCCATTCTGGGGTATCAGCACCAGTTGAAGGACAATTCCCAAACGGCGGTCATGATTTTGGATTCTGCTACACCTGGCCGGTTGTCCATCCGGTACTATCAGGAACTGCAGGGCTCTAAGTTGCTTGCCAATATAAAGGATTGGCACGATACGTTCCAATGGCAGCTGGAATACCGCAGTGTAGAAGAGCCGACGGAACTGGGCAAAAAGCCCAAGATCAAGAAAGTTGTCTTTGTTGGTGCGCCTGCCCCGGCGGACATTGCAAAAGCAGCCTATGGCGAAAAAGTGGATGCAAAGCTGAAACAAGCGACAATCGAACGACTGATTCCCTGTATTACCAATGGGGAACGCTTCCCGCGGGATTTGATGATCAGCGCGGTAGATCGGGCAACAAACAGCATTGGCCTGGATTATTGGGAACAACAAAAAACACAAAACATTGCCTGCGCCCTTGTGCGTGGGTACTATCATAGAAATAAGAAGGTGGATTATCCGATGAATGTTGATGAAACCATTAAAGACCGAAACTATTTGTTTGGGAGAATTTTAGCCTGTGCAGAACAGATTGAAAGACGGGCGTTGATTCAGCTAGGAAATGAGAGCGAAAAACGTTTGACAAATGCAGAGCGTTTAAGAACCGCGTTTGCTCTGCACCCGGCAGCAACAACACTTCTTTTGGATAAAAAATTAAATCCGTACCTGAACAGAATGAAAAACCGTAACGGAATGGATAGCCAAAGGTATGCGATGATGCAAGAATTATTACATAAGATTGGCACAGAAAACTTTACGAACAAAAGACTTGGTGAGCTGTATCTGATTGGCTATGCCGACCAGATGATGGACTTTAAGGCCGAAAATGCAGAATATAAAGCGAAAGCAAAAAAGCAGGAGGAATAAAAGATGGCTGTGCTGCAGAATAAAATCGACTTTGCACTTGTGATTGCTGTAAACCATGCGAACCCGAACGGTGACCCGCTGAACGGAAACCGCCCGCGCGAAACGTATGAGGGACTGGGTGAAATTTCGGATGTGTGCCTGAAACGCAAGATCCGCAACCGCATGATGGACCTTGGCCAGAATGTGTTTGTCCAGTCGGACGACCGCTGCAATGATGGCTTCAAAAGCCTGAAAGACCGTGCAGACGGCTGCCCAGCAGTGAAAAAAGCTGAAAAAGATAAAGATGCTTATGCAAAGGCTGCCTGTGAAACCTGGCTGGATGTGCGCAGCTTTGGCCAGGTGTTTGCTTTTAAGGGGAAAGAATCCAAGGGCGATGGTGTTTCCGTTGGCGTGCGCGGCCCGGTATCTATTCATCCGGCTTTCAGCGTGGACCCGATTGATGTCGATGATATCCAGATCACAAAGAGCGTGAACGGTACGACTGGCGAAAAGAAGTCAAGCGATACCATGGGTATGAAGCACCGTGTGGCTTTTGGCGTGTACACAACCTTTGGCAGCATTAACTGCCAGCTGGCAGAAAAGACCGGCTTTACAGATGAAGATGCAGAAATCATCAAAGAAGCGCTGCGCACACTGTTTGAAAACGATATTTCCTCTGCCCGCCCGGATGGCAGTATGGAGGTGGTTCGCCTGTATTGGTGGCGTCATAACTGCAAAAGCGGACAGTATTCCTCGGCAAAGGTCCATCGCTGTCTGCATGTGGAGCTAAAAGAAAGTGTGGCACAAGCACACCGGGTGGAAGATTATAATATTACTTGCGATACCCTGAACGGATTGACACCGGAAGTGTATGATGAATACTGATGACTATCTGCAAATGTCTGGCATCCAGCACTTTGCATTCTGCCGCCGCCAATGGGCACTTGCGTACTTGGAACAACAATGGTCCGAAAACCAACGCACCGCCGAAGGACGCCTGCAGCATACCCGCTGCCATGATGTTACCCTGACGGAAAAACGCGGCGATTTGCTGATCGCCCGCGGTATGAGGGTCGTCAGCCACCGCTTAAAACTGACCGGCGACTGCGATGTGGTAGAGTTTCACAAGAATCCAAACGGCGTGTCATTGCAGGGCCGCCGCGGCCTGTGGCAGCCTATGCCCGTGGAATATAAGCATGGCCGCAGCAAGGTAAACGATGCCGACCGTTTGCAGCTCTGCGCACAGGCCATGGCGCTGGAAGAAATGCTGGTGTGCGAGGTGCCGGAAGGGGAAATCTTTTATGAAGAAACCCGGCAGCGGGAACATGTTTCCCTGACACCGGAACTGCGCAGCACCGCGCAGACCATGGCGGATGAGATGAACCGCCTGTTTGCGCGCGGCTATACCCCAAAAAGCAAACCCGGCAAGCATTGCAATGCCTGCTCACTGAAAGAGCTTTGCCTGCCGACGCTGTATCAGCAGGCAGACCCGGCGGCGTATCTGCGGGAGCATATTGAGGAGGGCGCGCCATGAGAAAGCTGCTCAACACCCTGTTTGTCATCAATGAGGACGCTTACCTGACATTGGATGGCGAAAACCTTGTTGTTACCCGCAATAAGCAGGAAACCCACCGCCATGCCCTGCATACGCTGGAAGGCATCGTCTGCTTTACTTACGCAGGTGCCAGCCCCGCTTTGATGGGAGCTTGTGCCCGGCGGGGCATTGACCTTTGCTTTTTTGACCCGTATGGCAGATTTCAGGCCCGCACCGTGGGGGAAGAACGCGGCAATGTGCTGCTGCGTCAGACGCAGTACCGCGTGTCGGATGACATGGCCCAGAGCTGTCGCTATGCCTGGAGCTTTATCCTTGGTAAAGTGTATAACGCACGCTGGGTGCTGGAACGCGCAACCCGCGATCATCCCCAGCGTGTCCCGGTCGAAAAACTGAAACGCACCTCCACCCAGCTGGCCGCCGCGCTGCCGCTGATACAGACCAGCGATGATCCGGAACAGCTGCGCGGCCTGGAAGGCGAGGCAGCCCAGCGCTACTTTGACTGCCTGAATGACCTGATTCTGCAGCAAAAGCAGGATTTTGTGTTTGAGGGCCGCAGCCGCCGTCCACCGCTGGACAATGTGAATGCGCTGCTTTCGTTTGCCTACAGCATGCTGGCGCGGGAGTGTGCATCCGCCTTGACCGCTGTGGGCCTGGACCCTTATGTTGGCTTTATGCACCGCCCGCGCCCCGGCCGCAAAAGTCTGGCACTTGACCTGATGGAAGAACTGCGGGCGGTTTATGCAGACCGGCTGGTCATCAGCTGCATCAATCAAAAGATCATCACGGCAAAACACCTGCAAAAACAGGAAAATGGTGCCGTACTGCTGACGGATGATGGCCGCAAAGCTTTCCTGACCGCATGGCAGAACAAAAAGAAGGAAGAGATCACCCATCCGTTTTTGAAAGAAAAACTGCCCTGGGGGCTGGTGCCTTATGTTCAGGCGCTTTTGCTGGCCCGTGCTCTGCGCGGCGACCTGGAAGTGTACCCACCGTTTTTCTGGAAGTGAGGTGCCGTTATGTTGGTGCTTGTAACCTATGATGTCAACACCGAAACAGCCGCCGGTCGTCGCAGGCTGCGCAAAGTAGCAAAAGTCTGTGTAGACTACGGCCAGCGGGTGCAAAACTCCGTATTTGAGTGCCTGCTGGATGCCGCGCAATACACGATGTTCAAAGCAAAATTGACCGAACTGATCGATTCGGAATCGGACAGCCTGCGCTTTTATCAACTGGGAAACCATTACAAAAGCAAAGTCGAGCATGTGGGTCTGCACCCGGATTTTGATCAGGATGGAATCTTGTTTGCTTAGTGCGAGGGGAAGGCAATCATAAAATTCCCGCTTCCTTCGCACCAGAAAATATGGAAAAAACAGGGGCAGAAAGGGTAAAATACAGCCTTGCCTGTCAGCATGAAGATGCAATCCCCATAAAATTTGTTCCATATGCGCAAAAGTGCCCCACTGTTTTGTGCACTTTTGCTGTCGCTCTCCGCAAGGAGAGCGTGGATAGAAATACGAGATGGAAGAAGTCACGAAGCAGTTATCGCTGTCGCTCTCCGCAAGGAGAGCGTGGATAGAAATTTGAGCTGGCTCTGCATCGCCATCAAGTCAGACAGGTCGCTCTCCGCAAGGAGAGCGTGGATAGAAATCCCAAGGCAGACGTACAGCGGTGGTGCTGTACTCGTCGCTCTCCGCAAGGAGAGCGTGGATAGAAATACAAGCGGGTAGACCTGCTGATAATCGACGACCGTCGCTCTCCGCAAGGAGAGCGTGGATAGAAATACCGCGAGAGGGGGCGGAAATAAATGTCAAGACAGGGTCGCTCTCCGCAAGGAGAGCGTGGATAGAAATACCAGCCTCAAATGGTAGCTCATGGCCGCCCCTCCGTCGCTCTCCGCAAGGAGAGCGTGGATAGAAATATTACCAAGGAGGAAAAAACTATGGCTTACAACAAGTCGCTCTCCGCAAGGAGAGCGTGGATAGAAATTTTATTATAGCGACAAGGACGCCGATTGGGTGCGTGTCGCTCTCCGCAAGGAGAGCGTGGATAGAAATAAAATGGAGATTGACGGTGCATCCTATGATGTATGGTCGCTCTCCGCAAGGAGAGCGTGGATAGAAATCACGTTGTTCTTGTTGTGCCATCCGGTTGCTGGCTGTCGCTCTCCGCAAGGAGAGCGTGGATAGAAATGTCAATTTGCGAGTTTTGGATGGCTCCAAATCATGTCGCTCTCCGCAAGGAGAGCGTGGATAGAAATGTCTTTTTGACGCTCACCGTTCGCAATGTTCCGAGTCGCTCTCCGCAAGGAGAGCGTGGATAGAAATTATGGTTGATGTACCATTAAATTATAAGGAGGTGGTCGCTCTCCGCAAGGAGAGCGTGGATAGAAATTATCAGGCGAACGCCGTTGACCAGATTCTACCCGGGTCGCTCTCCGCAAGGAGAGCGTGGATAGAAATAGCGCCGGAAGAGAATACGACACAGAAGGCTAAAGCGTCGCTCTCCGCAAGGAGAGCGTGGATAGAAATAGCGCCGGAAGAGAATACGACACAGAAGGCTAAAGGTCGCTCTCCGCAAGGAGAGCGTGGATAGAAATTCTGTGGCCCTCAAGGCTCCGGAAAAACGCTGTCGTCGCTCTCCGCAAGGAGAGCGTGGATAGAAATATCATTAAATTATAAGGAGGTGCTTACATGGGTGGTCGCTCTCCGCAAGGAGAGCGTGGATAGAAATAGCTGTGACAGAAGAAGAAATGATTTTAGAAGGTCGCTCTCCGCAAGGAGAGCGTGGATAGAAATGGGATAATCGACATTTTAAGAATTTTAAGCCTGAGTCGCTCTCCGCAAGGAGAGCGTGGATAGAAATATCCTCTATCCTGATAGTGCTCCCACAAATTGGGGTCGCTCTCCGCAAGGAGAGCGTGGATAGAAATTTGAGGTAAAGTCTTTTGACCGTGACTATCAGCCGGGTCGCTCTCCGCAAGGAGAGCGTGGATAGAAATAATTTGGCGGTTTTTGCCGTTGACGTACCCCCCCCCGTCGCTCTCCGCAAGGAGAGCGTGGATAGAAATGAGTATATTCAGGCAGGAACGGGCATTCTTAACTTGTCGCTCTCCGCAAGGAGAGCGTGGATAGAAATAGACGAAATGTCAGGAGCAACAGGGCGAATTTTCGTCGCTCTCCGCAAGGAGAGCGTGGATAGAAATGCAAGGTCTGCTTGCGTCAAACCTTGCTTTTTTCGTCGCTCTCCGCAAGGAGAGCGTGGATAGAAATGTCAATGATAAGAACAGAATCAGGTGGAATATTGTGTCGCTCTCCGCAAGGAGAGCGTGGATAGAAATGTTGATGTTTTGTCTTTTTGGATGTCCTGGCTTTGTCGCTCTCCGCAAGGAGAGCGTGGATAGAAATTCCAAATATCATAGTAAGCTTATATGGGTTTACGTCGCTCTCCGCAAGGAGAGCGTGGATAGAAATATCTAAAATAGTATCAAGCTTAGAATTAAAAGAGTCGCTCTCCGCAAGGAGAGCGTGGATAGAAATATCTGTTGACCGAGTACAACGCCGAAACTGGCCTGGTCGCTCTCCGCAAGGAGAGCGTGGATAGAAATGTCTGTGTTGGCGTTAGGGATTCCAACGTCGGTGTGTCGCTCTCCGCAAGGAGAGCGTGGATAGAAATATCGTGTCTTTCGTCCAGCACAAAAAACCCTGTACCGTCGCTCTCCGCAAGGAGAGCGTGGATAGAAATATTGTCGGACGGAATGGAAAACTTATCTTGATAAGTCGCTCTCCGCAAGGAGAGCGTGGATAGAAATATGCTCAATATTGGCACCTTGCGAAGCACCCACAGTCGCTCTCCGCAAGGAGAGCGTGGATAGAAATGTCAATGGCGGAGATCTGTCAAGTTGTTTCGCCAGTCGCTCTCCGCAAGGAGAGCGTGGATAGAAATTTCCCGGGCACGAATACAATATTGTACACAATCGGTCGCTCTCCGCAAGGAGAGCGTGGATAGAAATTTTCATCGCGCCGTTAATATTTAACGACCAACCGTCGCTCTCCGCAAGGAGAGCGTGGATAGAAATAATCCATTCGAAACATTCATAATTCTGTCGAAACAGTCGCTCTCCGCAAGGAGAGCGTGGATAGAAATGTTTTCTGCCATGTATGCATTGTAACTGGCTGATGTCGCTCTCCGCAAGGAGAGCGTGGATAGAAATTTTGTATTGTCCATATGGTACTACTGTTAGTAGTAGTCGCTCTCCGCAAGGAGAGCGTGGATAGAAATGTAGGTATTGATATTTTGCCAAAGTTGCTGCTCCGTCGCTCTCCGCAAGGAGAGCGTGGATAGAAATGCTAGAAAAATTAGGTACGTTGCTCCTGATGTAGTCGCTCTCCGCAAGGAGAGCGTGGATAGAAATAGCAACGTTGTTACCGTAATCAGCAAGATAGTAAGTCGCTCTCCGCAAGGAGAGCGTGGATAGAAATAACCGTGAGATGGTTGCGGCGCAACAGGCATTCGAGTCGCTCTCCGCAAGGAGAGCGTGGATAGAAATACATAATCACCTCTTAAGGACAATACCACGAATAGTCGCTCTCCGCAAGGAGAGCGTGGATAGAAATTATGCGGCGAACGCTGTTGACCAGATTCTGCCCGGGTCGCTCTCCGCAAGGAGAGCGTGGATAGAAATCGTGATGCAGGAGATTGCACAGCAACGCAAACAGTCGCTCTCCGCAAGGAGAGCGTGGATAGAAATATGACTTTACGGCATTGTACAACATACTTAAATTGTCGCTCTCCGCAAGGAGAGCGTGGATAGAAATAATACGAGTATTATAATAGCATGAGAAAATGAGTGGTCGCTCTCCGCAAGGAGAGCGTGGATAGAAATATACCTTCCCATTGAATAATATCGCGGACGGGCGGTCGCTCTCCGCAAGGAGAGCGTGGATAGAAATAGCGTTCTCGTGGTGGCTATATTACCAAGATTGACAAGTCGCTCTCCGCAAGGAGAGCGTGGATAGAAATCTGGAACAGCTTCGGCAAAAGGACATTCAGATTGCAGTCGCTCTCCGCAAGGAGAGCGTGGATAGAAATACTTTCCGCCAAGTATGCATTGTAACTGGCTGATGTCGCTCTCCGCAAGGAGAGCGTGGATAGAAATACCGACCTTGTGCTGAATGCCTAAGACTGTAACAGTCGCTCTCCGCAAGGAGAGCGTGGATAGAAATGGATGTTAAAGCCGCTACTGGGTTATTTACGTCTAGTCGCTCTCCGCAAGGAGAGCGTGGATAGAAATAACTGATATGTCCGATGCTTGGCATCGTTTCACCATGTCGCTCTCCGCAAGGAGAGCGTGGATAGAAATTGTATAGAATTACAATTACTGTTGATGAAGTTACGGTCGCTCTCCGCAAGGAGAGCGTGGATAGAAATGCACGTTAGAGGTTACTCGCAATGCTGATACCGGTCGCTCTCCGCAAGGAGAGCGTGGATAGAAATAGTGGTCTTATGTCTGTCGTGCGTTTTGCTGCTGTCGCTCTCCGCAAGGAGAGCGTGGATAGAAATATACACGCGGCTAGCAATAACATTAAAAGTCACTAGTCGCTCTCCGCAAGGAGAGCGTGGATAGAAATTGAAATCACATGTGCGTTAGGAAGTGGAATATTTGTCGCTCTCCGCAAGGAGAGCGTGGATAGAAATTTTCGATGTTGCCACGCTGCCGGAGCCGTCAACCCCGTCGCTCTCCGCAAGGAGAGCGTGGATAGAAATTCTGGCGTACCCTGACATGATAATTTGTACAAAGTCGCTCTCCGCAAGGAGAGCGTGGATAGAAATTTTGATGTATCATTAAATTGTAAAGGGGGTGCTACCGTCGCTCTCCGCAAGGAGAGCGTGGATAGAAATAATCGAAGACCTGGAACCGTCAACAACGCGAAGATTGTCGCTCTCCGCAAGGAGAGCGTGGATAGAAATACGCAACGCCGAGACTTTAAACGCCTTGGCTTGCTGTCGCTCTCCGCAAGGAGAGCGTGGATAGAAATAATGATACATCATACAAAAAAAAATCAACCCGGCAGTCGCTCTCCGCAAGGAGAGCGTGGATAGAAATGGCTATGTGGGTGTACTGGTTGTGCTGTGGGCGCTCGTCGCTCTCCGCAAGGAGAGCGTGGATAGAAATATTGGCGGCAGGCCGTAAGGCTGTAGAAAAAGGGTCGCTCTCCGCAAGGAGAGCGTGGATAGAAATCTTTTTCCTGGCTTCCTGCCTTTTTGTCCGGCTTGTCGCTCTCCGCAAGGAGAGCGTGGATAGAAATGGCATCGCATCCGTTGCCTGCATCACCGTTATCTGCGTCGCTCTCCGCAAGGAGAGCGTGGATAGAAATATTTCTCAACCGATGCGCGGCAAGACCGACGAAGGTCGCTCTCCGCAAGGAGAGCATGGAATGTTTCTCTTTCTGACTGTTCAGGGTGGTTTTGTTCATGCGGATATCCGCTTTAATCTTAAAAATTGCTATAGTAAAAAACTCTCGCATAAAATAATATAAAAATATTATATTATCTACTTGACAAGGTACCCCGGCGGGGGATATAGTGAATATACCCCGCCGGGGTACCTTGCATATGATGGGAGGGTAACATAATGCAGGAAAACGAAAAGAAGGAACCGTGTTGCTGCTGTGCACACAAAACAAAGCATCGCAGTGAAGAAGAGTATAAAAGCCTGGTCCACAGACTGAATCGGATCGAAGGGCAGATTCGGGGCATCCGTGGGATGGTGGAAAACGAAGTGTATTGTCCGGATATTTTGGTGCAGTCGGCGGCGGTAACGGCGGCGATGAACGCGTTCAACCGTGAGCTGCTGGCAAACCATATCCGCACCTGTGTGGCGGATGATATCCGTGCCGGGAATGACGAAGTTGTGGATGAGCTGCTGAAAACGCTGCAGAAACTGATGAAATAAGCATTGCCTGCACAAAATAGCAGAAGCAGAACATGAAATAAATGCACGAGTGTTTGAGCCAGCAAAAATGCCATGCCAGTGCCCAGTACGATTGTTTTTCTGTTCACAAACATCGGTAAAAGTTTGTGTAACATTACCAGAGCCATGAATAAATGCCAGTCATTCCCTGTGAGAGGGTGTGGATAGAAATGCCGCATCGGCCTTGGTTGCCCCCAACGTATCGCTCTCCGCAAGGAGAGTGTGGATAGAAATGGTAACCTCAATAATACGTCGAATTGCAGGCTAGCCGCTCACCAAAAGGGGAGTGAGGATAGGGCAACACCGCACAATTCCCGCCTTGCGGCTTAAGCACCGCTCCGGCAGCTG
>ERZ780137.1220-NODE-1220-length-16092-cov-6.518052_pt1 | contig 16092 bp, 14 predicted proteins | sample MGYA00511020_ERZ780137 | MGnify/ENA primary metagenome ERZ780137 (study PRJEB29588, sample SAMEA2157917) | human gut metagenome | biome: human gut; feature: human-associated habitat; material: faeces | place: Denmark | collected 2008/2010 ... | reverse complement strand
TCCTCGTTATTTTTGTGATAGAGTTGCTGAAACAGAAAACTTGATCCGTAACTTGATAAATGGGAGAAATGTGGCTCTTGTTTCAACTCGCCGAATGGGAAAAACGGGATTGATAAGGCATTGTTTTTATCAGCCTTTGATTAAAGAAGGCTATTATACTTTCTTCATTGATATATATGCGACTTCAAGTTTGAAAGAGTTTGTTTTTGCTTTGGGTAAAGGGATTTTTGAGAAGTTAAAGCCCCAGGGGAATAAATTCATAGATCGTTTCTTTTCTATAATTACCTCTTTAAGGATTGGATTTAAATTAGATAGTATTACAGGAGAACCGATTTTAGAACTTGGTTTGGGAGATATTCATGCTCCTGAAACTACTTTAGAAGAAATCTTTATCTATCTGGAGCAGGCAGACAAGCCTTGTATTGTAGCAATAGATGAATTTCAGCAAATCAGTTCATATCCGGAGAAAAATCTGGAAGCTATTTTAAGGACTAAAGTTCAGCATTGCAGTAACTCTAATTTTGTTTTTGCAGGAAGTCAGAGGCATATAATGATGAATATATTCAACAGTCCTTCCAGGCCATTTTATCAAAGCGTGAGTATGATGCACTTAGGAGCAATTCCTTTGGAGGTATATAAACCTTTTGTGAAGGGATTGTTTGAGGAGAATGGTAAGAAAGTGACAGATCAATTGGTAGAGAATGTATATACCCTGTTTGATGGGCACACTTGGTATGTGCAGTTAATGTTGAATGAACTTTTTATTTTGACAGACAAAAAGGGTATCTGTGATGTACCTATGATAAATCTGGCACTAAACAATATAATTGCTACACAAGACTTTACTTTTCAAGAAATATTTTCTCGTCTTCCGGAAAAGCAAAAAGAGATAATGATTGCCATTGCCAAGGAGCAGAAAGCAAAAGGAGTTACTTCTGCTGCATTTATTAAAAAATATCGGTTGACTTCTGCCAGTTCGGTGCAGTCGGGGTTGAAAGGTTTACTGGAAAAAGACATGTTGACTCAGGAGTCTGGAGGGTATCAGGTGTATGATAGACTTTTCAATATCTGGCTTAGGAGGAATTACTGATTTAACCGGAAACATCAGTGTTAACCATCTTCGCGGCTGTCAGTGATTGGCATAAAAATAAAAGACCGATGTCAGTTCATTCGACGACACCGGTCTTTTATCCTTTTATTCATCAATCAAGTTCCTACTTTACTTCGATGCCTTTGTTCTTCAAAGTCATGTTCAATATTGTAGTATACTTAGTGTACTGAGCATCTGTCAACGTCTTTTTCATCAATTTCAGATTGCCGTAAACAGCGTTACGAACCATGGTATCCTTGTTCTTTTTCGCAGTGGTGGCTCTTCCCATCTGTTCGTCAAAGTAGTTGCAAATGTTGGCTACTTCTTCTGCCTGTACAGAAGATAAATTCAGGTATTTACCCAATTTATTCACATTGATGTTACCTTCCCATTTTGCAACTGTAGGTTGATTGCCTGCTGCAAATGTAGTAGCAACAAGGCATAGCGCTGCCACTAATGTTAATCCTAATCTTTTCATAATACCTACTTTTTTAATTGTTATTCCTGAAAACTAATCTTTGTCCTTATCCTTGTCATAAGGACCCTAATACCTATTAAAAACAATTGCTAAGCGCTTAGCTTTTTCTTTTTACCTATGCAAATATACAAATATGTTATTCAACATAAAAGCGCAAAGAAAGAAAAGTGGGCAGAATGATATCATTTCTTGATGTATATCAAAAATATGCTGTAAAAAAGATGGGATATTAGAGAAATCTGAAATCCTTTTGTAATATGATGCCTATATGGAGCAGAATAATGTCACCAGAAACGGTACGCTAAAGTCTACAATGAATCCATGGAAAATGGAGACGATGACAAATTCCTGTCCGGAACAACGGGTGATAATAGGAAGAGTCGTGTCCATGGTGGTGGCTCCTCCGACTGAAATGGGGGCCAGTTTTCCGAAGAACTTTACCAATAGGGGGGGCACAAAGCAAAGCGATGATTTCGCGCATGATGTTTGAAAGCAATGCGATGGTACCCAATTCGGCTCCTTTGTACTCGGTGATGAATATACTTGAGAGTGAATAATACCCGAATCCGGAACCTACCGCCATACAATCGGACGGTGAACGATGGGACAAAAAGAGGCTGACTACGGCACATCCAGCCAATGTTCCCAGAATGGTCATGACGGGTAGGAAGAGTAGGCGAGGATTCAGTGACCGGAAACTTTTCAGTGTCTGCGGATCGTTGCCTATGCTAATGCCGACGCAGAACATCAGTCCGCATAAGGCATAAAAACTGAGTTTACTTTGGCTGAAATCGTACGGGATCAGCTGAAAAAGTCCGCACAGAGTGCCGACAATGAAGAAAGAGACGATAATGAGACTGCCTTTCATGGTTTAGCCTCCTTTTTCTGATAGCGTGTATGGAGCAGATACCAAAGTCCCCAGGCAGCCAGTGTGCTTCCGGTTACGGCAGCTGCCGTGATGATGAGAGCTTCCAGCCCGATGGCATGCAATCCTTTCACGATGGCTTCGTTGCCTCCTACATCGATGCCGAGCAGGAAGAGCAACAGCCATATTAATAATGTGATGACTTTATGTATCCACGTGAGCCTTTTGCTACGTAACAGGTAACCCAGTAGCATGCCCGTGAGCATGATTCCGATAATTATAAACATATAAATGTGTTTTTAGGGCACAAAGATAGTGGTTTCTTTATAAATCCGGTACCATTGGGGGAACTGCGTTGTTTTTAACTGTCAGCATATAGTTTGTTTCTGTACTGAACCCTACCATTCCGGTACCTCCGTTCACATTGCTTGGGAAAGCGATAGGCTCGCTCAGGGTGTTGTCGTAGGCATCGGAGTCGAGCAGATTCAACGCTCTTAAATAATAATATTCTTTTTCGGTAATGCTGAGTATGCGGATGTAGACATCCGTCTTTATCCAGATATACTCCTGTCCCCAGAATCCCCATCCGTAGATATCGTTATAGACGTTCATCGTATAACTTCCGTCGGTGAAACGTGAGTCGTCAAATATGGCATACTTGTTATTGACAGTGCCGAAGAGTCCGTTTTCATCATCTTCTTCCGTACTGGGTTTGCCGTCGGTCAACACCACGTCTTCGTTTGTTTGCAGTTTAAAGCTTTTCTGCATTGCCGAATCCCAACAGGTCTGGTCATTTTGTTCCCAATAGTATTTCCAGTATTTCCGTTGTTCCACAATGATCCGATAAAAATTCTTCTCTCCCGGGCGGTCCTTTATTTTGATTTGGTAACGGAGATGTCGTCTTGGCGGAGTTCCGTAGCCATAGTTACTCGGCTTTCTCATGATGGAGGCCGTATCCACCTTTTCTATCTTCCCGATGGGTTGAGGTACGGTGACTTCGGCCCATGCGTGGTGTTCGCCGTCATCCGTCATAGCATCTATACGGACCACATCGCCCGGATGGAAAGCACTGTTTATGTAAAAGCGCCCTTTATCGCTGCTATGCGGATCGGGACGGAGAGTTTCACTGAGAGAACCGTTGATGCGTACTTCTACGGTGGCTCCTTTTATTTGTCCGATCTGGTTTCTGCCGGTGAGGTTCAGAAACAAGGTGTTGTAGGTGCTGTCGGCGTTGATAATGGCATTCATCACTAACTTGGGTGGATTCTCCTTCAAGTCGAAAGGAAGATCGTTATTGCATGCCGCAGTGGATATGATAACCAGCAAGAAAAGGAATATATCAAGAATTGATCGTCTCATAAATACTTAGAATTTATATGTATAACTGAATGAAGGAATGCAAGGCAACAGAGTGAATTTCCGAATGACCGGTATGCGGTTGCCTTGTGCTTGTTCGCCTTGAGTATATTCAGTCTTTTTGTAGGTGCGATATATCAGAGTGGGGTTCATGGCATTGTATACATTATATATGCTGACATTCCAGATGCGCATGCCATGTTTAGTCTTCTTGCTGAAGTTGACCCCTACATTTAACCGGTGGGTGGCGGGGAGGCGATAATTGTTGCGATGCTTGACGTAGTCTCCCTCTTCTATCGATGAGTCGTTGTCGCCCGGACGGATAATACCTGTCAGTTCGGTGGGGATCGTTGTCGTACCTCCGGTGGTAAATATCCAGGAAGCACTTACATCGATCCGTTCGTTGAACCGATGATTGAGTGTCAGGTCGATGTTGTGTCGGCGGTCATATTTATATGGAAAGCGTTCGCCGTTGTTTATTCCTCCTGTGGCAAACTTACGGTCACTCTTAGCCAGGGTATATGCCAGCCATCCCGTTGTCTTTCCTATGGTTTTCTGCGCCATGAACTCTATACCCATAGAGCGGCCGTGTCCCATCTCCACTTTGTCCTCCCATCCGGTAGAAGAACCGAGAAAGCTGACACCGTCTTTGTACTCGAGTACATTTTTCATTCCTTTATAGTATCCTTCTATTGAGAATTCCCATCCGTCGATTCCCGTATAGTAACCGCCTAACGAGACCTGATGGGCCTGCATGGGTTTGATTTTGCTGGTGACAGGTACCCATAAGTCGGTGGGCATGGCAAAAGGCATGGATGAAATCAAGTGTACATATTGGCTCATTTTCGTATACGAAGCTTTCAATACTACATCTTTGCTGAGTTGATAGCGTGCGGAGATGCGGGGCTGCACGGAGAAGTAGTTTTTCTTTTGCACTTGGAAAGTCGAGAAGTGCAGGCCCAGATTCATACGCAGGCGACTGCTCAGATTGAAGTTATCTTCAAGATAGGCAGATGCTTCGTGGGCAAGGATCTCACTGTTGGAGGTAGTATAATACGTCGTGTCCCGCTCGATGGTTTCTCCGGTCTTGTCGAATATCTTCGAGGTGGAGACTTCCGGACGGAAGCTATGGTGCAGATATTGCACTCCGAACTTGACATGATGTGTAGGGATAGGGTTATAGTCAAAATCTATCTGAGCGCTCCAATCCCGGATTCCCGATTTATAATCGGCCTTATAGCGGTTCCAGGTGATTTGGTTGTTTGTATGTATCTCATTCTTGGTGAATGTACTGACGTCAAACTTATAGTTATTGAAAGCGACTGTGGTATTACTGAACAGCTTGTTGTTAAAGATGTAGTTCCAGCGTCCCGAAACGATGGTATTTCCCCAGTTCATCTTTCCGCCATCCCTGTACTTGTCTTCGTCACCGTAGTAAGTGTCGTCATACTTTGTCATAAAATGGTCTTTGCCATTGTATGCACTGAGGAACAGGCGGCTGCGATCAGAGAACTTATGGTTGATCTTGGCATTGACATCAAAAAAGTAATAACTGTATTTCTCGTCTTTGGGCATGAAGGGTTTGGCCAGCAGGTCGATGTACGAACGGCGGGCGGAAATGTTGAACGAAGTCCGGTTCTTTATGATCGGTCCCTCGAAATTGATTTTGCTGGTCAGAAGCCCCACGCTGACCACTCCGTGATAGTTCTTCATGTCGCCATCGTTGGTGCGCACATCGATAACGGAAGAGAGGCGTCCGCCAAAGCGGGCGGGGAAAGAGCTTTTGAAAAGTGTCACTTTCTTCACGGCTTCAGGTGTAAAGACGGAGAAGAAGCCCAATAAATGGTCTACGTTGTATACCGGTACTCCGTCCAGAAGGATCAGGTTCTGGTCGGGGCCTCCGCCGCGTACATAGAGTCCGGCAGAGCCTTCCATTCCGGCTTGTACGCCCGGCATCAGCTGGATGGCTTTCATCACATCGGCTTCTCCCAGGATGCTGGGTGTGTTTTTTATCTGGGTCATCGGTATTTCGCTGGCTCCCATCTGGGTGGCCATGACTCCCGATTCGGCTTTGTCCGACACGATGACTACTTCTTGCAGCATATTGTTGTCTTTCATCCGGATGTTCAGTAGAGTATCTGCGGTTAAGTTCAGCACATGTTGCTGGCCGGTATATCCCAAATAGGAGAAACTCAGCCGAGCTTCTCCTTCAGGCAGCGTGATGCTGTAGAAACCGTAAGGATTGGTGGTAGTTCCCTGATGATGACGACTCTCAAGAATATTTGCACCAATCAGCGTTTCGGCAGACGCTCCGTCGGTCACGTATCCACTGACAGTGAACTTCCGGCTTACGGGTTTGGGGGGCGTTTTTTGTAATAAGATATGCTTCCCGGTTATTTTATAGCTTATCGGCTTATTGGCGAATAGCAGGTTCAGGACTTCTCTGAGAGGTTTCTTTTGTACGTTGAGGCTGACTTTATGGTCGAGCTTCACCTCCTCTCCATAGATAAAAGAGAAGCCGGTATCCTGTTCTATCTGCCGGATGACTTCTGACAAGCTGGTGTTTTGCAGTTTGAGTGTGAGCTTGGGTTCCGGTGTTTGCGCATAGATTGTCGAAAAGGTTAGGGAAACCACACACATCAGAATGTAACTTCTGATGTGGTGGAAATCCGGATTGGATTTTCTCATGTCTAGTTAAGTTTAGTAGTAATCGTTATTTCTTTATTATTGTATGAATAGTTGAAATTGCCAACAGTATGTAGCAGATCGAGAATCTGGTCGAGACCTTCTTCACTGGAGAACCGTGCCGTGATCCGGTAATTCTGCAAAGCAGTGTCTGTTATGGAGATATCTACGCCAAATGTGTTGGACAACTGGCGGGCAATCTCCTGCAAGGGGAGATTGGTAAAAATCAATTCTCCGTTCCGCCAGGCTATCTCTTCGGCAACGCGGTCTGAAACTTCAAGGGTCATGCTTTTTTTCTCCTTATTATATATAGCACTTTCGTTTGGTTTCAAGACGATACGTACAGAATTGCTTTTATTGCTCACGGCTACAGAACCTTCGAGTAGCGTGGTCTTCACTTCCGGATCGTCCGGATAGGACTCTACGTTAAAGTGAGTGCCCAGTACCTCTACATTGACCGACTCTGTCTGTACGATGAAAGAGTGTTTCCTATTTTTCGTCACTTCGAAATACGCTTCTCCTTTCAGGTTCACTTCCCTGTGTTCTCCCTTAAACTTTTCGGGATAGGTGAGTGACGAGAAATGGTTCAGCGTCACTTCCGTTCCGTCGGGCAGTTTGATGGTCCGCGTATCGGCCAGTGTGGAAATTGTCTGTAAGGCGGCAGGTTTCAGATAGCAGTAAGTGTTCCATCCTATGAAGCAGAGCAAAGCGATGGCAGCTACTGCCGACAAGGTGCGTAAAGAGAAGAGGCGAAGTGCCGGACGCGGCAATCGTTTCTCTAATATCTGATAGCTTGCCGCTGCCGAGAATTTTCCTCTGGGCGAGCGGGTGGATGCGATAAGTTTCTCCAGTAATCGGTCAAGTTCCCGGTCTGTATATTTCATTGTTTATTTCGTTATTTTTTCACCAGCCGGATAGACATCTTGGTCGTTTCCGACTTTCCGTTCTGAGGCCGGCAGATAAGCTGAATGTATTCATTCGTTCCCACTTTCCGGGGATAAACCAGGATTGTGGCTTTGGCCGATTTGCTGCCGCCCTTGATGGTGATTTTATTATCTTTAATTTTATAAAACGGTGCCGAAGAGCCTCCGGGCTTCGTCGGCCGTGCGGGTGACTCGATGAAGACAATCCGGTCTTCACTTGTTTTATCAGCCGCAACGATTTTTACTTGTAGTTCCGTTTCCTCTGCATTCTTTTGATAAGAGAAATCCTGCGCTTTCTTTTCGAATCCCAGGTATTCTTTGGGGTAAGAGTTGTTGCCGTTCTCACACGCAGTGAAACACAGTGCCATTGTAAGCAGTGCAAAGGTTGTAGGTCTTAATAACTTCTTCATAAGCTAAGTCTTTGTGTTTTGGTTTAAATGAACTTCATGGATAAAGACAGAGCGTTTGAAGAATCTCCCTATCGGAAGTGTGCAAATAAAAGTTAAACCTCTCTTACTGTTCGCCGGGCATTATTCACTGTCGATTGTTTATCGATCATTATTCACCATCGATATTGCTTCTTTCAGCCGGATGGTTGCCTTCTGGAGTTGAGCGTCTACGGTCTTGGTGCTGATACCCAGTTCTTCTGCTACCTGTGCATAGCTTTGCTTCTCTTCCCGGATGCGGATGAATACCTCTCTGCAACGTTCGGGCAAGCGGTCGAGTGCTTTCACATAAATGGCAAACAACTCTTCACTGATCATCGATTCTTCGGGTGAGTCGCTTTGTGCTTCGGGTTCCGGCAATGTCTCGGTAGATACCGTGGTACGCCTGTTTTCTTTCTCCAGATAGTTGAGTGAAGCGTTTTTAACCAATATGAAGCAATAGTCCTCAATGCTTTTGACTTCGGGAAGCGAGCTGCGCTGTTCCCAGAGTTTCAGGAACACATCGAGTACGATTTCCTGCGACCATTCTTCGCGTTTTACATAGTAGTAGGCGATGCGGTAGAGACGGTCGTACGTCATATCGTAGAAGGCCCGGAACGCTGTTTGCGAATCCAGCTCCTTCATTCGTCTGAGTAGTTTTCGAACCTCTGATTCGGTCATGACTTTATAATTTTAGTTTTCCACCCAGAGCAGGTCGCTCATGATGCTGTCGGAAATAAAAATTCCTTCGCGGGTGAGGCGCAAAGCACCTTCGTATATTTCTAATTTGCCGTTTTCTAAAGAAGGACGTGCCATTTTGAGACAATACTGCTCCAGTTGCGTTCCGTAATCATTACTGAGGCGTTCGAGTGAAATTCCCCATTGAGTGCGGACAGAGGTAATGATAAAATCGTTGTATCGGGTGGCCAGATCCCGCTCTTCCCGTTCGAAGTCCCGTTGTCCGCTTTCAATGCCGGACATGTATTTTTCGATCGAAGAGCAGTTCCATTCCCGGGTTTGTCCGTCGAAAGAGTGTGCCGATGGGCCGCAGCCGAGATAACTTACTCCCTGCCAGTACGAAGTGTTGTGGCGCGAATACATGCCCGGCTTGCAGAAGTTGGATATTTCATAATGCTCGTATCCGGCTTCACGCAACCGGTCTATTAATAAGGTGAAGAACCGGACACTGCTGTCCTCGTCCACCTCTTCGACCTGATGCTTTTGCAACATTTTATAAATGGGAGTACCTTCTTCGTAAATCAAGTGATAAGCCGATATATGTTCCACGTCTAGGGCAATAGCCTGTTGCAAGTCTTTTTCCCAGCGTTCCGTTGTTTCACCGGGGAGCCCGTAGATCAGGTCGATGCTGATGTTGCGGAAACCGTGGGCACGGCACAACTCTACCGCACGAATGGCTTGAGCCGCATTGTGGCGGCGTTTCAGCAACTTGAGCGTAGTGTCGTCAAATGTCTGGATGCCCATGCTGATGCGGTTGAACGGCAATTCGGAGAGCATTTGCAGGTATTCCGGACAGAGGTCATCCGGATTGGCTTCAAGTGTTATTTCATGGCAATTCTCCATCCCATAAATTCGGCGGACGGTGTCGAATACTTTCCGGAAATCCTTTTCGTCGAGCTGCGAAGGAGTACCTCCACCAAAGTAGAGCGTCTCAATAGGCTTTCCTTTCAGGTAAGTATATCTCATTTCCAGCTCTTTGCAGAGTGCTTCGATGTAGCGTCCTTTCCATTCGCTTCGCGTCGTTGAGTAAAAATCGCAATAGATACAGCGTGTCTTACAGAAGGGGACGTGTATGTATATGCCTGCCATGATGGTCTGAGTTATTTTTGCGTTTCAAATTGCAAAAGTAAGGTTTTCGTGTTAGTAAACAACCCTGTAGGGTAGATATTCTCTTTTATTTAACGGGAGGAAAGTTCCTTTTTGACCATTTGACAATCTGATAATCCGATGGCCTCAGAATGCTTTCGTTTCGTGCCGTCCTGAAGGTTGGCCGGAAAAACGCCTGCATTTGCCAACAGACTTTTCTCCTGTGTCACAGATTTATGGTATATGTGTGCAAATGGACGGACTTGGGGCGGAATCTGATGAATTTGCTTTCGTTCTGTCTCTGTCCCGATGCTTTTGCTATATTCTCTCCGTATGCTTCTGCGGGGCAACCGGAGAAAAAAAAGCACCGGTGCGGGGTTCTGCACATAACAATATATGTGAGGAGGCAAAACATATAGACATCTTACCCGAAAGAAGTAAGCATTTTCCGGAAATGCTTACTTCTTTTGCACAGAATGTTTGCTTCTTTTTGGGAAAATGCACCGTGTTCAACCCGAAATACCCCCTTCTTTGGTTGGAAAAACCTCCGTCTTGCACCGAAAAGTCTGCTGCTGCATTCTATTTCATCCTGTCCGGAAGAAGAAGGAGTCAGTAAATGTAAGGCAAACTGCTCTTTTTAATCGGGAATCGGAAAGAATACTTCCATTCTGTCAGATAGCCTGTTTCGCGCTTGTCGAAGGCTGTATGTTACATAACATTGTTTAGTAACACTGTCCGTTTTATTGCTTTTCATTTGATTAATGCCTAATTTGCGCCTCAGTAAAAAAAGGGTATGCGAAAAACACATACTGAATCATTCATTTAAATCTTATATATCATGAAAGTATATCAGACGAACGAAATTAAGAACATTGCCCTTCTTGGCAATGACGGCTCAGGAAAAACCACTCTCACAGAAGCGCTGCTCTATGAGAGTGGTATTATAAAACGTCGCGGCAGAATCACTGCCAAAAACACCGTAAGCGATTACTTTCCGGTAGAACAGGAATATGGATATTCTGTCTTTTCGACCATCTTCCATGTAGAATGGAACGGGAAGAAACTGAACATCATAGACTGCCCGGGCAGCGATGACTTTGTAGGCGCTGCCATGACAGCACTCAATGTAACGGATACAGCAATTTTGCTGTTGAACGGACAATATGGAGCCGAAGTGGGAACTCAAAACCACTTCCGCTATACCGAGAAACTGGGTAAACCGGTGATCTTCCTGGTGAATCAGCTCGATAACGAGAAGTGTGATTATGATATGGTGCTTGAACAACTGAAGTCCATCTACGGTCCCAAAGTAGTTCCGGTTCAGTATCCGCTGGCTACCGGTCCCAACTTCAACTCGCTGATAGACGTGCTGTTGATGAAGAAGTACTCTTGGGCACCCGAAGGCGGTGCACCTATCATCGAAGAAATTCCTGCTGAAGAGAAAGATAAAGCCATGGAGCTGCACAAAGCACTGGTCGAGGCCGCTGCCGAGAACGATGAAGGCTTGATGGAGAAATTCTTCGAACAAGATTCACTGACGGAAGACGAGATGCGCGAAGGTATCCGTAAGGGTCTGGCTGCACGCGGCATGTTCCCCGTATTCTGCGTATGTGCAGGCAAAGATATGGGGGTACGTCGTTTGATGGAATTCCTGGGTAATGTAGTGCCCGGTGTATCGGAAATGCCGAAAGTGCATAATACCCGTGGTGAAGTGGTGGAACCCGATCCCAACGGACCTACCTCTTTGTATTTCTTCAAGACCGGTGTGGAACCACACATTGGTGACGTTCAGTATTTCAAGGTCATGAGCGGAAAAGTGCATGAAGGAGACGACTTTACCAATGCCGATCGCGGTTCGAAAGAACGTGTGGCGCAGATTTATGCTTGCGCCGGCGCCAACCGTATCAAAGTAGAAGAGATGGTGGCAGGTGACATTGGCTGTACGGTGAAGCTGAAAGATGTTCATACCGGAAATACACTGAACGGTAAAGGTGCCGAGAACCGGTTTAATTTTATCAAATATCCGAATTCTAAATATTCACGCGCCATCAAGCCGGTGAACGAGGCCGATACGGAAAAGATGATGGCCATCTTGAACCGTATGCGTGAGGAAGATCCGACTTGGGTCATCGAACAATCGAAAGAACTGAAACAGACCATCGTGCATGGCCAGGGAGAATTCCACCTCCGTACGTTGAAATGGCGTCTGGAGAACAATGAAAAGCTTCAGGTGAAATTTGAAGAACCGAAGATCCCTTATCGTGAAACCATCACAAAAGCTGCCCGTGCCGACTATCGTCACAAAAAGCAATCGGGTGGTGCCGGACAGTTCGGCGAGGTGCATCTGATAGTGGAACCCTATTATGAAGGAATGCCGGTGCCCGATATGTATAAATTCGGCGGACAGGAATTTAAGATTAACGTGAAGGGTACTGAGGAAGTTCCATTGGAATGGGGCGGAAAATTGGTATTTGTTAACAGTATTGTCGGGGGGTCTATCGATGCCCGCTTCCTGCCGGCCATCCTTAAAGGGATCATGTCCCGCATGGAACAGGGACCTCTGACCGGTTCGTATGCCCGCGATGTACGCGTCATTGTATATGATGGAAAGATGCACCCGGTAGACTCTAATGAAATTTCGTTCATGCTGGCCGGACGTAATGCCTTCAGCGAAGCGTTTAAGAACGCCGGACCGAAGATTCTCGAGCCAATTTATGATGTGGAAGTCTTCGTACCGTCCGATAAGATGGGTGACGTGATGGGTGACCTTCAGGGACGCCGTGCCATGATCATGGGTATGAGCAGCGAAAACGGTTATGAGAAACTGGTGGCTAAAGTGCCTTTGAAAGAGATGTCTTCTTATTCAACCGCTCTTAGTTCGCTTACCGGAGGCCGTGCTTCGTTCATTATGAAATTTGCAAGTTACGAACTGGTTCCGAGTGATGTGCAGGATAAGTTAATAAAAGACTTCGAATCCAAACAAACAGAAGAGTAATTATAGTCATAAGCTGCCGGGCTTAGGCTATAAGTGGCTGTGCTACTAAATGATAAGGCTACGAGAAGTGTGCAATGAATGTGCAGCTACTCGTAGCTTTACTTTTTTAGGTATTCTTTGGGACGTGCTTGTCCCTCCATTAACAATGATTAAAGAAAGTAGATTTTCTGAAGAGAAATCTTTAATTTTTTATTAAATTTGCAAACCAAAGGTGTATACGTTTTGTTATAGTGGTCAGAATACGACCTAAAAAACGCCTTTCGGTTAATTATAGAGAACGTCCTGTTAAAACAGGTTAAGCTGTTAGGAGTGTTAATTAGGGAGTGTTAATTTTGTTGCTATGAAAAAGTCAACAATCTGGATATTAGGCATTATTATGGGTCTTTCCTTTCTGAGTTTGCTCTATTTACAAGTGAGCTACATCGAAGAAATGGTGAAGATGCGTAAAGAACAATTTAATACATCCGTGCGAAATGCTTTGTTTCAGGTTTCAAAGGATGTAGAGTATGATGAAACGCAACGTTGGCTGTTAGAGGATATCACTGAAGCAGAACGCAGAGCACTGGCTCAGTCTTCTTCTACTACCGAACAGAAAAACGGTTTAATTCAGCAATCGGAGCGTTATAGGTTCAAGTCACCGGACGGAACCCTGTATTCGGAGTTTGAACTGAAGATGATTACCACCGAGCCGTCGAAAGTGCCCAAAGCCATGATTTCCGAAAGGCATGGCCGGAATACCATTCCGCAGACATCACGGAGCTTGACTGATGCTATTAAAAATAGGTATATGTATCAGCGTTTTCTGCTCGACGATGTGGCTTTGCGGATGATTTACAAGGCAAGCGATAAATCGATTGGCGAACGGGTGAACTTTAAGAAGCTGGATAATTATCTGAAATCGAACTTTATTAATAATGGTGTAGAGTTGCTCTACCATTTTTCGGTGATCGATAAAGATGGACGTGAAGTATATCGTTGCTCGGACTACGAAGACGGAGGGAGTGAAGACTCTTATACGCAACCTCTGTTCCAGAATGATCCGCCTGCGAAGATGAGTATTGTGAAGGTGCACTTTCCCGGTAAGAAAGATTATATCTTCGACTCGGTTAGTTTTATGATTCCTTCGATGATATTCACTATCGTACTGCTGATTACATTCATCTTCACCATCTACATCGTCTTCCGTCAGAAGAAGTTGACAGAGATGAAGAATGACTTTATCAACAACATGACGCATGAGTTCAAGACACCGATATCGACCATCTCGCTTGCTGCCCAGATGCTGAAAGACCCCGCAGTCGGGAAGTCGCCGCAGATGTTCCAGCATATATCGGGAGTCATCAATGATGAAACGAAGCGGTTGAGATTCCAGGTGGAGAAGGTGCTTCAGATGTCTATGTTCGACAGGCAGAAAGCAACGCTGAAGATGAAGGAACTCGATGCCAATGAGTTGATTACCGGAGTTATCAATACGTTCGCTTTGAAGGTGGAACGCTATAATGGTAAGATTACATCGAACCTTGAGGCTACCAATCCTGTTATATTTGCGGACGAAATGCATATCACCAATGTGATATTCAACCTGATGGATAACGCGGTGAAATACAAGAAGCCCGAAGAAGACCTGGTGCTCAACGTGAGAACCTGGAACGAGCCCGGTAAACTGATGATTTCGATACAGGACAACGGTATTGGTATTAAAAAAGAAAACCTGAAGAAGGTGTTTGATAAGTTCTATCGCGTGCATACAGGTAATCTGCACGATGTAAAAGGTTTCGGTCTGGGACTGGCTTATGTGAAAAAGATTATTCAGGATCATAAGGGAACCATCCGGGCAGAGAGTGAACTGAATGTAGGAACTAAATTTATTATTGCATTACCTTTATTAAAAAATGATTGATATGGACGAGAAACTGCGTATTTTATTATGCGAGGATGATGAAAATCTTGGCATGCTTTTAAGAGAATATTTACAGGCTAAAGGTTATTCTGCTGAGTTGTATCCTGATGGAGAAGCCGGATTTAAAGCTTTCCTGAAGAATAAATATGACTTATGCGTGTTTGACGTGATGATGCCTAAAAAAGATGGTTTCACACTGGCACAGGAGGTTCGTGCGGCCAACGCTGAAATTCCTATTATCTTCCTGACTGCAAAAACACTCAAAGAAGATATCCTGGAAGGATTTAAGATCGGTGCGGATGATTATATCACCAAACCTTTCAGTATGGAAGAGCTTACTTTCAGAATCGAGGCTATCCTGAGACGTGTTCGCGGAAAGAAGAACAAGGAGAGCAATGTTTATAAGATTGGTAAGTTTACGTTTGATACCCAGAAGCAAATCCTGGCTATCGGCGACAAACAAACGAAACTGACTACCAAAGAATCGGAATTGCTGGGATTGCTTTGTGCGCATGCTAACGAAATCTTGCAGCGCGACTTTGCCTTGAAGACTATCTGGATCGATGACAACTATTTCAATGCGCGTAGCATGGACGTGTATATCACTAAACTGCGCAAGCACCTGAAAGATGATGATTCGATTGAGATTATCAACATCCACGGAAAAGGTTACAAGTTGATCACCCCCGAACCCGAATCATAATGGATAGGGGAGTGTATAGAAATAAAAAAGCCGGAAAACATTCGTTTTCCGGCTTTTTTATTTCTTGCTGAAACTATTAATCTGCAATTCTTTTGTTTATCGCAATATAAGTAATCAGTCCGAGTACCACCAATACTATCGAGCCTCCCAAGACAGCGTTGTTGTTTACTTCTCCGGTCAGAGAGCAAGCAATCAGAATGATTACTCCGACTAAGATTAATAGCAATCCTAAATTCTTTAATAAGCCTTTCATGTGTGTGTATTTTTATAGATTATTTTATTCTTAGCCACAAATTAAAGCATAATTCTTTAACGGGCGAAATTATTTATGCAAAAAAACTATTATTCAGTGTAAATAGTCAGTTTTTGCATATTTATAAACATCTAATCTTTGGTATTAAAGAATATTTTTCTCAGAACTTCCTGGCTGACGCTTAGCTCTTCAACGGTAATACCTTGTAAGGCTTCCATGAGAGTCCGGTTGGCTATAAGACGTGCCTTTTCTTCCAGTTCCTTACCGGTTTTTGTTAAGTGGATGAGGTTGGTACGGCGGTCTTTCTTGTCTGAGATGCGAACTACAAGATGCTGACGTTCCATATTATCTATCAGCCGGGTCATGCTTGGCTTATCTTTAAAAGTTGCATTACACAACTCTTGCTGGGTCACACCGTCTTTTTCCCAAAGAAAAATGAGTACGGTCCATTGTTCTGGACTGATTTCCAAACCGCCTTGGCGGAAGTTACGGTACAGCTTTCGGTTAATAGCAGCAGAGACTTTGCCATTCAAAATGGCAAAAATAAGTCGGATGTCAAAGTTAAACTGTTCTATCATGAAATTATTGTTTCAAC
>ERZ780137.1210-NODE-1210-length-16288-cov-23.302101_pt1 | contig 16288 bp, 12 predicted proteins | sample MGYA00511020_ERZ780137 | MGnify/ENA primary metagenome ERZ780137 (study PRJEB29588, sample SAMEA2157917) | human gut metagenome | biome: human gut; feature: human-associated habitat; material: faeces | place: Denmark | collected 2008/2010 ... | reverse complement strand
AGGCGCTTCGGCGACGGGACCGTGGCTGTGCGGATGGGCGCCGTGGTGCATGCGCAGCAGGTCGTGCACGAGGCGCTCCTCGCTCGTGCGGACGTCGATGGCGTGCATCCCCTCCAGCGCGGGGCCGGGTTCGCCGTCGGTCAGCAGGATGGCCTTGTGGCGCTGCGCACGGAAAAACGCCGCATGCGCCGGGCAGAGCTCCGCGGCGACGAAGTAGTGGTAGAAGCGTTCCGGCCCGGCCTCGGCGAAGGAGTCGAAGTCGGCGTAGAGCTCGACGTCGGCCATCGGGATGACCTTCTCCAGAATGGCCTTCAACCCGAGACCCGTCAGGATGTTGGGCGTGAGGACGGCAATGGCGGGACGCTGCGGCATGGTCATTCGTGGTGGTAGGGTTCGTTGTGGAGGATGGTGAAGGCACGGTAGATCTGCTCGGCGAAGATCGCCCGGATGATCTGGTGCGAGAAGGTCATGCGCGAGAGCGACAGCCGGCCGTCGGCCCTGGCATAGACCTCCTCCGAGAAGCCGTAGGGGCCGCCGATGACGAGCACGAGGCGCCGGAGCCCGCTGTTGAGGCGTTTCTGGAGCCATGCCGCGAACTCCACGGAGCGCATCTCCTCGCCGCGCTCGTCGAGCAGCACGACGTAGTCGCCTTCGCGCAGCTGGCGCAGGATCGCCTCGCCCTCGGCCGTGCGCTGCTGCCGCTCGGTCAGACTGCGCGTGTTGCGCACGTCGGGCAGCGTCGTGACGGCGAAGCGGCAGTAGTGGTTCACCCGCCGCACGTAGAGCTCCATGAGCGACGCGATCTCCTTCGAGTCGGTCTTGCCGATGAGGATCAGTTCGATGGTCATGTCCGTTGCCGTCTTTTGCCGCCCCGCGGCCTCCCGCTTGTTACTTCTTTTACTTTTTACTTTTCACCTTTCACCTTCGTCAAAGGTCCGAGTTCCACTCGCCGTCGGCATCCTCGTAGATCACCGGCCGGTCGTGTTCGACGGATTTCAGCCACTCGTAGGCCTTGTACATGTTGTAGCCGTTGCCCGAGGGGCCGCCCAGGGCATAGGCAACGACGCAGGTGAAGTTGCGCGAGCGGTAGTACATCGCCTTGACGCGCTCGAGGTACTCGTCGGCCAGCGCCGGGTCGTTCGAGGGGGTGCCGCCCACGGCGCGGTTCGTGCGTTCGTCCGGGGCGTTGATGTTGGCCCGGTCGATGACGTAGAGCCCCACCTCGTCGCAGAGCTCGTAGAACCAGGCCGGCTGCGGACAGTCGGGGCAGACGGTGTTCTTTCCGGCCACCTTGAGCGCCAGCAACTCGCGGCGCGTCGTCGCGCGATCGGCCGCGGCGTTGCAGGGGGCCGTCGAGAGTTGCAGCTCGCGGCCCAGCCGCATGAGGCGACCGTCGACGAGCTCGGCGCGGCCGAAGCCGATGCGCAGGGGCATGTACTCCTTGTAGGCGCCGTCACGCCGCGTGAAGAGCATCACGCGGTAGAGGGGCGGGTTGCGGCGGTCGGCCGACCAGACGTTGTCGTAGGTGCCGTAGATGTAGGGGCTGAAACGCACCGTGTCGGTCGAGCGGCCCGGGATCGTCACCTCCTTCATGTTGAATTCGAGCAGCTTGCCCTGCGGCGAGTAGATGTCGAACCCGACCGTCACGCTCTCGTCGTAGTTGAACGCGTTTCGGGCGATGATCTTCAGGTCGAGCATGCCGAAGCGGCGCCCGGCCGTGTCGGCGACCAGTGCGATCTCGAAGTCGCGGATCGAGCGTTTGTTCTGGTAATAGAGGTAGCTCCCGGAGAAGGCCTCGCGCGTCGTCGGCGCGGTGTTGATGCGTTCGGCGCCGCTGTCGCGCAGCTCCAGCCGGATGTCGTTCGTCCCCTGCCGGATGCACTCCGTGAGGTCGAACTCCGCCGGGGTCGAGGGGTCCTCGACGCGCGCCACCTCGCAGTCGTTGACCCGCAGCGTGTAGGCCGAGCGGACATTCTCAAGGTGCAGGCCGACGACCCCGTCGGTCCAGACATAGGGGATGTCAACGCGCTGCCCGACGACGAACGAGCGGTCCGAAGCGGAGACCATCCCGGGGCTGAAGTCGATCGTGTGGCCCGATTTCGCGCGGTCGCCCCGCTCGGCGTCCCGGCGCAGGTCGTAGGGTACGGCCTCGGTGCGGAAGATGCGGCCGGCCTCCTGGGCTGCGGCGCCTGCCGCCGCAAGGAGTGCCGCAAGGAGCAATATCGTTCGTTTCATTGCGTGCATTCGTTTGGGATCGGACAAAGGTACTTTTTTTTTGCCAAATCGCAAATAATAACTAACTTTGTCAATTCGGAAAACCTTGCATGTGCAACAAATACAAAATCGATCATACATGAAAACGCCGAGAATTGCTGAGATTCTGAAGTCGGGTGCCGTCGACACCGACATTGTCGTCAAAGGTTGGGTGCGCACGAAGCGCGGCAACAAGAACGTGGCCTTCATCGCCCTGAACGACGGGTCGTGTGTGGGCAACATCCAGGTGGTCGTGGACCTGTCGAAGATCGCCGAGGAGCAGCTCAAGCCCGTTACGACGGGCGCCTGCATCCGTGTCGACGGACGGCTCGTGGCTTCGCCCGGGGCGGGGCAGGGCGTCGAGGTGCAGGCCGAGCGCATCGAGATCTACGGCACGGCCGATCCCGATACCTACCCCCTGCAGAAGAAGGGCCATTCGCTCGAGTTCCTGCGTGAGATCGCCTATCTGCGTCCCCGCACCAATACGTTCGGCGCGGTCTACCGCATCCGCCACGCCATGGCGTGGGCCATCCACGAGTTCTTCCACAAGAACGGCTTCTACTACTTCCATACGCCGATCATCACCGCGTCGGACTGCGAGGGTGCCGGCGCCATGTTCCAGGTAACGACGCTCGATCTGAACAACCTGCCCCGCACGGAGGATGGCCGGGTCGACTACACGCAGGACTTCTTCGGCAAGTCGTGCAACCTGACCGTCTCGGGCCAGCTCGAAGGTGAGCTGGGCGCCCTGTCGCTGGGCCGCATCTACACGTTCGGCCCCACGTTCCGCGCCGAGAACTCCAATACGCCGCGCCACGCCTCGGAGTTCTGGATGATCGAGCCCGAGGCCGCCTTCTACGACCTGGAGGACAACATGGAGCTGGCCGAGGCGTTCCTCAAGTACCTGATCCAGTATGCGCTGGACAACTGCATGGAGGACCTCGAGTTCCTGAACAAGATGTGGGACAAGGAGCTGCTCGACCGCCTGCGCTTTGTCGTGGATCACGACTTCAAGCGGCTGGAATACACCGAGGGCATCGAGATTCTGAAGGCTTCGGGCCGCAAGTTCGAGTTCCCGTGCGACTGGGGCTGCGACCTGCAGTCGGAGCATGAGCGCTACCTGGTCGAGGAGCACTTCAAGCGTCCGGTAATCCTGATCAACTACCCCAAGCAGATCAAGGCCTTCTACATGAAGCAGAACGACGATGGCAAGACCGTGCGCGCGATGGATGTCCTCTTCCCGAAGATCGGCGAGATCATCGGCGGCTCGGAGCGCGAGGCCGACTACGGCAAGCTCTCGGCCCGCGTCAAGGAGCTGGGCATGAACGAGAAGGATATCTGGTGGTACCTCGACACGCGCCGCTGGGGATCGGCTCCCCACTCGGGCTTCGGCCTGGGCTTCGACCGCCTGCTGATGTTCGTGACCGGACTGATGAACATCCGCGACGTGCAGCCCTTCCCGCGCACGCCCCTGCACGCCGACTTTTAGCCGTGTACCCCCCCCCGGACCCGAATCGATGAAGAGACCAAATTGGAATGCTGCAATTCTTAATTTGGACCCCGCTTTATGGCAATCAATCAGAAACAGGTACTTTCGCTGCAACAGAAGCTCTCTCCGCAGCAGATTCAGATGATCAAGCTGCTCGAGCTGCCCACCGTGCAGCTCGAACAGCGCATCAAACAGGAGATCGAGAACAACATCGTGCTGGAAGAGGAGGAGCGCAGGACGGAGGACGAGGAGCAGCAGCCCCAGGAGATCTCCGTCGACGAGTACCTGCGCGAGGATGAGACCCCCTCGTACAAGAGCCGGATCAACAACTACTCGAAGGACGACAAGCAGCGCCCGGTCTACCTCACCGAGGGACGCTCGCTGCAGGAGTACCTCATCGAGCAGCTGGGCTACCGCAACCTTCCCGAGCGCGAGCAGCGGCTGGCCGTCTACCTGGTCGGCAGCCTCGACGAGGACGGCTACCTGCGGCGCGATCTGGAGTCGGTGGCCGACGACATCGCCTTTACGGTCGGCATCGAAACCACGGCCGCGGAGCTCGAACGGGTGCTGGGCGTGATCCACGAGCTGGAGCCCGCGGGCGTCGGGGCGCGCAACCTGCAGGAGTGTCTGCTCCTGCAGATGGATCAGCTGCCGTCCGACACGCCGGCACGGCGCCTGGCCCGCCGGATTCTGACCTCCTATTTCGACGAGTTCGTCAAGAAACACTACGAGAAGCTCATCGCGCGGCTGCAGGTCTCCGAGGAGGAGTTCCGCGAGGCGATCGCCGAAATTAGGCACCTGTCGCCCAAGCCCGGGAACCTCTATGCCGAGGGGGGCACCGATACGACGCCCTACATCATCCCGGACTTCATCCTCGACTACCAGGACGGCCGCTTCCAGCTCTCGCTCAACTCCTACAACGTCCCCGAGGTGCGGATCAACCGCCGCTACGTGGAGATGATCCGCGACATGGTCGGCCCCGACGGCAAGGTGCGCGAGAAGGACCGCGACGCCGTACAGTTCGTCAAGAGCAAGATCGACTCGGCCAAGTGGTTCATCTCGGCCATCAAGCAGCGCCACGACACGCTCATGCGCACGATGCAGACGATTCTCGACTACCAGCAGGAGTATTTCAAGGACGGCGACCGCTCGAAGCTGCGTCCGATGATCCTCAAGGACATCGCCGACCGCACGGGGCTCGACGTCTCGACCATCTCGCGCGTCGTGAACAGCAAGTACGTGCAGACGCAGTTCGGCATCATCCTGCTCAAGTCGCTCTTCTCGGAGGCCATGCAGACCGAGTCGGGCGAGGAGGTGTCGAGCTATGAGATCAAGCACATTCTGCAGGAGTGCATCGACGAGGAGGACAAGCGCCATCCGCTGACCGACGAGACGCTCATGGACATCCTCAATGCCAAGGGATACCGCATCGCGCGGCGCACGGTGGCCAAGTACCGCGAGATGCTCGGCATCCCCGTGGCGCGCCTGCGCAAGCAAATCTGACGATGAACAACTACAAGAAGAACCTGGCCCACGGACTCTCGTGGGTGCTGCACCCCTTCGTTCTGCCGCTCTACATGATCGTCGTGCTGCTGACGCTGACCGTCTTTGCGCACTATTCGACCGGGGTGAAGTGCTATCTGCTCTGGGTGGTCGTCCTCTATGCGATCGTCATCCCGGCGCTGTCGCTCGGCGTGCTGCGCTCGCTGGGCCGCATCTCGAGCTACCGGGTCGACGAGCGGCGCGAGCGGTTGCTGCCGCTGCTCATCGGGGCGATCTGCTATGTGCTCTGCGCCATTACGATCGCCCGGATCCCCTCGGCCGCTTTCCTGCGCAAGTTCATGCTCGCGGCGGCCTGCTGCGAGGTGATGTGCCTCGTCGTGTCGGGCTACTGGAAGATCAGCCTCCACCTGACGGGCATGGGGGCCGTCGTGGCGCTGCTCGTGGTGATGAACATCCTGGGCGTGGGCAACATGATGATCCCGCTCATGGTGGCGATCCTGCTTGCGGGCGCCCTGGCTTCGGCGCGCCTCTACCTCGGCTGCCACAACGCCGCGCAGGTCCTCGCGGGCTTCTGCGGCGGCTTCGTCGTCACCGTGCTGGCGGTGCTGTTCCTCTGATCCCGGGCCTCCGCGCGGAGAGCTCCTCCCCGTATTATTATGGCAAAGGCCTCCGCTGCGGCGGAGGCCTTTGCCCGATTTGGCGGTGCCCGGTTGCCGTCGGGCGGCCGCTATACGCATCCCTGCGCCAGCATGGCGTTGGCCACCTTCATGAAGCCGCCGATGTTGGCCCCCGCGACGTAGTTGACGTAGCCGTCCTCCTGCGTGCCGTAGCGCACGCACACTTCGTGGATGTTGCGCATGATGGCGTGCAGGCGTTCGTCGACCTCCTCGGGCGTCCACGTCAGGCGCATGGAGTTCTGGGTCATTTCGAGCCCCGAGGTGGCCACGCCGCCGGCGTTGGCCGCCTTGCCCGGGGCGTAGAGCAGGCGGTGCTGCTGGAAGATGCGGATCGCCTCGGGCGTAGAGGGCATGTTGGCCCCCTCGACCACGCAGCGGCAGCCGTTGTCGACGAGCATCTGCGCCTCGTCGCCGTTCAGCTCGTTCTGCGTGGCGCACGGCATGGCGACGTCGCATGCGATGCCCCACGGGCGCTGCCCGGGGTGGTAGGTTGCCGACGGGTAGCGGTCGGCGTATTCGCGGATGCGGCCGCGGTAGATGTTCTTGAGCTCCATGACGTAGTCGAGTTTCGCGGCGTCGATCCCTTCGGGATCGTGGATGAAGCCCGACGAGTCGGAGAGCGTCACCACGCGGGCTCCGAGCTGCGTGGCCTTCTGGCAGGCATACTGGGCGACGTTGCCCGAGCCGGAGATGCAGACCCTCTTGCCGCGCAGGCTCTCGCCGCGCGTTGCGAGCATCTCCTCGGCGAAGTAGCAGGTGCCGTATCCCGTCGCCTCGGGCCGCAGCGGGCTGCCGCCCCAGTCGCGCCCCTTGCCCGTAAGCGTGCCGGAAAACTCGTCGCGCAGCCGCTTGTACTGCCCGAAGAGGAAGCCGATTTCGCGCCCGCCGACCCCGATGTCGCCGGCCGGAACGTCCGTATCCTGCCCGATGTGGCGATGCAGCTCGGTCATGAACGACTGGCAGAACTTCATCACCTCGTTGTCGGACTTGCCCTTGGGATTGAAGTCCGAGCCGCCCTTCGCACCGCCCATGGGCAGGGTCGTGAGGCTGTTCTTGAAGGTCTGCTCGAAGGCGAGGAACTTCAGGATCGAGAGGTTTACCGAGGGGTGGAAGCGCAGACCGCCCTTGTAGGGGCCGATGGCGCTGTTCATCTGGACGCGGTAGCCGCGGTTGATCTCGATCTCCCCCTGGTCGTTGAGCCACGGCACGCGGAAGATGACGATGCGTTCGGGCTCGGCGATGCGTTCCAGAATCTTCATCTTCCGCAGCATGGGGCTGGCTACGATGTGCGGGGCCAGCGATTCGGCCACCTCGCGGACAGCCTGGTGGAACTCCGGTTCTGCGGGATTGCGGGCGATGAGCCGGTTCATGAACTCATCGACGTACTGACGGGCCTGTTCGTTCATAATGTCAATTTTTAGGGATTGGATTGTTTGGTTTGCTTCTCCAAATTTAAGATTTGTTCCGCGGTTTTGCAAATCCTTTAATAATTTCGTAAAATATCTTATTATCCATCCCTGCCGCGTTTGCTTACGATCCGCTCGGGCGGTCGGCCGGACGAAGGCCGATCCGTAATAAAAAATGACGGATCCGCGAGGAATCCGTCAGGAAAAAATTTTTTGAAAAAATTTCATGCGGGAGGCTCCCGCTCCGCACTATTTCGTGAAGGCGAAGCCGACGTAGGCGTTGTCGTACTGCGAGAGGAGCGTCGCGGCGGCCGACAGCGTATCGAGGTTGCTGCTCTCGATCTTGTCGCCCACCTGCTGGACGATCTCCATGAGCCGTTTGACGGGGAAGACGATCGTCAGTTCGCTGCCGTTCAGGTAGGCGTGGCTCGGCACGGCGCCCAGCGAGAGCTTGCCGTTGGCCAGGCTGAAGGTGATGTCGTGGCTCTCGGCGTCGAACTGGTAGGTGCCCTCGATCTTGTGGGTGCCGAACGCCGCGGTGACTGTCTGCTTCTCCCTGGTGAAGGTGAGCGTCCCCTGACCGGTCGTGAGTCCGACCCTGGCGTAGATCTTGGCAAGCTGGTCGACGATCAGCGTCTCGATGAACGAGCCGCCGAAGCTGGCCGCGAGCCCTTCGCCCTCGAACTTCACGCTCGGCTGGGTGTAGGTCCACGTGCCGTAGAGGGCCATTTCGGTCAGTTTGCCGCCCGTGGCCTTGTCCACGGCGGTCGTGGCGCCCTTCTTCAGGGCGTCGAGCCAGTTCTGCGCCTGCACGCCCGGGATGGCGAGCGCGAGCACGGCGAAAAGTGCGAGAATCCGTTTCATGTTCATGTTTGTCAAAGTGTTTCCATTTCGCGCATCCACGCTGCGGCCGAGGCATCCGAAGGCATGCGCCAGTCGCCGCGCGGCGAGAGGGTCAGCGTGCCGACCTTCGGGCCGTCGGGCATGGCCGAACGCTTGAACTGTTGCGAGAAGAAGCGGCGCACGAAGGTGCGGAGCCATTTGAGAATCGTCGCCCGGTCGTAGCTGCCGCGGAAGGCCTGCTCGGCCAGGAAGAGCGTCTTGGCGGGTCCGTATCCCGCGCGGACGAGGTTGTAGAGGAAGAAGTCGTGCAGCTCGTAGGGCCCGACCAGATCCTCGGTCTTCTGCGCGATGTGCCCCTGCGCATCGGCGGGCAGCAGTTCGGGGCTCACCGGCGTGTCGATGATGTCGAGCAGCGTGGCGCGCGTCGCCGCGTCGCGCTCGGTGTCGGCGACCCACTTGACGAGGTGGCGCACCAGCGTCTTGGGAATCGAGGCGTTGACGCCGTACATCGACATCTGGTCGCCGTTGTAGGTTGCCCAGCCCAGCGCCAGCTCCGAGAGGTCGCCCGTGCCGATGACCAGCCCGCCCTCCATGTTGGCCACGTCCATGAGAATCTGCGTGCGCTCGCGCGCCTGGCTGTTCTCGTAGGCCGCCGAGCGGTCCCCGGGGTCGAGCCCGATGTCGCGGAAGTGCTGCATGCAGGCGTCGCGGATCGGAATCTCGCGCACCGTGACGCCCAGCCCGCGCATCAGCTCCAGCGCGTTGCGGTAGGTGCGGTCCGTCGTGCCGAAGCCCGGCATCGTGATGCCGATGATCCCCGTGCGGTCGAGCCTCAGCTTGTCGAACGTGCGCACCGTCACGAGCAGCGCCAGCGTCGAGTCCAGCCCGCCCGAGATACCCACGACGGCGCACTTGCAGCCCGTGTGGTCGAGCCGCCGCGCCAAGCCGTGCGACTGGATCTGGAAGATCTCCTCGCACCGTTCGCTGCGGTGCCGCTCGTCCTGCGGAACGAACGGCATGGGGTCGATGTCGCGGTCGAGCGCCGCGGCGCGCAGCCCCTCGGGAATCTCCATCTCGATGACCGTGTTCTCGGTCGACGAGGCGTTCAGGCGGAACGAGGTGTTGCGGCGCCGTTCGTGGTCGATGCGTTCGATGTCGAGGTCGGCGACGAGCAGCTGCTCGTCGAGCTGAAAGCGCGGCATCTCGCGCAGGATGCGGCCGTTCTCGGCGATGAGGCCGTTGCCGGCGAAGACCAGGTCGGTCGAGGACTCGCCGAAGCCCGCCGAGCAGTAGACGTAGCCTGCGATGGTGCGGGCCGACTGCTGGGCCACGAGCTGCCGCAGGTAGGCGTGCTTGCCCACGGCCTCGGGCGAGGCAGAGAGGTTGAAGATTACCTTCGCGCCGTTGAGCGCCAGTTGCGACGAGGGCGGAATGGCCGCCCAGAGGTCCTCGCAGAGCTCTACGCCGAACTCCGTGCCGTTGACCTCGAACGTGAGGTCGGCGCCGAAGTCGGCTTGCTGGCCTGCCACGACGATCTGCTCATCGCTGATGCCGGCGCCCGAGGCGAACCAGCGGTTCTCGTAGAACTCCGAGTAGTCGGGGATGTAGCTCTTGGGTACGACGCCCAGCACGCGGCCCTGCGTGAAGACCGCGGCGCAGTTGTAGAGCGTCGAGCCGTGGCGCAGGGGGATGCCGGCGATGAGTGTCAGAGGCAGCTTGCGCGTTGCGCGCATGAGCTCCCCGAAGGCTTCGTCCGCCGCGTCGAGCAGCGAGCCGTGCAGCAGCAGGTCGCCGCACGTGTAGCCCGTCAGGGCGAGTTCGGGGAAGACGACGATCTCCACGCCGCGCTGCGCCGCCTCGTCGGCCAGTGCCGCGAGGCGCGAGGCGTTCCAGGCGCAGTCGCCGACCTTCACGCGCGGCACCGCGGCCGCCACTTTCAGAAATCCGTAGTTGTCCATGTCGTATGGTGCTTGTGCATGCGGCGGCGGAGGCTGTGCGCCGCCGTCCGCCGCATGGGTTGTGTCCGGCCTACTCGGCCCAGAGCTGCGCGAGGTTCAGGATCACCTGCTCGGCCTTGCGCATGGTCGTGAGCGAGCAGTACTCGAATTTGCCGTGGAAGTTCATGCCGCCGGTAAAGAGGTTCGGGCAGGGCAGCCCCATGAACGAGAGGCGTGCGCCGTCCGTACCGCCGCGGATGGGCCTGACGAGGGGTTTCACGCCGGCCTGCTCCATCGCCCGCAGGGCCTTGTCGATCACCTGCGGGTGCGGCTCGACCATCTTGCGCATGTTGAAGTACTGGTCCTTGAGCGTGAGCGTCAGCACGCCGTCGCCGTACTTCTTCTTGAGCAGGTCGACGACGGCCCACATGAAGACCTTGCGCTGCTCGAAGCGGTTGCTGTCGTGGTCGCGGATGATGTAGCTCATCGAGGCCTTCTCGACCGTGCCGTTCAGTCCGACGCAGTGATAGAAGCCCTCGTAGCCCTCGGTGTACTGCGGACGCTCGGCCGCGGGCAGCAGCGCCTGCAGCTCGCATGCCACGTCCAGCGCGTTGATCATCTTGTTCTTGGCATAGCCCGGGTGGACGTTGCGGCCCTGAATCTCGATCTTGGCGCTCGCGGCGTTGAAGTTCTCGTATTCGAGCTCACCCTCCATGCCGCCGTCCACCGTGTAGGCGAAGTCGGCGCCGAAGGCCTTGACGTCGAAGAAGTCCACGCCGCGCCCCACCTCCTCGTCGGGCGTGAAGCCGATGCGGATCTTGCCGTGTCGGACCTCGGGGTGGGCCATCAGGTACTCCGCGGCGGTCATGATCTCGGCCACGCCGGCCTTGTCGTCGGCGCCGAGCAGCGTCGTGCCGTCGGTGTGGATAAGCGTGTGGCCCTTGAAGAAGGCCAGCTCGGGAAACTCCTCGACGCGCATCGTCAGGTGGCCGTTGAGCACCAGATCGCCGCCGTCGTACTCCTCGACGATGCGGGGCTTGACATCCTTGCCGCTCATGTCGGGCGACGTGTCGACGTGGGCGATGAAGCCGATGACCGGGGCGTTCTCATACCCCTTCGAGGCGGGCACCGTGCCCATGACGTAGCCGTATTGGTCCATCGTCACCTCGGTCATGCCCAGCGTCAGCATCTCGTCGCGCAGGGCCTCGAGCAGCACCTTCTGCTTCTCGGTCGAGGGGAAGGTCTCACTCTCCTCCGACGACTGCGTGTCGTAGGAGACGTATTTCAGAAATCTCTCTTTCAGGTCCATATCCTTGTTGTTTTTATTGAATTTTCGTTGTTGTTGCGTGTCCGGCCGCCGTTTTCATGTTTCACGGCGTGCCGCCGTCTTTGCAAATCCGCTCCGCTCCAAACCCCTCCCGAGGGAGGGCTTGCCGCATGGCGGGCCGGTTCGTTCCACTTCCTGCATGGTCGGCCTCGGAGTGCGTCCTGCCGCGGAAACGGCGCTTTTGGTAAATCCGGTGTGCCGTTGACGCATTTTCAGCGCATATTTTCGTCTGCGGGCATCGTTACTCCTCCTTTTTCGCGCGCAGCGTGTGCCAGGTGAAGTAGCCGATGATTGCCACGTACATCGCAAGGCCCACCCACTCGGCGGCGTTCGATGCGGCCCAGTCGGAGAGGTACCAGTCGACCTCGGCGAACTTCAAGAGGGCACTTACCACACCCATCAGTGCACCGCCGGCGATGAAGCCCGAGGCGATGAGCGTGCCGCGGTCGAAGCGTGCCTTGTTCAGGGCGGCATCCTTCGAGCGGGTGGAGACGAACCAGGCGACCAGACCGCCGACGACCAGCGGGGCGTTGAGCTCCATCGGGATGAACATGCCCAGCGCGAAGGCGAGAGCCGGGACGCCGATGGCCGTGAGCACCAGCGCGAGGGCTGCGCCGCAGAAGTAGAGCATCCACGGGGTCTGGCCTCCGGTCATCAGCGGCTGGATGACGGCCGCCATGGCGTTGGCCTGCGGAGCCACGAGCGCCCCTTCGCCGACGAATCCGAAGGTCTTGTTGAGGATAATCATCACGCCGGCAACCGTGGCCGCGGAGACGAACGTGCCGAGGAACTTCCAGATCTCCTGCTTGCGGGGCGTCGTGCCGAGCCAGTAGCCGATCTTCAGGTCGGTGATGAAGCCGCCGGCCATCGAGAGGGCCGTGCAGACCACGCCGCCGATGATAAGCGCGGCGGTCATGCCCGTCGTGCCGCTCAGGCCCACCGAGACGAGGATGAGCGACGAGAGGATGAGCGTCATGAGCGTCATGCCCGAAACGGGGTTCGTGCCGACGATGGCGATGGCGTTGGCGGCCACCGTGGTGAAGAGGAAGGCGATGACGAAGACGATGAGCAGCGCCGTGACGGACTGTACCCAGCCGTCGAGCAGTCCGAAGTGGAAGAAGACGAAGACGCAGACGAGCGTCGAGATGAGGATCGTCAGGATGCGCTTCATCGTCAGGTCGCGCTGCGTGCGCTCCGTGGCGGCTGCGGCGCCCTTGCCGCTGCCGAACTCCGAGACGGCGAGCCCGACGGCCTGGCGGATGATCTTCGACTGGCGGACGATGCCGATGATGCCGGCCATGGCGATGCCGCCGATGCCGATCGGCTTGCCGATGAAGGCGTAGAGGTTTTCGGCCGTGAGCAGGGCCGAGGGGGCGGCCAGCAGCTTCTCATTCGTCACGCCGAGCAGCGAGGCCAGCGCCGCGGGATCGAGCGCCTGGGCCAGCGAGCCGACCACCGGCACGATGACGAACCACACGAGGCACGAGCCTGCGGTGATGATCATGGCGTACTTGAGTCCGATGATGTATCCCAGACCGAGCACGGCGGCCGAGGTGTTCAGGCCGAAGACCACCTTGAACTTGTCGGCCGCAACCTGTCCCCAGGCGCAGATGCGCGTCGAGACGCCCTCGGTCCAGAGGCCGAACGTGCCGACCACGAAGTCGTAGAGACCGCCCACGAGGCCCGCCACGGCGAGTAGCTTGGCCTGGTTGCCGCCCCGTTCTCCGGAGACGAGCACCTCGGTCGTTGCGGTGGCCTCGGGGAAGGGGTACTTGCCGTGCATCTCCTTGACGAAGTATTTGCGGAAGGGGATGAGCAGGACGATGCCCAGCAGGCCGCCGAAGAGCGACGAGAGGAAGACCTGCCAGAAGGCGGCGTCGAGCCCCAGGATGTAGAGCGCCGGGAGGGTGAAGATCGCTCCCGCGACGATCACGCCCGACGAGGCGCCGATCGACTGGATGATGACGTTCTGCCCGAGCATGTTCTTCTTGCCGAGCACCGAGCCCATGCCCACGGCGATGATGGCGATGGGGATGGCGGCCTCGAAGACCTGCCCGACCTTCAGGCCGAGGAAGGCGGCCGCGGCCGAGAAGATGATGGCCATCAGGACGCCCATCGTGACGGAGTAGGGGGTCACCTCGCGCGGTGTCGTCGAGGCGGGCATGACGGGAGTGTACTCCTCGCCGGGTTTGAGTTCGCGGTAGGCGTTCTCGGGCAGTGAGGTCTGGATTTTTTCGGATTCCATGTCTGTATCTGGATTTTCAGGGTTTTTCTGATTCTGGAATGGTTTTCTTTGTCGGGGTGCATCGCCCGGATCGGAAGCCGGTTTTCCGGTTTTCTGGGTTTTCGGTTTTCTGGGTTTTCCGGAGTTCCGGGTGTTCGGCGGGTCGGGTTTGCCGGACAACCGGGGATTCGGAGTCCCGGTTTGCGGTTTTGCCGGTTCCGGCTTCTGTTCCGGTTTCTGCCGCGGCTGCGGGGGAGGAGCTGCTCTTCAGGACCTCTTCGGCCCCCGATGCACCTGGCCCGCCTTCGGGCGCTGTCCGTGATCCGGCTGCGGGGTGCTTCGGATGCTTCACTTCGGGCTTCGGCCGCTCACCTTTTATTTCGGATGCCGTCCGGGGACCGTCTGCCGATTCCGCCGCGAAGTGTCGCCTGCTTCTCTCCTTCCCGGCGGCGTCAGCGGTTGTCGCCGTTGCCCGAGATCAGGTGGCGCTGCATGCGCGAGCGGAGCTTGTCGACGTTCATCTGCGCCACCTCTTCGAGCTCGTAGCCCAGGTCGCGCGAGAGCGTGGCGCAGTACCACAGCACGTCGCCGATCTCCTTGACGATCTCCAGCCGCCGCTCGGGCGTGAACTCCTCGTGGGCGTCGCGGATCACCTTCTTGACCTTGTCGGCCACTTCGCCGGCTTCGCCCGTGAGCCCGAGCGTGGGGTAGATGATGCGGCGGTCGTCGGGATAGATGGCCGTCTCGAGGGCGTGCTGCTGGTATTCGTTGAGTGTCATGATCGGGTAGGAATTTTTATGTTTGTGCAAAAATAGCAAAATATTTGGGAAAACCGTCGCAAAAGCCCCGTTTCGGTTGCGAAACGGGGCTTTTCTGTTGCGCGGAGGCGACTTTGCGGCGGTGTCCGAACGGGACCTGTGGCTGCGGGGTACGGTCACAGACTGCCGAGAAACTCCGTGAGGGTCGGCACGAGCTCCGGAGCGAGGGGCAGCGCCGGGTCGCCGTAGGCCGTGCGGAGCTGCCCTTCGAGGATCGTCTCGGCGCACGCCTTGAGCGTGTGCGCCATGCCGGGGATGATGCACTTCCGGGCATCGCGCCGTGCCGCGGCGAGTGCCTCGGCGTTGTCCGCGGGAACCTGCAGGTCGTTGCCGCCGCCGACAATCAGCACCGGAACCTGCGCCTTGCGCAGCTCCTGCCGCGGGTCGTAGCGCATCTGCGAGATGATGAAGGGTTGCACACCGGAGTTGAAGAGCGCCTGCAATCCCTGTGTGTGGTAGGTCATGTCGACCCGCTCGCCCCGCTTGAGCGCGGCGATAATCTGCTCGGCTTCGACGAAGAGCTCCATGTGCGCCGGAACGAGCTGCCCGGCCAGCTGCAGGCGGAGCACCTCGTCCATCGGGTAACCGGCGCCGCAGAGCGAGATGATGCCCGCGACGGCGGGTGAGCGCTGTGCGGCGACCGACGCGATGAGCGCCCCTTCGCTGTGGCCCGCGAGCACCACGCGGCGGAAACCTTCGCCTGCGAGGTAGTCGGCCAGCGCTGCGGCGTCGTCGATGTATTGGTCGAGGGTCAGCTCCGCCACGAGCGTCGGGTCGTCGAGCACGCTTGATCCGATGGCCCGCTTGTCGTAGCGCAGCACGGCGTAGCCCGCTGCGGTCAGCTCCTCGGCAAGCAGGCGATAGCAGTCGCTGCGGATGCCCAGCCGGTTGTTGCCGTCGCGGTCCGTCGGGCCCGACCCGGCAATCAGCAGCACGGCGGTCTCCGCCCCGCGGGCGGGCACCGTCAGCGTGCCGTAGAGACGGCCGAAGTCGCGTTCGAGTGCGACGGGGCGCTCCTCGCATGCCGGGGCGGCCGCAGCGCTTTCGGGTGCGGGGGTCGGGGTTGTTTCGGCGGGTTGTGCGGCAGCGCGGAGGAGCGTCGCCACCGTCAGCAGGGGGCAGAGAAGGAAAAGCAGGCGTTTCATGATGTGTTGGCTTTTTATGCGTTGTTTTTTTCAGAGTTTGTCGACGATACGTTCCAGCCCGATGCCGCGCGAGGCCTTGACAAGGATCAGCGCGTCGTGCAGTGGCGCGGCGGCGAGCGCTTCGGCAAGCTCCGCGCACGAGGGGTAGAGGCGGGCTGTAGGTCGCAGTTCGGGCAGCGAGGCGTAGGCGCGGGCGAACTCGCCGCCCACGAGCAGCAGCTCCGCCGCGGGGTCCTGCGTCGCCTGGAGGATGACCTGCCGGTGCTCCTCTTCGGACCAGGCGCCCAGCTCGAGCATGTCGCCCAGAATCAGCACGCGGCGCGAGCGCCCGCCGAGCGGCTCGGCGAGGAAGTTGCCCACCGAGGCGTGCATGCTCGACGGGTTGGCGTTGTAGCAGTCGACGATGAGCGTGTTGCGGTCGGTCTGCATGCGCTGCGAGCGGTTGTTGTCGGGAATATACCCCGCGATGGCGCGGCGGATGCGCTCGTCGGGGATGTCGAAGTGGCGCCCCACGGCGATGGCCGCGGCGACGTTGAAGCGGTTGTACTCCCCCTCGAGGTGGTGTTCGTAGCCGTCGGCCAGCGCGGCCGTGTAGCGCACCGTGCGGAGCGTCGGCCGCTCGTCGGCCATCGACGCCAGCACGGCGTCGTCGCTGCGCACGAAGGC
>ERZ780137.1189-NODE-1189-length-16541-cov-7.498302_pt1 | contig 16541 bp, 18 predicted proteins | sample MGYA00511020_ERZ780137 | MGnify/ENA primary metagenome ERZ780137 (study PRJEB29588, sample SAMEA2157917) | human gut metagenome | biome: human gut; feature: human-associated habitat; material: faeces | place: Denmark | collected 2008/2010 ... | reverse complement strand
AAAGCTTATGGATCATAGCCTTTTCGTCCTCAGACAAGCATTGGAACAATCTTTCCAGCCAGACCGAAGAAATCGCCAGTTCCTCCACCGACAGAGCCGGGCTGGCAAACTGCCGGTCCTTTTCCAGCAGGCGGTCATAGGAATCCTCTCTGCTGGGCAGGAATGTTGCGGTTTCTTTCTGGAACTTTTCCTTTTTCAGATCGCTGGTAAAATATTCTTCTTTGCGTTCATAGTGCTGATATACCCGGTAAACCTGTTCGCTTACTGGCACAGCCTGCCCCTCTATGTAAAGATAGTAATTCGCTCCTTCTTCCTGATTTTTACTCATAGCCGTTACCTCCGAGAATTTGAAAGTGAATGAGTTTCAAATTCCCGGAAGGCGGGGAACGGCAGTGATACGAAAAAACTTCTCCCATCGCGGCATTTCTCCTGGCCGCTGATGAGAGAAGTCTTTGGTATTCTTATATTTTCAGTGTTTCAGGAAGGTGGCTCCGCAACCTTCCCATGAAAAAACGGTCTGCTCATCAGCGGTTTTTTTTCTTTCTGCCGCTGGGCAGACATTATAAAGTATGAAATCTATGCATTTAATTTTACTCAAAGCAACCCTTGCTGTCTTTAAAATAGGCAGGGATTCGGGTTCTAACAAAGATATTGTTTTTTCTAAAAATCATTGCGAGGTTTCTATTTTAGTGGTATATTTTTCTATATAGCAAAAAACGTTGAAAGGGGATGCCAGAGATGAGGATTAACTCAGACAAAAAGAAAAGACAGGTTGCAGCCATAAAAACCCGTCTAAACGCTGAATATGTAAAATACCAGAATATTGGCGGAAACTATCATTCCCTTGCCAAACTACTTGATAATGAACAGGGGTTTGAAGTGAATTATGAGACACTTAGAAAGACCTTGAATACAGATGACAACAGCACATTGGACTTTTTCTGCGTTCTGGCTCTTTGCCGTTACTGGAAGCTGGATATATCATATATTCTGTCGCCGGCAGATAGTAAAGAGAAGCCCATGCCTGCGGCTGATTCCATGATAAGCTCCATGAAATACAAGGTTCTGGACGATCCAGCGTATCTTGGTACTTACTATGGTTATTTATCCTCCAACAAAAAAGACAATACCGATCTGCATAAGCTGTGCCTGAACATAGAGCGTTCCAAAGAGGGGAGTTTCACAGCCGCTTTAACAGTGGAAAGTACAGTCTCTGGTAAAAACGGCGCTCAACCGCTGAAGAAAGAACTTCACGGAATCCCAATCTTGTCAACGCTCAACCAGAATATCGCCATTACTCTGACAGATGAGATTGGGAATTTCTTTTTTCTATATACTAATTATGCAGAGTACCTTACTCCCAGAGTATTCTATCGGAAAGGTATTGCTGTTACTTCTGCTGCCACCGGTGAGAGAGAACCTGTCATGCAGACGTTTGTTTTATTTGACCGGCCAGTTCCAGAAAAGAATCTGAGCTATATCCCCGGCCTGCTGTTTCCACCACAGGATGTGGTTGCTATCTCGGAGGATTCCTTGAACGCACTGGCAGAAGAATCCCTCGTAGTAGCCCAACTGGTAGAAAATTTTCAATATTTAATCAAAGAACACCGGGAAATCATTTATGACCTCAATGAAGTCTCTATTCTTGCAGAAAAATCCTCTATGAGCAGGGAAGATCGGTTAAAGGCATTGGCATTATTAAAAGAAAAATCTATATCAGCCAATAAGTTCTTTTTTACATCAAACCTTGCAGAAAGCACGGAATTTGTCAGGGATTATCTGCTTAAATTGTAAGATTTTTCTTATTCCGTGGAACGTTAGCAGTGGCTTTCAGAAGGTACTGGGCGAGGTGAGAAGATGGAAACAAGATATATCAAAGTGGACAGCCTTAACGATGCTTTCAGAATGATTTTCTCTGGGGAAAATGTAAAAGCGATTGATTTGATAACCGTTTTGAAGGAGTTGGACGAATCAACCGGTCTGGGATGGCAGCCCAGAAATTCCCTGATCTACCCGAAACTCTGAGCAAGGAAGGGGGCATTTTCTTCTTCTGCCGAAACGGTTGTAGACGCATTTGACCATACCGCTTATAAAGAAACCGTTTGGAATTTCTCGGAAGTAAGAGAAGAAAATTCGATAGGCGGTTTAGAACTTCATGGATGGGGAGCGTGGCCCGATCCCGCAAGCTGGAACGATGTGATTCCCTTACAAAAAGCAGCAGAGCTAAAACAGCTGCTGGCTACTGTTCCAAAAGATACGCCTGTTTTTTCTCCCAGCGACAATTTTGAATTGGGCGGACGCTTAAAGAATATTGTCAATTTCTATTCCATAAAAGATTTAAGCGGAAAAGCCTGGCTAATACTTAAAACAAAGTAGACGATAGGACTGGATGATAAGAACCACAGAGATTCGCAAAAAAGGACTGCGGTTTCGTAGATAACCTCTATGAAACCACAGTCCTTTTATATCTGTTTGTTGTTCCGATTGTAGATTACAGAGCCATTCCGTTTCACTAAGAGCCTAATCCCAGAAGAAGAACAGCAGATAGGAGAAAAAATGCTTCTCCTTCACCCAATCCAAAAAATCCTGATGATCCTGCTGCATACCGTTGATGATGCCTCCAATAATAGCCAGAGGCACGGACAGAATCGGCATCACCAGTTCATAAAGCGGCAGCCACATAAATATCCAGAAATACACCATGGGAACGGTGGAGATTAAAAATTTGATAATCAATACCGGGATCAGCAGCAACAGATTGGAATCCCCCAGGTCGGAAATAAACATGAGCAACGCATTAAGATAGGTTCCCAAAATAATACAGCCCAGAGTATGTATCCAAAATCGCAGCAGCCCGAAAATCCGCAGCCGTACCAGATAACCGATTGTAACTCCCACAAACCGCATCAGCAGCATGGCCAGTACCAGCTGATGTGCCTCTTGCAGCTCCCGAAACTGGAAGAAGAATGTCTCCGTCGGTTCCAGCAGGGAGATTGACGTAAATGGGGAGAGCAGCAGGAACATATACACCAGCATGGGATAATAAAAAGCCTTAATGAAAATCTTATAGTAACCAATCCATGCGCCATCGTCTTTCTCCAGCCAGGCATATTGTTTGTCTGGGTGTCTTTTCCAGTAGGGATCATGGACAAACAGCAGTCCCACCCCCAGAACCAGCACTAAAAAACTTCCAAGCATAAGAAGCATATCGTGAGAATAAGCCAGACTATTCCAACGGGGAATGACCTGAATGCCAATCCAGCGATAAGCTGCGGCAAATTGCTCTGCCGCCCAGATAAAAGCGTTTTCAATGTATTCCATTTCAGTTTTCCTCTAAATATACGGACAGCGGCAGATATTCATAGGTGGTTTTGTTAAGCACATCCTTTTTTTTGCATACATTTCCGTACTCATCGTACTCATATTCATACCACTCATATTTGTGCCCGCCGGCAACGCTTTCCTGCCATTCCTCTACCACACGGCCTTCTCCGTCATATTCGTATTGCCACTGGCATTCAACAGCTTCTATCATCTCCTCGCCCGCGGGGTTATAATTGTGCTTTACGGTCTGCTTGCCATTCTCATCATACTCATAAGTCCAGTACTGATTGATTTCCCCGGCAGAATTATACTGTGTTTCTTTTGTCAGATTTCCAGACTCGTCATACTCGTAGCTTTTTGCCAGAGAGGTAACGCCAGATCCCGGTTTGCCTTCACTCTGGGATAGTAAGTTCCCGTTATCATCGTATTCATAGAGAATTTCATCCTGATATTCTCCGTTGCTGAAGCCGGTTTTTCGTATCAGGAGACCATCAGGATTATATTCATATTCAAAGGTTTCCGAGGATATGGGTTCTCCTGTCGCTTGTAACATGGTCTGAGATTCAGACACAATTTTGCTTCCATCCTCTTGGTACTGCGTAGTATATTCCCGATAAAGCGTTTCATCCGGCTTGTCTGGGTAACTAACAGTTTCCGAAATTTTATCCCCATTTTCATCATAGCCGTATTCTGTAACAGTACCATTGCTGGTGAAAGTTTCTCTAATCAGAACGTATGGTTCATCTAAACCAACCTTGTTTTCCTCCTCAGCCGAACTTTCTTCCTGCGTTTCAGCTTGCTGGGATGATTCCTGCTGGGATTCTGCGCTGGAAACAGCCTGCTCCGATGCCTGTTGCTCTGAACTGCCACAGCCACCTAAAAGGGTGGAAATCATCATCATTCCCATCAATAAGATTGCAATTTGTTTTTTCATTTTAATCAACCTCTCTTTTTATAGATTTTTTCCTATGATTATGCTACCATGCAAAATATCCGCCGCTGCCTGCTTCGGGGCGGCTGTCCAGTGTTTCCGCTTGTCCGGTTTCCAAGTCGAGCTTCATTAGTAAGCACTGGTTACCGCCGGATTGGCTGGCGCTGAAATAGATTTCCTGCGGTGTCACCATCTCGATTTTAATTGACCGCAGCGCAGCATTCTCATACACCACCGTTTCGCTTTCTTCTTCCTCGCTGGCAAAGTATATTTTATTTCCCTTCAGTCCAGCCCGGATATTGATTTCGCCCCGATAGTACAGTCCGTCCTGTGCATATACCACCGAAGCCTGCCTGTGATCGACCAACCGGTTGGCTGCATCCAAATCTTCTCCCGTGTCAGCGTCTCCTCTTTCACCAGTCTCCAAATCGACATATTGTTCTCCGTAATATCCATAGTAAAGTTTACCGGCTTGTATCAGGAAGGAGGTGCAATCTGCCTTTCCAGAACCAAGAGGACAATCTGCCAAAAGTTTTTGATCGCTGCCGTCGAGATTGCAGGAGAAAATGGCAGAGCTGATTTCACTGGTGCCTGCGGTTTTGCAGGAATAGTACAGGCGATCCTTATAAAAAGCGATACCGCAGATATAGTCATAAGCGGCAGGCTTCAGGGAAAAGTTGGTAAGCCCCGGAATGCTTCGATTATTTAGGACATAAATGCTCCCCTGGTACTCCGCAATGTTAGAGGAAAAGACCGGCAGCTCCTTTATTTTCACATATTCCGGCGGAATTTTTTCCCGGTGCGCGCCTTCTGTTTCGCTGTATAGATTGTTCATATCCCCGTAGAGAAGCAGACTGGAATCATACTGAGAAGTTTCCTCAAATCGTGTAATACTGGTCTGGCTTTGGATCAGCTTATCAGCCAGCGCATCCATGGAGATGGTTTCCCCGGCGTTCTGACGGATTTCCTCCTCACTCGCATCCGAGTGCCCGGCGAGGTACATATTTTTCCATGCAGAGTAGAGAGCATCATGGCTGTGGGCAGAGGCTTCCATCATCAGGGAACCGATAAAGCGGAGCTGGGCCACATCTTCAACACTGTTAAGATTTCCCATTTGACCAACGCGGAGAATTTCCCTCGCGTACTGCGCCCGCATCAGGACTGCCAGATCATTCATCCGCATCGCGGCAGACGCATTGTCTCCGGCCTGCTGCGCAGTTTTGGCTGCCGGAATATATGCCTCCACAAAGGCGTGGGCCAGGTCATAGGATGAAAAAACAAGCCCTGCCGGAGTCTTATTCAGAAGCGTGCCTCCCAGCTTTGAGAACACAAGCTCCAGACTTTCTTTCACTACGTTATCCGTAAAATTCCCGTATTCTTTGGCAAGAGACCCGGCTACTTTGTTCAAGTCCTTACAGTATTCGGCATATTTATCGTTTTTCACCTGGGACAGATATTCCAACTGGCTGCGATAGCTTTCCCCCCAGTTCTCATACCGTCCTGCTGTGGCGATGGCCTTGGCCATGTCTGCCGCATAACCGGCGACTGTAAAAGAGTCGGAAATGCTTTCGGGGATATTGACATCTGACCAAGCAGTGACGGATTTTGTGAGCTTATCCGCCACGGAAACAGCACCGCCGCCTAGGGACGAAATATCGCCGACCAGCCCGCTGATGTCGCTGACGAATTTGCTGCTGTCATTTTGGGCTTCTTCCTGGAGGATCCCCATGATATTTTCACAGGGAACAGCCAAAGTCAGCAGGGCTTCCTCCATTTTCTGCCGACTCCAGTAATCATCCCCGACAATGGGAATCAAATATTCCGGGGCTACCTCATCCGCAAAGGCCAGCAGACCATACTTAAAAGAATTGCCCCATTTCTTCAGCACCGTATCCCCCAGGATTTCCGCCGGGGAGGGGAGGGCTTCATCTATCTCTCCGAGATCACCCACCACGTTCCAGAGTGTTTCCGGCGGGTTATAGATATACACGCAGTCTTCCGCGCAGAGCCATTGGGCATTCAGAAGGTAAAGCATCTGCTCCAGAGGAATCGCAGGCGTTTTCTCCTTGCCGAATTGGACGGTCTGAGTCTCCTGCAAAGTGAATTGTTCATTATCATATAATCTGCCATTCAGTGTTCCCTCGGCATAAATACCGATGTCAATTTTTCCCGTGTTCGTATCCACCTGCACTACATAATGATCCCGCCAAAACTCAAATTGTCCGTTTCCCCCATCAACCAGCTCTGCATCAGCCAGAGAAGCGGCTGTCTGTGGGGACACCAGAATCATGGTTTCATCGTATAACGCCGCGTCTACCTTGTGTACGCCCTGTCCCTGGGTATAAACACAGAGTTCCCCCACAAGGGTCTCCGGTTTCTTCTGCATGGCAGAGGTTTCCTGGGCAAAAGCAGGAGATACCGTCTGCAAAACCGCCATTATCGCAACAAGCAGAGAAGCGGCGACACGTCTCATCCATTTCATGGGGCCACCTCCTTCGCCGCTTCCTCTAAAATCGAGTAGTATCCTCCTAACAATGCATCCGCCAATTCCGGTGTCATTTCTACCGCCCATGTCTCATCTTTCTGTACCAGGTTCACATCAACCTCGAATGTTTTTGTGGGAACATCCTCCGCGCTCAGTGCGGCAATCAGGGCTTCTTTGGCGGATTCTACACTGTCTATCGTTTCCGGTAGGGTTTCCAGTACTTTTTGAAGGTCAACCGCCGTAATGACGGTGGATACTACCATCGTATCGTCCTTACTTTTTACCTTTTTTGTTTCAAATTGCAGATTCTCCGCCATCCCGCGCTGTATATCGGTAAAGGGGGCGGATGTGGCCAGCCCTTCCATAGAATCTGCCAGCGCCTGACTGTCGCAGGAACTGTATGCCTGGAAAAAATCTTCACAGGCAGCCTGGGCTTCTTCTTTGCTTTTTCCGCCACAAGCCGTACAGGAAACGGCCAGCAGCAGGCAGAGAAGCGCCCCAAGAATCTTCCGCTTCATCCTTTGCTTTTTCACAGTCATCCTCCTCACTTTTTTGTCCTATTGAACAGTTACAGTACAGGGCAGGCGGACACCTACCCTGTACTTTAAACTGTTATTTGCTCAGGCTTAAGGGGAACTGGAAAGTCTCGCCGTCTGCATTGGTATATTCCATATAGGGGTCTTTTTCAACCAGCTTGTCCAGCGCCGTGTCAGCATCTATCCCCTCCGGCAGTCCGAACCAAACCTTCAGCGTACTGCCGGTCATAAAGCACTCATCAATCTCTTGTCCAAGACTCTGAGCAAGGGGCGTACCATCGGCAGCGAAGAACTGGAACACTTGCGCTGCATTTTCTAAAGTCGGGAAAGAGGTTTCCGGGTTGCCATACTCTAGACCCACCAATCCAAGCCCTACCATAAAACCATATTGATCGGAACTCTTGGCAGTTCTGCCTTCACCTACGATCACCAGATGTCCCTCAACTTCATAAAGTCCAACTGTCTGCAATTCCTCCTTGCTCATGGGTTCTCCCCAATCGCTGAGCAGGACGGTTTTCTCATCGGATGTGCTGTGATCGGTGACGCTGAGCGACACATCCTCCGCTGTCACTCCGCCGGGCAGTTCTTCACAGGTAACCACCCGCCAGCCACTGTCCATGTGGTCGATGGTCAGCCACGCATCCGCTATTTCAGATGTGCTGCCCTCCAGGTGGAAACCGGCGTCCGCCGGTCCCAACAGTGCGAAAGCCAGATAGGTGAACTGCTCGCCATCGTTCTCAAACTGGTGGCAGTCGATCAGCCGAAGTTTGCTGTCCTCTACATTTTTGACGGAAGTTTGAGGCTGTCCCAGCGGACTGTTGTCAGAAATGCCGTCAGACTGCGTTTTTACCCATAAAGAAGGGCGCACAGTGCGGCTGTTTTTCTGAGCATCATATCCGCTGAGGCTCACTCCAGAAGGGCGGTAATCCACATACGCCGCACAGAATCCTCCGTCATTGTGATCACCGGGTGACCGCAGCCACCAGGGGGAATCGCCATTATCCGCCACAAACGCGCCCTGTTCCACAGCATAGGGAGTGGCCTGCGTCCAAAGCGTCTCGTTCCGGTCTGAAAAATAGGTTTCCGCCTCATCAATACTCAAGAGGAACACGGTGTCATTCGTATCATTGCCGCCGGATGTGCCCCATCTTTCGTTATCTGGATTCACATTGGTAACCGGGACAATTACCTCCTTTTCGGCTTCGCTGAAAGCAGTTTTATAAAAGGTATCATTCAGCCATTGCCGCAAGCCGCTGTTTTCCCAGGTAACGGCTTCATCACTGCTGTTATATGCCTGTGCATCCAGTCCATATTTGCTGAGAAGGAGGACATTTTCTCCTTCGGCATCCAGCACAGTCCATTCTATTGCTTCCGCTCCATTCTCTGTATTATTATCCTGCTCATAACTGCCAAAGGAAACGGTATCTCCAATATTGCAGGAACTGATTCCGGCAAATTCTTCGCTTGCGTCCGTACCTTCTGTTAAAGGCTCAGAACCTACTTCCGTTTCTGATTGACCGGAACTGGTACTCTGTGTGCTGCTTTCTTTTGTTGTTCCGGCATTACATCCATTTAAAAGCAGTGCCATAGCCAAAAGTCCGGCCAGTATCCCTCTTTTTTTCAATCCTTTTTCCTCCTTATATTCCCGCATCGAAAAACCGATTCTGCGGATTTTTGCTTTTCCGTTCTTCCGGCAGTTGTTCAAAGATATTCACAAGTCCAAAATCCTCTCCATCAACTTTTGCCGAAAGGTAAAGATAACGGTATGTCCCATATTCCGAGACATCAAAGGAATAAGTTTCTCCTGCCGTCCAGCCAGAAGTTTCATTTTGCTCCTCCAAGAAATAAACAACTGTGTTTTTTTCATCTGGAAGGCCGATAATGGTAATTTCCAGATTTTCCGGCAGTCCGTCTGGAACGGTGAAGGAACAGATGACTCCATTCATGGAAAAACTGTTTTTTAAAGCTCGCAGCGAATCGCCGTATTCTTCAATCACGGATTTTCGCCTTTCTGAGCCGATCTGTCTGTTAATCCAATCCCCTCCCAAATCCTCTCCTTCATTTTGAGCCTGATAGCAGGCAACTTTTCCGTCCGCTTCTACGCGCATCAGATCAGGGCTTTCTTGCTGTGGAAAAAAAGCAAACCGAACCGTTTTCCCATTTTCCAGCACCGCGTCCACGCAGTACCATATCCGGCTGTCGTCAAATGCCAGATTGCGGCTTTGTTCCATAAGATCTTCTTTTACGGACAGTTCTTCCATCATCGTTTGAAACTCCGAAAGCGTTTCTCCTTCCAGCCGAAGTCCGTCGCCCTGATGACGGTAGGCAGTGGCTTCGGTGATGGTTTGCAGAACTTCTACCGAGACGGGCACTTTGACCGTATTGCCTGTGATGGCGGCCGGAATGACACAGGCTGCTATACAAGCAGCGGAGCAAAACAGCAGCCTGCCGCCTTTTTTCCAGTTTCTCACCAGAAACAGCGAAGCTGCCAGCACGAGAATCACCCAGAGCAGACAGCGCCGGACAAAAAAGGTTCCCAACTGTGTCAGAAGTTCCAGGTTATAAATCGCCAATAGTGCCAAGCCAACCAACGGAATAAAAATCAGCCAATAGTTGTTGAAATTGATTGCCAGCCGAAACAGCATAATCGCGGCAACCAATCCCAGGAGTATAATCAATCCTGCCATAGCCACCCCCGTTGAATTTTCCAACTATTTTCTTTCATCGAGGCCAATATTTCAAAACTGCGACCCCGGTAACTATCGCTCAATCATCCGCTTCTACATAGGTGTCATCCTCTTTCATCCGATACTTTTTACCGGTTTTCGGATCAAAAAACCTGGCATCCAACTCATCCCGGCCAAAGCGGGCCAGTTCGAGGAGATACTGCTGGCGTTCGTTGATCTTATCCTGCCGTTCCTGAGCTTTCTGCTTCACAAAGCGGGCAGCTATATCCCGTTCGGCCTTGTTTCTGCTTTTCAGCAGTTTTTCAATTTCTTCCTCACCCTGGCGGCGGCGCGTCTTATAAAACACACCGCCCAGCATTTCCTCATACTTCCAGCGGTCAACACCGTAATTATTATCGTCGCTGCGCTCCGCCGCCTGCTGAGGATTGTTTGCGATCAGATCATACAGAGTCAGCTTATCTTCCAACGTCTTGCAGTACCGATCCACCCAGCCCATCCGATAAACATAATAAGCGACAGTATAATTATTGTGCCATTTACTGCGTATCAGCTGCTCCCGCTCCGGTCCGTCAGGCAATAATCCTACCAGGTACAATCGGAGTTCCTCTCCGGGATCACTCCACCCCTTGCCAAAACGCGACCGCATCCTTTTTACATTTTTAGGGTCTGCCCCGGCACGGCAAAGTTCAATCGCCTTTTCACGGTCAATAAGCTCCGGAAAATGATAAGTATGCCATCTGCAATCACCCTTTTCCGCGTAACGATAGCTGAATTCTCCTGTAAGATAAACATCCAAAACTTTTGGATAGAATCTGCTGGGCCATTTAGCCGCATCCGCTTCTTCTTTTTGGAACTGTTTCCGCGCAGCCTTTTCTGTATCTTTTGGAAACAAACTATCCAACAATCCCATGATAAATCCTCCTGTTCCTTGTTTCACAAATTCCAGTGCCAATACTCGAACAACAAAACTTCTTCGCTCCGAAAATCGTTTGGCAAAGCTATCTCGTTTCCATTTCTTTTTATCCAAATATCGCATTAGTAATCAGAATAATTATACCTCTAATAATGCGTTCCGGTCAAGCCTACCATTACTTAAACTAATGGTAGGAGGTTGAGTAGATGCAAGAAAAAAAGCAAATCAATGTGGAAATCGGCGCACGGATCAAAGAAGAACGGGAAAAAGCGGGATTAACCCAAGAACGATTCTCAGAGCTGATTGGCCTGGGCACAAAAAGCGTGTCTGCTTTTGAACGGGGGACCATGGGAATTTCCTTTACTACACTCAAAAAAATCTGCCAGGTTTTATCCGTTTCCAGCGACCAGATTCTGTTCGGACAGAGGGAGCAAAACGAAAATAATCTGTCTGAGCTAAGTAAACGGCTGGAACGGCTTTCCCCCAGGCAATATGCCATCGCGGAAGAAATAGTTTTGAAACTTCTGGAGGCTTTTTCATTGGAGGAATAGAAAAAGAAGCAAAGGCCCTTATCGCCCTTGCTTCTTGCTTTATACTCCATCATTTCGCAGTCTGGCCATGTAAAAATCACGCACATTCTTTAAATCTGCCGAAGTTTTCCCGGCTGATTGGAGCGGCTCCTTAGACAGCCGGTATTCCCGTTCAGCCAGAACATGGTCCAGCAGCACCTCAAACAATTCTTCTGGCGTCCGGCACAGCATGGCATTAAAGCTGTCACGATAAGGTTCCTCATAGTACAGCCGTACATATCCCCATTTCGTCGGAAGCACTTCCACACAGGATTCCCTCAGCAAATAGTCTTGAAAAATATCCAGCACCATCGTAAATGATGTCACAAGTATCATCCCCTTTCCTTATCTAAGAATATTCTATCTACACCAGGTGCCTTTCCGCAAGGATACGGCCTGTCAATTCGGGATAATACTGGCAAGCAATGCCGGTGTTAATACACTCGGCCCGCAGAGGGAAAAATCCTGCCGTGATTTTCCCCTCCGCTTTGCTTGTTGAGGGCAGCGCCCCCAAACCCCTTTGAACGCAGAATTTCATTCTGCGGCTGCGCGTTCTGCGAACGCTTTGGACCATGACCGGCTCACCGCTGGCCGTGGTCTTTTTCTTTTTCATGTTCCTGTTCGACCTCCATTTTAAGCATCCGATCCACATTAGCCTTTGCCGTCAGCAGCTCCCGCATTTCCTCACGGGAACGCCGGTATTCGGCGTAGGTTTTCTTCTTTTCCTCCAGCAGTTTGGCATACTCGGCTTGCAACTCCTTGACCTTGGGCAGCTTCTTGACGCCCATCTCGTCAAAGGCATTTTTCGCCGCCTGATGGAGCAGGATTTCTTGCTCATGTTCCTCCCGAAATTTTCGGGAATAACCGGCCTTGCGGTAGGCTACATAGGTCTCGCGGGTCTTAGCATAGTTGATGATATGGGTACGCAGGACGGAGATCTCCGCCATGCGCTTCTCCGCCGCCTTGATCTGCGCCGACAGTTCGTTGTGGTGGGCGGTGGCTGCCGCCGCTTTTTCTGCCAGCTCCGCATAGTCCAACAGCTGATGTTCGGTAAGAAAATTTACAGTCTGCGCCATCTGTTTCAGGTTAAAAACCTTGGCCCAGCGCGCATACCCAGCGCCTTTCCCGGCCTGCAACTTTGCCTGAATGTCCACCAGCAGATTAACCTTGGGCGGTTCCGGCTGCACGATGGATTTCTTACGGGGCGTATGCTGTTTTTCTCCGGCCAGCACCGCACGAATTTCCGCTTCACTGTACCCGGCCCCCAGCTTGTCATCCATGCGGGCTACATTCTTCCAGCCGGGTGCTTTGAGCCGGATCGCTTTCCCGCGCAGGGATACTTCACAGCCCATTTCCGAAAGCAGCTTCAGCAGCGCATCAAAGTCTGCCGGTTTCTGCTCAAGCGCACGGTCAATCATCACCCGCAGCTGCTCCCGATGGGAGGGCTTGGCCTGATCGCCCAGCCACTTGTTGTAGCTTTTTCCGTGAGGCTTGGGATTCTCCACAATGGACAGTCCGTTTTCGATACAGATGGTATCGCTCAAACGCCGGACGGCTCTGGTGCTGCCCCAAAAGTTGCGGAACTTCCGATCACAATCCAGCGTGACGGAACTCCATATTATATGGTTATGGACATGAGCTTTGTCGATGTGGGTGCAAATCACAAAGGCGTGATTGCCCTTGGTGAACCGCTTGGCAAATTCAACACCCAGCCGGTTGGCATCCTCCGGGGTGATCTCGCCCGGCGCGAAAGACTGCCGGACGTGGTAGGCGATCACATCATCCTTACCCCGGACCCGTCCGGTGACGGCGATGTACTGGCGCTTGGCCAGCAGAAACTCAGCATCAGCGGTCCGGCTGTCGCAGGCGAAGCCGGTAATGAGTTTGCCACCGTCTGTTTTTTGTGGATTTGCCACATAGTCGATGATGTCGCTGATAGCACGGCTCTCCGTGCAGCCTTTGCCAACGTGTAGCGGCATGATGCGTGTGGTGGCCATGAAAATGCCTCCCTTCTCAAAAAGAAAAGGACAGCCGCGTGAGCTGTCCTCTGGTTAATCTGGATTTTCAATAAGCTGCTGCTCTTTTAAGGTCGCAATTCGTTTGGTATCCACAAAATGAGTTGCGTACCATTTCTCAATGTCAGGGTCTCCGCTTTTGCTGAACCGCAGCGGGATCACCGGTTTGTGTCCCTGTCCGTTTTTCTTTTTTACACCCCACTGCTTGTAATAGCAGAAGGATGGCTTTAGACCCGTTTTCTGTGCGTACACCCGTATCTGGTGCATGATGAACGAGAGCTTACGCAGATTGACGGTGCAGACCCGTTCCAGGTAATCTACCCGGCCAAACCGCCAGTCCTCATATTTCTGTTTTGGAAGAACGCCAACCTCCATCAGCACATCCACAGGGGCCGCATAACCACGCCTCTGGCATTGGTGATAGACCGATGAATGTACCTTTCCGATCAGTTCTTTTTCAGTCATGGCCGTTCTCTTTCTTTTCGTGCCAATCTTTCAAGACAGCTTCCACCTGAGCGATCAGCTGCTCCTTGTCCGGCATATAGAGGACATAACGAGATGCGAAGATATTGTTGGAAAGGCCGCCTAACGCATATTCCGCCGCAACGCTGTCTTTTTCCGTGCAGAGGATAATGCCAATAGGCGGGTTGTCATCGGGGTCGTTGACTTCAGCGGCATAGTAGTTTAAGTACATATTGAGCTGGCCGGCAGCCTCCGGCGTCAGTTTTTTCGTTTTCAGCTCAATCAGCACATAAGCGCGGAGAATTTTGTTGTAGAACACCATATCCACATAATAGTGGGTATTGTTCAAAGTAATGCGCTGCTGGGTGCCGACAAACATGAAACCACGGCCCAGCTCCAGCAGAAACTTTTCAATCTGCGCAACCAGTGCCCTTTCCAAATCGCTTTCCAACATAGGCTTATCTTCCGGCACACCCAAAAATTCAAAAACATAGGGGTCACGAATAATGTCAGCCGGTTGGCTGATCTCAATCCCTTTCTGCGCCAGAGAAAGAACTTTTTCTTTATTCCCATCTCCGCTGGAAAGCAGCAGCCGTTCATACAGTGAGCTGTCGATCTGCCGTTTCAGCTCCCGAACTGACCAGCCCGAATTGACGGCTTCCTTCTCGTAAAAGCTGCGCTTGTTCTCATCGGTAATACTCAAAAGTTCGCAGTAATGAGACCAGGACAATTTGCCAGACACTGTCTGGCATTTTTCATAAGCAAGGTAAAATGCCCGCATATTTTGCAAATTTGAACGAGAAAACCCTTTTCCAAACTCCCGTGTCAGTTCTTTGGAAAGTTCCCTTATGGTTTGCTTCCCATACTCTGCACGGAGTTGGTTTTGCTGTTCATATTCCACGATAATCCGGCCAATGTTCCAGTAGGTTGTCAGCATCTGGGTGTTGACCTGCTGGGCAACATTTTTTCTGGTGGTTTCCAGCAGTTCCCGTATCTCCAGAATCATGGAGCTGTTTGGCGTTAATTGTTCTCCCATACGCGTCCTCCTATCGAAAGACTGCCCGCACACAGCGGCAGTGTGTTTTTCATTATTATCAGTATATCCTATTTTTATGGGAAAGTAAAATAGTACCGGCAACCTATTCAGCCGTAAACCAAATCCTGAATGGCAAATTTCAGATTCTGTATTTGCCCCAGCAGCCAGAGCACCGCTTTCGGCAAACCAAATGGACTGAGCAGAAACGCAATCACCATCAGAATCAGGCCGTTCTGCGGAGAATAGGTAATCAGCACCGCCACACCCAGCAGGGCGATTGCTATGCTGATTAGCCCCAGCACCATACCGGATATACAGACAAGACCTACACAGAGCCAAATGGATACGGTCAAAACCAGAATCACCGGTGCCATCACGATCTTCAGCAGCAGTTTCAGAATAAACCATATCGCCCTCATCATGTGTCCTCCTCCCATCGTTCCCGCAGTATCCCGCAAAGCTGGCTTGCCTGTTCTTCATCCTCTGCGGTCACTTCCCAGCGGCCTCTGGTCAGCCGGATTTCCTCATAGCTCTGATAATCGGACAGCAGCACCTCGAATAGTTCCTCCGGCGTCCGGCAGAGAATCCCGTCTACGCAGTAGCGGGAATCCCCGTTCCATGTTACCCGGAGATACCCATTCCTGCACGGCAGGACTTCTTCCTCCAGGTCATGATCCAGATAATCCCGAAATATCTCCAACACTTTTTCAAAGTTTTTCATCTATGCTCAACCCCTTTGCGCCAATCTGTTTTCTATTCACATTATCCGTCCGACCTGCCCAAAAGGCAAGGATACGGGCAAAAAGAAAAAGCGGAGGGAGAAGCGGCGAAAAGAACGCCGTTCCTCCCTCCGCAGATGGGGTAAATGCTCCTGTTACGAAAGTCTGGAGAGCTGGGTCAGTATCTCCTTTACGCCCTCCCATAGTTGTTCCTGACGTTGGGATATATCCTCCAGGTCGGCATCGTAAATCCGCCCGGTTTCATGCACCTTGCGGGTGAGCTGGTTTAAGTTGTTGCTGGAGTAGCGCATGAGGGATACCAGCTCCTTCAGCTCCGGCAGATCCAGCTTGACTACATAGCCGTCCAACGCCATTTTCCGCAGATAGGCGCTCAGGTTTTTTGTGCCAAACTGCGCCATTTTCTGCTGAATCGCTTCCATTTCACCGGATGATACCCAAAACAGCACCGGCACATCCCGCTTGCGCTTCGGGGCGCTCACCGTTCCGGCTCCCGCTTCTTGTGGGCAGGCGCTTTCTTCTCGGTGGAGCGCGGCTCCGGCTTGAGCTGGCTGCGGACGGAGCGGCGGCGCTGGCGTAGATTCCTGGAGCGGTCCTCGCTGGCCAGGATGGTGACATAGGTGCCGGGCAAATCCTTCATGCCGGTGATCGCCAGACTGCGAAACGGCAGCAGGTTCATCAGCTGGTCGTGGGCCTGGGTGCCTGCGCGGGCCAGAAAATCCGGCGAAATGCGGGCCATGTAGTGGGTGCCGTGGGGGCTGTTGGGATGCTCCGGCACGCGCAGTTCCTGCAAGAGCCGGGCGGCCTCGGCGTGGATTTCTTCGGGTGTCAGCGGCTGGAGCCGCA
>ERZ780137.1181-NODE-1181-length-16625-cov-6.450091_pt1 | contig 16625 bp, 17 predicted proteins | sample MGYA00511020_ERZ780137 | MGnify/ENA primary metagenome ERZ780137 (study PRJEB29588, sample SAMEA2157917) | human gut metagenome | biome: human gut; feature: human-associated habitat; material: faeces | place: Denmark | collected 2008/2010 ... | reverse complement strand
TTGCTTCCCTGCCAATCCAGTCTGCCGTTTGCCAGCAGCGTTGCCGCCAGCAGACAGACCGCGTAAAACGCCCCGCAGCCCAGCCCGCACAGCAGCAGCCTTTTCTGCAATCTGCGGGCCAGCACGGCAGCGGACACAGCCGCCCCCACTGCCGCCGCCATACAGGCCATAGGCCGCACTGCGGACAATGGCATCCCTGTATGCGTCAGCAGAAACGCCGCCAGCGCCAGCAGCAATATGCACATGCCCACACCGCAGCCAAAGGACAGCAGCAGCGCCGCCGCGGCTGGATTTTTAACGCCGGTTTTTGGTTTGCGCAGATTTTTAGCCATAACAAAACGCCCCCTTGCACAGTCAACACTATGCAAGGGGGCGTGTGTTTTATGTCAATTACTTCTTGACGGGGGTGGACTTGCTGTCCTTACCGGTGTCCAGCTTCTCCACAGAGGAGATTGCGGAGCGGCGGAAGCGAATCTTCGTGCGGTCACTGCCTGTCTCGATGACGATGGTGTCATCCTTGTCCGCAATGGCGCAGACGATGCCGACGATACCGCCGATGGTGGTGACTTTGTCGCCGATCTCGATGGAGCTGCGCATGGCAGCATCCTTCTTGTCCTGGCGCTTCTGCGGCAGGTAGATCAGGACGATCATGAACACGATGATAAGGATCATCGGCAGGAAGCTCAGCAGCATTTCAGCCGTGGTAGCCGTGCCGGTGGCGGCATTCAGAAACTGGATCATAGCAAGTATACTCCTTAAAAATAACGATTTCTTCTATTATATCGGATAAATGCGCATTGTGCAAGCATTTTGCCGGAAAAATCAGATGCGGGTATCAAGTTTATGCACATAGGCGTCGTGGAACTGCTGGAAGGTGCCGTTGTCCAGTGCCTCGCGGATGCGCTCCATCAGGTGATTGTAGAAGTACAGGTTGTGCATGACAGCCAAGCGCATGCCCAGCAGCTCGTCTGCTTTCTGCAAATGGCGGATATACGCGCGGGAGAAATTGCGGCAGACCGGGCAGTCACAGTGCGGGTCGATGGGCGACTCGTCGCGCTCGTATTTCAGGTTCTTGATATTGATGATGCCGTCCCAGGTGAACAGATGCCCGTGGCGCGCGTTGCGGCTGGGCATGACGCAGTCGAACAGATCAACGCCGCGGTAGACGCCCTCAATGATGTTGCCCGGCGTGCCGACGCCCATCAGATAGCGGATTTTGTTTTTCGGTGCAAACGGCTCTACGGCAGAGATGATGTCATACATGACCTCGGCGGGCTCACCAACGGCCAGACCGCCGATGGCATAGCCGTCCAGATCATACTCGGCGATCTGCTTCATGTGCTCAACGCGCAGGTCGGCGAACGTGCAGCCCTGATTGATGCCGAAAAGCAGCTGGTCGGGATTGACGGCCTTTTCCTCATGCTTCAGGCGGTTCATCTCGTCCTTACAGCGCAGCAGCCAACGGGCCGTGCGGGCGCAGCTGTTCTTGGCGTACTCGTAGGTAGCCGGGTTTTCGACGCACTCGTCAAAGGCCATGGCAATCGTAGAACCAAGGTTTGCCTGAATCTGCATGCTCTGCTCCGGTCCCATAAAGATACGATGGCCGTCGAGGTGGGAGTTGAAGGTCACGCCCTCCTCCGTAATATGGCGCAGCTTGGCCAGACTGAACACCTGAAAGCCGCCGCTGTCGGTCAGGATGGGGCCGTCCCACTTGGTAAACTTGTGCAGACCGCCCATCTCAGCCACGAGTTTGTCGCCCGGGCGCAGGTGCAGATGATAGGTGTTGCACAGCATGACCTGTGCGCGGATGTCCTTGAGGTCCAGCGCCGACAGACCGCCCTTTATGGCGGCAGCCGTGGCGACATTCTGGAACGCAGGGGTCTGGACCGTGCCGTGCACCGTGGTAAATTCGCCGCGGCGGGCAGCCCCTTCCTGTTTGATAAGGCGGTAAGGCATAGCTTTCTATCTCCGTTTTAAAAATATTTCATCGAAAAAGGCGGCGCAGGGGGGGCTTTTTCCCTGCACTGCCTAATAAATTATTATAAAAGAAAATCCGTAGTTCGTCAACTGTAAATCGGCAGGCTCACCACCCCCGCCGGGAAAATTATTTTACTCTATAGCGCAAAATGGTTTTGAGCCTGTTTTTTTCTGTGCGGGTGGCATTGCTCAGGTAGATTTCCCGGTGGCCTTCCTCCGTGCGCGTCAGGCTGTGGGCGTGTACAAATTCGTCCATTTTTGCGAAAGAAACCGGCTCATCGTCATACGCGCCGACATGCAAAAGCTGCACACAGGTTTCGCCCGGCACGGTGCCGAAGCGGACTTCTTCCAAGAGCGGGTTTGGTTTTCGGTGTTTTGTGCGTTCCAGCGCAGCGCACACGCCGTCCTCTCCGACAAAATCCGGCTGGCGGATCACGAGAGTGTAGCGCAGCTTTTCCTTGATGAGCTCGCAGTTCTCAATTTTCTGCCAGACGCCCTCCAGTGGGTACACGGCAAAGTCGTCATACTCGCCCTTTGCAGTCTTTTTGTAAGCCATTTTGACCGCATAGGCCACGGAATACAATGCCGATACGCGGTTTGAAAAATCCGTGTCATTCGGGTTTCCTTCACCGTTTATCATGATGCAGCTTTGTGTCGGAACCGTCACCAAGACCGGGGTTGTTTTTGCACCGTAAAGCTGCTTTTCCTGCCTTCTCCATTCGTATTTCATAAAAAGCGCCTCCTTGCGCTTTTCAGAATACCGCAGAAAGCATGACACCCCCTGTCATGTTTTATATTTTTCTGCCATGCGGGTCAGCTTTTCTTTCATGCTGCGCCGCAATTCGTCGGGTTCCAGGATTTCAACTGCGTCACCATAGGACAAAATGTAGCTATACAGCGTCCTTTCTGGCATATCGACGATCACATACAGGCTTCCCTGCGCATCCTTCTCCACGGTATCGGTAAATTCGTCATAGACGCGGAAGGCAGCCGCCGGGGAGAACTTCAGCCTTACCGAGATCAGCCGCTCCTGCTGTATCGTCGGTTTTAGCTCCGGGACATCCGCCTTCCTGCGCAGGAAGGTCTCCGGCAGAAGCGTCAAATCCTTGATGCGGGTCAGCTTGAAAAAGCGGTAGTCGTTTCGCAAAAGGCAGAAGCCGTACAAATACCAGTCCTTGCTCTTGAAAATCAGCTTGACCGGTTCCACCGTGCGGACAGTGCTGCCGCCTTCGCCCGCAAAATACGAAAAGCTGACCCTGCGGCAGCTGAAAACAGCCCTTTTGAGCTCGTCGAACAGCTCCGCACCCGCCGTATTTTTGTGCCAGTCGGAAAAATCGACCTCGATCCAATTTGCGCCCTGCACCCGGAAAAGCCCGCCCAATTTGGTAAGCAGTTCATCGGTCCGGCTGTCTTCCGCGGCGGCAAGGCCCTGCAGTGCCATCAAAATTTGCTCTTTTTCCTGCGGCGTCAGCAGCGATTTCTCCAGCACAAACTCCGGCAGGATAAAAATACCGCCGCCCTTTCCCTGCACAGTATAAATCGGTATCCCGGCAGCACTGATGGCATCCAGGTCGCGGTAAATTGTTCTTACCGATACTTCAAATTTTTCTGCCAGCTCGGGGGCCGTGGCTCTGCCCTTGTCCAACAGATGATACACGATTTTGAACAGTCTGCCCTGCTCCATACAGTGCCCCCTCGCATCACAACAAAAGCGCCGAAGATCTGCCCCGGCGCTTTCGCAAAAGATATTTTCTGTTACCGAATGAACATCGCATCACCAAAGCTGAAGAAGCGGTACTTTTCCTCAACGGCGACCTTGTAGGCGGCCATCGTCTTGTCGTAGCCGTAGAAGGCAGCAATCAGCATGATAAGGGTGCTCTCCGGCAGGTGGAAGTTCGTAATCAGGCCGTCGATGGCTTTCAGCTCGATGCCGGGATAGATGAAGATGCTGGTATTCCCGCTGCACGGCATGATCTTGCCGTACTTAGCCCAGACAGATTCCAGCGTGCGGCAGCTCGTTGTGCCCACGGCAATGACGCGGTGACCCGCGGCGCGGGTCTCGTTGATGAGCTTCGCCGTCTCCTCGCTGACGGAGTACCACTCGCTGTGCATCTGGTGGTCCTCAATGGATTCCTCATTCACGGGACGGAAGGTGCCCAGGCCGACATGCAGCGTGACCTCGGCAATGTTGACGCCGCGGGAGCGGATCGTATCCATCAGCTGCGGGGTAAAGTGCAGGCCCGCGGTGGGCGCGGCGGCGCTGCCCAGTTCCTTGGCGTAAACGGTCTGGTACTGGCTCTGATCCTCGAGCTGCTTCGTGATGTAGGGCGGCAGCGGCATCTTGCCGAACTCGTCCAGCTTCTCGTACAGTGTCTCGGTGTCGTAGGTAAAGGTCACATACTTATTGCCGTCAGGCAGCGTCTCATCCACCACGGCGGTCAGGCTGCCGTCGCCGAACTCCACCTTCGTGCCAGGCTGCATCCGCTTGCCGGGGCGGGCCAGGCACTCCCAGGTATCGCCCTTGACCTGGCGGAGCAGCAGCAGCTCGCAGACAGCGCCTGTGGGCACCTTGGTGCCCATCAGGCGGGCAGGCAGAACCTTGGAGTTATTGACAACGAGCAGATCGCCCTTTTCAAGATAATGCGGCAGCTCATGGAATACCGAGTGCAGGATCTTATCATTTTTGCGGTCCAGCACCATCAAACGGGCGGCATCGCGGGGGTCGGCAGGCTCCTGCGCGATCAGCTCCTTCGGCAGGTCGTACCAGAAATCTTTTTTGAGCATTTTTGTATCATCCTTTTTTACTTTAAAGCGTTATCGTCTTGACATTCTTATGTGGGAATATTATAATGAATCCAAACACAGAGGCGCGAAGCGCATCAGTACCGGTTTTCATCATGCCCTGCCAGGGGCGAGAGCCGGGAAAGGGTTCTTCGCCGAAGAAAATGCGCGGCACGCATTTTCTGGGTCCGCAGCCGAACAGGTGCGGGACTGTCACGCTGTAAAACAGTGTGTTGCGCTGTGTTATATGCAATATGATATTATATTGCATTTTGTGCCGGTTTTCAAGCCGGTTTTTTTATTATCTGTGCAAATTTCCGTGGGAGCCGCATAGATATAAGGAAGGGTATCGTGAAAGGAAGGTCTTAGTCAGGATGAAACAGTACAATGTTGGTGTTATCGGTGCAACCGGTATGGTCGGCCAGCGCTTTATTACGCTGCTGGAAAATCACCCCTGGTTTAATCTGGTTGCCCTTGCGGCCAGCGCACGCAGTGCTGGCAAAACCTATGAGGAGGCCGTCGGCAGCCGCTGGTTGATGAAGACTCCCATGCCCGAGAGCGTTAAAAAGATGGTCGTGCTGGACGCCGCCAATGTGGAGGAGGTCGCCGCCAAGGTCGATTTCGTCTTTTGCGCCGTCAACATGAAGAAAGACGAGATCAAGGCACTGGAGGAGGCCTATGCCAAGGCCGAGTGCCCGGTCGTGTCCAACAACAGCGCGCACCGCTTTACCCCTGACGTGCCGATGGTCGTACCCGAGATCAACGCCGACCACATCGACATCATCCCTGCCCAGCGCAAGCGCCTGGGCACCAAGCGCGGCTTTGTGGCCGTCAAGTCCAACTGCAGCCTGCAGAGCTATGTGCCTGCCCTGCATCCCCTGCGCAAATACGGCATCTCTGACGTGCTCGTCTGCACCTATCAGGCCATCTCCGGCGCAGGCAAGACGTTTGAGACCTTTCCCGACATCCTTGACAACGTCATTCCCTACATCGGCGGCGAGGAGGAAAAGAGCGAGCAGGAGCCGCTGAAGCTGTGGGGCCACATCGAGGGCGACAAGATCGTCTCGGCCGAGTCTCCCCGCTTTACGGCCCAGTGCCTGCGTGTGCCTGTCTCTGACGGCCACATGGGCGCGGTGTTCGTGCGCTTTGAGAATAAGCCTTCTAAGGAAGAAATTCTGCAGGCCTGGAAGGAATTCCACGGTCCCGCACAGGATTTGGAGCTGCCCAGCGCCCCGAAGCAGTTCCTGCATTACTTTGAGGAAAATGACCGCCCGCAGCCCAAGCTGGACCGTATGCTGGAAAACGGCATGGCTGTCAGCATTGGCCGTCTGCGTGAGGATAACCAGTACGACTACAAGTTCGTCTGCCTGTCCCACAACACGCTGCGCGGCGCTGCCGGCGGCGCAGTGCTGCTGGCCGAGCTGCTGGCTGCCAAGGGCTATTTTGACTGATCGGCTGCGCATGGCAGCCTTGGTGTAAGGAGAATTCGTATGAAGAGACCCGTATTTACCGGTGCCGCCGTGGCGATCATCACCCCGATGAACACCGACGGCAGCGTCAACTATGACGAGCTTGGCCGCATCATCGACGACCAGATTGCCCACAGCACGGATGCCATTGTCATCTGCGGCACGACGGGTGAGTCACCGACGCTGACCGACGAGGAGCACACCGAGTGCATCCGCTATACCGTCAAAAAGACGGCAGGCCGCGTCCCGATGATTGCGGGTACCGGCTCCAACGACACGAAATACGCCATCTGGCTGTCCCAGCAGGCTGAGGCCGACGGTGCCGACGCACTGCTGCTGGTCACGCCCTACTACAACAAGACGAGCCAGGCGGGCCTGCTGGCCCACTACACAGCCATTGCGGACGCCGTGCATATTCCCTGCATCCTGTATAATGTGCCCAGCCGCACGGGCTGCAACCTGACGCCCGCCACGCTGGCCGAGCTTGCGAAGCACCCGAACATCAACGCCGTCAAGGAGGCCAGCGGCAACATCAGCCACGTGGCCGAGATCGCAGCGGCCTGCGGTGACAGCCTGAACATCTACTCCGGCAACGATGACCAGATCGTGCCGTTGCTGGCTCTGGGCGGCAAGGGCGTGATCAGCGTGCTGTCCAACGTAGCCCCGCAGTACACCCATGACATCTGCGCCAAATGGTTCGCCGGTGAGACTGCCGAGAGCCTGTCCATGCAGCTCAAGGCGGTGCCGCTTATCAAGGCACTGTTTGCCGACGTCAACCCCATCCCGGTCAAGTGGGCCATGAACCGCCTTGGCTGGAATGCCGGCGACTGCCGTCTGCCGCTCGTTGCGCCCTCCGCCGCAGTGCAGGCGCAGCTGGAGACTGCCATGCAGGAGTTCGGCCTGCTGAAATAATTTCACAGCCGACCCACTGCCATGCCGCGGGTCGGCTTTTTGCTTTTGCACGACTTTTGCATGAAAGGAACAATAACACATGACGGATATTATCATTCAGGGCATCTATGGCCGTATGGGCCGCGCACTGGTCGAGAAGATCGGTGCGCGCGAGGATTGCCGCATCGTCGCCGGTGTGGATCGCGAAGCCGGGCGGATCGGCGAAATCCCCGTTTACGCCGGGTTTGACGCACTGCCCTGCAAGGGCGTCATCATCGACTTTTCCTCACCCGCCGGGGCGGTTGCAGCAGCGCAGTACGGTGCCGCCAACGGTCTGCCCTGCGTCATCTGCTCCACCGGCCTTTCCAGGGAGGATGAGGCTGCACTGGAGGCTGCCAGCACCAGGACGCCGATCTTCCGCAGCGCAAACATGTCGGTGGGTGTCAACGTGCTGATCGAGCTGGCCCGCCAGGCTACGAAGATTCTGGGCGGCGAGTTTGACATTGAGATCATCGAGAAGCACCATCATAACAAGCTGGACGCGCCCAGCGGCACAGCGCTGATGATTGCCGACGCCATCAACACCGAGGCGAACGGCAAATATGAGTACGTCTATGACCGCACGCAGGTTCGCCAGAAGCGCGGCGCACAGGAGCTGGGTATCAGCTCCATCCGCGGCGGCGGCATTGTGGGCGAGCACGATGTGCTGTTCTGCGGCCCCGACGAGGTCGTGACGCTGAGCCACAGCGCGGGCAGCCGCGGCGTCTTTGCCGACGGTGCCGTACAGGCAGCGCTCTATATTGCTGCGCTGGCCCCCGGCTATTACACGATGACCGACCTGCTGCGAGGTAAACTGATATGCGAATGAACGGCAACGACCTTGCCGCCTGCGCGGTCATCGCACTGGGCGTCGGCGGCGTAGTTGTCGGCTCTCTGCTGGGCGTCGGCAATCAGGCTGTGACCCTGCCCGCGGTCAATCCGCAGCCCGTAGTCGTGGATATGCCGGCAGAGCCGGAACCAACCGCTACACCGGAGCCGACCCCCGAGCCGACGCCAACCGTCGAGACCGTGCACTTTTCCGCCACGGGCGACGACCTGATTCACGATGGTATCTTTTTGCAGGCTAAGGAACACGGCGGCGACCACTACGATTTTGACGCCGCTTACGCAGCCATGCAGGGCTACTACGACCAGTTTGATGTGAACTGGCTCAATCAGGAGACGCTCGTCAACGACGAGTTCGCCGCCAGCGGCTACCCGATGTTCTCCACCCCCGGCGAGATCACCGACACGCTGTATAATTTAGGCTTCCGCGTGTTCAGTCTCTCCAACAATCACAGCTACGACAAGGGGGCGGCGGGCATTGAGGCATCCATGGCACACTGGGCTGCCATGCCGGACGATGTGGTCACAATGGGCTTTTACAATCTGGAAACCTATGACAACTACGCCTACCAGACCGTCAACGGCATCACGTTCGGCTATCTCTCCTATACGGAGCACACCAACGGCCTGCCTACGCCGTCCGGCACAGACTATGGCGTTGTGTATCTGGACGACCATGAAACGATTGCCAAACAGATCGCCGATATGCGCCCGAACTGCGATGTTCTTATCGTCAGCGCCCACATGGGCACCGAGGGCACGCACGAGGTCAACGACTTTCAAAGGGAGACTGCTCAGTGGCTGGCCGACCAGGGCGTCGATGTCATCATCGGCACCCACCCGCATGTAGTACAGAACGCCGCATGGCTGACCGGTGTGAACGGCAACACGACCTTCATCGTCTACAGCCTGGGCAACTTCATCAACGCGCAGTCCTCGCGCGATAATGTCATCGGCGCGATTCTGGACGTGTATTTTGATAAGACGACCCAGCCTGACGGCAGTGTGAGCATTGCCATCCGTGACCCGAAGCTGCACTGCGTTATCAGCCAGTATGAGGCCGGGTACAAGAATATCCGGGTCATCCCCTACAGCCAGTACACAGACGAACTGGGTGCAGCACACGGAGAGTTCACCCTCTCCCGCGAATACATAGAGAGCATGCTCCGCAGTACGATTGACGAGGAGTTCCTCACGTTAGATTGAATGAAAGGATGATTTTTATGTACGGTGTCAGCAAGATCAGCAGCGAGCAGAATATTATGCTCACCACCTTCCCCGGTGCCCAGTACAGCGCACAGAGCCTGGCCGAGCATCTGGACGTTTTTGCCAAGGCCGGTATTGTGGTCGATATGATCTGCCAGAGCGCGCCCCGCGGCTCCGCGGTGGATTTCAGCTTTACGACGAGCTATGACAGCTTTGCCGCCGTTATGAAGGCTCTGCCAGCCGCAGCCAAAGCCAATCCCCCGCTGGTCTCCGGCGGCTACAGCAAGATCAACCTCTTTGGTGAGGAGATGGTCACCAGCTGCGGCGTCGCCGCCCGTGCGCTGGCCGCACTGGCCGGTGCAGGTATTGAAATCGTGCTCATCACAACGAGCGACCTTGACATTTCCCTGCTGATCCGCCAGCAGGACGAGGACACCGCCCTCGATGCCCTGCATAAGGCGTTTGAGGTCTGAGCTATCCCCCTTAAACAAAAAACGAAGGTGCAGAGCCGTTTCTGCACCTTCGTTTTTTATTCTGCCTTTTTAAAGAATTTTGCCGCCAGAAACGGCAGGAACACAATGGCGTACTGCACGGCGGCAGAGGCCACATCGCCCCAGCTGATGATTTGATTGGAAATATCCGCCGTACCGGTCCAGACTAAGACCATGCTGTTGTTGAGGTAGTGCAGCACCACGGGGAGCCAGATATTTTTGCCGCACTTCTCATACGCAAAGGTGAAAAATACACCGAGCGTCACGCAGACAACAAGCTGTGCGGCAATGCTCTGCAGTGAGGTGTCGGGGCTGTAGAAGAAAAGATTCAGCGGCAGATGCCACAGGCCCCACAGCACACCAACGGCCAGTGCGCCGCGCCGTGCGCCGAAGCGGCTTTGCAGGGCTGGCGTCAGATAATAGCGCCAGCCGTATTCCTCACCAAAGAACGGCAGAAAGGATAAGAAAAAGTTTGGCACCAGCACCAGTGCCATGAGCCACGGCGCAGACGATTGCCAGTAAGTCAGGTACTCCGCCCAGGCGTCGCTGCCCTGCAGCGCCACGGAAAGAAAGACCATGCCGGTTTTGACGACGAGAAAGTAGGCACAGATGGCAAACGCCGTCAGGAATTTGCCGTGCAGGCGCAGACCGTAGTCTTCGCGCTTTGTCTTTTTCTCGGTCAGCAGGAAGATCCAGCCCAGCACCGACGCGATAATGATGACAAAGTTTGCAATATTCAGCCAGCCCTCCTGCGGCAGGAACGCAGACAGAACGCTCATGGCGAGCATCAGCGCAGTGGCCGCGATGTGCAGGATGTAAAACCGCTTTGGTGTCCCCTGCCGTCTTGCCAGCAAAAACGCCAGCATAACGCCCGCCGCCGGGTAGAACATCTGGGCGTTGGCAAAAATCGAGGTGTCCCGCCCGTTTTGCAGGCAGATGTACAAAAGCGGCATCATCAGAAACGGGATTGCGTAAGCACAGAGCGCAAAGACAGTCAGCTCTTTTTTATTCGTTTTCATCGTCGTCCTCCTTTGGATTTTCCAACTCAGCGTGGCGCTTTTTGTAAGCCTTCATGCTGAGCTGCAGCAATGCAAAGCACAGCACCCAGGTACAGACCCCCATGATGACCGCCTGCAGCACCGCAATGCCCGCGCCAAGCGCTGCAAATTTGATAAGCCCCCACACAAACACGGCAGCACCGCCCACAACGGACACAGCAGCATTGGTTTTCGTGTTCGCCTTAAGGTGGCGGTCCCAGATACCGGCACGCAGATCACTCAGGACCGAATAGGCGCACCCCAGCATAAAGATAAACCATTCCGCCGCCATCTCCCGCGGGGCAAAGCCCAGCAGACTTTCGATGATCAGCGCCGCCAGCAGCACCCACAGCACCCAGAAGCCGCGTGACTCGATTTTTAAAAGGGTCTGTTTTTGCATTTCGTCCAGATTGTCGCGCTTAAAAAATCCTTTTATGTTCATCGCTCATTCCTCCCAGAACAGCTCGTCCAATGTCTTGCCCAGCACCTTGCAGATGCTGCGGCAAAGGTTGATGGTGGGGTTGTACTCGCCTTTTTCGATTGCATTGATGGTCTGGCGGGACACGCCTACCGCCGCCGCCAGATCCGCCTGCGTCATATCGCGCACGGCGCGGGCGGCCTTCAGCTTCAGATTCTTTGCCATTGCCTTCGTTTCCTTTCCTCTTGCTGTGACTTTACTATAGCACGTGTCTTACATTATGTCAAGTATATATTACTTTTTGAAAAATAAATTTTCCCTGTAAAACCCACACTTGCGGCAATTCGCCCACTGTGCTATGATAGTTTTTATAGATTATGATAAAGGAAGTTTGGCTATGAAGTACAGCTTTCCCGCTTTTGAAAACGGCTTTATCCGCGCTGCTGCGGCCAGCCCCGCCCTGCGCGTGGCCGACTGCACCTACAACGCCGACCAGATCATCGGCGTCATGCGCGAGTACGCCGAAAAAAATGTGCAGCTGCTCTGCCTGCCGGAGTTTGCGCTGACCGGCTACACCTGCAGTGACCTGTTCTTGCAGGATACCCTGCTGCGCGGGGCCGAGGACGGCCTTGCCGCAATTTTAAAGGCCAGCGAGGGACTGAACGTCGTTGTCCTCGTCGGCCTGCCTGTGCGCCATAACGGCAAGCTGTACAACTGTGCGGCGGTGCTCTGCAACGGTGAGCTGCTGGGTCTGGTGCCGAAAGTACACCTGCCCAACTACGGCGAATTTTACGAGAAGCGCCACTTTATCCCCGGTATGCGTGAGCCCGAGTGCATCGAGCTGGCCGGGCAGGAGACGCTGATCGGCACGAACCTTCTGTTTGCCTGCAAACAGCTGCCCGCCTTTGTGCTGGCAGCCGAGGTCTGCGAGGACCTGTGGTCTCCCATTCCGCCGAGCTGTGCCCACGCACTGGCCGGGGCTACCGTTGTGGCAAACCTGTCCGCCAGCGATGAAACCGTCGGCAAGGCAGCCTACCGCCGTGAGCTGGTCTGCGGGCAGAGCGCGCGTCTGCTGTGTGCGTACCTCTACGCCGACGCAGGCCATGGTGAAAGCACCACCGACATGACGTTTGCGGGCCACAACCTGATTGCCGAGAACGGCAGTCTGCTGGCCGACGCTGCACCGTTTGCGGGCGAGGATGCCGTGACTGAGCTGGACCTAGGCCGCATGGTGCAGGAGCGCCAGCGCAACACGACGTTTATGCCGGAAACGAACGGCTACACCACTGTGGAATTTGAGCTGCCGCCCGTGGAGCTGGCGCTGATCCGCCCTGTCTCCTGCACGCCGTTTGTGCCGCAGGACGCCGCGACCCGCGCCGAGCGGTGCGAGCTGATTCTGCGCATCCAGGCCGAGGGCCTTGCCAAGCGCATGGAGCACACCCACGCCAAGTGCGGCGTGCTGGGTATCTCCGGCGGGCTGGACAGCTGCCTGGCCCTGCTGGTGGCCGTGCGCGCCTGTAAGGTGCTGGGCCGCGACGCGAAGGATATTGTGGCCCTGACGATGCCCTGCTTCGGCACGACGAAGCGCACCCGCTCCAACGCCGAGATTCTGTGCGAGGCTTTGGGCGTGACGTTCGGCGAGATCAACATCACCGAGACCGTCAAGAGCCACTTTGCGGACATCGGCCAGCCCGCCGACAAGTACGATGTCACGTTTGAAAACTGCCAGGCCCGCGTGCGCACGCTGGAGCTGATGGACTATGCCAACAAGAACGGCGGCTTTGTCATCGGCACCGGCGACTTAAGCGAGCTGGCGCTGGGCTGGGCCACCTACAACGGCGACCACATGAGCATGTACGGCGTCAACACCGGCGTGCCGAAAACGCTGGTGCGCCATATTGTGCAGTACGTGGCCGACACCTGCGGCAATGACACGCTGCGGGACGTGCTGGTGGATATTCTGGACACCCCCGTCAGCCCCGAGCTGCTGCCCACCGCCGCAGACGGCACGATTGCCCAGCAGACCGAAAAACTCGTTGGCCCGTATGAGCTGCACGACTTCTATCTCTACTATGTGCTGCGCTTTGGGTTCAGTCCGACAAAAATCTACCATCTGGCCCGCACAGCCTTTGACGGCCGGTATGAGCCGGATGTCCTGCTGGCGTGGCTGAAGAATTTCTACCGCCGCTTCTTTGCCCAGCAGTTCAAGCGCAGCTGTCTGCCCGACGGCCCGAAGGTCGGCTCGGTCACGCTGTCCCCCCGCGGCGACTGGCGCATGCCCAGTGACGCCTGCAATACGCTGTGGATGGCAGAATTAGAAAAGCTGGAGGTCTGATCGCGTTACTCGCGTATAAAAATGCCCGGAACCACTTGCACGGTTCCGGGCAATTTTTATAGCTTTTTGATTTCGGCGTTCAGAGCGTCGTAGGTGTAGAGTGTGTTGAGCACCTGCAGCAGCTCCTTTTTGCTCAACCGCGGCGGCAGACCGAGGCGGCGCAAAAACACCCGGCGGTTCTCGGCACTGTTGGCCGTGCCGGAGATGCCCCAGTCGTACAAATCGGTGTACGTGACGGAGCGCGACCGGGTCGTTTTCTGCTGGCAAGCAGTTTTACTTGCCAGGGCGGTTTCAAGGCCCTGTACAATCAAATCGTCGGATACGCCCTCGACACCGAGCAGTCCCTCCTTGCCGGGTTCGGCCTTGCGTGACTCCTTGCCCGCAATCGCCGGGACGTAGGCCTGCAGGACATGCTCCGCACCGACAAGACCCGTGACAAAGTGGCGAATCTTGAACCCGGCTGCGTCGGAGTCTGTCAAAATGATAAGCCCCTGCGCTGCAGCAATGCGCTTGAGCAGCCTTTGCAGCGCGCCGTCCTTGAACACCCGGAAGCCGTCCGTCGTCAGGATCGTGCCGTCCACGATATTGCTAAGGCGTGCGGCGTCGTATTTGCCCTCCACCAGCAGGGCTTGTTCCAATTTCAGCATTTATGCCCTCCCGGCCAGCGCCAGCTCACACAGCGCCTTCTGCATTAAAAGGTCGGCGTCCAGCTTGCTGCTTTTCAGGTCGGTGTCCAGTCTTTGCAGGATGTGCAGGCAGTCCTCCAACTGGGCACGCTTGAAGCGCAACGCGGTTTTTTCGGTAGAATTGAGGCGGTAATTCCAATTGCCCTTGTAGCCAAAGTCCTTGGCCACATCACCGAGGCCCCGGCGGCTGCGGCGGCCCAGCAGCACGCGGTACAGATCCAGATAGTTGCTGATGAGTGCGCCGGTAATCATGACCGGCTCGTTTTGCAGCGCCAGCAGCGTTTTCAGCTTTTGCTGGGCCTTATCGGCCTGGCCGCTCGTCAGCAGCTTGACCATATCGAACGTGTCCGCGTCGAGCGTGACCGTACCGAGCCGGCTGACCATTTCTTTTGTAATTGTGCTGTAGTTGGCCAGCGCGGCCAGCTTTTCGACCTCATTTTTAAGCAGGAACTGATCCTCGCCGCAGCGGGCCAGCAGCGCAGCTTCGGCGCCGGGGGCAAAGTCCGCACCGGCCTCCTTCGCCCAATCGCGGGCCATGGCCTGTAAAGCCGCGCCCGTAGGGCGGTTGAGCTGCACGCAGTAGCCGAGCTTCTCGCAGCTGGCAATGAGCTTTTGCTCCCGCTTGCCGGGGCGCAGTTTGCCGTAGCTCTCCTCGATGATGCTCGTCAGCACAAAGATGGCGTTCTCGGTGTCGGCCAGCGTGTCGCAAAGCTCCTGCAAATCCTTGTCGGAATAGGTTGACGGACGGATCAGCGGCATGAGTACCAGGCGTTTGCCGCCGAAGAATGAAATCGTACCGGCAGCTAGCACGATCTCCTCCACCGAGGGGGTCGGCCCGTCCAGCACCGTCGTCTCGGGGTCGTCGCGGTTCAGATATTTCAGCGTCTTCTGCGCCGCCGTGTGGACGAGCGCCTCGTCCGATGCGTAGAAATAGTAGAGCGCGCAGCCTGCCTTCAGGCGTTTTTCCAGCTCCTTTTCACTGTACAGCAATCGTCTGTGCCTCCTCCCAAATCATGCTGCGGCCCGGGCGCAGGGTCAGTCCGGGCGTGTCCTCGCCATAGCGCAGGGTGCAACCTGCGGCGTCGTCCAGCCAGCGCGGTGCGGCAGCGGTGTACAAAATCGTGTCGGGCCGCACGGAATCAGACAGCGTGCCCGGTGCGCAGAGGATATCCACCCGCACCGGCTCTGCCAGCTCGAGCCTGCCTGCCCCCACGGCAATGTGCCGCTCCCCCACGCCCAGCACAGCGAGGCTTGCGCTTTTATTATGATACAGGTCCAGCGTCAATCCGTCAAGCACCGGACGGGTCGTAAAGTCGGCAAGCTTCTGCACCGTCACGACCTCTGCCGCGGAAAATTCCATCTGCGTCGGCTTGGCGCGCAGGTCAACGACCAGCGCGGGCTCCTGTCTGCTGCGCCCGGCCAGATAGTTCTGCACGGCGCTCCAGTTGCTCTCCCCGCCGCGGAAGAACACCACAGCCTGCCCGTTCTGCACGCAGACGACGCTGGGATTGTTGGATGCGCCGACCAGATTGATCTGCACAACATCTCGCTGCATCCAGACACCCAGCCCCACGGCCAGCACTGTGCAGAGCGCCGCCGCGGGCAGATAGAGCCGCAGCCGCCTGGCATGCCAGAAGCAGACCGCCAGCGCGCCCAGCACAGCCAGCGCAAACAGCGTGTACCGCTGCGGCAGACAAATCGACGCAAACGGCAGTGCGGCGCAGCACCGTACCAGCCAGAGCAGTTCCTTGAGCCATAGACTCAGCACGAGAGCGGTCAGGTTCGTGATTGCCGCCAAAAACGGCACGGCGCTGCACACCAGCAGCAGGATGCCCAGCTGCAGGGCAGGCTGGACCATCCAGACGACCAGCAGGTTGCAGAGCACTCCGACCAGGCTGGCCGCCATGCCGTGGGCCACCAGCACCGGCAGTGTGGCAAGGCTGGCAAGCACTGCCGTTTGCACAGGCTCTGCCACTTGGCATAGCGCCTTGACGGCGGCGGGCTTGTCCTGCGCTGCGCGCTGCTCGGTGCGGGCCAGTGCTGCCGCAGCCTGCACGCCCAGCACGGCACAGAACGACAGCTGAAAGCCAAGGTCGCACGGCGCATAGGCGTTTTGCAGCCCCAGCAGGATGGCCGCAAAGCTCGTTGAGGTCAGCAGGTCGGGCGGCAGCAGGAAGAAGTCCCCCACCAGCGCCACCAACAGCACGATCCCGGCGCGCGATACAGAAACCGGCATTCCGGTCAGCAGCAGGTAAAACAGCGCCGCCGCAGCGCGCAGCAAAATCAACGGCTTATAAAATTTCCATTTGCGGCCAAAGCCCAGCAGCCCGCAGAGCAGCGCCAGATGCAGCCCAGACACCGCCAGCAGATGCGATACCCCCGCCGTGCGGAAGGCTTGCTGCACGCTGTCATCCAGATGGCTTTTGTCCGCCAGCAGCATGGCGGCCCC
>ERZ780137.1175-NODE-1175-length-16702-cov-3.609419_pt1 | contig 16702 bp, 20 predicted proteins | sample MGYA00511020_ERZ780137 | MGnify/ENA primary metagenome ERZ780137 (study PRJEB29588, sample SAMEA2157917) | human gut metagenome | biome: human gut; feature: human-associated habitat; material: faeces | place: Denmark | collected 2008/2010 ... | reverse complement strand
TGTCGGGTCTCTGCTCTTTCCCCCGGAGCTGCCGGAGGGGCGCATCCGCTGGCAGGTCTTCTCTGCCGCGCCGCAGGGCGCGAAGGTCTCCGTCTGCTATCAGGGCGAGCCCGTCGCCGAGGGTGAGACGGACGCGGACGGCTGCGGCAGTGCCGTCATCGCGCCGGAGCAGCTGCATCTGTGGACGCCGGAGACGCCGGAGCTCTACGACGTGACCGTCACGCTGGGTGATGACACCGTCAAAAGCTACTTTGCCATGCGCACCATCGGCACGGGGCGGGACGCGGCGGGGCATCCCTGCCTGCTGCTGAACGGCGAGCCGTATTTCCACCACGGCGTCCTGGACCAGGGCTACTGGCCGGACGGACTTTATACCGCGCCGTCGGACGAGGCGCTGATCTATGATATTCAGCTCATGAAGCGCCTCGGCTTCAACATGCTGCGCAAGCACATCAAGATTGAGCCCATGCGCTGGTACTATCACTGCGACCGGCTGGGCATGCTCGTCTGGCAGGATATGCCCTCCGGCGGCGGGCGATATAACCTGCTGACCATCTCCGCCCCGCTCATCACCGGCATCCACCTCAAGGACAGCCATTACCGCCTCTTCGCCCGCACCGACCCGGACGGCCGCGACAGCTTCCGGCAGGAGCTGGAGGAGATGATCCGGCAGCTGCAGAACTGCCCGTGCATCGTGCTCTGGGTGCCGTTCAACGAGGGCTGGGGGCAGTTCGACGCGAAGCAGATCACGCGTCTTGTCCGCAAGCTCGACCCCACGCGCCTCATCGACCACGCCAGCGGCTGGCACGACCAGGGCGTGAGCGACGTCAGGAGCCTGCACGTATATTTCAAGCCCTACCGCTTTAGGCCCGACAAGAAGGGCCGGGCCGTTGTCCTCTCGGAGTTTGGCGGGTACAATCTGCCCGTCGCGGGCCACACGTGGAACGAAAAGAACTTCGGCTACAAGGGCTATCAGACGCCCGAGGCGCTGGGCGAGGCCGTGCGGAAGCTCTATGAGACGCAGATCATCCCGGCGCGGAAGGCCGGGCTTGCCGCCGACGTCTACACGCAGCTGAGCGACGTGGAGGACGAGGTCAACGGCTTCGTGACCTATGACCGGAAGGAAGAAAAGCTTCCTGAGCGCCTGATGCAGGCCATCGCGCGCGAACTGAAAGGAGAATGATCATGAAGAAACGGATACTGGCGCTTTTGCTGGCGCTGACGCTGCTGGTGCTGGGCGGCTGCACAGTGCGCGATATGGTGCAGGTAGTGGGTGTCTCAACTACAACTTTGCAGGAGCTGGCGGACGCCGCCCTGTCGGATGAGACCGAGGCCCCGGAATCCGGCGACCAGTTCGTCACCACGGAAAGCCCTGCGGAACCCCCTGAGGAAGCGCCGCAGGACGAAGCGGCCCCGGCGGACGAGGTCTCCGAGACCACGGACACCGTCGGCGAGCATACCTATTATTATGATGTCGACCATGTCGTTTTGTATCTCGACACCTACGGCCATCTGCCGGAGAACTATATCACGAAGGATGAGGCCCGCGCGCTCGGCTGGGAGGGCGGCAGCGTCGAGGTCTATCAGGAAGGGGCCGCCATCGGCGGCGACCGCTTCGGCAACCGCGAGGGGCTGCTGCCCGAGCAGCCCGGCCGGAGCTATACCGAGTGCGATATCAACACCGACGGCGCAGATTCCCGCGGGGCAGAGCGCCTGATCTTCTCGAACGACGGGCTGTATTTCTACACGTCTGACCACTATGCGAGCTTTACGGAGCTCACCGTCGACGGAGGGACGGTCGTATGGAGCCGCTGAGCTTTACGATCGACTGCCGGGAGCTGGTCTCCCGCGCCGCGGCGCATGACAGCTTTGCTCGCGTATTCTCCCTGCCCGCAGGCTACGGGCGGAATCTCGACGCGCTCTACGACGTGCTGACGAGTCTGCCGCCGTGCCGGATCACGCTTGCGGGCACGAGCTGCCTCTATCCCCTGCTCGGCGCATACGCGGAAAAGCTGCTGTCGGTCTTCCGCGACGCAGCACGGGATAACGAAAATATCCAGTTCCATGAAGAATCAGAAATTTTTTGAGCATTTCTCACTGTTTGTCTATATTGCAAGAAAGCGGGCAATTTTCCTTGTGGAAATCGTCAATTTACAAAATACGGTGTTGTCGGATAAAATACGCAATATGAACGAATTGTGAATTCATCGTTCAGGAAAGAGATTAAGGAGGAACTATATGGGGAACTATATGGAAATTCAAACTGGTGCATTGATCATTGTCCTTGCGTACATGGTCGGCATGATGATCATCGGCTATGTCGTCGGCAAGATCAACATCAAGGGCAGCGCTGACTATCTCGTTGCAGGCCGCAGAATGGGCCTGTTCATGGTCGCGTTCTCCCTGTCCGCCAACAACATCGGCGGCGGCTCCACCACGGGCCTGGCCCAGAAGGCCTTCGGCGCGTGGGGCATCAGCGCGATCTGGTACGTCCTGGCGGCGTCCCTGGCGATGATCCCCCTGGCTTATTTTGCTCCCAAGATCCGCAAGACCATGGCTGTCACGATCCCCGAGGTCGTTGGCCGCCGCTTCGGCAAGCTCTCCAGCAACTTCACGGCGGTGCTCAGTGTTCTGTCGCTGTTCTGCCTGACGTCTTCCCAGATCGGCGCTTCCGGCGCGGTCATCAACGCTCTGATCCCGTCGATCCCCCTGAACGTCTGCCTGCTGCTGGCCGGCTTCGTCACCATCTTCTATACCACCTTCGGCGGCATGATCGCTGACCAGGTCTCCGACCTCATCCAGTTCGGCATCATCCTCGTCGGCCTGGCGATCGCCACCCCGATCGTCCTGAAGTACGCGGGCGGCTGGCAGGCCATCTCTGCAGCTCTGCCCGGCGAAAAGCTGAACATGACCCAGATCGGCTGGGCCTCCATCATCGGCTATTTCTTCAACTACTTCTGCACCTTCCTCTGCGGCCCCGAGATGGTCTCCCGTTTCGAGACCTGCAAGGACGAGAAGACTGCAGTCCGCGCGTCCTTCCTCTGCGCCATCCTGATGGCTGCCATGTCCATCTTCCCGACCCTCCTCGGCCTCGCTGCCTTCGCTCTGAAGGACCAGCTGCCCGGCCTTGCTGAGAACGGCTCCAACGCCATGATGGTCGTCACCGGCGCCTATGCACCCGGCGTCATCACCGGCCTCATCTCCGCCGCGATCATCTGCGCGACCATGTCCTCGGCAGACTCCAACCTGCTGTGTATGTCCACGATGATCATCAATGATATCTACCCCGGCTTCGGCGGCAAGAAGAAGCTCGAGGACAAGCAGGTCATCCTCTACACCCGTCTCTGCAACGTCATCGCGGCGCTCATCGCCATGGGCATCTCCATGTTCGGTGTCTCCCTCGTCGCCATGAACACCTTCGCATTCGGCATCCGCTGCGCAGGCCCGTTCGCGGCCTACGGCCTCGGCCTTGCCGTTCCGAAGGCCACGAAGAACTCCGGCATGATCTCCATCTTCACCGGCACCATCGCCTTCGTCGTCTGGCAGCTCCTGTCCAACGGCGGTACGCTGTGGTTCATGATGCCGGTCGTCTTCGGCAGCCTTGTCTCCGTCATCACGTTCTACGTTGTGAACCTGATCGAGTGGAAGCGCGGCGTCCCCGCAGCTCCGTCTGCCTACACCGTCGAGGAAGCCAAGTAAGACTCCCCCGCCCCGTCTGAGGGCCTGAACACAAGCAAGACCCCGGATGATGCGCTGCATCATCCGGGGTTTGTTTTTCTCTGATCGTGTTCCTGCCGCAAACAGACAGGCATGGCGGCTTTATCCGCAGCTTTTCCATGCGTTCTATTGACAGGAAAGAATTCCTGTGGTATCCTGTGTTATGACAATGATAGTTGTCATTTAGACAAGAAAGATTGTCAGGCAAGGGAGGTGCTGTATGATACTGCGAAATCGTTTGAAGGAGCGCAGAGCTGCACTAAATGTGAATCAGCAGGAAATGGGACGCCTATGCGGCGTATCGCGGCAGACGATCAGCCTGATCGAGCGGGGCGATTATTCGCCGTCTGTCACCCTTGCTCTGACGATCGCGAAGGTCTGCGGCGTTACGGTAGAAGAAATCTTCTATTTGCAGGAGGAAACGGAACATGAAAAACGATGAGATCAGGCAGGCAAACCGAAAAGCGCTGCCAAAATTTTTACTTTTTGCGATTGCATGTGTACTCGCCGGCGGCGTGATCGGTTATTATTCCGGTCACAGTGCAGCAAAAGGCGGGTTGGATCAACTGGTTGGCATGATGAAAGAAGCGGGAGCGTTCTTCGGAACGCACATCGCTCCTTGGCTGATGCTGGCGCTGGCAGTCATCGTGCCGGTAGTCTGCATCCCGATTTATCGGCGTGCAAAGAAACTGGTCGCTGCGTGGGATGGTGAGGACGAGGACATCTCGGATACGGTTGACAGAAAGCTGTCTGCTGTGATTTGGACTACAAGCGTAGCCCTTATCGTCTCCTATTTTCTTATTGCCGCATCCTATTCCGGTGGCTTTGCAACATTTGACAGTAAGAACAGCACAATCATCTTTTTTATCGGCGTTGTTGCTTTTTTCGGCATAATGGCTGAGGCGACGATTATTCAGCAAAAGTGCGTGGACACCGCCAAGCAGACCAATCCCGAAAAGAAAGCGTCCGTCTACGATATGCGATTTCAAAAGAAGTGGCTGGAGGACTGCGACGAGGCCGAGAAACTGATGATCGGCAAGTGCGCGTTCAAAGCCTACTCCGCAACGAATGCGGTCTGCACGATTTTAGCGATCGTGCTTGCGGTCTGTGCGCTTGTGTTCGATATTGGATTCCTGCCCTCGCTCACGGTCTGCCTCGTCTGGATCGTCAATTTGTCGGTGTACTGCAAGGAGGCCATGCGCTATTCCAAGGCCGGATGCAAAATCTCGTAATTTTTTTCAAAGGGGGGAACTTGTCATGAAGCTCAGCAGTACCGGTTGTTTTATTTTGGCGGTCACCTGGCTTTTGGTGTCGCTGCTTTGGTTCTTTTGGGTGAAAAATACCACGATCGGCATTGTGTGGCTGATCATCGGAGCCGGTGAATTGGTCCTTGCTTTTATCATGCGCCATAAGGAAACATGCAAATGAACGGCAGTACTTACCTCATTTTGCTTGCCGTGTTCCTTTTTGTGATCATACCTTGGATCACAAGAAGAAGGAAACTGGCGGCAGTCAGACACATTTTGAATCAAAAAAAGCAGAACAAGGAGAACCGTGAAATGAAAGAACTGGCAAAACGGTTTATCGGAGAAGCGTGCATCATTTATACGATCACTTCAAATGAAGGCAGCATACAGGGCATCATTAAGGAAATTGATGATGGAGGCATGGTCATTGAGAGAAATTCCGGCGAACGGGAAATCGTCAATCTCGACTTTGTCACTCGTATCCGACAGTATCCGAGAAAGAAAAACGGAAAGAAAAAGGACATTGTGTTGGACTAAATCGATGTATCGCATTTTTATCGTGGAAGATGATGAAATCATTGCCGGGACAGTAAAAAGTTATCTGGAAAAATGGAATTACACGGTGCTTTGTGTGGAGAATTCTAACAATGTGCTTTACTTTTACAGTGCAAATCATGCACCATATACCTATATTGATGTCATATTTTGGAGACTATTATGCTCGTTTATTGGTATCGTGATTTCTGTTATAACACGAAAGAGTCGAAAAATACATCCTGCACTATGGATATCGGGGATTATTAGTTGCATGCTTGGTTTTATTGTATGTATGTTTTAGTATGTTGATAGTGCTAATGGCAGCTAAATAGGTATTATAACTACGAGCTGTTTCCTAATTATTGGATTTTGATATGGTGGAGATGTCTAAAAGACAACAGAAAGAATTATACAAGAGAAGGATTCATAGAAATGCTGAAATATTATCCATTGGCAATGCCAAAGATTTATGTCAGCTTGTTTTGAAACTGTAAATGTTATTATGAAGAGCTGTATGCGGGGAAGCCGCACGTACGGTTCTGTGAGGGGCTTACATTGTGAGGTGTAAGTCTACTCGACTGTAAGGAACAGAAACTTTGAAGTTTATGGAGGAAAGAATAATATGATTTTTCACTATGCTGGCAAATATAATGGAGATGAGAGTAGTCTTCCATACAAGGAACATCATCCTAATGCAACCCCGTTTAAAGAACTAGAGGATACGAAGAAATTATCATTAATTGCAAATGGGGGATGTATTTTGATAATGGGTATATTAGCAATTCCATTTTTAATACTGGGAATAGAATATATTCCTGATAATGCAATATGGATGATGATAGGTGGAATTTGTGGCGGATTATCTCTGTTGCCACATGAATTGTTGCATGCAATATGTTATAAAAAAGATGTATATATGTATAATGATTTGGCACATGGGTTGATGTTTGTGGTAGGAACAGAGGATATGAGTAAAGGGAGTTTTATTTTTATGTGCTTGTGCCCTAATCTTATACTTGGCATAATTCCCTATATTTTATTTTTGATATTTCCGCAATTTGTTGGATTGGGTTTATTTGGAATTATTTGTATTGGAATGGGATTTGGGGATTACTTAAATATTTACAATGCAATAAAGCAAATGCCGAAAAATTCCAAAACATATTTATGTGGAATGCACTCATATTGGTACTTGTAGAAATGCCACAATTCCAGTTTGGAGAATTGAGAAAATCAAAATTTGTAAGGGTGGAGGCAGAGATACTTTTATTCTGAAAAGAACTCCTGAGCAGGATGATTTTTACAATCTGATGAACGGTAAGTTTTGCGGAGAAGCCTGGGATGCTATCAGCAGATATGTATACTCAGCTCTGCAAGGAGGCTCCATTATGCGTAAGTGGACAAATGACGACAGAATGATGATTGCTTGCTGCAATGATGGGACACGTCCTGTAATATTTAAGATTGAGAGAATAGATATTGCGGAAAATGAAGAAGAGAAAGAATGGCTGGCAAAGCAGAACTTCAAGAATACAGCTGATGAAATTCAAAACTGCTATGCCAATAAGTTTAGTAAGAACCTGGTGCAAGAAAGGCATGATCAAAGAGTGATAATCAAATCATATAGACAGTGTATGGCAACAGCAGGTTGCTTTTCAGAACTCGGATTTATCTATATGATATTATTATGGAGGAGGTGACGACTATGGAAACAAAAAATATTATTTTGAAACTTCGTACGGAAAGAGGAATGTCACAAGACGAGCTGGCAGATAAAATCATGGTAACAAGGCAGGCGGTATCACGCTGGGAAAATGGTGATACCGTTCCCAATACTGATACACTTAAGCTCTTATCTAAAGAATTTGATGTTTCAATCAATACGCTTTTGGGAGAACCAAGAAAACTGATCTGCCAATGCTGCGGGATGCCAATTGATGATGATTCCATATTGGGACGTGATAAGGATGGCACATTAAATGAGGAGTATTGTAAATGGTGCTATGCAGATGGAACATACACATATAACGATATGGATGAATTGATTGATGTATGTGTAAAGAATATGGTAAATGAAAACTTTACCGAAGAACAGGCACGCTCTTATATGAAAGAAATGCTTCCAAAGTTAGATTACTGGAACAAGTATGATGAACTTAGTGACAATGGGCAGTTTGAAGAGTTTAAAATGCAGTTGATAAATGAAATTAATGATCTGCATATAGACGGACTTCCAAGGGTAGACAAACTAAATGCACTTGTGGGGAAATATGTGAATCTGGAATATATTCTGCCTAATGGACAAAAAGTGAAATTCCTTGATGACCAGAAAACCTATCTGGGAAATCAACTGGAGTCTGAATTTGGAGGAGAAAGGTGCTTCGGCATTCTGGCAGGTATGGATTTTATTCTGGTATGTACATATGAGAAGGATGGTGAAAATCCGGAGTTGCTGATTTATAAAAAGAGATAATGTAAGAAAAAAGAAAAGCATTGACAAATAAACGACCGTTTACTATATATTAAGATATAAACGGTCGTTTATTTATTTACGCGAGCAACGAGCCAAAGTCTGTGCTTGCACAAGACCTTGGCGACTGCCGCGATAACTTGAGAAACTCGCGGAGCGTGTTTCTCATAGTTTGGAGGAAATGTGCATGGGTAATAGAAAAGAAGAAATATTAATTGTGGCACTGCATCTGTTCGCCAGAGATGGTTATGAGGCTGTCTCAGTCAGCCAGATAGCAGGAGAACTTGATATGACAAAAGGGGCATTGTACCGTCATTACAAAAGCAAAAGAGATATTTTTGACTGTATTGTGCAGCGTATGGAGCAGCGGGATGGTGAACAGGCAGAAGAATATGATATGCCACAAGAGGAAAAAGAAAAAATGCCTGAACAGTATGAGGCAGTATCATTGGATGATTTTGTGGAATACAGCAAGTCAATGTTTGAATACTGGACAGAGGATGATTTTGCATCATCGTTTCGGAAGATGCTGACAATAGAGCAATTTCGCAGTGAAGAGATGCAGAAATTATATCAGCAGTATCTTGTGGCTGGACCAGCTTCTTATGTGAAAGCTTTATTTGAAAGTATTGGAATTGTAAATGCTAAGGATAAAGCTGCCAGATTTTATGCTGTTATGCATTTTTATTACAGCCTTTATGATGGAGCAGCAGATAAAGAAAAGGTTAAAGTAGAATTTGTATCAGCTATAAAAAGTTTGGTACAAGATTTGGCTTGATTATTCATTGGAGAAGGCAGCAGAGTTTGATAAGCAGTTTCCAAAGACAGGTATACAGATAAAAATTGACTGAGTATTGTTGAAAATTGGAATTATTATGCATCTTGGTACCGATTTTGTGCATGTTAGTTGTTTGCATATGGACAATGAAATCAATTAACGATAGAGTAATTATAATAGCAAATTAATTAAAATTATATGGAGGTTAGCTGATATGGAAGAACGAGGAGGAAAAGGATATGGAATCAGATATAATTAAAATCAGCCATCTGAATAAAAGCTTTGGCGAAGTAAAAGCTGTAAATAATCTGAGCTTTCGTGTGAAAAAAGGAGAATTGTTTGCGTTTCTTGGAGTAAACGGTGCGGGGAAAAGTACAACCATTTCTATTCTCTGTGGACTGCAGAAAAAAGATAGTGGAACGGTTCAGGTAAATGGAATAGAAACTGACAAAGCCGGTGAACAGACAAAAAGGATGATTGGTGTTGTATTTCAGGATAGTGCACTTGATAAACAGCTTACGGTGAAAGAGAACCTAATGAGCAGAGCTGCTTTGTATGGCATTACAGGAAAGGCTTTTGATAAGAGATTACAGGAGCTGGTCGAGATTCTGGATTTTGACGAGTTTTTAAACAGGCCTGTAGGTAAGCTGTCGGGAGGTCAGAGAAGAAGAATTGATATTGCCCGTGCATTATTGCACAGACCGGAGATTTTGATTCTTGACGAGCCTACTACAGGGCTTGATCCGCAGACAAGGCAGTTAATCTGGAATGTTATTGAGAAACTTCAGAAAACAGAAAATATGACAGTATTTCTGACTACACACTATATGGAAGAGGCTGCTAATGCCGGGTATGTTGTGATTCTTGACAAAGGAAGTATTGCAGCACAAGGTACGCCGTTTGAACTTAAAAATGATTATGTACAGGATATCGTGTCTGTTTATGGCGTTTCTGAAGATGAAATAAAGTCATTGAACAGAGAATATAAAAAAATCCGTGACGGATATCAGATAAAAGTAAGAAATACGAAAGAAGCAACGGAACTTATTGTAGAAAATCAGGAGCTGTTTAGGGATTATGAGGTAGTAAAAGGCGGTATGGATGATGTATTTCTTGCAGTCACAGGAAAGAAGCTTGGAGGTGAACGCTGATGAGAACAGTATTGGCATTAATGAACAGGAACAGAAAACTCTTTTTTAAAGATAAAGGTATGTTGTTTACATCAATGATCACACCAGTCATTCTGATTGTTTTGTATGCTACGTTTCTTGCAAAGGTTTTCAGAGATTCTTTTACAGCAGCAATTCCGGATATGATTACGATTTCGGATGAGCTCATTAATGGAACCGTGGCAGCACAGCTGACAGCATCACTTATGGCAGTGAGCTGTATCACTGTAACATTCTGTGTGAATCTGACTATGGTGCAGGACAAGGCAAATGGAACAAGTAAGGATTTTAATGTTGCACCGGTCAGCAGAGGAAAAATCTATTTGGGATATTTTCTCTCAACAGTAGCTAATTCTTTGATGGTCAATGGACTTGCGTTTGTATTATGCCTGGGATATTTACTTAAAATGGGCTGGTATATGAATACAGCAGATGTATTATGGGTTTTATTTGATATGATATTGCTCGTCCTGTTTGGAAGTACGCTTTCAAGTATCATTAGCTTTCCATTGACAACACAGGGACAGCTTTCGGCTGTGGGTACAATTGTCAGTGCAGGTTATGGTTTTATATGTGGAGCTTATATGCCGATTTCAAATTTTGGATCAGGTCTTCAGAAGGCGCTGTCTTATCTTCCGAGTACATATGCCACTTCATTGATTAAGAATCATATGCTTCACGGAGTATTCAGGGAGATGGAGAGAAAACATTATCCGGGTGAAATGGTTGAAGCGATAAGAGACACTCTTGATTGCAATCCGGTATTTCATGGAAATGTGGTAAGTGTAAATCAGATGATTGGCATTATGATTGGAAGTATAGCTGTATTTGGAATTATTTATTATTTGGTTATATTGCTGTCAAAGGGTGAAGGCAGACGATAGGAAATATTATCTCCGAAAGTATTGCAGGAGAGGAGTTATTTTAATTTAGTAATAAAAAATGCAGTATTTATGCGGCTTGCGGCGTTTTGTAAACGTCTAATTATAACTTTGGATTGGAGGTTATCAGGAATGACAGAAAGAGAAAAAATGATAAACGGAGAGTTGTATGATTCAGCGGATAAGGAATTAGAACAATTACGTCTGAATGCACGTAAATTATCAAGAAAATATAATTTGACGGACGAAGATTGCTCAGAAGAGCAAATGCAGATATTGAGAGAATTATTGTCGGCAACAGAGGAACTTCCGTATTTACAGGCACCTGTTTATTTTGATTATGGATGTAATACGTTCTTTGGAAAATTCAGCTCTGCTAATTTTAATTTTACATGTTTAGATGTATGCGAAATACATATAGGGGATAATGTGATGATTGGTCCCAATGTCACATTGGCAACTCCTATGCATCCATTATTACCCGAAGAACGCAATATCAGAAAAAGAGAAGATGGCAGTTTTTATAATCTTGAATATGCGAAACCAATAACTATAAAAGATAATTGCTGGCTGGCATCTAATGTGGTTGTTTGCGGTGGTGTCACCATAGGAGAAGGGTGTGTAATTGGTGCAGGAAGCGTTGTGACAAGAGATATTCCACCCTATAGTCTGGCAGCTGGAAATCCATGCCGGGTTATCCGCAAAATAACTGAGAAAGATCATATGTTAGATGGAATTGAAAAATTCTAGTTTGATGGAGAAAAAATCATTTATTCATGTCCTTTGTCATATAGTTTCTGTATATTTTTGGGAAGTTTATCAGGCAGGTACTTTTTTAATGTTTGCATATTATAGATTTAAAGCAGATATGATATATTTTGTAATTATCGGAATAAGAATAATATGAAATATAAAAAAGGAGCATATATGGCAAATCAGAAGCTGGAAACGCTGTTAAATGTCAGCATGCAGGCAACGCAGGAAGACAGGGCAAAATCGCCTGATTTATCGGCAGGAGTAGATGAAGAAGCAGGTATATGGGAAATTATAGTTAAATATACACAGGATTTATCACAATTTTCAGCAAAATATCCGGGTATGGAAATATATGAATTACTGGGTGGATATGCAATTATAAAAATAAAAAAAGAATACATTGATTCATTGTCACAGGAAAAACAGATACAGTTTATAGAAAAGCCTAAAAGATTGTATTTTCAATTGAGTAATGAGAAATCAGCTGCCTGTATAACACCGGTACAGGCAGGATCTGACAATCCATACGGATTATTTGGAGAAGGAGTTATAACTGCAATTATAGATTCAGGAATAGATGTGACGAATCCTGATTTTAAAAATGAGAATGGAACAACAAGAATTATCGGTATATGGGATCAGGACAGAGATATATTTTATGACAGCAGTCAGATAGACAGATATTTGGATGGGGAAAATCCAAAAGGGATGCGTGCACAAAGAGCCCCGGGATTTGATATAAGCGGACATGGAACGAATGTTGCAAGAATTGCATGTGGTAACAGAGGTGTTGCGTCAAAATCCGATATTCTTGTAGTAAAGATGGGAAATACAGACAGAACATCATTTTCTGGTACAACGCAGCTTATTAAAGGGGTTGATTTTTGTATAAAAAAAGCTGCAGATTTGGGAAAACCTGTAGCAATAAATATAAGCTATGGCAATAATTATGGTGATCACAGTGGCAGCTCAATTCAGGAAAGCTTTATTAATACAGCTTCTGCATCATGGAAATGTGCAATATGTGTCGGAAGCGGCAATGAGGGGCTTGGAGCAGGACATACATCAGGCAGGCTTCGACAGGGAGAGGAACAATACGTCCAGATAGCTGTTTCTGAATACGAGACATCACTTAATATCCAGATATGGAAAGATTATTGGGATGATTTTAATATTGAGGTAATAACTCCGGCTGGCATAAATCTGGGACGTATTAGCCGATATAATACATTGAACACGGTAAGTACCGGGACGGAAAAAGTGCTGTGTTATTATGCACAGCCGCTTCCGTTCAGCATGAGGCAGGAAATATATATAGATATTGTTCCGGTAAATAATTATATAACATCAGGCTTGTGGAGAATTAATTTCATACCGGATAAAATAAGAACCGGCTTCTTTGACATGTGGCTTCCGGCTGCAGCTTCACTGAATCCTAAGACAGGATTTACACGTCCTGATTCTTCCCTTACTTATACGGTTCCGTCAACATCATCCAATGTTATAACTGTTGGTTCATACAATGCAGCGACAAACACGCCATCTCCGTTTTCAGGAAGAGGGTATGTGACACAGTCAGAATCAGGAATTGCAGTAAAGCCGGACATAGTGGCACCTGGGGAAAATGTGCGTATAGATGAAAGGACTATAGTAAGCGGTACGTCATATGCAGTACCATTTGTCACGGGAGCATCAGCACTTCTGATGGAATGGGGAATTGTGCGTGGCAATGACCTGTTTCTTTATGGTGAAAAATTAAAGGCACATCTTATAAAGGGATCATTACCGCTTAATGGAATGAATATACCTGATGATGTTACCGGGTGGGGGAAAATGTGCATGGCACAAAGTATATAATTTTCTTGATTTTATAACAGCCATATGGGTATAATAATTCCACAATACATTCCGTAATATAAACGGTTTGTCAGATATAAAAACAAAAAACATTCAGAAAAGAGGTTTTATTATGGTTATAACACAGAATAATTTTAATTCGGAAGTTGAAAATAGTGATAAGCCTGTTCTTATTGATTTCTGGGCATCATGGTGCGGTCCATGTATGATGATGTCACCTGTAGTGGAGCAGATAGAAAAAGAACATCCTGAAATTAAGGTTGGAAAAGTTAATGTAGATGAGGAGATGGTACTCGCACAGAAATTTATGGTTGTCAGTATTCCTACACTTATTTTATTTAAAAATGGAAAACCGGAGATTACATCTGTAGGTTTCAAAGGAAAGGAAGAGCTTGAGGAAATATTCAAGCTGAAATAATTTTGATGGCACAGAAATTTTACGCAGTGCGTGCCGGAAGAAAACCTGGAATATATATGTCGTGGGAAGCATGTAAAACACAGGTTCATGGCTTTGCAGGAGCACAGTACAAAAGTTTTACGACAAGAGAGGATGCAGATGAATATATGAGTGCGGCAAAATGCAGTCATGTCAGATCTGAAGCATTTGCATTTGTTGATGGTTCATTTAATACATCGACATCAGTATATGGTTATGGCGGATTTATAGAGTATAAAGGTGAACGCTATGAACTTATGGGAAATGGAAACGATGCTGATATGGCATCAATGAGAAATGTTGCAGGAGAAGTGCTTGGCAGTATGGCGGCAGTAAAAAAGGCGATAGAGCTGGGAATCAGGTCGCTTGATATTTATTATGATTATATGGGAATCCAGATGTGGGCAACAGGTGAATGGAAGCGTAATAAAGCCGGAACTATAGCATATTACGATTATATTCAGTCAGTAAAAAATGATATAGAACTGCATTTTGTAAAAGTCAAAGGTCACTCAGGCGTAGAAGGCAATGAAGAAGCCGACAGGCTGGCAAAAAAAGCGGTGGGCATACAATAAACAAATAACCCGGCATTTACGGAAAATGAGCAGAACCCATGTTTATTCCGTAAATGCCGGGATTGTTATTATTTTTTCAGGCTGTTAATATATTTATTAGTCTCGGATACAACAACGCCATTTAATGCAATAAGTGCAATAAGGTTTGGTATAGCCATAAGACCGTTGAATATATCTGCAATTGTCCATACAGCTGAAACAGTCATAAAAGGACCTATGAAAATACATAAGATATATAACCATTTGTAGGCTTTGATAACATTTTTCTTATCTCCGATAAGATATTCAAGACAGCGTTCGCTGTAATAATTCCATCCAAGTATTGTTGTGAATGCAAAGAATACAAGACAGAGCATGAGTATGAATGAAGAGAACTGTGCCGGAAGAGGAAGTCCCATCTGGAACGCTCTTGTTGTAACAGAAACGCCTTCAAGACCGACATTCCATGAACCTGTTATAACAATTGTAAGTCCTGTCATTGTACAGATTACAAGTGTGTCAATAAAAGTACCCATCATAGAGATAAGACCCTGCTGTGCAGGTGCATCAGCAACGGCAGCGGCAGCAGCAATAGGAGCACTACCAAGACCTGCTTCGTTAGAAAAGATACCTCTGGCAACACCCATCTGCATAGCTATCATCATAGAGCCGATAGCACCACCGCCTACAGCACGCAGACCAAATGCACTTTGTACAATAGTTGCAAGAGCATTGGGAATTTCCCTGAAATTGTATACAAGAATAGCAAGTGTAACAACAAAATATGTAACAGCCATAAAAGGAACTATAACCTGTGCAACAGATGAAATTCTTTTGAGACCGCCAATGAGTACAAGAGCTGTAAATATTGTAAGAAGTATGCCGGATATAATAACAGACCATGAATATTCACGTCCAAACAGTGTTACTGCCCACTGGTTATTGGCATCAAAGAAATTATTTACAGCACTTGTTATACCGTTAATCTGTGTAAATGTACCGATACCAAGAAGACCAACGCCAACACCGAAAAATGCAAATAACTTGGCAAGCCATTTCCATTTTTTTCCCATTCCATGTTCAATATAGTAGAAAGGTCCTCCGAGAATATGTCCGTCCTTCTGGACGACACGGTATTTTACAGCAAGAAGACATTCTGAATATTTTGTTGCTGTACCTACAAGGGCGGCAATCCACATCCAGAATAAAGCACCGGGACCGCCTGCAACAAGAGCAGTTGCTACACCAACGATATTACCTGTACCTATTGTGGCTGATAAAGCTGTACAAAGTGAAGCAAAACCGGATACTTCGCCATCGCCGGATGCTTCATTTTTTACCGTATGCTTAATGGCAAGTCCAAGCTTTGTAATCTGCAGTCCTTTCAGACGGATTGTAAGAAACAAACCAACAGAAATAATAAGAATAATAAGGGGAAGTCCCCAAACGAAACTATCAATCGTTTTAAGGATTGAATTAAAGCTTTCAAACATAAATAAGTCTCTCCGTTCAAAAATGATATTTTCTTAAAACTATAACACAAAAATGTTTTACTTGCAAAAAAAAATATTAGCAGATAAAATGTATAAGGCAGAATAAAAATTAAAGAGGAGTTTTTTAAATGGAATTACAGATTTTACATTGGTTTGAAAGCCTGCACAATCCGTTTCTCAATCCAATTATGTATGGCATAACAATGCTTGGCGAGAAAGGAATATTTCTTATATTGGTAGCACTGGCAGCTCTTACGGTTTTACCTAAAAAATATAGAAAAGTAGGACTTACAATGGCATTTGCACTTATAATATCGCTTATAATGTGCAATGGAGTTATGAAAAATGCATTTGCAAGGGTCAGACCTTTCAATGTAGATACATCATTTGAGAGTTTGTATAATATTTTTGCCACAATTGATGACTGGTCATTCCCTTCAGGTCACACATCAGCAGCTTTTGCGGCAGCACTTGCCATTTTCATGTGGTATAAAAAAGAAGGTGGATTTGCTATTGTTATAGCAGCACTTATAGCAATTTCAAGACTTTACCTTACAGTACACTATCCTTCAGATGTTCTTGTCAGCCTTATACTGGGAAGCATTTATGGAATTATTTCATATTACATAGTTAAGTTTATTATGAAAAAATCAGAAAAGATGCGTAAAGTATTTGATGAAGGAGCACCTTATAAAACGTTATTTCAAAAATAATTAATGACAGGTTAAACTTTTTTGCAGATGATTTCGTATATAGCTATAGACAAATAATTAAAGAAATGTCAGATTTATTTTTCTAGGAGGTATT
>ERZ780137.1173-NODE-1173-length-16726-cov-4.588507_pt1 | contig 16726 bp, 5 predicted proteins | sample MGYA00511020_ERZ780137 | MGnify/ENA primary metagenome ERZ780137 (study PRJEB29588, sample SAMEA2157917) | human gut metagenome | biome: human gut; feature: human-associated habitat; material: faeces | place: Denmark | collected 2008/2010 ... | reverse complement strand
CGTTATGAGCGGATGCTCAAGCTCCACAACGGAGGAAACGCCCGTTGAAGGCGAAGAAACAACGGAAGAAGGCGCCGAGGGCGAGGAGACCGCCGAAAGGACACAGTTTATCGTCGGATTTGACGCCGAGTACCCTCCCTACGGATATATGGACGAGAACGGAGAGTATGTCGGATTTGACCTTGACCTTGCAGCAGAGGTATGTTCAAGAAATGGTTGGACACTTGTAAAGCAGCCTATTGAATGGGAAAGCAAGGATATGGAACTTAATTCAGGTATGATTGACTGTATCTGGAACGGTTTTACAATGGACGGACGTGAAAAGGAATATACGTGGTCAACTGCTTATGTAGACAATTCACAGGTTGTGGTTGTAAAGAAAAATTCAGGAATAACAAAGCTTTCTGATCTTGCAGGTAAAAATGTTATAGTACAGTCTGATTCATCGGCACTTGCAGCATTTACAGGAGAAGATGCCGACGAGGAAAATATCAGGCTTGCAGCAAGTTTTAAGTCGCTTCAGCAGGTTGGAGATTACAACAGTGCATTTCTTAATCTTGATGCCGGTTCTGCAGATGCGGTATGTATGGATATAGGTGTTGCAAAGTATGAAGTTGAGTCGCGTGGTGATACATTTACAATTCTTAACGAGCATGTTTCAAGCGAGGAATATGGTGTCGGCTTTAAGAAGGGCAATACGCAGTTAAGAAATCAGGTTCAGGAAACACTTGAAGAGATGCTTGCTGATGGCTCGTTTGATTCAATTGTTCAGAAATGGGGACTTGAGGAGTCTGCATGTCTTGGACAGCCGGGAACAGATTCTGTTATGAAAGCAGAGGATACTGTTAAAGAAAAAAACGGATTTTTAGACAATATGCTTGATATATTAAGACAGCTTTTATCAGGAATGCTTGCATCACTTGGAATATTTGTGCTTACACTTATATTCTCACTTCCGCTTGGACTTGTTATTACATTTATAAGACGTTCAAAGTTAAAAGTACTTAACTGGATAGCAAGAATATATATTTCAATTATGCGTGGCACGCCGCTTATGCTGCAGCTTCTTGTAGTATTTTTCGGACCGTATTATCTTTTCGGAATGTCACTTTCTAACAGTTACAGGTTTTACGCTGTAATTATAGGATTTTCACTTAATTATGCGGCATATTTTGCAGAGATTTACCGCTCGGGAATAGAAGCGGTTCCAAAAGGCCAGTATGAGGCAGCAGCAGTTCTTGGCTATTCAAGAACACAGACATTTGTACGAATTATTTTTCCGCAGATGGTAAAAATTGTGCTTCCACCGGTTACAAATGAAGTAATTACACTTGTAAAAGATACATCGCTTGCATTTGCACTTGCATACACAGAAATGTTTACACTTGCAAAACAGATTGCGGCAGCACAGACAAGCATTATGCCACTTTTTGTTGCAGGTCTTTTCTATTACATATTTAACTTTGTAGTTGCATATGGCATGGAGAAACTTGAAAACAAAATGAAGTATTAAGATTATTTGTGATTATTTAAGATGTGCATTGTGTAAATGCACAGGAAGGATGAGTATATGAAGCTGCTTGAAATGAAAAATGTGCAGAAAAGCTTTGGCGGGCTTGAAGTGCTTAAAGATATTTCGTTAGATGTTAATAAAGGTGAAGTAGTGGCGATAATCGGACCTTCAGGTTCAGGAAAATCAACATTTTTAAGATGTGCCACACTTCTTGAAACAATGGATAAAGGAACTCTTTGTTATGGGGGAAAATATGCCACAACAAATAAACCTGATGAGAACACTTCATATGTTGGCAAGAAAGAAATGCTTGAAGTGAAGGGCCAGTTTGGTCTTGTGTTTCAGAATTTCAATCTTTTTCCACATTATACAGTATTGAAAAATATTATTGATGCACCTGTACATGTTCAGGGAAAGTCAAAGGAAGAAGCAGAAAAGACAGCAAGAGCACTTCTTAAAAAAGTGGGACTTGAGAGTAAAGAGGACAGTTATCCGAGCCAGTTATCAGGAGGCCAGCAGCAAAGAGTCGCCATTGCAAGGGCACTGGCAATGAATCCGCAGATTCTGTTTTTTGATGAGCCTACATCGGCACTTGACCCGGAAATAACAGCCGGAATTCTTAAAGTATTAAAAGACCTTGCCGCAGAGAAGATGACAATGGTTATAGTTACACATGAAATCGACTTTGCAAGAAAAGTTGCAGACAGGGTAATATTTATGGATGGTGGAGTTATTGTCGAGCAGGGTAGTGCCGAGGAAGTAATCGGTAATCCAAAAAATGAGAGAACAAAAGCATTTTTGTCACATCTTAATGTGTAAATTAAAGAAGAATTGAAAAAGAATGGGACTGTTGTTGTGATTGTTTTAAATCAATCAAAGCAACAGTCCTGTTTTTATCAGTGATTTTTAATCATATATGAGACAGATTTTAAAATCTGTATAGTCATTGTAGGAACAAAAGCAAGAATTATAATTTGAAGCAGCTGCATCTTTGAAAGGGTTACAGCAGAAAACAGTGTTCCCAGAAACGGGATGGCTAATACCATGACGAGCAGGCATACACCGGCACAAAAAGCACTTACGCTGTAAATATTCGAGAAAAGTCCTGCTTTTGAAATTGGTTTGTCAGTGCGGCAGTTAAAACCATGAAAAAGTCTTGCAAGAGTAAGCGTTGCAAATGCCATAGTCATTGCAAGTGCGGGATTGGCTGCTGTTTGTGCACCCTGTGCAAAAACGGAATTGTTGTATCCCAGATAATAAGCTGTCATTACTGCGATTGCAATAAGAAATCCCTGACCGATAATCCTGAAAAGGAATGATTTTGTGAGTATTCCCTGTGAAGGATCACGCGGTTTTTCATCAAGCAGTGAGTCGTCAACCGGTTCCATTCCAATTGCGATTGCCGGAAGCGAATCTGTGAGCAGATTAATGAACAGAAGCTGTACAGGAGCAAAAGGAACAGGAAGACCGGCAATTGATGTATACAGTACAGCGAGTATGGCTGCCATGTTTCCTGATAAAAGAAACAGTATTGCATTGCGGATATTGCGGTAAACACATCTGCCGTTTGTCACTGCTTTTATAATAGTTGCAAAATTATCATCAGCAAGAATCATGTCGGATGCATCTTTGGAAACTTCTGTACCTGTAATTCCCATGGCAACACCAACATCAGCCTTTTTAAGTGCCGGTGCGTCGTTTACGCCATCGCCGGTCATTGAAACAATACGACCTTTGTTCTGCCATCTTTCAACAATACGAATTTTGTTTTCAGGTGATACACGGGCATAAACACTTATTTTTTCAAGCTTTGAATCAAGTTCTTCATCGCTCATTGAATCAAGCTCGCTTCCTGTTACAGCAATGTCCCCCTGCCTGAATATTCCGATAGCTTCGGCGATTGCAGAGGCAGTTATTTTATGGTCGCCGGTAATCATAACTGGCATTATTCCGGCACGGCGTGCATCTTTTACCGCCTGAACTGCCTCTGGACGTGGCGGGTCAATCATCGATATAAGACCGATAAAAATAAAGTCATTTTCATTCTCAAAATTAAGTGGCTCATGGCATTCTTTGTATGCAAAAGCAAGGACACGCTGGCCTTTTCTTGAAAAAACTTCATTTTGCTGTTTTATAGAATCTATATCGCTGCTATTTATTTTGCGGACGCCATCATTATCACGTATAAAGTTGCAGCGGTCTAACAGTACATCCACTGCACCTTTTGTGAGAACAGTAGGAACATTGTGAATATAGTATTTGGTGCTCATCAGTTTTCTTACAGAGTCAAATGGCAGTTCTTCAATACGCTGCATGTGATTGCGTATGTGATTTTCATTAAATGAGTTGTCAGTACCGTCAAAAGGTACTTTTTTTAACATTTCAAGGAGTGCCGATTCAGTAGGATCTCCAATACATTTGCCATCGGTTATGCATGAATCGTTTGTAAGTATTGCATCATAAAGAAGATACCGGTGAAGCGGCAGGGAAATGTCAAGCTGTTCAGGTGATATTTCTTCGGAGTTGATGTAGATATTCTGCACAGTCATTTTATTCTGTGTAAGTGTGCCTGTTTTATCGGAGCATATTACGGATACACAGCCAAGACTTTCAACAGCTTTTAATTGTTTAATAATTGCATTTTCTTTTGCCATTTTGCGTGTTCCCATAGCCTGGACGATTGTAACGATAGAACTTAATGCTTCAGGAATAGCAGCAACTGCAAGTGCAACAGCGAACATCATTGAATCGAGCATAGGCATTTTACGCACAAGACATAAGGCAAATACCAGTCCACATATAATCATAATCATTATGGCAAGTTTTTTGCTGAAATCATCAAGGCTGACCTGAAGAGGAGTTTTTCTTTCTTTAACTGAATTCATAAGACCTGCGATATTTCCGATTTCAGTATCCATGCCGGTTGATGTAACGATTACTCTGGCTCTTCCGTATGTTACCAGACTGCCAGAATAGACCATGTTTGTGCGGTCGGCAAGAGGCGTGTCATTACCGAGGATATCATTAAATTTGTCAACATTGGCAGATTCACCTGTGAGAGCACTTTCATTTACCTGCAGGGAAAAACTTTCTATGATACGGCAGTCGGCAACGATTAAGTCACCGGCTTCAAGCATTATAATATCGCCGGGAACTATGTCTTTTGAATGAATTTCAATTACACTGCCATCACGTATGACTTTTGCCGAAGGTGATGAGAGCTGTTTCAGGCTTTCAAGTGAACGCTGTGCTTTGACATGCTGGATTGTTCCTAAGACCGCATTCATTATGAGAACCAGAAATATTACAATTGTACTTTCAATATTACCTGAAAACATAGAAATAAGTGCTGCGATAAGCAGTATTACTATTAAAAGGTCACAAAATTGGCTAAAAAACACTTTTATAATGCTGTCGGGTTTCTGTTCGTCAAGTACATTTTCTCCTTTTTCAAGCAGGAGCTGTCTGGCACGATTACTGCTAAGTCCGTCCGGACCTGAGCCAAGTTCACTGATAATATCAGCAGATGCAAGGGACCAATAATTTTTTGTTTTCATAAAACTCCTTTCTTTGCGGCTATGGCTGCAAGTTACATTTTTATTACATATCAAAAAAGAGTATAAAAAAAGACTTTTATTGCACAAATACATAGATGTATACAATAGTTATACATCATATATACATATGCAATAAAAGTCTTGTCACCATAAGTGTGCCGACCGGCTGTAAGCAGCGGGATGACGAACGGCACAACATCTATATTAATTAAGATGTGGACTACTCCCTGATATTGATAATAAAATAACAGTCATATTTAATTATATTCGGTTCAAAAAAGATTATTCATGAACCATGTTTTGTAAAATATTATCATTGCAGAAGTAATGTGTCAAGAATAAAATCGTATATTTTTATTTGATATTTCCTTTAAGTTTCCGGTACTCGGTAGGTGAAACACCATTTTTTTGTTTAAATGCATCTCCGTAATAATTACTGTTTTCAAATCCACATTCAAACGCAATTTCTGTAATATTTTTATTAGTCTCAAGCAGCATTTTTTCTGATTTTGTTATACGAAGATTATTGATGTATTCTTTAAAGCCGGTTCCGATTACCGTCTTAAATCTCTTTGAAAAATATGACGGATTCAGGTGAAAACGTTCTGCAATATCTGAGAGTGTGAGCCGGCTCTGAAAATTTTCATTAATATAATCAACGGCAAGCTGCATTGTATTGCTTGAGTTATTAAAATCAATCGTGCGTCCGTCAAGCGGGATACTTCCACGCATGAGACGCAGTATAAATTCCTGAAAATAAACATTTAAAAATGCAGGACTTATATAATCACGCTGCTTATGTTCATTTATCATATTAAGGATAAGCGAATCAAGAAAAGCCGTGTTTTCTGTACTATTATGAAGAACTGTAAATAGCCGGCTGTCAAGAGTTTCATTTCCAAACATGGAAATAACAGGTTGTATGTAGTTTGCGGAAAATTCTATGCATAATCTTTTATTTACTTCTGCAAGGTATGCTGTTTTGTGCAAAATATCAGGAGGAATAACTGCAATATCGCCTTCTTTCATCAGATATGTCTTGTCCTGTATATAAAATGTGCATTGTCCGGATTGCAGATAAAAAATTTCATACCATGAATGGGAATGAAAGTTATACATTGCAAAATTAGCACCATGTGTCTGTTCTGATATTTCAAATCTGTTTGGTGAAGCCATAAGTCCTCCTTTTATTTTATAAATGTAAATGCGGCTGATGTGCTGAATTTGAAAAATTGCACAGAGTGATCTTAATTGTTTTGTTAAAAATGACCAAATTATATAACAGCTTTTTTTGTTGCTTTGTAATATATTATATTATAAACCTAAAAAAACATGTAATCAATACTAACTTCCTCTAAAAATAGGTAGAACACCTGGTATAAGTGTGATAGCCTTGTCATTACAAAAGCTTTGTAAAAGCTATGTAAAAAAAGGGAAAGCGAGGGCTTTATTAATGAAAATTCGTTCATTAAAAAGAGTTATGGCTGTTGTTCTTACAGCATTGCTTGCTGTGACAGCAATGCCTTCAGGTCTGACAGGGCTTTTAAGTGTAAAGGCTGCAGAACCTGAGATTACAAAGACAACAACTACGTATGACTTCACTAAGTCAGGAAAGTGGAGTAATGTTGCAACTGTAGGAGCAGTTCTTCCTGATAATTATGGAATTATTTTAGGAAAGGCATCAGGATCAGGAGTAAGTAATGATGGAACATTAAGATTCCGTAACGGAAATGTATTATATTTTCCGATTAAGGATGATACAACAAAGGCCACTGTTACAATGATTTGTAATGGTGATAAGCCGGACAGACTTGTAATTTTTGGTGATAATACTAAAGATACTACATATAATGTTGCAATGTCATCAAAGGGTAAAACTGTTACAGTTGACGATATTGACGATTATATCAGAACAGTTGAAGGAAAGAAATATCTCGCATTAGTTTCTAATGGTGATATTAAAGCAAAGACTATTACAATTGATGAATATAATCCGATTAATTCTGTCACAGTAAGCGGTACAGTTGAAGATGCTGCACAAAGAGGAGTTAAGAGCATTAAGTTCAAGAATCTTGATAATGATAAAGCAGCAGTTGTTATTGCTGATATTGATGCTTCAGGAAAGTATACAGCAGTATTAAAAAGAGTAGCCGGTAATACTAATTATATTGCAGTTATTACAAAGGCAGGCTCTAAAGTTGATGATACAAATGATGCTAATAAGTTTACCCTTACAGGTAATTCAGCGACAGCAGAAGTTAATTTTAAAGCTGTTGAAGCACCGGTAGCCACAGTAGCAGGTACATTTACAGGAGTGCCTGATGCTGCATTAAAAGGTGATATTGCTGTAGAATTAGTACCTGATGATACATCACTTGATACAGTAACATTATCACTTACAAAGACAGCTGATGGCAATTATACATATGCACAGGAATATATTGTTCCTGATAAGGATTATGCAGTTGTAATTAAAAATGCAGATGATTATGAAGTTATAGAAAAAATTAATAAGGCAGAAGGCAAATATTCAGATGTTGCAATTAATGCATCAAAGAAGCCGGTTGTTGATGTTAAAGGTTCATTTGTTACTTCTGATAAGAAGAATGCTAATGTGACAAAGATAACATTTAAGAATATGGATACACCTGATTATACATATACTTTTGATGTTTCAGGAAAATCATATAGTGTAAAGCTTCGTGCAGGCGAATATGAGACATCTGTTGAATGTGAAGGATATACGGCATATGACCATGTAAGTGTTGGTAATACAGCAGTGTCTAATGACGTATACCTTAATGCACCTGAAGATACATCAGCAGTTGCTTATGAAGCAGAAGTTAAGGTAGGTGCAGGTCAGAAGTTTGAAAAGATTGCAGATGCAGTTAAGTATATTGCAAGAATGGAAAGAAGTGAGGATGAGAGAGTAACAGTTGTCCTTACTGATGATTTATACAGAGAGCAGGTAATAGTAGATACTCCTAATATAACAATTAAGAGTGCAAAAGAGAGTGGTTCAACAATCACATGGTATTATGGCGTTGGATTCTCTTATTATAGTGCAAAGAAAACAACTGATGGAAAAAATGGTTCATATTATGATGAAGCATGGGCAGTTGATAAATATTATAAGACAGCAGTTGAGCAGAATCCGGGACATTGGGGTTCAACGGTAAATCTTTTTGCAAATGCAAAGGGATTCAAAGCTGAAAATATTACATTTGAAAATTCTCTTAACAGATATCTCACACAGGAAGAACTTGCAGATGGTGCAGATAAGAATGTAACTCCTGCATGTACGGCCAGAACAACAGAAAATATTGATGTTCGTTCTAAAGCAGCTAAAGAGAGAGCAGCAGTTATCTATATTCAGGCTGACGATACAGAATATAAGGATTGTAAGTTCCTTAGCAGTCAGGATACTGTTTATACAGGTGATGCACAGGAAGTTTCATATTTTAAAAACTGTGTAATCGAGGGAACTACTGATTATATCTGTGGTGACGGTAATCCTGTATTTGATGAATGTACATTAAGCATGTACAGCTACAGCGATATGGAAGCAGTAGCAAGTTACATTGTTGCTTCTAAGGCAAAGGGTAAGCATGGATATATATTTAACAATTGTAAGATTGTTACAACATCATCAACTGGTCTCAAAGCTACGTCAAAGAATATTCTTGCACGTGCATGGGGAGCAGGAACAGTTACATGGCTTAACACAGAAGTTGAGTCTGCAAATATGATTGATCCTGTTGCTTACAAAGATATGAATGCAAAAGTAAAAGATGCTCATTATTATGAATATAATACACATACACCTGATGGAACAGCAGTTGATACATCAGCAAGAGCAGAAGGCGTTACAATTCTTACAGCAGAAGACGCTGCAAAAATTGATATTAAGGCATTACATACAGCAGGTGAGTGGATAGTAGACAAGGAAGCAACAGCAGAAGAAGCAGGAAGCAAGCACAAAGAATGTACAGTCTGCGGACATGTAATGGAAGAGGCTGTTATTGATAAGCTTACACCTCCAACACCAGACCCAGAACCAACACCTGATAAGCCAGAAGCAGATGTTGAAGTTAAGGGTGATGCACCAACAATTAAAAATGATGCAGATACTGTAAAGGAAATCGAATCATCAGTTAAGCTTACAGATGAAGAAAAAGAAGCTGTTAAAGCTGGTGCTGATATTAAATTTAAAATTGTTGTAAAAGATGAAGTTAAGGCGGGAGATAAGGAGCTTATAGATACAAAGATATCTTCACTTGTTAATAATGGTGTTGTTGGAAAAGTATTCGATATCACAATTGAAAAACAGGTTGGCAATAATGCAGCAGTTAAGGCTGAATTTAATTCAGAAATAACATTAAAGGTTCAGGTACCGGAAGAACTTATTAACAAAGATGATTCTAAGACAAGAACATACAAAGTTATAAGAGTTCATGATGGTGAAGTTACCGTTATTGATAAAGAGAACTGTGTATTTGATGAAGAGACAGGTTTAATTACATTCAAGACTGATAAGTTCTCAACATATGCAATTGTATATGAAGATGCAGCTAAAACAGTTGTAACACCTGGCAACACAGATAATAATCAGCCGGCAGCACCTGAAACAGAAAAACCAGCTGCAGAAGGTTCATCCCCAAATACAGGTGATATGGGTATGATGGCAGTTGTAATGATGATGTCATTAATGGCAGCAGCAATGCTTGGTGCAGCGTATGTATTATTTGCACAGGCTCGTTCAAGAAAGAGAAGTTAAATTCTTGAAATTGAAAATACGTATTGTGGGTTCGTTTAGACCGTGAAAATTAATAATGATGCACATGCTTAGGGGTAAAGCGTGTGCATCATTTTTTGTGTTTGGGAAGCATTTTTAATATAGAAATAACAAAAAGAAATAGATAATTTGCAAAAGATTTTTGTAAAAGAGTAAAAAAACTGTACTTTAGAGGTTTGAAATAAAAAAATGAGTGGTCTGATATCAGATTATATAGTACAATCTATGCACAATATTTCTTGAAATAATAGTCATACGCATGAAAGTTGTACATTATGTACAATTGAGTGCGTTATTGCAATTTTTTGGGAATGTATAAAAAAGGAGGAAAGAGTTATGAAGTTCAAAAAAGGCAAGAAAGTATTGTCTTTAGTTCTTGCAGCACTCATGGTGCTTTCTGTTATGCCTACAAGCATGCTTATTCAGAAAGCAAACGCCGCAACAGCTTTTGAAGGCGGCAAAGAAGTGGCTGATGGAACATGGAAGGGTTGGACATGGACCGTTTTTGGTAACAGTACAGCCGTTGCAAATAATACAATTAAAGAGAATTCAGATGGCAGTGTTACACTTGAATCATCAGGAAACAAGGGTAAGATAGCAAAAGACCATGAAGGAATTGATTTTCTTTATTACAAAATTGAGAATGGCAAAGATTTTACTATCACAACAAAGATGACAGTAGATTCATTTGCTGTTACAAATCAGCAGGGTATGGGTCTTATGGCAAGAGCTGCTGTTGGCGAACATGAAAATACAGGTGATGCTGCTCCACTCGTTAATGCAACAATAGGTGAAGTTACAGCATCAATAAACAAGGTAAATACCCAATGTGCCGGAACATGGCATACAGGTACAGGTAATGTTGGTTCTCTTAGTGAATCAAAAGTTGAAACCGGCAAGACATATGACCTTGCAATCCAGAAAATCGGTGACAGCTTAATCCTTTCAAAGGATGGAGTTGTATACAAAGAAGGAAAAGCTTCTGAGATATTCACAGGCGACGCAATGTATGTTGGTGTATTTACATCAAGATTGGCTAAGGCAACATTTAAGGATACAACACTTACAGTTACAGATACTAATTCAGATGTAGTTGTAAAAGATGTTACTAAGCCTTCAAAACAGGAGTATATCCAGGGAAATACATACAATGATATTGACCTTGCAGGATTTTCGGCAAATGTAACACTCGGTGGTGTTGAAAAGACAATCACAGCAAAAGACTGCCGTATAGAAGTACCTGATTTTTCAGAGATAACAGATAGCGGTAAGATTGTGCTTGATTACTTTGGTACAAAGATTGAAATTCCTGTAAAAGTAATAAAAGAAGTAGTTACAGATATTAAAGTTGATTACAATCCAATCAAGACAGATTATCTCTTAGATGAGAGTATTGACCTTACAGGTCTTGAAGGAAATGTTGTATATAACAGTGGTGTGACTAAGAAATTACAGGATCTGATTGCCGCAGGTGATGCAGATACAACTGTTTCTTATGATTTTTCTAAGGCAGGCAAGACACAGGTAACAATCGCACATACACACGGAGATGTTACAAAAGAATATAAATTTGATGTAAATGTTTCTGATGCAAAGGTTACTAAGATTGAACTTGCTGGTCCAAACAGAACAACATTTTATAAAGATGTTGTTTATGATGTTGATGCTTACAGAGACGGTGTTTTGGTAACAGCAGAATATTCTGACGGTTCATCAAAAGTATTGTCAGCAGGATTTGCTGTTGATGCAAAGGGTGATGCTCTTGATACAACAAAGACAGGTAAGTATACATATGTAGTTACATATGGTGGAAAGACAGCCGAGTATACTCTTGAAGTTATAGAGAGAACAGTTCAGTCACTTGAAGTTACAAAGATTCCTGATAAGACAACATATTTAAAGGGTGAGGATTTCTCAGCTGACGGTCTTCAGGTATACGCTGTATATGACAGCGAAGAAAAAGTTAAAGTTGAATCACCTAAGGTAGATTCATCAGCATTTAACAAAGACGAAGCAGGCGAATATAAGATTGTTGTAAGTGCTGAAGTTGATGGCAAAGCACTTTCTACAGAATTTACAGCAGCTGTAAGAGATAAGATTGATTACAAATATAATGACCTTGAGTGGAATGCAGTAACATTCGGACAGTCTACAGCAAATGCAGAAAAAGCAACTGTAACGGACAATGAAGATGGTTCAAAGACAATTACTGTAGAAGCTAAAGAGGGCGTAGGTAAGTGTACCGATGATGGACAGGATGGTATATCATATTATTATACAGTACTTGACCCTACAAAAGATAATTTTGAAATTACAGCAAAGATAAAAGTTGATTACTTTATAACAAAGAAATCAGCTGATAATCAGGAAGGTTTCGGTATTATGGTAAGAGATTCTATCGGACCTGACGGAGATTCATCAATTTACTGTTCTAATGCAATGTCGGTCGGCGGATATTATGGTGCATTTAATGTATTCGGAAGATACGGCGTTGCTTCAGCAGCCGATGCAAGCGGAAAAGTAAATTATACACTTGTAAATAAGGGTAAATCTGAGAAAGTAACAGAAGATGCTCCTAAGACATTTACACTTACACTTAAAAAAGATAATACAGGCGTATATGCTACAATGTTAGATGAAGCTGGAAATGCAGTAAATAAAATTGACGGAAGTAAGACATGGTATCTTCCTGCTGACACATTTGAAAAGATTGAAGGCAATAAGATGTACTTAGGTTTTATGGCATCCCGTGGAGCTAAGATTGAAGTAAATTCAAATGATATTGATGTTAAGATTACATCAAGAGAGGCTGATGCACCACAGACATTTGCACCTGTAAATGCAACAAAACCTACTGTAACACAGGCTTCATTAAGAGAGACAGCAGATGAAGATTATGAATACAAAGTGACAGTTAATACAAAGGGTCTTCTTACTGTAAAGCAGGATGGAAAGACACTTGCAAGCCAGCAGGTAGTTGAAGCTGGTACATACTCATATCCTACAAAACTTACAGTAGGCAATAACAAGTTCCAGATTCAGTTTGAGCCTGATGCAACACAGAATATTAATCCTAAGGATACTATTACACAGAACAATACAGTAGTAAGAAAAATATATGCAGCAGTAGAAACACCGATTTATGTCTCTGCTGACGGCAGCAAGTCAGGTAATGGTACAGTCGAGAATCCACTTGATATTCAGACAGCTCTTACATTCTGTCAGGCAGGTCAGGCTATATATGTAAAGGGTGGCACATATAACCTTTCATCATCTGTAGCTATTAAGAAATATAACAATGGTACAGCTAAAGATATGAAGATGCTTGTGGCTGACCCTGATAATACAGAAGATGTAGTGTTTGATTTTGCAGGTAATGATGGCAAAGCTACAGGAAATACATTTGATGTTTCTGGTGATTACTGGTATGTTGAGGGAATTAAATTCCTTAACGGCGGCGGCGTAAGAGTCGGTGGTAATCATAATATATTAAAGAACTGTGATTTTGCAGGACATACTAATTCAGGTCTTTCAATTTCAAGAACTGATGGTGCTACAGAACAGAAAGACTGGCCTTCATACAACCAGATTATAAGCTGTAATGCTTACAATAACAGAGATAAGTCAGACAATAATGCAGATGGATTTGCTGCAAAGCTTACATGTGGTGTTGGTAACGTATTTAAGTACTGCGTAGCTGCATATAACGCAGATGATGGTTGGGATTTATTCTCAAAGAGCGGTACTGGTGCAATCGGTGAAGTAGAAATCTACGATTCAGTATGTTATGCTAATGGTTATGTAATTGAAGATGGCAAACTCGTTAAGACAAAGGGTGACGGTAACGGCTTCAAGATGGGCGGCAGCGGTATCGCCGTAAATCATAAGGTTTACAACAGCTACTCATTTGGTAATGCAGCTAATGGTTTCACAAACAACAGTGATCCAATGGGCGAGTACATTAACTGTACAGGTTACAACAACGGAGGTTCAAACCTTGAGCTTCACGCATATACAGGTGTGACTGCACAGTTTGTAGTTGAAAACTTCAAGTCATTTGCAGATAACTCATGGGAAAATGAGGAAACACTTGCAGCTCTTACATCAACAGAAAAAGATGCAGAAGCTGATATTATGAATATGATTAAATCATCAAGCAATTTCTTATATGACAAAGAAACAGGTAAATCTGTTAATGCTGATGGTGTTGAACTTACAGCAGCTAACTTTGTAAGTCTTGCTGAATTCAAGGATTATCTCCTTGGTGGAATTGAAGCAATTCAGAGAAATGAAGATGGTTCAATCAACTTAGGCAACTTCCTTAAATATACAAATGCTGCTGATAACGGAACAGATACACCGGCAGGAAGTGACACATCAATTACAACACCTGATACAGGTGACAGAGTAATGAAAGTTCTTGTTCCTTTAATTATCGTTATGGTAATTGCCGTTGCAGGTATCGTATATGTTGCAGTTTCTTCAAAGAAGAAAAAAGAAGATAAGTAAAATAATACAAAAATGTATTTTGTAATTATTTGAAATGTGAAAAACACCGTATCACAAGTATGTGATACGGTGTTTTTCGATTGAACCGGTTATTATTATGATTAATTACAGTTATTGTTACTGTTATTAAGGTCTCTGACCGAGTCCGCCTTCAAGCGTGATAGTTTCGCCTGACATATATTTGAAATCAGGTGAACCAAGATGTACGCATACGCGTCCGATGTCCTGTTCAGGATCACCGAAACGACCGGCAGGAACAGCTCTCAAGCTCTTCCTGCCGGTCGTTAAGTTTTTGTTCGTTACGTCCTGTAAGAACAAGATTTTATTTTAAATGTTTTTCAACGTAATCTTTAATTGCCAGATTGTCAGCAGGCATCTGGCAGCCTACGATATACATGCCGTCATTGTCTGATGAACGAATGATTTTACCTTCAAGAACGGAGTTGTCAGGAAGGTCGAAGTTTTCAATCTGCACAGAGATTTCAGAGCCCTTGCTGTCTGCAAAGAATGAATTATCAGCAAGGAAAGCAAATCCGTTAGCACTGATGTTGTCAAGCTTTCCGGAGTAAGTCGTACCAGTCTTTTTAACTGTAATAGTACATCTGTTAGATATATCAAGACGAGGATATTTACGTCTGTTTACAATACTAGGACGTGTAGTTATCGTTATTGTTAATGTATTAGTTGAACTGCTGCCGGCAGTTAATCCTGATGTAGGATTAATTGTAGCTTTATCCCAGCAGTAAAGAACATTACCAACAGTTACCTGTACTTTACAAGGTGTATTTTTTGCTACATTAATTGAATTATCAAGGCGTACCTTTATGCTGTTACTGTTCTGTTCAAGGAATTCACCGGGATATTCATTAATGTTACCATTTTCGGAATCAATAAATAGGCTCAGTTTCATGCCGGGCTTGATGTCGTCAATTCCCATGAAACCGCCGATGCCAAGTTCACACATAAGTCCCTGGATTATTTCTTCAATGTTATCGATATTTGAAGCACTTTCTTCGTATTTACTTACCATTCGCTTGCTTGTTTCATCAGATTCATTGATGAAGCCTGTCATTGTATCGACAATGTTATATACTTTTTCCATGTTATCGACAAGCTGATGATTTGAAGATTCAACTTCTTTCATAGCTGTATTGATTACAGAGATATGTTCACCGAGTTTGCCGGAATCTTCGTTAATTTTATTAACATTCTGACCGGTAAGAGTAACTTTTTCAAGAGTAACCTGTATAAGTTTGATTGTCTGTTCTATTGAGGTCATCATCTTGTCAGATATTTCTGAGAGACGTGTAAGTGCGTCCTGTATCTGCCCTGAAGATGACTTGGTTTCTGTACTGAGAGTACGAATCTGTTCAGCGACGACGGCAAATCCTTTGCCGGCTTCACCTGCTCTTGCGGCTTCTATTGAAGCGTTGAGAGCAAGAAGGTTGGTCTGGCTTGAAATATTATCAATAGTGCTTGTTTCTTCTTTAACGGTCTCAAATTCATTCTTAAATTCAGTGAGAATATTTTCAACATCGTTTGATAATTCTGACATTGTTTTTGATGTCTTTACAAGACTCTCAAGGTCGGTTGAACTTGTCTGGGCATGGGAACCTGATTCATCTGTAAGAGATACCATCTCATTGATGAGTCCCGCAACATTTTCAACCTGAGAATTAATGTCAGTAGTCATATCAAGTGAAGACGAGGCGTGGTTCTGGAGCTGTTTGTTGTTGTCGGTAAGTTCGTTGAGACCATCAAGTACGAGATCTGAACCATGTTTGTTTTCTGAAGCAAGTTCACGTACAACAGTGATGCCGTCCATGATAGTATTGCTTGCTGTTTTTACTTTTTCTACAGTTGTTACAACACGCTGTAAATCAGCCTTAATGCTGTCTGTCAATGCACCATCCGATTCGTTGAGATGTTTGATTGACATTACATAACATATATAGCACAAAACGATACATGATACCTGAAGCTGGTAGTTTTTCATATCTGAAGCACTTGTGCATCCAAGTAACATGGCTCTGTAGAATGCACTGAATATTATGCTGGCAGTATTGGCTATTCCACAGTAAACCATGAATTTACGCTGCTTGTATAAAACAAGAAGGCTTGTAACAGGAAGTATGTAAGTAAAAGCGATTGGTGATTCAGTAGTACATAATAAAAATGTATAAAAAATGCCATATCCGATTACCAGATTATACTTATATATATCTGTATCTTTACCTTTTATGCGAAGAAGAATTTCGCCAATAAAGAAAGGTATCCAGCACAAAATAACAAAAATAATATAATTATTTACCGGATAAAGACCGGAAGATACATCGGAACCATAGTTCGCAG
>ERZ780137.1159-NODE-1159-length-16943-cov-3.472703_pt1 | contig 16943 bp, 15 predicted proteins | sample MGYA00511020_ERZ780137 | MGnify/ENA primary metagenome ERZ780137 (study PRJEB29588, sample SAMEA2157917) | human gut metagenome | biome: human gut; feature: human-associated habitat; material: faeces | place: Denmark | collected 2008/2010 ... | reverse complement strand
GTTTATCCCGACATTCCAAAGCGTGCAAAGCGCGACACGAAGCATATCTGGCGCAGCATGATGAGCAAGCATTGATCCCGCCCGCACAAGCTGTTACAAATCAGCACTTTTGAAGCGGTGCATTTCTTCATGCATATTCATGCACAAAAGCCGCAGTCGTTAAACCGCGGCTTTTTGTTTTATGTTATTTTGTTTACACTCCGCCCGAATCTGCGGAGCTGTCAAGAATTCGCTCGGTGAAAAGCTCAGCCTGCGATTTCCTCGGGATAAACGCTGACGCACTTGCGGCCGCCGTGCTTGGTTTCAAAGCGAAGAATGCCGTCAACCTTTGCAAACAGCGTATCGTCCTTACCGATGCCGACGTTATTGCCGGGATGGAAATGTGTGCCGCGCTGCCTTACGAGGATGTTGCCCGCAAGAACGAACTGACCGTCCGCACGCTTGGGTCCCAAACGCTTGGATTCACTTTCACGACCGTTACGGGAGCTGCCGACGCCCTTCTTATGTGCGAAAAGCTGCAAATTGATCCTGAACATAGTTAAACCTCCCTCTCTGTCAGTTTAAGATAATCACTATAATCTTGTTCAACGGAACGAAGTCCCAAAAGCATCGTTCCAAGTATAAGCTCTGCCTGCTGCAATTTTGAACCTTTAACGGTTTTTTCAAGCATCAGATAGAGCCCTCCGTCTTTAATCTCCAGTGCGGCCGGGCAGCGGACAAGTTCCGAAACGCCCATTGCGGCGGTCTGCGTGATTGCCGAAACCGCTGCACAAACAATATCTTCTCCGCATTCGGCATAACCCGTATGTCCGTGTGCATCAAAGCCTATCGGTTTGCCGCCCTTCAAAAAAACGGTTATCTCGGTCATGCAATTACCTCTCAGCCGATGGAAAGGATCTTGACCTTGGTGTAGGGCTGACGATGACCCTGTTTCTTGCGATAATCCTTTTTGGGCTTATACTTGAAAACAACGACCTTTTTGCCCTTGCCGTGTTCGAGAACCTCTGCCTTTGCAGAAACGCCCTTAACAACGGGGGTGCCGATCTGAACGTTTTCGCCGTCAGCCATCATCAGTACGTCGAAATTGACGTTTGCACCGATCTGCTCATCGAGCTTTTCGACCATGATCTCGCTGCCAACCTCAACCTTGTACTGCTTACCGCCGGTTACGATGATTGCGTACATTATAATAGTTCCTCCTCTTACCAGTCTCGCCCTTCCGGTGAATGCCTTCGCATCACTTTGAACCGTTTCGGAGCGGCTCAATGAGTAATGTTATCATATTCAGCGTGCATTGTCAAGCATTTTTTGCCGCCACAGCTGTATATTTTCGCCAAAACACTTCCCTTTCCGCGCGTTCTGCCGTATAATCGGCATATGGAGTTCAAATATTTCAAAAACATGCTTGTTATCAGCGGCGTGAAACCGTTTGATCTTGAAAAATGCTGCACCTGCGGGCAGGCGTTCCGTTGGGTCAAAAACCCCGTGCACGTGCAGGCGGGTTTGTTTGACGAATGCGGTCTGCCCGATGCCGAAGCTTCCCTTGCGTTCACCGGCGTTATTCGCGGGCGCGCCGTGCTTGTTATGCAATCCGACGATTCGCTTATTGTCACTCCGTGCGCAAAGGGCGAAGCACAGCTTTTTATCGATTATTTTGACCTTAAACGCGATTATTCCGCCGTTGAAGCCACGCTTGCAGCCGACGAAAGGCTTCGGGTATGCCTTCCCGGTTCGTCGGGCATTCGCGTTTTTAACCAGGAACCGTTTGAAGCGCTGATCTCGTTCATAATATCTGCAAACAACAATATCAAGCGTATATCGGGTATTATTGACAGGCTCTGTTCCCTTGCGGGAGAAAAGCTGCCGGTGCGGTACTTTTCCGATTGCGCAGCCGCCGATTGCGATTTTGATAAAAACAGTGAAGTTTTCGCTTTTCCGACGCCGGAACGCATTGCCGCACTTTCCGAAGATGAATTGAAGCAAATCGGTGCAGGTTACCGCGCTCCGTATATAATCAAATCCGCCAAACGCATTGCCGACGGTTATGATCTTGAAAAGCTGCGGTCGCTTCCGACAGCCGAAGCACGAAAGGAACTTTTGACATTTCCTGGTGTCGGCCCGAAGGTTGCGGACTGCATCCTTTTGTTTTCCCTCGGACACGCGGATGCTTTCCCCGTTGATGTATGGATTGAGCGTGCAATGACTGAACTGTATTTTTCCGATCCTTCGACCTCCGGCACCTCGGCCGCCCGCCCTGCGCCTGCAAAATCAGAAATTCAGGCCGCCGCACGCAGCATCGGCAAGCTTTCCGGAATCGTTCAGCAATACATCTTTTTCTATGCACGAAATCAAAAACTCGGCACATAAAGCATCCCGTCCGAAATGCCCGAATGCCGAGTTAAATACCGTTTTAAAAAACGACAACAATGAGCGTTTGCTCTTATCCTCTGCCCGCCGCCGCAAAAACATTTGCATTATGTTCAACATCGGGCAAGCTGCCCACATGGGACAGACTGCCTTCAAAGAACAAGCATACATGCCCTTCCATGCCGTTATCCGCCACGGAATCGCTGCCGTGCGGATAGCATTGAATTGAGGCAGCGACTGCCGTTTCTCCGAACATCACAACAACGGGACGTTTAAGAAAGTTATACTCGCTTCCGCAGATATAGTTGAAAGCTTCAAGTTCCGATTCGGAAGCCAACTCCGCCTCGGCATGGTTTTCCCCGCCTGTGAACACGAGCTTGAATTCCTTGCCCGTGTTGCAGTCAATAACCGTATACTCCTCGTTGACATTCAATTTCTGTTTTACGGCGTTCCAGCTTTGAACCTCGCCTTTAACTTTTAATGTATCCGCAATCGGCCCGCGCGGCAGATGAACCGAATCCGGAATGCGAAATTTCGGCGCACTCGGCGCAAACAGTTCAAGCATGGACTGCTCCCCCATTCTTCCGTCAACGCCAAGCCTTTCACCGTAGGCAACACAGCGGGTTTGGAATTCCTCAACCGCTTTTACTGTCATTGCCCTGTAAACCCCGGTCGGCTTAAACCAAAGGTAGCCCAGCTCGCGCAGGCGGATCTGTATCCGCACAACCGTTTCGCCCGCCGAATTTTCGGAATAGATCTCCGTTTTTGTCTGCGGTTCCGCATATGCGGAAAAAAGGCTTAATGCAAGCAGCATTGCCGCAAGACCCGCCGCTGTAATTCGTTTTGTTTTTCTCATAATATTCAATCCTTCCGGAATGTTTGGTTTTGTGCTGCTTTCGCCGCATCCGCCGGCTTTTGAAAGCTTCTGTCAACAGTATACCACAAGTGTTCGGCATGAACAACCGCGAAAATCACTTTCCCTTCTTTTTCAAAACCGATATTGATTAACCCAAAAGCTTTTGATATAATAAAATGCGGCGATTCAATGGCTGAATGTCCGCAATCGTATGCGGCAGGCTTTCGGCGTTGAAAAGGCTGCAAAGTTTTGAGTTCGAGGAGGAAACATGTTTAAGCTCAAACAAAACAACACCACAGTTCGCACCGAATTGGTTGCGGGCATCACGACCTTTATGGCGATGGCGTACATTCTGATGGTCAACGCAGGAATGTTCTCCACGCTCGGAGGCGACGCACTCGGCGCAAGTTATTATAACGCCGTTTATATCGCAACCGCAATCTCCGCAGTGTTCGGAACGCTGCTCATCGGCCTGCTTTCCAACCTGCCGCTTGCACAGGCATCCGGCATGGGTCTGAATGCATTCTTTGTTTACTCGGTTTGCATCGGCATGGGCTTTACCTATGCAAATGCGCTCGTTATGGTTCTTGTGGACGGCATCGTGTTTCTTCTGCTCACGGTCACAGGCCTCCGCAGGCTTATCTTTGACGCAATACCGAAAGCTGTCAAGGCTGCAATTGCACCGGGCATCGGTCTTTTCATTGCATTCCTCGGGCTTCAGAATTCCGGAATCGTTGTTAACAGCGATTCCACACTCGTTGACCTGCACTCGTTCAACATTATCTTCGGCCACACTACATGGGCAGAGATAATGCCCCTGCTCATCACCATTGCGGCTCTCATCGCAATCGGCGCAATGTCAAAGAAAAAGATCAAGGGCGCAGTCTTCTGGGGTATCATCGGCGGCGCAGTGCTTTATTATGCACTCGGCCTTCTGACGATCGACGGATTCTATGCAAGCAATGTTCAGAGCAAGCTCTCTCTCAACATCATCCAGCCCTTCCGTGATTTCTTCAACATTTCTTTCGGCAAAGTTTTCACCGAAGGCTTCAACTTCTCCGAATACATCGCTGCCAACGGCGTCGGCAGCTTTGCGGCAACGTTCATCGCTTCCATGCTCGCATTCTGCATGGTTGACATGTTCGACACTCTCGGAACTCTGTACGGTGCATGTTCCGCCGGCAATCTGCTCGATAAGGACGGCAATGTTCCCAACATGAACAAAGCCATGTTCGCCGATGCGGCAGCAACATGTTTCGGTGCAGTCTGCGGCACTTCAACAGTTACCACCTTTGTTGAATCCTCCGCCGGCATCGCAGAAGGCGGCAAGACCGGCCTTTCCTCCGTTTTCACGGCTGCAATGTTCTTCATCGCAATGTTCCTTGCGCCCATTGCCGCGCTCATTCCGAGCTGTGCAACCGCCGCTTCGCTCATCTTCGTGGGCATTCTTATGATCGGCGGCGTCAAGGAAATCGACTGGAGCGATGCTTCTGCGGCAGTTCCCGCGTTCATGACCATGGCGATCATGCCGTTCACCTACAATATCTCCTATGGTATTGCGTTCGGCCTTATCTCCTACATCTTCATCAAGCTCTTCACCGGCAAGATCAAAGATATCAGCCTCAGCACCTGGATCATCGGCATACTGTTCGCCGCAATGTTCTTCATTGCCCGCTGATGACCGACATACGAATCGTGTGAATTTGCATTGATTCCGACTTAAACAAACAAAAACGACCTGCCCGCTTGCCGGCGGACAGGTCGTTTGCTTTGTGCTTACATAATCTCCTTTAGTGTTCTTCCGGAATCATCAATCCATTTAATCTTTCCGTTCAACGATGTTCCGCCGACAAACCCGGCAGCAGCGGACGGACTTTTGCTTTCTCCGCTTTGTATTTCTGCCACTCTTCGTATTCCTTGTTTGTGATTTGCTTCATGGCGGTTACCTCGTTAGGCGGGAATTTGTTGTTACAGATTTACCACATACTCTGCGAGCGCAAGAGCAATGTCAAAATGTCCCGGATCATGTTGCGTGTGTTTGACCTGCCCCTGTACTGTTCTGTTTGTCCATTCCGGTGCATCCAGTAGATCTCCGCTTGTAAAGAACATGTATACTTCCAAACCCCGGAAATCACAGACCGCCTGAACAGCCGCTCCTTCCATTTCAACCGAGATGCAACCGTCAGCCTTATGCTTTTCAAAGTTATTGACGGTTTCTCTGTAGAAAGCATCTGTAGTCCATGTCCCGCCCATAACGTAGGGAATCTTGTTTTCTTCCATGAAAGCCTTAATAACGTCATGGTTTTTGATCCGGATATAGTCTGAGGCCGGTGCATAGTGGTAGGAAGTCCCTTCGTCACGATAGGCTTCTGTTGGAATCATGACTTTGCCTCTGGCGATTTCTTTGTTGAGACATCCTGCACCGCCATAATGGATGATCTTGTCCGTGTCCAAGACAGTTAATAATTCTTCAATTGGGACTATACAAGCAGGAGCTCCTACCCAAGTTCTAAAAAAGCCGAATTTCTTTCCGTGATACCTGAGCATATATACAGAAGTTGCTCCGCAAGCCATAGCGTATTCTCCGATTTTCTGACAGTCATAGTGAGAGATTACGTACTTTTCAATCGCTTGAGAGAAAGTGTAAATGACCGCATCCACATGAATAGCGTTCTCGTTTTTCTTTACATTGATTTTTGCAGGGGATTGATCATCATATGAATCTGTTATCATTGAAGACACCTCTTTCCTTTATCAGAGTTTTGCCGAACGGGTTACGAACATCGGTATACATCGATATTGATGTTAATATCAGATATCGATGTTAATAATATCAATCGAGAGTTTTTGAAGCGACCTCTTCATTGATTTTCTGTTCGAAAGCGTCGAGGGTCATTGTGCCGAGATCGCCGCCCTTTCTTGCGCGAACGGCAACAACGCCGTTTTCGACCTCTTTGTCGCCGACGATGAGCATGTAGGGGATTTTCTGCATTTGAGCTTCACGGATTTTGAAGCCGATTTTTTCGTTGCGCAGATCGGTTTCAACGCGGAGACCCTGCGCTTCGAGCTTTGCGGCGATATCGCACACGGCATCGCGGGGGCGGTCGGTCATTGCCATGACTTTGACCTGAACGGGCGCAAGCCATGTGGGGAATGCGCCGGCGAAATGCTCGGTGATAACGCCGATGAACCTTTCGATAGAGCCGAAAACAACGCGATGAATCATGACGGGGCGATGCTTTGCGCCGTCCGCGCCGGTGTATTCAAGTTCAAACCTTTCGGGAAGCTGCATGTCGAGCTGAATCGTGCCGCACTGCCAAGTTCTGCCGAGACAGTCCGCAAGGTGGAAGTCGAGTTTCGGGCCGTAGAACGCGCCGTCGCCCTCGTTAATGACGTATTCCTTGCCGAGTTCGGTGATTGCCGCCTTGAGGGTTTCGGTTGCGAAATCCCAATCCTTTACGTCGCCGATATGGTCTTCGGGCATTGTGGAAAGCTCGATGGAATATTTAAGGCCGAAAGTGGAATAAACCTCGTCGAACAGGCGGACGACGTTTTTGATTTCGTCCTTCATTTGATCCCAAGTCATGAAGATATGGGCATCATCCTGAGTGAAGCAGCGAACGCGGAAGAGACCGTGCAGCGCACCTGAAAGCTCATGGCGGTGAACAAGACCGAGTTCACCCATGCGCAGGGGCAGATCGCGGTACGAACGCATCTCCGTTTGATAAACGAGCATGCCGCCGGGGCAGTTCATGGGTTTTACCGCAAAGTCCACATCATCAATAACGGTGGTGTACATGTTGTTTTTGTAATGATCCCAGTGGCCGGAACGCTCCCAAAGGCTGCGGTTAAGCATTATGGGCGTTGAAATTTCAACATAGCCGTAACGCTTATGTACTTCGCGCCAATAGTCAATGAGCTTGTTTTTGAGCACCATGCCCTTGGGCAGGAAGAACGGGAAGCCGGGGCCTTCGTCCATCATTGCAAACAAGCCGAGTTCCTTGCCGAGCTTGCGGTGGTCACGTTTTTTGGCTTCCTCCAGCATGTGGATATATTCATCCAAATCCGCCTTTTTTTCAAAAGCAGTTGCATAGATGCGCTTGAGCATCTTGTTTTTTTCGCTGCCGCGCCAGTATGCACCCGCAACGCTCATGAGCTTGATATTTTTGCACTTGCCCGTGGATTCAAGGTGCGGACCTGCGCAGAGATCCACAAAATCGCCCTGACGATAGAAGCTGATCACGGCGTCTTCTGGCAGGTCGCGAATGAGTTCCACCTTGTAGGGCTCATCCTTTTCCTGCATGAAGCGAATAGCCTCTTCGCGGGGGAGTTCGAAACGCTCAAGCGGCAGGGTTTCGGAAACTATCTTTGCAATCTCCTTTTCAATCTTCGGAAAATCTTCGGGGCTGAAAGGAATATCCGTGTCAAAGTCGTAATAGAAGCCGTTATCGATCGCAGGTCCGATTGCAAGCTTGACTTCCGGCCAAAGGCGTTTCACGGCCTGTGCAAGGATGTGCGAACCCGTGTGGCGATAGGTCCATTTGCCGCCGTCGTCGGCAAAGGTGAGCAGCTTCAGTGTGCAGTCGCCGTGAATGGGCAGTGCCGCATCATAAAGCTCGCCGTTAAGCTCTGCCGCAAGCGTTGCCTTGCGAAGGCGCGGGCTTATGCTCTCTGCAACGGCATATGCATTCACGCCGTCTTCAAACCGGCGGACGGAACCGTCAGGGAAAGTGATGTTGATCATTTTAAATCTCCTTTATACGTTGATATTATAAGCAAAATCAGCGGCGTTATGTTCACTGCTGCCGTGCAGGCCGTTTTTAAGCTCTGCTGCCGAAAACAAAAAAACCGCCCTGAACAAAAGTTCAAGGACGGCAAACAGAATACCGCGGTTCCACCTTGATTGCGGAAATGCGCCTGCACTCCGCCGCTCAAAACAGTTGTAAGGCACTGCTGCCGCAAGCGAACATCGGGGCGGTTTTCGGTCTGCGGCAGGGATTGACTTTCAGCCCGGGGTCAATCCTCTCTTAATCTGCATTGTGCAAGCCTACTCTTCCCGACAACCTGCCGATAAAGATTCGAAACGGATCGGTTTTTTGAGAAACATGAATGCCGTTCATCGCACACAAAAAACCTTCGCTCATCGATTACAGCAGAAATTTTAACGCAGTTTCAAGAAATTGTCAAGCACCATTTTGCACGGTTTGCACATAATACAATGTGGATTTTATTGCCGGCGTCCGCTTTTCCCGCCGTGCGCGCGCAGGCAACCGAAAAAGGAGCCAATATGCAAACCTATTCCGTGCTTACCGACGAATATGCCTTCACCGCCGCAAAAACGGATGCATTTATTACCCCCTCCGTTTTCAATTCAGCCGATAAGATGCCGACAGAAGCAGAAAATGAGGATGAAAACAAAGCTGTTAAGGAATCCGAGCCGCTGAGTATACGCGCACTGCTTGCGCGGCGGATGCGGCTTTGCGGGCTTGGACATGTTGAAATCAGCTGCCGTTCGGAATCACGGCTGATGCTGAACATTGCGGACGATGACGAGCTGCGCCTTTTTGCAAGAGCACTGAGCGAGCTTATGCTTGTTGACCTCCGTTATTTTGAATTTGCAAGAATGGTTGATATGCTTCCGTTTTCCGTTGATGAAAAGAAGAAGATACTTCCCTGCGCCCTCGGTTCCGCACCCGAGTCGGATCCGAACATGATCTCCGAAAGGGTCTTTGATTACCTTTGCGATAATTCGCTTCTTAACCTTAACGGATTTTTGCGGTTCAGGCTTCAGGATGTTATCGAAAGCTGGCAGGTTTCCGTTGATATTGCCGCCGAGGAATTCCTGCTGATTGAGGAATACAACGAGCTGCTTGAAATCCTCGGCTTGTTTTCCGATGTTCGCCCGACGGACGGAACGGATGTTCTCGTGATACTTCAACCGGACGGCAGCTGCACCGTAACGGACGGAGATAAACTCCGAATCGACTGCGCACCGAACAGCAACGAAGGCGTGCTGAGTATGCTCACCGGCATGGCTCCCTCTCATATCACACTTTTTGATTTCAGCAACGGCAAATGTGATAAGCTTTGCCGGGCAATATGCCTTTTGTTCGGAACTCATGTTGAAAAGGATTGACGCCTGCGCTTCAAAAAACGGATACATAAAAACAGCTCACGGGCACAGTCCCTAACCCAAGAAACGCATTCCCCGCCGCACAGCTGCAAAACATCGCCGTGTGCGGTGTTTTTATGCCGTTCAAATTGTTCCGTATTGCGAAACTGCCGCAATTGGTGTATAATTCATACTGATAAAATATTGACTGACGGCGGGGTTCTCCGTGTGTGATACGCGGAACACGCTTTTTCGGAGGATAAATGGCATACCCAAAGGAACTAATCAGGAATTTTTGCATCATTGCGCATATTGATCACGGCAAATCCACCCTTGCGGACAGGCTGATGGAGCTTACGGACACCGTTTCGAGCCGCGACATGGAAGAGCAGCTTTTGGACTCCATGGACATCGAGCGCGAGCGCGGCATCACAATAAAGTCCACCGCCGTACGCATGTTTTATACCCATACCGACGGAAAACGTTACATGTTCAACCTTATCGACACTCCGGGGCATGTTGACTTTACTTACGAAGTCAGCCGCGCACTTGCTGCCTGTGAGGGAGCGGTGCTTATCGTTGACGCAACGCAGGGAATTGAAGCGCAAACTCTTGCAAACGTCTATCTTGCGGTCGATAACGGGCTTGAAATTCTGCCTGTAATCAACAAAATCGACCTTCCGTCCGCCGATGCGGACAATGCAATTCAGGAAATCGAAGATATTATCGGCATTCCTGCCGAGGATGCTCCGCGGGTTTCCGCGAAAACGGGTCTGAACGTTGAACAGGTGCTTGCGCGCATCGTGACGGATTTTCCCGCGCCGAAGGGCGATACCGAAAAGCCGCTGCGTGCATTGATTTTTGACAGTTTTTACGATAATTACAAGGGTGCGCTGAGCTATGTGCGCATCATGGACGGCGTTGTGCGTGCAGGCGACAGAATCCGCTTCATGCACACAGGCAATGAATTCGACGTTACGGAAGTCGGCGTGTTCTCCCCGAGCCTCAAACCAACGGACGAGCTTTCCGCCGGCGAAGTCGGATACATTTCCGCATCCATTAAATCCGTTGCCGAAACCAAAGTCGGCGACACGATAACCCTTGCGGCGAACCCCGCCAAGGAGCCGCTGCACGGCTATAAGCACGCAAACCCCATGGTATTCTGCGGAATTTATCCCGCCGACGGTGCGGATTACGAAAACCTGCGCGATGCGCTTGAGAAACTCATTCTGAACGATGCTTCCATCAGTTTTGAACCCGAAACCAGTCAGGCACTCGGCTACGGCTTCCGCTGCGGTTTCCTCGGGCTTTTGCATATGGAAATTGCACAGGAGCGACTCGAACGCGAATTCGATCTTGATCTTGTTACCACTGCGCCCAGCGTAATTTACCGCGTTATCATGACGGACGGCAGCGAAGTTTGGATCGACAACCCCGCGAACCTGCCCGCACCTACGGAAATCGAACGCATGGAAGAACCCATGTGTTCCGCACACATCATGACCCCGCCGGAGTATGTCGGCACGATTATGGAGCTTTGCATCGAAAAGCGCGGTATATTCATCGATATGGTCTATCTTGACCCGACCCGCGTAAAACTTTCCTACTCCATCCCGCTGAACGAAATCATCTTTGACTTTTTCGACAGTCTGAAGAGCCGCAGCAGGGGCTATGCATCGTTTGATTACGAAATCAGCGAATACGTCCCCTCCGATCTCGTTAAGCTCGATTTTCTGCTTAACGGCGATATGTGCGACGCGCTTTCAACCATTGTTCACCGTGACAAGGCGTACGCAAAAGGGCGTGCCGTCGCCGAAAAGCTTCAGGAAGTCATTCCCCGGCAGCAGTTTGAAATTCCGATTCAGGCTGCGATCGGCGGCAAAATCATTGCCAGAGAGACCGTGCGTGCTCTTCGCAAAGATGTTCTTGCAAAATGCTACGGCGGCGACATCACGCGTAAAAAGAAGCTGCTTGAAAAGCAAAAAGAAGGTAAAAAGCGCATGAGACAGATAGGTTCCGTAGAGCTGCCCAGTGAAGCATTCATGAGCGTTCTGCGCATTAATTGACGGAGAAAACCATGAGCGGACTTTATATTCATATTCCGTTTTGCAGGAAAAAATGCGCATACTGCGACTTTGTAAGTTTCGCCGGATTCGAACAAGACGCATTTGAGCAATATTTCAAAGCTCTTTTCAGGGAAATCGACCTTATTTCGCCGATGCTCCCGAAAAAGGAGTTTGAAACCGTATTCATCGGCGGCGGAACGCCGAGTCTTTTGCCCGCCGGAATGATTCCGCGCCTTGCGGCGAAACTCCGCGAAAACTTTGTTTTCCCCGCCGATGCGGAAATTTCAATCGAATGCAATCCGGAATCCGTTTCATACGAAAAACTCGTTCAATATCGCGACTGCGGAATCAACCGTATTTCGTTCGGACTTCAGAGTGCCGATGACGCTGTGCTTAAGGCAGTCGGACGCATTCACACCGCCGCAGATTTTTTCCGTGCATTTAAGCTTGCACGGCAGGCAGGTTTCGACAACATCAATGTTGATATCATGCACGGCCTTCCCGGACAGAGTTTCGAATCTTATCTTGACACGATACGGCGCACGGCGGAACTCGGGGCGGAACATATTTCATCCTATGCTCTCATTCTTGCCGAGGGAACACCCCTGTTTGAAGCAGTGCGGAACGGTTCAATCGAGCTTCCCGACGAAGATGCTGTTGCTGATATGGAAGATGCCGGCTTCGACCTGCTCCGTGACTTTGGCTACGAGCGTTATGAAATATCCAACTTTGCCCTTCCGGGCCGCGAATGCCGCCATAATTTGAACTATTGGGCAAACGGCGACTATCTCGGCCTTGGGCTGAATGCGCACTCCGCACTTCATGTCAACGGCAAATGGGTTCGTTTTGCAAACAAAGCGGAGCTCAGCGGTTACAATGCCGCACTTAACGACGGAAAGCTGCCCGTTGAAATGACCGAAGAGATTTCCCGCGGGGATGAGATGTTCGAGTGCATCATGGTCGGTCTCCGAAAGATAAAGGGTATTAACCGTGCGGAATTCGCACAACGTTTCGGCATTGACCCCGTTGAGCACTATGCCTCCGCCGTGAGCGATGCTGTCCTTGCGGGGAATATGGAAGTTACGGATGATTCAATGCGGCTTACACAGCGCGGACTGGATTTTCAAAATGAAGTGCTTTTAAACTTCATGTAAAATTCAATTTGGAATATTAAAATAAAATTATTGCGGCGCAGGCTGCAAAAAAGTCAGCAAAATTATAATTAGCAAAATGATAAATTAAAAACACCGAAAACTCGGTGTTTTTAATTGCGTGGTGGACACATACCGGTTAAATCCGAACTTAGGGCAGCTTCCGGGCGATGGTATCCGGCCGGAAGCCGGTATTGCAGAGCACCGCCGCTTCCGGCGCTGCCTGCTTTACGCCGGCGATCAGCGCATCATCCACATCCTGACCGGCGGCGTTGGCACTGATGCACAGGCCGTCCGGGTGGGCCTTAAAGATCGTGGAGCGGGCAATCTCTGACAGAGGGCGTGTGTCCGGATTCCTGTCTGACTCCGTATTGATAAAACAGAGCATTTTCAGTGCATCCGGATGCAGCATGGCAATGATGGGCTTTTTGATATGAAACAGTTGCTCTGTCCAAAGCATACACATTCTCCTTTGCAAAAATGCAAAAAAACTCCCGGGCACAGCCGGGAGCTGACAATCCCTCGCTCAGCCCGCTTTGGGGGCCGAATCCCCCGCAGCAGGGAGTACGGAGAGGAAGGCTATCAATAATCAAACTGCCGGTAGTAACGGCGGATGGACAGCGGATGGCGCAGGAACAGTTCCATGTAAGCATCCACGCGGTTGTTCACGGCGTGCATCATCAGATGGGACAGTGAGCCCCGGAATTCGGGACTGATGCCCTCCATGGGCAGCTCCTTTGTGTCGATAACGGTATAGTTGCCGCAGACCTTAGGCAGGAACCGGGCTACCCGCTCTGCCAGAGGACGCTGCTCGTCTTCACCCATGAACAGGGTCACAGGGGTATCTGCCACCAGGATTTCCTGCATACCGTGGAAGAACTCGGGGCAGGTAATGGACTTGGTGCGAATCCACATCTGCTCTTCCCAGTAGCACATGGCATAGGAGTAGGTAGCGCCCCACTGGTTGCCGGCGCCCACAAAGTAGTGGGGAAGATCGGGATGCTCCTTCAGGAAGGCAACCTTCTTTTCCGCGTAGTCGTAGGCCCATGCGTCGGAAATTTTTTCAATATTCACCAGATCCAACGCCAGGTGGGCTTCCATCTCCTGATTGTAGCGGTCATAGTCGGGGAATTCGCCGTTCTTGTACATCAGGTAGTTGGCGACCATGAAGAATTTCAGCTGTTCGTTCTTGGGGTAGAGCACCAGATAATCCCACTTGCCCTCCCGGGTCAGGGTGGAGCCGGGGGTATCGATGAAGGCGAACACCCGCACGCCCCGAGCCTTCACAGTGTCAATGAGCTGCACCATTTCCTTAGTGTTGCCGGAGACGGTGGAGTAAATGACCACAGAGCGGTCAGTCAGCCGCTTGTTGCCGGTTGTCAGGTACTCCGCAGCATTCTCCACATATACAGGCAGAGAAGACTTGCCCCGCATATAGACCTCAACCTGCATCGCGGAAGCGTAGGTGCCGCCGATACCGATGAAATAGATGTTGTCAAAGCCTTCCTCCCAGATCTGATCCACGATTTTCTCAATCCGGGGACGCAGAGCCAGCGCACCGTTGACACTGTCGATATCGCCCTGTTCGTTGAAGTTTCTCAGGCAGGCACCCTTGGCCTCGGCCCAAGCTTTCGATTCGTAATTCATACTATATTCGATCCTTTCCTGTCAAAAGACGCGACTTGCTGATAAATTGGTGTGGTTTTCATATCCATATTGCGGAAGAATTAGAAAGCGTACCGAATCGCTTTGTCCCTGTAGGGTCATTCATGATCCCCCGGTGCTTCCGGATACATATTGCCATAGCACATCCGCTTGATATAGAATATCTCATCTTCCGGATGAATCCCAAACATCATGGCGTACTTTGCTCCGGCAGGGCGTATCATTTTCTTGATAACCTTGATAGAGGGCATCGCATTTCGATCCGGCATGGTCTGGGTAAACCCTTTCAGTACTTCCGGATCCCGTTCGATGCGGCTTCCCGGGACAAAGACGCCTTTTCCCGCCACACGCCGCAGCAGACCTTCGTTCGCCAGCGTGTCAATGGTGTTGCGAACCGTCTGCCGGGTCGCAGCATACTCATCCGCCGGCTCATTTTCGGAGGGCAGCGCCGTACATTGTTTTTTTCTTACCAGGCGCCGAAATACTTCAGCGTCTCGGTGGCGTTGGCCGCTCCCTTCTGCATGGCCTCATCGATGGGCAGCCCCTCCACAATGCCGTACAGGAAGCCGGCGATATAGCTGTCGCCCGCGCCCATGCTGTCCACAAGGTGTTCACAGGGAACGATGCCGAATTTATGGAACTCGCTTCCGTCGTAGCACAGACTGCCATGCTCGCCCAGCAGGGCAATGACCAGCTTGGGACCCCGGGAGTGGTAGCCCTTCATCTGATCCCGGAGGGCAGGTGTGTCGCCGTCATCACTGGAGAAGAAGAGGTAGTCTGTATAGGGCATGGCGATCCGGCTGGCCTCGTCCTCGGGACGGGTGGCGCAGTCAAAGGCAGTGGGGATGCCCCGAGCCTTCAGCGCCCGGAACTGCCCCTCAACCTTGCCCCACAGGTCACAGACCACCATGTCATGGGTCTGGATGAAGTCCATATCCTCCTCGGAGAGGGTATAGTCCTCCAGAACGCCCTCTTCATAATCGCCGAATACCCGTTCACCCTCCAGCAGCTTCACCTGAGAGACGGCGGTCTTGCCGGGTTTGACGTACAGATGGGAGGTGTCCACACCCTTGGCCGCAATGGTCTCCTGCATGATTTTTCCGTAGACGTCATCGCCCACCGGGCCGGTATAGGAGGCCTCGCCCCCCAGGCGAACGGTATAGACCGCCACGTTGACGGGGCTGCCGCCGGGATAGGCCTTTCCGTTTTCAATATTGTTGTAGAAGTCAACGCAGTTACTTCCGACTGCTGCCAGTTTCATAGAGGTTGTCTCCTTTCAGGCTCCGACCGATGCTTGCGCAGAATGCTTGAAAAGCGAACCATATCCGGCCGCACCGCCGACTTGAAGAATTCCACCGGAACGTTATTGTAATCCCGGGCAATGCCGGTCAGGAAGAACAGGCTGCAACCTTCCTCTATGCGAAGCTGCCTTGCTTCCGATTCTGCGGCATAGGTAATTCCGATGTTTTCTTCCCCGCTGGCGGATTCCGCGGTGGACTTTGCATCCTGAAGATTGCGCTACCGCTTGGGCGGCGCAGCATATGTTCCTGATCCCTTCAGGCTGTTACAGGCTGCCCGTTTCCGTCAGACGGCGGATGGCAGCGCGGAGCGTTGTGCGGTTCAGCCCCCACATTTCACACATTTCCCGTTCTGCGGGAAGCTTCCCGTGGGGCGGAATATCGTTTGTCCGGAGACAGCACTCAATCGGTTCAACAGCCTCATCACGATGGCGGACACGCTGCTTTTGTTCCATAAATCCTATCTCCTTTCTGCTTTTGTGGACCGTACAGCCCTCAGGGAAATTATACATTGGGACTCGCATCGCTGTCAAGCCGGAATCAGGCTGCCTTCCGGTTCTGCTTCTCCCACATATAGTAACACGGGCGGGCCGGCTTCCCGGAAATAGACGTACTGACCGCCGTCCTCAAGGCAGGCGGAAGCCAGTTCTGCGCAGCAGAAGTCGGCGGGGATCTGAAGCAGACCGCTCGGTATTTTCCTGCCCTTCCCGGCAGGGTTATCACAACAAGACCTGCATTACGGAGGTCATTGTCATAATCGGTTATTGTCCTTCAACAATGACAAGGACATTTCCGGAAGCGGGGCCGTCAAATTCGCAGAAACAGACATCCCGGGCGCCGCCCCGCTAATGTACCGAACTTCCATATGCAATCACCCTTTTGGTTGATACTGCTATTATACAGAAGGAGGAATTCTTCGTCGAATGTACAAAGCCCCCGGTTTTGCGCAAGGCAAAACCGGGGACCCACACTCAATCGATAATATCTTTGATGAAAATAAGAAATCCGAACCCGTTCCCGATTGGGAATAAGTTCGGATTTTTCATGTATGGTGGAGCATAGCGGACTCGAACCGCTGACATCCACACTGCCAGTGTGGCACTCTCCCGAACCACCGGGTATGCACCCTCTGATGGCTTGGGAAAGGGCTTGAATATCCCGCCCCGGCAATTGATGAGAGACAAATTGCAGTATAGCATGGAAGGTATATGTTGTCAACTGGCCATATCAAACTTTGATATGTACCCCTCGCCATGATTGTGGCAAGGGTGAGAGCTTATTGCGCCATGGGCAGTTCATAGGTAGCGCATTCGTCGATGCTGTCGATACCGTTCAGGAATTGCTCCACATTGATGTTGAATTCAATCTTGATTCTATAGTCCCGGAACACCGAAACCTTCTTGATGATGTAGCCGCAGATCATTTTCT
>ERZ780137.1126-NODE-1126-length-17360-cov-3.187402_pt1 | contig 17360 bp, 17 predicted proteins | sample MGYA00511020_ERZ780137 | MGnify/ENA primary metagenome ERZ780137 (study PRJEB29588, sample SAMEA2157917) | human gut metagenome | biome: human gut; feature: human-associated habitat; material: faeces | place: Denmark | collected 2008/2010 ... | reverse complement strand
GACCGTTGTGGCAGCGATATTTACGTTGACACGGCGGATCGCGCCGTTTTTGTGTTTGATGCTGTAAATAGTCTTGATACTGTCAAGAATATATTCGAGCGGGTTGTTGACCGGATCTTCGCCGGCTTCAATGGCAAGACGCTTGTGTCCCATATCCTGCAGGGCGATGACTTCACGCCGGATTTCTTCCTGTGTCATCTTCTTTCTGGTGATGTGTTTGTTCCTTGCGTGATACGGACAGTATTCGCATCCATTGATACAGTAATTGGACAGATAGAGCGGGGCAAACATAACGATACGGTTGCCGTAAAATTCCTTTTTGATCTTCTCTGCCAGTGCATAAATTTTCTCATTTAAATCGTCCAGTTCACAGTCTAAAAGGACGATCGCTTCTTTGTGGGAGACCCCTTTCATTTTTGCCGCTTTTTCCAGAATCTGCTCGATCAGAGCTCTGTTGTTTTTGTTCTTTTCGGCATAATCGAGACATTCCAGGATCTCTTCATCGCTGATAAATTCCTCAGCTTTTGGTGACATAACGTTGTACATAGTTTCCTCCTTATCCTTCAGAAAATTCTTTCGGTCAGTATGTGTACCAGTATAAAATTTTTCATGTTTGTACAGGGAAAGCCCCGGTACTTACAATCCATTTCATTATAACGCCGTAAAAATAAGCAGTCCAGAATAAGTTTTCCTGCACCGGAATTTGTACAAAAAGATCCGCTTGACAGTTGAAAGGCGGATATCTTATCATGCCAGAAAAAGGGAGGAGAGAGAAAATGTATCGGGAAGATTTTAAGAAAGTAAGTGAGATCGGAAAGGCGAAAACGGGATGGTTAAAAGAAAATCCGATCGGATATTTTGTGGCGGCAATGGTGGCGGCATACTTTACGGCAACGGCCGCTGCAAAGTCCGCGCTGGATGCGGGTGCGATGTTTGTGCGCGGAATACTCTGCAATATCTGCGTCTGCCTTGCCGTCTGGTGCAGTGTGCGCATGAAAAGTGAATCCGGCAAACTGATCATGGTAATATGGTGTATTTTGATCTTTATGCTCTGCGGGTTTGAACACAGCGTTGCAAATATGAGCATCATCAGCCCGGTGCTGATCCACGGAGGAGCACCGGGCGTTAGCCTTCCGCTGTATTTAAAAAGCCTGCTCTTCGTTTCTGCAGGAAACATAGTCGGCGGAGTGGGATTTGTGGCACTGCCCTATGCGGTGATGGCACAGAAGAAAAATTAGATCCAGCCGCCGTCTAAGGTGATGACCTGACCGGTCAGATATGAATGGCCGGCCGCAAGAGAGAAAGCGAGCTCGGCGACTTCTTCCGGGGTGCCGTAGCGTCCCGCCGGGATCTCATCTTCCAGTTCCCTGCGCTCCTCCGGGGAGAAGCAGGCGTTCATGTCGGTATCGATCACGCCGCAGGCAATGGCATTGACCTGGATGTTGCTCGGAGCCAGCTCTTTTGCCAGCGCGCGTGTGAAGGCGTTGACGCCGCCCTTGCAGGCGGAATAGGCGACTTCGCAGGAGGCACCGACAATGCCCCAGACCGATGAAATATTGATGATCTTTCCCTGCTTGTTATGCACCATACAGGGAACTGCGCACCGGCAGGTGGAAAAGACCGAAGTCAGGTTGGTGGAAAGAATGCGGTTCCAGTCTTCGATATCCATATCCGTCAGCAGACCGATGCTTGCGATACCGGCATTGTTGATCAAAACGTCAATACCGCCGAAAGTATCGGAGGCGGTCTGTATCATTTCCTTTACAAATGAAAAGTCCCCAATATCCCCAAGACAGCAGATGCAGTTGACAGCGCAGGTGTTTTTCAGATCTGCGGCGAGCGCTTCCAAGGTGTCTTTCGAATGCGCGCAGTTTAAAACAAGATTATATCCGGCGGCGGCGAAACGGCGGGCAAGCGCGGCGCCGATCCCGCGTGAGGCACCGGTGATCAGTACAGTTTTGGTATGCATAAAAAGCCTCCCATGTTAAAGTGATGATTTTCCATAATTATGTATTATACGCTATTGCGGGTGCAAAGGGCAAATGATAATAGAAAGATGGCAGGCAAAAAGAGAAGAGGGAATCCAACCATAGGATCACGGACAAATACCGCTAGAGACATCGGCAAGAGAATTGTGAAAAAATTCTAAAAATTTGCGAAAAAATGCAGAAGAATGTTGCGAAATAGATAAAATATGTTATAATAATAATATGATATAGATAGGTATCAAATATAGCAAAAAGGGGTTGGGCATCATGCGTATTACAATTAGCGGAAGAAATATTGATTTGACCGATGGACTGAAAGGAGCCGTTGAGGAGAAGTTATCAAAGTTAGAGAAGTATTTTACACCCGACACCGATGTATATGTGACATTGAGTGTAGAGAAAGAAAGACAGAAGATTGAAGTTACCATTCCGATGAAAGGAAATATCATCCGGTCGGAGCAGGTCAGCAACGATATGTATGTGTCGATCGATCTTGTGGAGGAAGTCATCGAGCGGCAGCTTAAAAAATATAAGACAAAGATCATTTCCAAGCAGCAGGCAGAAAGCAATCTGCGTCAGGAATTCATCGAGAAGGAAACAAGCTCGGATGAGGATATCAAGATCATCCGTTCCAAGAAGTTTGGAATGAAACCGATGTATCCGGAAGATGCGTGCGTACAGATGGAATTACTCGGACACAACTTCTTTGTATTCCGCAATGCGGAGACGGAAGAAGTCAATGTAGTCTATAAGAGAAAAGGCAATACATACGGACTGATCGAGCCGGAATGCTAAAAGATCATACAGACAGGCGATAGAAGAAAACCCGAAGACGGGCGGTATCTTGTACCGCCTGTCTTTTTTCGTTATAATAAGTCTGCGATACCGGACATCCGGTATCGGCGTTGTTTTCTCCGGGGTATCACAAATGAGGAGGAAATACGAATGGCTACATATGAAATTGGCAAGAGAATAAAGAAAGCCAGAGAAGAATGCAAAATGACACAGGAGGAGCTGGCGTTTGGGATCTGCTCCCCTGGCACATTGTCAAAAATCGAGAACGGTGTGCAGGCACCAAATAAAAAAACATTTGAGGCACTGATGCAAAGACTCGGAGAGCCGGAATACCTGTATTCCATTCATCTGAGCCGTGAGGAGATACGCGAAATGCAGCTGTATCGCAAGATCGAGCGGTGCTTTTTGAAAGAGGATCTGGTCAAAGCCGAGGAACTTTTAGACCAGTATCAGAAAACCTTTGTCGGGGCGAGAGGGCTGGACTGGCAGAGGTATCAGGCACTCTGGGCATTGTGGCATGCGAAAAAGGGGGCGTCCGCCCGGATCGTGATCCAGGAACTTGAGGCGGCGTTACGCATTACCATGAAGGGGTATCAGAGCGGGCTGCCGGATGGGAACAAGCGCCTGACGTTTGAAGAGATAGCGATTTTTAATAATATAGCGGTACAATATTACCGGATGGGAGACCGTAAGCGGTCTTTTTCTTATATTACATGGTTAAAAGCGTATTTTGATCAGTATAAACTGGACGAAGAAGAACAGGCACAGATCTATCCGTTAATCCTTGGGAATTATGCGGATATGCTCTGTATGCAGGGAAAATTAAAAGAGGCAAAAAGGGAAGCGGAGCGTGCCATCTGGCTTTGCAAGGAGTATGCGAAAGCGGCATATCTCGCGTATCTGCTCGGATGCCTTGCCCGGATACTGACAGAACTTGGAGAACGCGAAGAGGCGGAAAATTATTTTGCGCAGGCGGCATGCATTTTCCGCATCATGGGGAGCTATGGCGCGTTGGAACACATGCGGGAAAGTGACAGAAAAGAACTGTCCATGTTGATCTGAATAAACAGGGAGATGTATAAATAAGATACCCTTTGGAGAAAGCAAAGTGGGATACTTTATTCTTGTCATAAAAGAAAAAAAGGTATAGTATAGATAGCATAATCGTAAAAAGGAGATATCAGGCATGAAGATAGTTGTTTTAGCAGGCGGACTCAGCACAGAAAGAGACGTTTCGTTTGTGACAGGAAACATGGTCAGCAAGGCATTACGCGCAAAAGGACATCAGGTTATTTTGCTGGATGTATTTATGGGATATAGCAATAAGAAAGAAGATCTGGACGGGATTTTTGACCGTTCAGAGGAAGTGAGCGTCAAGGTGGAGGGTATTCCTGAGACAGCCCCGGACATTGCAAAGGTAAAGGCAATGCGTGAGGACAAATCAGACGCGTTTTTCGGTCCGAATGTCATAGAGATGTGTCAGATGGCGGACATCGTATTTATGGCGCTTCACGGAGAAAACGGAGAGAACGGAAAAGTGCAGGCAGCGCTGGATCTGTTTGGCGTAAAATATACGGGAACCGGATACTTCAGCAGTGCGGTGGCAATGAACAAAGCCGTGACAAAGCTGTACTTTGAGGTGAACGATATCCCGACTCCGCACGGCATCACATTAAAGAAAGCGGACCGCGCGACGGCATTTGAAGAGACCGGACTTACCCTTCCTTGTGTGGTAAAACCATGCAGCGGCGGATCCAGCATCGGTGTTTCCATTGCGGATACCAAAGAAGCATATGAGAAAGCATTAGAGGAAGCATTCCGTTACGAAGAGGAAGTTGTGATCGAAGACTACATCAAGGGCAGAGAGTTTTCGGTTGGCGTCATCGACGGCAAGGCACTGCCGGTCATCGAGATCGCGCCGAAGCAGGGATTTTATGATTTCGTAAATAAATACAAGGCGGGAAGTACGGTAGAGACCTGCCCGGCAGAACTTTCCGAAGAAGTGACCAAAAAAATGCAGTATTACGCAGAACGTGCGGCAGAAGTGATCGGGCTTGACACCTACTCCCGCATGGATTTTCTGATGGACGCGGACGAGAATCTGTTCTGTCTTGAGGCGAATACACTTCCGGGAATGACACCTACCAGCCTGGTTCCGCAGGAAGCGGCGGCGATCGGCGTGAATTTTGAGGATCTGTGCGAACAGCTGATCCGGGTTTCCATGAAAAAATACCAGTAGAGGATAATACGATCGATGAAAAATATGACATTGGAAAATATCGAAAAGGCGTGCGGCGGCAGATACATTGGAACGGAAGCTGAAAAAAAGACGGAAGTCCTTGGTGTTGTCATTGACAGCAGACAGGTGGAGTCCGGCTATCTGTTTGTCGCAATCCCGGGAGAAAAAGTCGATGGGCACAAGTTTATCCCGGATGTCTTTGCAAAAGGCGCGGCAGCAGTTTTGTCGGAGCAGCAGTTAGAGGATCCGGCGGGACCTTATATTCTTGTGGAGAGCACAACAAAGGCACTGCGCGATCTGGCGGAGTATTACCGGAAATCGCTGGATATCAAGGTCGTCGGGATCACCGGAAGTGTCGGTAAGACCAGCACGAAAGAGATGATCGCATCCGTGCTTTCCGAGAAATACAGGGTCTTAAAGACCGAAGGAAATTACAACAACGAGATCGGACTTCCGCTCACAATCTTTAAGATCCGCGCGGAACATGAGGTGGCAGTCCTTGAGATGGGCATTTCCGAGTTTGGGGAGATGCACCGCCTTGCGACCATGGCGAACCCGGATATCTGTGTGATCACAAATATCGGACTTTGCCATCTGGAAAACTTAAAGACCAGAGACGGGATCTTAAAAGCGAAGACCGAGTCCTTTGCGCATCTGAAAAAAGACGGGATCGCGATCTTAAACGGAGATGACGACAAGCTCTCAACGGTCCGTCAGGTCGGCGACAAAGAGCCGGTCTTTTATGGCATGGAAGAAAAGATGGAATACCGGGAAGACGCGAAAAAGTCGGTATACGCGACTGGGGTGGAAAACCTCGGACTGTATGGCATGCAGGCGCGGATACATACACCGGAGGGCGAGCGGGATGTGCGCATTCCGATCCCGGGCGAACACAATGTATACAATGCGCTCGCGGCAACTGCAGTCGGACTTTCCCTCGGGCTTTCCCTCGATCAGATCAGTTCCGGCATCTTAAAGGCAAAGACCATCGGCGGAAGGACGAATCTGTTAAACACCGGAAGCATGACAGTCATCGACGACTGCTACAATGCCAACCCGGTTTCCATGAAAGCGTCGATCGATGTCCTTGCGACTGCGGAAGGAAGAAAGATCGCGGTTCTCGGAGATATGGGAGAACTGGGTGAAAACGAAAAAAAACTCCACTACGAGGTAGGGGAGTATCTTGCAAAGAAAGAAATCGATGTCTTATTCTGCGCAGGAGAACTTTCCGAAGAGATTGCAAAAGCGGCTCAAAAAGAAAGTAAGACCTGCGAAGTATATTATTTTAAGACGAGGGATGCTCTCTTAGAGCAGCTTCTGCCGTTCTTAAAAAAGGGAGACACGGTTTTGGTCAAGGCCTCCCATTTTATGGAATATCCTAAGATTGTGAAAGCACTGACTGATTGTCAGTAAGCATAGTTTCAACCTTTTTCTGGACGATGGAGGCAAGATGCTTGCGGTCGTCCTTTGAGAGGTCTTCCATCAGAATCGGTTCCCCGTACTGTAAAACGACATGTGTTGATTTTACGCGGGGAAAATGATTTTCTAAAATATCAGCAGAACCGGTGATCGCCATTGGAACAATGGGGCAGCCGGTTTTTTCTGCGATCTTTAAGCTGCCCGCTTTAAACGGTAACAGCAGATCTTCGCCGGTGTTTCTGGTCCCTTCCGGGAAAATGCACATGGAAACGCCGTCTTTTACATAGTCAATTCCCTGCAAAATCGTCTTTAATCCCTGTTTGATATCCTTGCGGTCCAAAAACAGGCAGTAGAGACGTTTCATCCAGATGTTTAAAAGAGGTACCTTTCCGAGGGTGTCCTTGGAAATATAGCCGGTAAGCCCCGGGCATCTGGCATAGGTGATGATAATATCAAAATAGCTTCGGTGATTGCACACATAAAGAACTGCCTTATCCTTTGGTACATTCTCCTCGCCCTTTACGGTGAGTTTTACGCCGCAGATGAAACAGATGACGCGAAATGCCCACTGCACCATGCGCAGGGAACTGATGTCAGCTGCGTGCCGGTTGAATTTTCGGATGATCCATTCAACGATCAGTACGGGAATACCAAGGATCAGATAGCAGACTGCAAAAAGCAGCGCGAGAATTGTTCGAATCATAATAAGCCTTCCTTTAAAAAAATAGTTTTTTTCATTATACAATAGGAAACCGAGGAAGTACATCTCTTTTTCCGGGAGAAAACGGAATAAGAAACGCGAAAACGGCATAAAATGTAATAAGGAAATTATGGGAAGTTTTAGAATTGCGCAATTTGATAACAGGAAAATGCCGGTTACTGATACTTCTTGCCGGTCTTTTATGCCTGCTTTGCGGCTGTGCCGTGCGGGAGGAGAAGACGCAGAAGGTAAAAGATCTTTCGTATACGATCGTGGATGAGGAGGACATTCCGCAGGCGCTGCTTGATACGATCGAAGAAAAGAAAGCGGCGGAGTGCAAGCTCACTTATGAGACAGACGACGCGCTTTATGTGGTTCATGGCTATGGAGAGCAGGAGACCGGCGGTTACAGTATAGCGGTAAAGGAGTTTTATCTGACCGGAAATGCGGTCTGTATCGATACGGAACTGATCGGACCCGCAGGAAATGAACATCCGGCAAAGAGCCCGAGTTTCCCATATATTGTATTGAAGACGGAGCGTCAGAACAAGAACGTGATATTTGAGTGAAAAATATTTTGATATTCAAAATATTTAACTTGACAAAGTTTTAACGCAATGCTATACTAAAGCGAGGGTAAGCTAGGGAGGGATGTTAATTATGCAGCAATCAGATATTAGCAAAGTACGGTCATCCATACATCAGCGTTGTGGCAACAAGGTTATGATTCAGTTAGACAGGGGAAGAAATAAAGTTGATGTACAGGAAGGCGTGATCCAGAAGGCATATGCGAGCGTTTTTACCATTCTGGTAAATGACGAGAACGAGGCGAATCCGCCGCAGCTGTTGTCCTTCAGTTACACCGATGTGATTACAAGAGATATCAGAATGAAATTATGCTAAACGAGCATAAAGCTCTTCTGTTCCGAATAAGATGTGATAGATATTCGGAACAGGAGGGCTTTTTTTGGTATTAAAGAAAAAATACATACACAGAAATCAGGAAAAGGGGCAGGCGGTGAGCCAGCTGACACTTGATGATGATTTTAATATTTCCGACCATAAACCGGATGTGGTCAAAGTGATCCAGGATAAGGGAGAGATCCGGCTTGAGGAAGTGCGGGTGAGTGACGGTCATGTGTGGGTGAAGGGGACGCTTGAGTTTGCCATCCTTTATAAAAGTGACCAGTCCCAGATGCGGATCGCGTCGCTTACCGGAAGCATACCGTTTCAGGAGAATCTTGGCATGGATCAGGTGACCGAAACGGATACGGTAAAGATCCATACACAGATCGAGGATCTTTCCATCGGGATCATCAATTCCAGAAAATTAAATATCCGTGCACTGGTATTTCTGCGGGCATCTGCGGAGACGATTGGAGATGAGGCGGTTGCCTATGATATTGAGGAGGAAGAGGCGGTTGAGAAAAATGTGAGCAGCAGGGAAGTGCTTTCGCTTATCATGGCAAAACGGGATAACTGCAGGTTCAAACAGGAGATCACGCTGCCGTCCAACAAGCCGAATGTGTCGGAACTCTTATGGAAAAATGTGCAGATCCGCTGTCTGGATACCCGCCTGAAAGAGGGAAAAATAGAAGTCACCGGGGAAGTGTTGGTCTTTGTCATCTATAACGGCGTGGAAGAGGAAGAAAAACTGCAGTGGATGGAGACGGCGCTTCCGCTGCGCGCGGACGTGGAATGCGCGCTCCCGGAAGAGGAGCTGATCGCGCAGATACAGGTGAACCCGGGACTGATGGAACTGATCGTGAAGCCGGACTACGACGGGGAAGAGCGTATGCTTGCGCTGGATCTTACGCTTGATCTTGACATTCATGTCTGGAGAGAGGAGCCGGTGGAGGTGCTGGAGGATCTGTATTCGTTAAAGAAGAATCTGATCCCGGAATACGAAGAGGGAACACTCGAAAAGCTGCTGATGAAAAACAATACCAAATGCAGAGTGGAAGAACGGATGGAGATCCCCAGAGAAGAGGGAAATATCCTTCAGATCTGTTCGTGCAGCGGAAAGGCGGCGGTTGAGAACAGCCGCGTCACGGAAAACGGTGTGGAAGTGGAGGGCACGTTACAGGTGCAGATCCTTTTTGTCACGGCGGAGGATGCTTCTCCGATCGGCGCGTGGGAAACGCTCCTTCCGTTCCGGCAGCTGATCGAGGCGGATGGGATCACAAGTGACACCAGAACAGAACTCGAATGCTGCGTGGAACAGCTTGCCGCGATCCTTTTAGATGGCGGCAATGTGGAGATCAAAGCAACGGTGGATCTCAATCTGATCGCGTTCTTTAAGCAGCATATCAAGATATTAAAAGAGGTGAAAGAAGAAGAACTGAACCTGGATGTTTTGCAGAAACGGCCGGGTATTACCGGATATATCGTAAAAGAGGGCGATTCCATGTGGAATATCGCAAAAGAGAACCATACGACTGTGCAAAATATCATAGATACGAACGAACTGAGTGGAACACAGATGAAAACAGGCGAAAAACTGCTGATCGTAAAGGCAGTATCATAGGTAAAATTGACGAAAAATCTTGCTGACGCCGGGAAAGTTTGATATGATTAGGAAAGAAGTTATGAAATGTAAACAAAAAAGGAGTTTTTAAGAACATGTCAAACGAATTTGAAAACAATAACGATGGAGGAGAAGACAACCAGAATCCATATTATCAGGATTATGGGGCTCCGTCACAGGGGAGCGGGCAGCAGGAAAACAATACCGATCCGTACCAGAACGCAGGAAACCAGGACTATAGCAACCCGTATCAGAGCGGACAGCAGGATTACAGCAATCCATATCAGAGCGGACAGCAGGATTACAGCAATCCATATCAGAGCGGACAGCAGAATTATGGTAATCCATATCAGAACGGACAGCAGACGTACGGCGGTTACAACCCATATGGAAATGTTCCGTTAGATAAAAAGGGACAGCCGTTAAAGAACCGGTTTGGAATGAAACTGACATTCAGTATTCTTGAGATGATCAGCGGAAACCTGATTTCACTGATCTGCGGTATCATTGCCTGCGTGTTTACCTGCAAGGCAAATACCGCTTATAAAGAAGGAAAATGGGAAGAATTTAAGTCGCACGCGAAAGTATCCAATATTGTTTTGTGGGTCGGACTTGGTGTTTGCATCGTGGTTTATGTGATCGTGTTCGCCCTGATCGCGGTGGTGGGTCTGTCAGTCCTTCCGTTTATAGGATCCGGCAGCTCCGGTTCGTCGGTGGCAAGCGGTTCCTATGATTATTATGATGAACAGGATTATAACTATTACGACGACACAGACGACTACGATTACGACGACGAAGATGATGATGCGGATGAGGAAGAAACCGAAGATTACGCGGATGACTGGGAGGAAGAGGATACCGAAGACGCAGACGCGGATACAGGTTATGCATCAGCAGGCGTTACAGCCGGAAGCGGTTATACCGATCCGACGGTTACCATAAACGGCGCAACCGTTACTTTCCCGTTAAGCTATGCGGATTTCGTGGCAGAAACCGGTCTTACCATGGATGCGGATGAAACAGGAGACATCGTCAGCGCGGACGAATATGACAATTACGATATCACAAATGCTTATGACAGCGAAGGAAATGATGTGTGCAGCATCTGGCTTTATAATATGAGCGGCTCCGATCTTGCGATGGAAGACTGCTATGTTGCTGGCATCATCGCGTACAATGACGGATATTCTACGGCACTGGATCTTGTGATGCAAAACGGCATTACCTTTGCGTCAACACAGGATGAAGTCAGAACAGCGCTTGGAGAACCGAGCAATACCTCTTCGGATACTTACAGTGACGGGTCTCTTTATGAAAGCTGGAACTGGGACTACGCGGATCCGGATTCCAATTATTTTGATGAGGTACAGATCGAGTTCGTAGACGGTGTGATCACCAAGATCGAAGTTGACAACGTGACTTTGCCGGCAGGACAGTAAAAACAGTTCCGTTAAGAATGAAAAAGAAAGAAGCAGATATATGAGCAGAAATACAAAAGATTTAAAGTCCGGGGAGAAAATATGTATGCACAGGAAAGTCGTAGCAGCATGTATGGCAGGAATACTTATGAGTCTTAGTGTTGTGCCGGTATCTGCTTCTACGCTTTCCAAGGCGAAAAACGCGAAAACGGAAGCGGAGAGCGATTTAAACAGCCAGAATGAAAAAATAAGCAGCCTGCAGAACGAACAGGCGCAGTTACAGAGTGAGATGAACTCTCTGGACGCGCAGCTTTCCGAGGTACTTGTCAATATCCAGATCCTTTCGGATGAGATCACGCAGAAGCAGGCTGAGCTGGAGGATGTCGGAAACCAGCTGGTGCAGGCACAGCAGAATGAGCAGACCGAATACGAAGATATGAAGCTGCGCATTCAGTACATGTATGAAAACGGAGACAGCACGATGTTACAGAGCCTGTTAGAATCCAAAGACATCTCTGACTTTGTGAACCGGGCGGAATATGTCAATTCCGTGTATTCCTATGACAGAAATCTGCTGATACAGTATCAGCAGACGGTACAGCAGGTGGCAGATCTTCAGATCCAGGTGCAGGGAGAAGAGGCGGAACTTGAGGAGATCCAGGGAAGCTATGAGGAGCAGGAGACACAGCTTCAGACCGTGATCGCCGAAAAGCAGTCACAGATGTCCGATTTTGATACACAGCTTGCCAACGCGAAGAATCTTGCGGCACAGTATGCGGCAACGATCGAGCAGCAAAATGAGATTATCCGTCAGGAACAGGAGCGTCAGGCGGCAGAAGCAGCAGCGGCAGCCGCGGCGGCAAAGAAAAAGACTGACAGCGCGAAAACAGACAGCACGACGACGGTTGCGTCCACAGGTACGGATACGGCGAACACGACATCCCAGACGGACAGTAGCAGTGATTCCCAAACTGGAAAGACGCAGGACAGTTCCTCCAGTACGGACAGTGGAAGTACATCTTCCGGCAGCGGGAAAAATCCGGGTTATAAAACCGGAGTCAGTGGAAGCGATGTGGCGTCCTACGCGCTTCAGTTCGTGGGAAATCCGTATGTCAGCGGAGGGACAAGCCTTACGGATGGCGCAGACTGTTCCGGATATGTCATGAGCGTTTACGCGCATTTCGGAGTCAGTCTTCCGCACAGTTCCGCGGCGCTCGCCGGATGCGGACAGGAAGTAAGTTATGAGAATATCCAGCCGGGAGATATTGTGTGCTATACCGGACATGTGGCGATCTACATCGGCGGAGGCCAGATCGTAAATGCCAGCAGCTCCAAGCCGTACCCGGTCGGAGGGATCAAGACCAACAGCGCGACCTACCGGACGATCACAACGGTACGTCGTGTGCTTTAAAAGAAGAAAAAGATCACAGATCTAAAGATACTGCAGGATGACATTCCAGTTGTCCTGCAGTTTTTCTATGGAAAAAGCAGCATTGGCAGGACTGGTTGACGGGAGTTTTCCGGCAGGAAAACCGGTTGCCGGAAAGATGTATTTCTGATAGAGGCGGTGCGCGGTCGCGCCGTTCGCGAATACGGCAGAGATCGGCGCGGAAGACAGGATGCGTCCGATATCAGCGGGGATCACATTGCGGATACTGCTGTCGGAAGAACCGATGATGTCACAGCTTGCGATCACATCCCATACGGCAATGTGGTGACGGAGCAGAAATGCCTGTTTCTCCGGGATGGAGACCGGGCAGTCATCCGAAAGCAGCAAAGCGAGCAGCTTCCAGAAGCGGTTCTGCGGGTGTCCGTAATAAAATTGCTGTTCCCTGGATTTGACGGACGGAAAGCTTCCGAGGATCAGGATGCGCGAAGTCTCATCAAAGACAGGGGAAAAGGTGTGTGTGACGTGTTCATAAGTTTCCATGGCAAAAATCCTTTCCTGAAAAATAGCAAACAGATACTTTCTCTCATTTTAATATTTTCTCCTGCCCTTGTCAAAAACGGAAACTGGCGTATAATAGTAATAGATTGTTTTTCAGGAGGAAGAGCTATTATGCAGATGGAAACATTACAAAAAGATATGATCGCCGCAATGAAGGCGAAAGATAAAGTGAGAAAAGAAGCGATTTCATCACTGGTGTCAGCGGTAAAGAAAAATGCCATTGACGCAGGATGCCGGGATGACATAAAAGAAGATCTGGTAGACCGCACGGTATTAAAAGAGTTAAATACCGTAAAGGAGCAGCTTGATACCTGCCCGGCGGACAGAACCGATTTGAAGGAACAGTATCAGGCAAGATATGACATTATCAGCGAGTATGCGCCGAAGCTGATGTCAGCGGAAGAAGTGGAAAAAGTGCTGACCGAAGAATTCGCTGATGTGCTCGCCAGCGGAAACAAAGGGCAGATCATGAAAGAAGTTATGCCGAAGCTGCGCGGCAAGGCAGACGGTAAGGTGATCAATCAGATCGTTGCAAAACTCTGCGCGAAGTAAAAGAGGATTTACATGCAAAAAGCGAAGAAAATGCTGACAGGTTCTGTTTTAGCCCTGATCATTGTGTTTTTTATGGTGTTTTACACCGACAGCCACAAGATGCTCGTCTATGGGGAAAACTTAGATGAGACGGCGGTGACGGTGGATGGAGAAGCACTCTCTTTGGAGGATATCGCGTTTTATGTTGCCTATGAGGAGACGATGATCGAGAAACAGGCGGAAATTTACTCGCTTTCCGACGCGGATGCCTACTGGAAACAGTATGTCGGCGGGGAAAATGTGAAAGAGGCGGGAAAGCAGGCAGTCCTCGATATGGCAGTGCATGATGAGATCTTTTACTGCATGGCAAAAGAAGAAGGGCTGGAGCTTTCGCCGGAGGAAAACGCGGCGCTGGTAAGCAAAGAGGGAGATTTCTGGGCGGATCTGACCGAAGAGCAGAAAGAACGTCTCGGCGTGACCGAACAGAAGATATCGGATACGATGTTTCGTCTGGCGCTGGCGGAAAAATATCAGACGGTACTTACAGAGCGCAACAGCTTTGATGAGGAAGACCATACCTATGAAAGCTACGGTGTGTCCGGCAGTAATTATAAAAAAATTTTGGAGGACCATACCTATTCGGTCAATGAAAAGGTGTGGGACAAGATTGATTTTGGAAATGTTATTGTAGAACGTTAGAAACCAGTAAACTACGCAAACAGAAAGAGTGAAAATATGTCATTTAAAATTGGAAGAAATGATCCATGCTGGTGTGGCAGCGGAAAAAAATATAAGGTGTGCCATGAGCAGTTTGATGAAAAAATTGAAAAGTTCCGCAGCGAAGGCCATATCGTGCCGCCGCACGAGATCATCAAAAAGCCGGATGAGATCGCCGGAATCAAAGAGAGCGCGAAGATCAACATTGCGGTACTCGATTATATCGGCGAGCACATCAAAGAGGGTATGAGCACCGAGGAGATCGACAAGATGGTATACGAGCGTACCACTGCCATGGGAGGAATCCCGGCACCGTTACATTATCAGGGATTTCCAAAGAGCGTGTGTACCTCCATCAATGATCAGGTGTGCCACGGCATCCCGTCAGAGAACGAGATCTTAAAAGACGGTGACATCATCAACGTGGATGTATCCACGATCTTAAACGGATATTTTTCAGATTCATCCAGAATGTTCTGTATCGGAAATGTCAGTGAGGAAAAAAGAAAGCTGGTCCAGGTCACAAAAGAGTGTGTGGAGATCGGCTTAAAAGAAGTAAAACCGTGGCATTTTCTCGGTGATATGGGGCAGGCTGTGCATGACCACGCGTTTGCCAATGGCTATACCGTAGTCCGGGAGATCGGCGGTCACGGCATCGGACTGGAATTCCACGAGGATCCATGGGTAAGCTATAACTCCAAAAAGGGACAGGAGATGCTCATGGTGCCTGGCATGATCTTTACGATCGAGCCGATGGTAAACATGGGAAGACCGGATATCTATATCGATTCCGAGAATGACTGGACAGTTTACACCGAGGACGGAAAACCGTCCGCACAGTGGGAGATCCAGGTGCTTGTCACCGAAGACGGCGCAGAGGTCATTTCCTACTAGGCGTTTTTTAAGAGACAAAGTGAGGAATAAAAGCTGTTTTCTTCTATATAAATAGAGTAAGAAGATTTTTCTGGAGCAGTATGGAACAAAAAAGAGAGGAAAGCAGATGGAAAAAGGGCGGTCGTATCCTTCTTGCCGCAGCCATGATATTTCTGGCGGGCAGGGGAGCGGCCGCTCTTTTTACGCAGTGGACAACGACAGCGAATATCGCGTCTGCCGTGGATAACTGGGGACTTGGTTTTGGAGCGGAAGGAGAAAAGCCGACCGGAAATGTGAGCGTGGAGGAGTTAAAGCAGTATGACACCTATTATGTGGGTGACGGGGACGACAAGGTCATCTACCTCACGTTTGACTGCGGATATGAGAACGGAAACACGCCAAAGATCCTTGAGGCATTAAAAAAGCATCAGGTAAAAGCAACATTTTTTGTGGTAGGGCATTTTCTGGAGAGCAGTCCGGATCTGGTAAAGCAGATGGTGGCGGACGGACACACGGTCGGAAACCACACCTATCACCACCCGGATATGTCGGCGATCTCCGATCAGGCATCGTTTGGAAAAGAGATCGGGGATGTGGAAGCAAAGTACAAAGAAATCACCGGGCAGGAGATGACGAAATATTACCGTCCGCCGCAGGGAAAATACAGCACGGAAAATTTAAAGATGGCGCAGGATCTCGGCTATCACACGTTTTTCTGGAGCCTTGCCTATGTGGACTGGTATGCGGATAATCAGCCGACGCCGGAGCAGGCGTATGAGAAGCTGCTCGGACGGATCCATCCGGGGGCGATTGTTTTGCTCCACAATACATCCGATACCAACGGAAATATCTTAGACGAACTGCTGACGAAATGGGAGAATATGGGCTATCATTTTGGAACGCTCTCCGATCTGTGGGAAAGTGGAAATAACGAGGCAGTCACGGCAGATACCGAGTCCGCGCAGTAAAGCAAAAAAGCAGATTTACATTCTTTTTGTAACATAGTATGATGTAGATTAGAAGTTTTGGGGCATGCTACAAAGGAAAAGGAGGAAGGGCTATGAACATCATGGACATCATTGGACCGGTCATGGTCGGACCGTCGAGTTCCCATACGGCGGGCGCGGTAAAGATCGGGCAGATATCGAGAAAGCTTTTGGCGGAACCGGTACAGCAGGCAGAAATCTGTTTTCACGGTTCCTTCCTTGCAACCGGAAAAGGACACGGCACAGACCGGGCGCTCGTTGCCGGGCTGCTTGGTCTTGCGGTGGATGATGAAAATATCCCGAACAGCTTTGCGATCGCGGCGGAGAGAAACTTAACGTTTTCCATTCACGGGATCGATCTTGGTGACGCGCATCCGAATACGGTAAAAATGAAACTGACCGGAGAGAGTGGGAGAACGCTTGAGATCGTAGCGGCATCCATCGGCGGAGGGCAGATCCGCATCTGTGAGATCGACGGTCTGACCGCGAATTTCTGCGGAGAGTATCCGACGCTTATCGTCCATAACCTGGATCAGCCGGGACATGTTACCGAGGTGACGTCCATGCTCGCGCATAAATCTGTGAATATCGCGACGATGCAGCTTTATCGTGACAGCCGTGGCGGAAACGCGGTTATGGTCATCGAGTGTGACCAGGAGGTGCCGCAGGAAGCCATCCGGTGGCTGGAACATTTAGAGGGAATCGAAAAAGTAACTTATCTTAGCCTGGAGGAATCATAATGTATAGATCACTGGAAGAAATTTGCGAAGCGGCAGAGGGCAGCAGTTTTTACGAGGCGGTTCTGGCGGATGACTGCAAAGAGCGCGGGATCAAAGAGGTGGAATCCAAAGCGCAGATGCGCGCCATGTATGAGGCAATGAAACAGGCGGACGCCGGTTACGAGGCAAAAAGGGTATCTGCAAGCGGACTTGCCGGAACAGATGGAGAAAAGCTGGCGCAGGCGAGGGCACAAAAGAAGCTGATCTGTGGAGATCTGATCGGACTTGTCATGGAAAAAGCGGTAAAAATGGGCGAGTCCAATGCCTGTATGAAGCGGATCGTTGCCGCTCCGACTGCAGGTTCATGCGGAGTGATCCCTGCAGTACTTATAAGTTATGAGGAAGTTGTGGCAGAATCAGAGGAATCAGGAGATGATCCGGCAGAAGACCGGATGGTACAGGCACTTTTTACTGCAGCGGGAATTGGTAAAGTGATTGCA
>ERZ780137.1094-NODE-1094-length-17835-cov-23.998875_pt1 | contig 17835 bp, 15 predicted proteins | sample MGYA00511020_ERZ780137 | MGnify/ENA primary metagenome ERZ780137 (study PRJEB29588, sample SAMEA2157917) | human gut metagenome | biome: human gut; feature: human-associated habitat; material: faeces | place: Denmark | collected 2008/2010 ... | reverse complement strand
GCCCGAATATCTTCACCGATACCGTGAGTTTCTTGCGCTCGTTGTCGACGGCCTCAATGGTACCTTGGAAGCTTGAAAAAGGACCATCTGTAACTTTGATGGTTTCGCCGACAAAGAATGGTATTTCGTTTTCTTCCTCCATCGAACTCAATTCATCGACACGCCCCAGGATGCGGCTGACCTCCTGCGGACGCAGGGGCGTAGCGATCATCTTGCGGCTGTCCTCCTTGGTGTCACCCAAAAAACCGAGCACGTTGGGAATATTACGAATGATAATAGGGATCTGACCGACAAAGGCGGCTTCAATCAATACATATCCCGGATAAGAAACCTTCTCTTTGGAAACCTTCTTACCGTTACGGATCGTATAGACTTTTTCGGTCGGAATCAGCACCTGCGAAATATACTCTTCCAGGTGGCTGTGGCGGATTTCGGATTCGATGTACTCTTTTACCTTATTCTCCTTGCCTCCGATCGTACGGACTACATACCACTGTTTCGCTGTTTCGCTCATGGTCACAAATAACAATTAACGACCGAGCTTGGCCAGGGTTCTGTAGATAGCCTCCATAATGTTCTCAAACGAAATGTCCATCGCCAAAATCACGATGGCGAAGATCAATGAAGCGACCATCACCACTACCGTCGAGTTCTGCAACTGCGCGAACGTCGGCCAGGTCACCTTATGAACCAATTCGTTATAAGACTCTTTTACGTAATTGAACATATTCTTCTTACTTTATTTTAGCAGGAGCAGAGAGATTCGAACTCCCATCAACGGTTTTGGAGACCGCTATTCTACCCTTGAACTATGCTCCTAAAAAGTAGTGCAAGAAATCCCTGCACTACTGAAATATACCTGGGATTAAGCCAGAATCTTCAGGATCTGACCTGCACCTACCGTACGGCCACCCTCGCGGATTGCGAAACGCAGACCTTCGTTGAGTGCAACCGGGTAGATCAACTCTACGGTGATCGTTACGTGGTCGCCCGGCATCACCATATCTACGCCTTCGGGAAGGGTAACCTCACCGGTTACGTCCATCGTACGCAGATAGAACTGGGGACGGTATTTGTTGTGGAACGGCGTGTGACGGCCACCCTCTTCCTTCTTCAGGATATAAACCTCAGCCTGGAACTTGGTGTGCGGAGTGATAGAACCCGGTTTAGCGACAACCATACCACGCTTAACCTCTTTCTTATCGATACCGCGGAGCAGCAGACCTACGTTGTCACCGGCCTCACCTTCGTCGAGCAGTTTACGGAACATCTCCACACCCGTACAGGTCGAAGTCAGCGTCTTCTCCTCCAGACCGATGATCTCAACGGGATCACCTACGTGGATAACACCGGTTTCGATACGGCCCGTAACCACGGTACCACGACCGGTGATCGAGAATACGTCCTCGACAGGCATCAGGAACGGCTTTTCGTTCTCGCGCTGCGGAATCGGAATATAGCTATCGACTGCATCCATCAGCTCCATGATCTTCTCTTCCCACTTAGCCTCGCCGTTCAGGCCGCCCAGTGCGGAACCACGAATGATAGGAGCGTTGTCGCCATCGTAGTCGTATTTGCTCAGCAGATCACGAACCTCCATCTCGACCAGGTCGAGCATCTCGGGATCGTCCACCATATCGCATTTATTCAGGAACACAACGATCTTCGGTACGTTCACCTGGCGAGCCAGCAGAACGTGCTCGTTGGTCTGAGGCATCGGACCGTCGGTTGCGGCAACAACCAGGATCGCACCGTCCATCTGCGCAGCACCGGTAACCATGTTCTTTACATAGTCGGCGTGTCCGGGGCAGTCAACGTGAGCGTAGTGGCGATTTGCAGTCTGGTACTCAACATGCGAAGTGTTGATCGTGATACCACGTTCTTTCTCTTCGGGAGCGTTGTCGATCGAGTCGAACGAACGAAGCTCGGAAAGGCCTTTTTTAGCCAGAACAGTGGTGATCGCTGCAGTAAGAGTCGTCTTACCGTGGTCAACGTGGCCGATGGTACCGATGTTCACATGCGGTTTGGAACGGTCGAATTTTTCTTTTGCCATAGTATAAAAGTATTAAGATTTTATAAAAATTCTGCTTCTCAAAAACATCTGTCGTCCTGCAAGAGTAACGAGCGACGCAATACCTCTTTTCAAAGAGGTTTGCATCACGCGTCAACTGCATTTCTGGAGCGGAAGACGAGGCTCAAACTCGCGACCCTTAGCTTGGAAGGCTAATGCTCTATCAACTGAGCTACTTCCGCAAAAACGTACCGTTAAGGAGCTCCCCCTTTCCGATCAACTCGAAAATACAGGCAACCCGTTCGGCACTTTTTTTGAGTGGGAAGTGATGGATTCGAACCACCGAAGGCGTAAGCCAGCAGATTTACAGTCTGCCCCATTTGGCCACTCTGGTAACTTCCCTTGTGTTGTCTGCCGCCGTCAGTCGGAGCGGTCTGAACCCCTCCTCCTCCGAATCGGCATTCCGAGCCGATGGGGGGATTCGAACCCACGACCAGCTGATTACAAATCAGCTGCTCTGGCCAACTGAGCTACATCGGCAGTATTCACCGTTTTGGATTGCAAAAGTAGGCATAAAAATTTTATCTCGCAAATTATTCGGGATAAAATTTCCACTTTTTTCGCTCTTCTCAAAGAACCCGGCAGGACCACCCCGCAATCGGAGGTGAAATCGGGTGCAAAGATAGGAAAAGTTTTGAATATCACAACAACTTACCGCAAAAATATCGTCTCCGGGAGGAAAGAGCGCCCGTTCGGGAACGACACCCCGCGCAGCCGGCGGTCCCGCAGAAGCCCGGTTTTTGCCGATCGAGCCGCCGCTCCGTCGTTGATCCGTTGCTGTTTTCGGCCGCACCTATATATATAGAACCACGGGGCGACAAGTCGAGGCTGCGACCGTCATGCCGGAGCCGCCCGACCGGATGCCCCCGCACCGGAAACAGGTGGAAAGGCGACGGGCAGTGCGGGGACCGACTGGCACGGGCAGCAAGGAATGGGTGGCGACGGGCTGCGCAGGAATAGATGTGCCCGGACAGCGTGGGACAAACTGGCACGGGCAGCGCAGAGATAAACGGCGACGGGCGGGCATGGGCTGCACCAGAATGGACGGGCACGAGGCAAAAGACGGGCGAGCACGGAGTAAAGGGACGGACGGAGCGGACAGCAAGGGGTCGGGCGGCGCAGACAACATGGGAACGGGCGCAGACAACAGGGAAACGGGCGGCAAGTCGAGGCCCCGGCACCGAAACAAAAGGCCCGCTCCGCAGAGGCGGAACGGGTCATCGGAACGGTCGGCTCCCCCACCCCGGGCGGGCGGAGCGGCGGCACGGAGCGTCAGCCCTTCTTGATCGAGGCGATCAGCTGGGCAGGAGTCGCGTGCAGGTAGTTCTTGCAGAAACGGCTGAACTGCGTATAGTGGTGGAAACCGTACTTGTTCATCAGCGCCTTGGTGCTGTCCTCGCCGTCGCGGATGTCGGCGAAGATCTTGAGCGCCTTCTGCCGCATCATCCAGTGGTAGACACTGTCGTTGAAGTGTTCGGCGAAGCGCCGCTTGAAGACCGAAAGGCTCATGCCGGCCAATGCCGCCAGATCGGCAACCGACTGCGCCTTGTCGTAGTTGTTGCAGACGAAGACGCGGAAGTTGTCCTGAGGCTGGATCATCGACTGGAAGAAATAGGCGTGTTCGGTCGACGTGTAGAGCACCTTGATCATCATGAAGAGTTCGGTGGTCTTCATTTTGTGATAGCGTGCACAGTCGGCCAGCTCACGGACCGAGAAGAGCTCGCCGAGCAGCCGTTCGATGGCCGGATGCATCGAGAGCACGGGCGCCGCCTCCGTCGGGACAGTCGAATCGTAAGGCATTGCCTTGTTGAAGAGGTCCTGTTCGCAAAACTCGATGCGATGGATCAGCGAGAGGGTCACGACACGACATGCGTTTCATCGTCCTGTGCCGTGACGACGTAACGCTCGCCGCGGGCCAGACAGACACACTGTTTCGAGGTCACCAGACGCACGGGATCGGATGCGTGCTCCAGCTTGAGCGACCCCGACATGACGAAAAGGATGTGCACCATACGATCACCCGGGAAGGTGACACCTTCACCGGCCGCGTAGGATGCGGATGTGAAACGGCAATAGCTCGAATCGCCGATGCGGCGAAAGGGCGCAGGAAAGGTAGGACAACGACTACAATCCGCAGGACAATTCTCCTTCAATGCCGACTCCACAAACTGCGGTTTGGGTTGATAATCCATAAAAAAAGAATGAACGATTTTTTTAATCGTACAAAAATACAAAAAAAACAACAATCGCAAACACCCGGATGGCATTCTGCAAAAAAAACTCCCCGCCCGAAGGGCAGGGAGCGCATACCGTTTGCCGCACGGTCGGCGGCAAGGGTTTTCGGGGCAATGGCGGCGGGGTGGACAGGCCCGGCCTTCATGCCGGAAGACGGCTTATTTATAGCTGACGATCAGCACCTTCGATGATTCCCAGAAGCGGGCCGGGTCGGTGATCACAAGGCGCGAAACAACCTTGCCGTCGCCCTCGAGCCGGTAGGAGTCTTCGGGGTGTGTCGTGACGACCGTCACGCGCTTCTGTCCCACGGGCACCTCCGTCAGCAGCCGCGCATCGGCCTGCGTGAAGCTGTCGAGCCGGCTCTTCTGATTGGCCGTCAGCGTGCGCCCGATGAAGCCCTGCTTGTTGATGATCTGCGCGTCGCGCAGCTCCTTCTCGGCCCCGACGATGTAGTAGACCGTGTTGAGCTGGTTCTCCAGCTCGGTCTTCTCGCCGCTCAAAGTCTCCACCTCGGCACTGCGCTCGGCCACCGTCTCCGTGAGGGTCTTCACCTCGAGGCCCATCTGCGCCAGCTCGCCGCGCAGCCGCTCGATCTCGCCCGTCTTCTCGGCCAGCTGACCGTTCAGGTCCGAGATCATCTTGTCGAGCCCCTCGATCCGCTGGTTGGCCTTGCGCAGCAGCGCCGACGTGCGTTGCAGCGAGGCGATCTTCTCACGGTTCTCCTGCAGCAGCCGGTCGATGGCGGCAATATCGTTGTTGATCTCCTGGATGGGCCGGCGCACGCCGTCCTCCTGCCCGGAGACCGAAATCAGGTTCTCGCGCGACTTGATCTGGGCGAGATTCTCCGAGATGGCGTTGATGTCGGAGAAGATGCCGTTGATGAGCGAATCCTTGGCACTGACCACCAGGGCAAGCGAATCGCGCTGACTTTCGGCCTGTGCGGCGACCTGACGGCGCACGCACGAGGTCGGCATGCACGCGACGCACGCCGCGGCAAGCACGAAGAGGTATTTTACAACATTTTTTTTCATGGCTTCGATTTTTTTTGATGGTTTTTTCTTCTTTTCTGTCTGCCTGTGCCGCAAATATAAATATAAAAACGACAGTGTGCACCATTTTTTCACTTCCCGCCACAAAAATCCAATACCACCCGACAGCGGCCGGCAACCGGGTGACAGAGAGGCTGCGGGCAGACAGGCAAAACCCCGGACGGGAGACTCCGGAGGAGGCGGGCCGGTCCCGTCGTTCACCGGTCGTCGACCGGGCCGGAGAACGCCGCAGGGCGGAGCCCCGGGACAAGGGCCGACAAGGGATCGCCAGGCGACGGGGAACAGGACAACGCCCGCAGGGCGGAAAGCGACAGGACGGAGCTCACAGAACAGGCCACGCGCAACGGAGCGCGCAAAACCGGCGCAAAACCTGACACGCAGAACGAGAACCCGGGCAGAGCGGGACGAGAGCCCCGGGCGGAGCGGGACAAGAAACCCGGGCGGAGTGGGACGAGAGACCCGGGCGGGCACAAAAAAACGGACCGCAATCTACAGATTGCAGTCCGTCGTTTCGGGAGCGGAAGTCTTACTTCGCGTTTTTCTTATCGTAGCGCTTTGCGTAACGGCTCATAAACTTATCGACGCGACCGGCGGTGTCCACCAACTTCATCTTGCCCGTGTAGAACGGGTGCGACGTGTTGGAAATTTCCATCTTATACACGGGATAGGTTTCGCCGTTCACTTCGATGGTCTCTTTTGTCGAAACGGCGGACCGACACAAAAACACGACGTCGTTGGACATGTCCTTGAACGCCACCAAACGATAATTCTCCGGATGAATACCCTTTTTCATTTCGTTGTTTTTGTTTTAATTAGTGCTTAAGCGGGACAAAGGTACGAATTTATTTGCAACAAACAAGCCCCCGGCTCAACTTTTTTCTCCGCGCGGCCGCCGAAAGGTTGTGCATTCTGAATTGTTTTCGTATCTTTGCGCCACGCAAGTCCCCGGAAGGGGTGCCGCGAGGGCCCATAGCTCAGTTGGTCAGAGCAGCGGACTCATAATCCGAAGGTCGTGGGATCATGCCCCTCTGGGCCCACCCGACAAGCCGGAGTATCCCGAAGGATGCCCCGGCTTTTGTTTTGCCCGGCAGGGAAGGGGCTGCCGTCCGCCTGCTCCGCGCCGTCCACCCGCCAGGAATTCCCCCGTCCGCACAACAGGCTCGCACAACACGCCCGCCGGGAATCCCTCCCTTCCGCACGACACGTCCACTGGAAACTCCTCCTCGCCCGCACGACACGCCCGCCGGGAACTTCTCCCACCGGCACGACACGTCCGCCGGAAACTCCTCCTCGCCCGCACGACACACGAATCCCTCCCTTCCGCACGACACGTCCCGTCCACCCCGGACAGTGCGGACGCCGCCGAAGGTCGTTTCACCGCCTCTTTTTGCCGTTTCACCGACCGCGCGGACTCTCCGCTTCCGGAACAACCTTGTTCCATTTGGGATTTTTCGTATCTTTGTACACTTCCTTCACACGAACCGCACTTTTCGTCACCATGAGCAAAAGAAAGAAATGGATCGCCACGGCCATCGTCCTCGTGGTCTTTGCCGCAGCCCTGGCCATCTACAACCACTACGGCCCGGGAGGCGCCGCCTCGTCCGACCTTCCGGTCGAGAAGGGGCCCCGCAAAAAGAGCATCCTGAATGTCAACGGCCTGGTCATCCGCCCGACGTCGCTCACCGACGGCATCACGACCGTGGGCAACCTGCTGCCCGACGAGGAGGTGGACCTCTCGTTCGAGACCTCGGGCAAGATCGTCGCGATCAACTTCCGCGAGGGCACGCCCGTCACGCGGGGCGAGCTGCTGGCCAAGGTCAACGACAAGCCCCTCCAGGCACAGCTCAAGCGCTACGAGGCGCAGCTCAAGCTGGCCGAGAACCGCGTCTTCCGCCAGAGCACCCTGCTCGAGAAGGACGCCGTGAGCCAGGAGGCCCTCGAACAGGCCCGCACGGAGCTCGCCACGCTCAACGCCGACATCGACATCGTGCGGCAGAACATCGCCCTGACCGAACTGCGGGCGCCGTTCGACGGCATCATCGGCCTGCGCAACGTCAGCGAGGGAGCCTACGCCTCGCCCGACGTCGTGGTGGCCAAGCTGACGAAGATCTCGCCGCTGAAGATCGACCTCTTCGTGCCGGAGCGCTACGCCAACCAGATCCGCCCCGGCACGCCGCTGTCGTTCACCGTCGAGGGGCGCAGCGAGACCTTCCACGCCCGGGTCTACGCCACCGAATCGAAGGTCGACATCGCCACGCGCACGCTGGCCGTGCGCGCCTCGTTCCCCAATACCGGGAGCCGGCCCCTGCTGCCGGGCCGTTTCGTGAGCGTGCAGATCCGCATGCACGACATTCCCGACGCCATCGCCGTCCCGACCGAGGCGATCGTCCCGGAGATGGGCGTCGACAAGGTCTATCTCTACAAGAGCGGCAAGGCCCGCGCCGTGGAGGTCCGCACGGGGCTGCGCACCGACCGCAGCATCCAGATCATCGAGGGGCTGCACGTCGGCGACACGCTCATCACCTCCGGCACGCTGCAGCTGCGCACCGACCTGCCCGTCCAACTCGACATCGTCGAATAACCCCGCCGCCGCATGAACATCTCCGAACTGAGCATCCGGCGCCCCGTGCTGGCCACGGTGCTGACGATCATCATCCTGCTGTTCGGCCTGATCGGCTACGGCAGCCTCGGCGTGCGCGAGTACCCGAGCGTCGACAACCCGATCATCTCGGTCTCGTGCTCCTACCCGGGCGCCAACGCCGACGTGATCGAGAACCAGATCACCGAACCGCTCGAGCAGAACATCAACGGCATCCCGGGCATCCGCTCGCTCTCGAGCACCAGCCGCCAGGGACAGAGCCGCATCACCGTGGAGTTCGAGCTGTCGGTGGACCTCGAAACCGCGGCCAACGACGTGCGCGACAAGGTCTCGCGCGCCCAGCGCTACCTGCCGCGCGACTGCGACCCGCCCACCGTCTCGAAGGCCGACGCCGACGCCACGCCCATCCTCATGGTGACGATCCAGAGCGACAAGCGTTCGCTGCTCGAGCTGAGCGAGATCGCCGACCTGACGGTCAAGGAGCAGCTCCAGACGATCAACAACGTCAGCGGCGTGGAGATCTGGGGCGAGAAGCGCTACTCGATGCGCCTGTGGCTCGACCCGGCGAAGATGGCCGGATACGGCATCACGCCCGTCGACGTGAAGGAGGCCCTCGACCGCGAGAACGTCGAGCTGCCCTCGGGCAGCATCGAGGGCAACACCACCGAGCTGACGATCCGCACCCTCGGGCTCATGCACACGACGCAGGAGTTCAACGACCTGGTGATCCGCGAGGATGCCGACCGCATCATCCGCCTGAGCGACGTGGGTCGCGCCGAACTCGGGCCGCAGGACACGCGCAGCTACATGAAGATGAACGGCATCCCGATGGTGGGTGTCGTCGTGATCCCGCAGCCGGGCGCCAACCACATCGAGATTGCCGACGCCGTCTACGAGCGCATGGCGAACATGAGGAAGGACCTGCCGGACGACGTCGTCACCGGATACGGATTCGACAACACGCGCTTCATCCGCGCCTCGATCGACGAGGTAAAGCAGACCGTCTACGAGGCCTTCGTGCTGGTCATCATCATCATCTTCCTCTTCCTGCGCAACTGGCGCGTGACGCTCATCCCGTGCATCGTCATCCCCGTGTCGCTCATCGGCACCTTCTTCCTGATGTACGTCGCGGGCTTCTCGATCAACGTGCTCTCGATGCTGGCCGTGGTGCTCTCGGTGGGTCTGGTCGTCGACGACGCCATCGTCATGACCGAGAACATCTACATCCGCATCGAACGCGGCATGACGCCGCGCGACGCCGGCATCGAGGGGGCCAAGGAGATCTTCTTCGCCGTGCTCTCGACCTCCGTGACGCTTATCGCCGTCTTCTTCCCGATCGTCTTCATGGAGGGCATGACCGGGCGGCTGTTCCGCGAGTTCAGCCTCGTGATCTCGGGCGCCGTCATCATCTCGACCTTCGCGGCGCTGACCGTCACGCCGATGCTCGCCACGAAGCTCCTGGTCAAGCAGGAGCGGCAGAGCTGGTTCTACAACAAGACCGAACCCTTCTTCGTGTGGCTCAACTCGTTCTACAGCCGCACGCTGGCTTCGTTTCTGAGGCGGCGCTGGCTGGCGCTGCCCCTCACGGCGCTGACCCTCTTTCTGATCGGCTGGCTCTGGAGCACGATCCCCGCGGAGATGGCGCCGCTCGAGGACCGCTCGCAGATCACGATCAACACGCTCGGATCGGAGGGCGCCTCCTACGAATACCTGCGCGACTACACCGAGGAGATCAACCTGCTCGTCGACTCGCTCGTGCCGGAGGCCGAGGCCGTCACGGCGCGCGTGTCGAGCGGCCGCGGCAACATCCGCATCGCCCTTACGGACATCGCCGCGCGCGACCGCAGCCAGATGGAGATCGCCGAGGAGGTCTCGGCGGCCGTGCGCCGCAAGACCAGGGCCCGCTCGTTCGTGCAGCAGCAGAGCACCTTCGGCGGACGCCGCAGCAGCATGCCCGTGCAGTACGTGCTGCAGGCAACCGGCATCGAACGGCTCGAGGAGGTGCTGCCCGAGTTCATGACGAAGGTCTACGAGAGCCCCGTCTTCCAGATGGCCGACGTCGACCTGAAGTTCAGCAAGCCCGAGGTGCGCATCGAGATCAACCGCGACAAGGCCAACCTGCTGGGCATCAGCACGCGCGACATCGCCCAGACGTTGCAGTACGGATTAAGCGGCCAGCGCATGGGCTATTTCTACATGAACGGCAAGCAGTACGAGATTCTGGCCGAGATCAACCGCCAGCAGCGCAACCGCCCGGCCGACCTGCGGTCGATCTACGTGCGCAGCAGCAAGGGCGAGATGATCCAGCTCGACAACCTCATCGCCCTGTACGAGGATGTCGCGCCGCCACAGCTCTACCACTACAACCGCTTCCTCTCGGCCACCGTGTCGGCCGGACTGGCCAAGGGGCACACCATCGGCGAGGGGCTCGACGAGATGGACCGCATCGCCGCCGAGACGCTCGGCGACGACTTCCGCACGGCGCTGGCCGGCGACTCGAAGGAGTTCCGCGAGAGTTCGTCGAGCCTGATGTTCGCCTTCCTGCTGGCCATCCTGCTCATCTACCTGATCCTCGCGGCGCAGTTCGAGAGCTTCAAGGACCCGCTGGTCATCATGCTCACCGTGCCGCTGGCCATCGCCGGCGCGCTGGTCTTCATGTGGGCGACCGACCAGACGATGAACATCTTCAGCCAGATCGGCATCATCATGCTCATCGGCCTGGTGGCCAAGAACGGCATCCTGATCGTCGAGTTCGCCAACCAGAAGCAGGAGGCCGGGCTCGACAAGCTCCACGCCATCGAGGAGGCGGCTTTGCAGCGCCTGCGCCCGATCCTGATGACGAGCGCCTCGACCGTGCTGGGGCTGCTGCCGCTTACCGTCGCCACGGGCGAGGGCGCCAACGGCCGCATCGCCATGGGCATCGCCGTCGTGGGCGGCATGGTGGTCTCGACGCTGCTGACGCTCTACATCGTCCCGGCCATCTACAGCTACGTCTCGACCAACCGCATCCGCCGAACGAAAAAGAAAGAGAAAGTCTCATGATACGACCGATCCTTACCCTGCTGCTCACCGTCCTCGCCGCTCTGCCCGCCGCGGCGCAGGAGCCCCTGACGCTGCAAAAATGCCTCGAACAGGGGCTCGAGCGCAACTACGACATCCGCATCGTGCGCAACGAGGAGCGCATCACCGACAACGACGCCACGGCGGCCAACGCCGGGATGCTCCCGACGGTGGAGCTATCGACGGGCTACACCGGGGCGCTGGACAACTACCGCCGCACGCAGCCCGACACGGGCGACGCCACGACCGACCGCGGCATCTACGACGGGACGTTCGACGCGGGCATCGCCCTGAACATGACCCTCTTCGAGGGCTTCCGCATCCGCACCGACTACAAGCGGCTCAAGGAGATGCAGACGATGGGCGCGCTGCGCACGCGCATCACCATCGAGGACTTCATCGCCAACCTCACGGCCGAGTACTACAACTTCGTGCAGCAGACGCTGCGCCTGCAGAACTTCCGCTACGCCGTGTCGCTCTCGCGCGAGCGCCTGCGCATCACCGAGGCCCGCTACCGCATCGGCGACTTCTCGCGCCTCGACCTGCTGCAGGCCCGCGTGGACTTCAACGCCGACAGCTCGAAATACATGTCGCAGCACGAGCTGGTGACCGCCTCGCGCATCCGCATCAACGAGCTGCTGGCCAACGAGGACCTCAACGAGCCGCTGCTGATCCACGACTCGGTGATCCGCGTCAACGCCTCGCTCACGTGGAACGCCCTGCTCGAGCGGACCCTGCGCACGAACGCCTCGCTGCTGCTCGCGGAGCACGACCGCACGCTCTCCGAACTGGACCTGAAGAGCATCCGCTCGCGCAACTACCCCTACCTGAACCTCTCGCTCGGGTACGGCTACACGCACAACCTCTACGGGCTGGGCTCGACCTCCCGGCGGGCGACGCTCGGTCCGACGGCCGGGCTCCGGATGGGCTTCACGCTCTTCGACGGCAACCGCCGCCGCGAGCAGCGCAACGCCCGCATCGAGGTCGAGAACAGCGAGCTGACGCGCCAGCAACTCGAACAGTCGCTGCAGGCCGACCTGTCGAACTTCTGGCAGGCCTACCGCAACAACCTCGAGGTGATCCAGCTCGAGGAGGAGAACCTCATCGCCGCGAAGGAGAACTACGAGATCGCCATGGAGCGCTACCTGCTGGGCGACCTGCCGGGCATCGACATGCGCGAGGCGCAGAAGAGCCTGCTCGACGCCGAGGAGCGCATCCTCACGGCGCAGTACAACACCAAGCTGTGCGAGATTTCGCTCCAACAGATCAGCGGCAACATCCTCGTCTACATGCAATGACCTCTTTTCGGAGGCACGGAGCATGTTTTTCCCGATTTTTTCGTATCTTTGTTCATTCAAAACAAACAATCGCAACCATGGAATTTGAAGGAACAGTCTACAAAATAATGCCCGTGACGAAGGGAACGTCGGCACGCGGCGACTGGCAGCGGCAGGATGTCGTTTTCGAGATGCAGGACGGCCCCTATACGCGCAAGATCTGCGTCACCTTCTTCAACCGGCCCGACGACGTGGCCCGGCTCAAGGAGGGGGCGACCTACAACGTCTCGGTGAACATCGAGTCGCGCGAATACAACGGCCGCTGGTACACCGACATCCGGGCCTGGCGCATCCAGCCCAAGCAGGCCGAGGCCCCGGCCCCGATGCCCGACATGCCGCCGCTGGGCGAAGAGCCCTCCTACGCCTCGACGCCGGCCGAGGTGGACGACCTGCCGTTCTGACACCGGGCCGCGGGCGGTCGCAGGCTGAAAGCCCCCGGCCACGACAATGACAAGACGCGCCGATCCCTGAAAGGATCGGCGCGTCCGTTTTTCCATCCGCCCGGCAGCCATCCGTCGCTCGGAGACCATCCGCTTCCGTCATCTGCACACACCGGTGCTCTTCGTCGCAGCCTTCCGGCATCGCCCCCGCATCGTCCGACCCATGTTCGGACTTTATTCTGTCAGACGCTTCGCGGGCGGCGCATCCCGGCCGCAGGCCCGACTTTCGGAAGTCTCACCGTACCCAGCCGGGCGTCGCAAAAAAAGAAAGAGCCTGGCGTCGCAAAAAAAAGAGCCGGACCTCGCAATGAGATCCGGCTCCGAAAGCGCGGCGGCATGCGCCGCACCTTGTCACATTATTTCGATTCGGTCTGCTCCGCAGCAGGCTTCTCTGCGGGGGCCACAGCCGTCGAATCGGCCGGAGCGGGCTCCACGTAGGGCGTCACGTCGAGCACCTCCACCTCGAACTCCAGCGCCTCGTTGGGGCCGATGCCGCGGTTGCCACGCGGGCCGTATGCCAGATCGGAAGGAATCCAGAGCATGATCTTGCCGCCCTTGCCGACGAGCTGCATACCCTCGGTCCAGCCCTTGATTACCCGGTTGAGCGGGAACTCCACGCCCTCGTTCTTGTCATACGAGTCGGGCATGTACTGCTTGCGCTGCGCCTGCAGGTCCTCGGGCAGGTTCTCGAAGATCGAGCTGTCGAAGACGCGGCCCGTGCGCGTGCGGCCCGTATACTGCACCTTCACCACGTCGCGCGGATCGGAAGCCTTCACCGTCTCGTCACCGGCCTTCACGATCTTGTAGACCAGACCCGACTCGGTCGTCTTCGCACCGGACTTCTTGGCCTTCTTCTCCAGCCAGGCCTTCGATGCGGCGGCGTTCTCGGCCGGGCGCGTCACCATCATGTAGTGCTGCATGTAGCGGTTCACCTCCATCTCGTCCATCTTGGCGTTGCCGTCACGCACGTCCTGCATGGCCTGTGCGATCCACACCAGCTGAAGCGGCATTTCGCTCTGGCTGATGCCGTAGCCGAGGTCGTTGCCCAGAGCCTGCGAAATCTCGGTGCGCTCCTCCTCCGACTCGAACATCTCGGGATCGGCCACCGGATACTCCACCTTCGTCGTGTCGCCGCCGGCCAGACGCGCGCTGTCGGCTGCGGCACGCTTCTCGGCGATGGCGCGTGCACGCTCGCCGCGCTTGGTCATGAAGAACTCGCGCAGCTTCTCGACCGATTCGCTGTGCTTCTCGAACGAACTCTTGCCCGTAGCGCTCTCGATCATCGCTGTCTCGACGGCCTTCCAGTCGAAAGGCACGTCGCGGAGCTGATACGAGAAGCCCGTTGCGACATTGGCGCCCAGCGCATACGACAGCGAGTCGAACTCCGACAGGCTGCCCATCTGCACGCCGTTGCTCTTGCTGCCGCAGGCAGTCATGAGCGCAGCACCCGCAAGTGCCGCTGCAAAAAGAATCTTTTTCATTGTCTCGGAATATTTTGTGTTTGCCTTGTTCGTTTTTCCGCGCAAAGATAACAAATTATCGCAACTTGTGTCACGAATATCAGCGCAAATTGCCGCGACGCGAACGATTCGCATACTTGTCGACATCGAGAAGCTCGATCTCGTAGTCGAGCGTCGCGTTGGGGCCCACGCCGAACTCCTTGCTGCCGTCGGCTCCGAAGGCCGCCGACGAGGGCATCCAGGCCCGGATGCGCCCGCCCTGCCCGATCAGCTTCACGCTCTCCTTCAGGCCGCGCGTCATCTCCGAAAGGGCCATGCGCAGCGAGTCGCCGCGCTCGTAGGAGGAGTAGAGCTGCCGTCCGTCGACCGAACGGATCACCACGCGCATCACCACGCTGTCGCGCTCGGAGGCGGGGATGTTGTTCTGGTCACCCACCTCCTCGACGGAGTAGGTCACTCCCGACGACGTGCGGGCATACGAACGGTTCGACTTGGCGAAGTCGGCGAGGAACTGCTCCTCGTAAGCGCGGGCCTTCTCCGGCAGCAGGTAGTTGACATAGGCCAGGTAGAAGGTCTCGGCCTCCTCCGTCGAGAGCTTCGTCTTTGCGGCGAAGACGTCGCGTATCCCCTCGCAGACGGCCGCCACGTTGAGCGTCGAGTCCATCCGCTGGAGGTTCAGCCCCACGTTCATGCCGATGACATAGGCCACCGAGTCGACATCCGAACGGAGGTTCACCCCGCCGGAGGTCTTTTTCGAGCAGCCGCCGGCCAGCAGGCCCGCGGCCGCACACAGGACGATCAGAGTCGTTTTCATACGCAAGTCACTTCTTTTTTGCAAATGCCAGAATCAGCAGGCTGCCCAGCACGGCGGCGGCCGTCGAACCCATCAGGATGGCGATCTTGCCGCGGTCGATGAGCGCGGTGTCCGTATAGGCGAGCGAGTCGACGAAGAGCGACATCGTGAAACCGATACCGCCCAGGCAGGCCACGGCGAAGAGCATCCGCCAGTTCGCCCCCTCGGGCATCACGGCCACCCCCGAACGCACGGCGAGCCAGCTTGCGAGGAAGATGCCCAGCGGCTTGCCGATCAGCAGTCCGAAGAAGACGCCCATGCCGACCGAACCGATCACGGGCGAGTAGTGGAAAATATTGAGGTATTCGAGCGATCCGATCTCGACGCCGGCATTGGCCAGGGCGAAGATCGGCATCACGAGGAAGGTCACGTAGGGCGAAAGGGCATGCTCCATGCGGTAGCTCATGCCCACCGAATCGGAGGCCAGGATGCGCATTTCGCGCAGGTAGAAACGGTGTTCGTCGTTCGGGAAATCGGAATCGGCCGCCTCGACGCGGTTGAGCTTCTCCTTGAGCAGGCGCATCTTGCGGGCGAAGTACTCCTTGCCGTAGCGGGGCGACATGGGGATGAGCAGCGCCATGGCCACGCCCGAGATCGTCGAGTGCACGCCCGAGTAGTAGAAGAGGCCCCACACCACGACGGCCGGGACGACGTAGGAGATGACGCGCTTCTCGCCCATCTTGTTCATGAAGTAGACGAGCAGCATGATCGCCAGGGCAATCAGCAGGCAGGTGATCTGTACCTTGCCGCCGTAGAAGAGCGCGATGACGAGGATGGCGCCGAGGTCGTCGGCGATGGCCAGCGCCGTGAGGAAGATCTTGAGCGACAGCGGCACGCGGTTGCCCAGCATCGAGAGGATGCCGATGGCGAAGGCGATGTCGGTGGCCGTGGGAATGCCCCATCCGTTGGCGGCTTCGGTTCCGTGGTTGAAGGCCGTGAAGATGATCGCCGGGACGAGCATGCCGCCCGCCGCCGCCAGCACGGGGAGGATCGCCTGCCGCATCGAGGAGAGCTGTCCGCAGACGATCTCGCGCTTGATCTCGAGCCCCACGGAGAAGAAAAAGAAGACCATCAGGCCGTCGTTGATGAACTTTTCGACGGTCATGCCGCGCGGGAAGATCCAGTTGATGACCCCGTCCGGGGAGTGGATCATCAGCGAGAGGTCGGTCTCGAGCAGGTGGTGGTAGTAGAGCTTCGTCGCCGGGAGATTGGCCAGCAGCATGGCCACGATGACGCAGACGAGCAGCACCACGCCGCCCGACCAGGGAGCCTCGATGAAGTCGCGTCCGCGGATGCCGATCAGGTGGCGCTTGCGGATCCAGCCGTAGAGGGAGAAGAGTCTCATGCAGTTTCGTGGTTTTTATCGTTCGACAGCAGGGCCTGTCCGCAGAGTTTCCAGAGCATGCGGGCCCCGGTGATGGCATCGATCCGCTCCTCGGGTGCCGGCGACACCTCCACCAGGTCGAAGCCGATGATGCGGCGACCCGAGCGGGCGACGGCCGCCAGCAGCCACACCGCCCGGTTGAAGGAGAGTCCGCCCGGCACGGGCGTACCCGTATGAGGGCAGTTCTCGAACGAGAGTCCGTCGATGTCGAAGCTCACGTAGACCTCCGCGGGCAGCGCCTCGACGATGCGGCGGCACTGCGCGTCCCACGGCTCGCCGCGGAACTCCGCCTCGGAGAGCGAGAGGTCGTCGAAGGTGACGATACGCCCCGACGAGGCGGCCAGGTCGGCTTCGCGGCGGCTGAAGTCGCGCACGGCGACCTGCACGATGCGCGCGACCTGCGGCACATCACGCAGGACGTTGTACATGATCGAGGCGTGCGAGAAGTGGAACCCTTCGTAGGCGTCGCGCAGGTCGCAGTGGGCGTCTATGTGCAGGATGCCGAAGCCTTCGTGCCGGGCCCCGAGAGCGCGGATCAGCCCGTAGGGGGTCGAGTGGTCGCCGCCGACCAGCCCCACGATCTTCCCCGCATCGAGCCACCGGCCGGCCTGCGCCTCGATGTTGGCGTTCAGCACGGCGCACCCCTCGTTCACGCGGCGGATCTTGCGCACGACGTAGTCGTCGTCGGGGCTCCCGCCCCCTTCGAGGTGCTCGATCACCTTCTCGGCGTCGGAGCGCAGCCGCTGCGAGAGCTCCTGCAGCGAATAGTCGATGTCGGCCGTGGCGATGCCGCAGCGCCAGGCGTCGGGCGCCAGCGGATCGTAGAAATCGAGCTGCGTGGAGGCCTCGATGATCGCGTCGGGCGCATAGACCGTGCCGGCACCGTAGGAGACCGTCACGTCCCACGGAGCCGAGACAAGCACCAGGGCCGCCGTCTCGGGATCGAACGGCATGCCGAAATAGGTGCCGTTGTCGACCCCCACGCCGTCCGGATCGAAGGTTTTCTGTTCCATAAAGCGATTGTTGATGGGCAAAGGTACGAAAATTTTATTTTTTCTCTATATTTGCCCACGTCAAAGAAAAAGGAGCGATGACAAAAAATTCCATCCCGAAAATCGTCGCCGACAGCGCCATACCCTTCCTGCGGGGGGTGCTGGAGCCGTGGGCCGAGGTCCGCTACCTGCCCGGAGCAGCCATCGGTGCGGAGGATGTCCACACGGCCGACGCGCTGGTCATCCGCACGCGCACGCGCTGCAACGAGGCCCTGCTCGGGGCGTCGTCCGTGCGGCTGATCGCCACGGCGACGATCGGATTCGACCACATCGACACGGCCTGGTGCGCCGCCCG
>ERZ780137.1093-NODE-1093-length-17851-cov-4.582771_pt1 | contig 17851 bp, 21 predicted proteins | sample MGYA00511020_ERZ780137 | MGnify/ENA primary metagenome ERZ780137 (study PRJEB29588, sample SAMEA2157917) | human gut metagenome | biome: human gut; feature: human-associated habitat; material: faeces | place: Denmark | collected 2008/2010 ... | reverse complement strand
TAAATATTTAATAACAGAAAATGCTAAAGCATTTTCTTCCTTAATTTTATACGACTCTAAAAAAATTGCTTTAAATGTCTTAGATTTTTTATTTAACCATTGAACATTTCTATCACTAGCTATTTCCCGATCAAAAAGTACAGTTAACTCTACTTCTTTTCCTAATTCGTTTAAAAAATCAATTTTGTAGGGTACTGGGATGTTTGTAAGATATAAAACTTTCATATTTTTACTTCCTCTAATTATTAACAATGTTTTATCAAAGCTTTAATTAGATAATACATCATATAATTTATACTTTTTAAGATAGAAAGTTTTTGACTTTCCCTATACACATTCCATGTCCACATAGCACTTTGCAGTTTGTTGCCGCTTATGGATTTACTGTTTCCTATCCTGTACAACGCCAGGCTTTCTTGTATTCCATAAGCCGTTAAGCCTTGCTTTAAGATGTTTAGCCAAAGTATATAATCTTCGTGCTTTTGTTTGCTGAACTCAATATTTTGTATTTGCTTTCTATCCAGCATTACTGTAAGGCAGCCTATTTGATTTCCTTTTAACGCCTGCTTATAATTTAAGCTACTTGGAACATTGACTAAGTTTTGTATATTTTCTTTACTTTCTTTAAAATGTTCATAAGCTGTAAACGTAAACGCATAGCCATTTTGCTGCATAAACTCTATTTGTTTTTGCAGTTTTTCTTTTTTCCAAATGTCATCGCTGTCTAAAAAGGCTATGTATCTGCCTTTGGCATTTTGGATTACTGTGTTGCGTGCAACTGCTACGCCGCTGTTTTGCTTTAAGTTTATCAGCTTAATGCGTTTATCTTTAGTAGCATAGCTTTGCACTATTGCTGCTGTGTTATCCTTGCTGCAATCGTTTACTATCAGCATTTCCCAGTGTTGGTATGTTTGGACAAGCACGCTTGCGATTGTTTCTGCTATGTATTTTTCTGCGTTATAGGCAGGGGTAATTATTGATACTGTATCGTCTATATATTTTTGCTGTGACTGTATTTGTTTTTTACTTTGAGAGTTTTGTTTTGGTTGCTGTTTTTGTTTTTTGCCTTCCGCCACTTACTTTACCCCTTCGGTGCTTTCTTTGGTGATGAGCACTTTTAATGTTTGCAGCATGATTGTTAAGTCATTGATGACGCTTATGTTTTGTATGTAGATTAAATCGTATACAAGTTTATCATAAGCTGTTGTATTGTATTTGCCTGCTATCTGCGCCAGGCCTGTTATGCCAGGCTTTACATTGTGGCGGTAGGCGTATTCCGGTTTTTCTCTGATGAATTGTTCTACAAAGAACGGACGCTCCGGCCTTGGGCCGACGATGCTCATTTCGCCTTTGAGTACGTTAAAAAGCTGCGGCAGTTCGTCAAGGCGTGTTGCCCGCATAAAGCGCCCGAATTTTGTGATGCGCGGGTCGTTTTCCCCTGCCAGTACCGGTCCTGTCTTGGCTTCGGCGTCCTGCCTCATGCTGCGGAATTTATGGACTTTGAAGGTTTTTCCGTATCTGCCTACGCGCACCTGGCTGTAGATTACCGGCCCGGGGCTATCGAGTTTTACTATTACTGCCGTTATGAGCATGACTGGTGAGAGTAAGATGATTGACGCTGCTGCCACGGCAATATCGAGCGCGCGTTTTAGGATACGCTGTTCTAAGGTTAGGCGCATGCGCGAGAGCCTTTGCGCCGGTAGGTCGTCTAATTGCCACAGGTACATTTTGCTGCACGCTATTTCGTACAGCGTCGGTACTAAAATTATCATTTTCATTTGTTCGTTGGCTATGCGGAAGATGTGTTCTTTTTGTTCTACCGGCAGGCTTTCGCCGATGAGGACGATATCGCTTGCCACTATTTGTTTTTGCGTTTCGGCTTCGTTAAGTTTGTTTTGTTTATCTAAACTTGCAAATTTTAAGGTGCTTTTTTCTAAGCCGTAGGTTTTACGGATTTTGGTTTTTAGCTTTTCCTGTTCATCCCGCTGGGCGGCAATAAATACCGTTGGTATGGGCAGGTGTTTGACTTCTATTTTGTGCATGGCGTATTGCCACAGCGCAAGGAAGATAAAGCCAAACGCTGCGGAGTAGATGATTACCATACGGGAGTATTCAAAGTCGCGCATAAAAAATGTTACTGCCATGGCAGCGATGAAGATGTTGAGTACGGCGACGATGAGGTTAAGGAAGATTTCGCTTAAGCGTTTGCGTACCAGGCTGAACAGGCCGTAGATGTTGAAGAAGAAGATTAAAAATACGGAAAGCAGCACGGTAAGGCGGATGTGAAAGTCTACCTGCATTATTCTCATGGAGGAGCTTTGCAGGAGCATGCCTAAGAAGGTTGCTGCCTGGATGCAAAATAAATTACCCAATATTAATATTAATTTTCTATATATATCTCCCAATTACGACACTCACTTATCAATATAGTTTAACTGCTTTTTAATATATTTAATATAATATCAGAAGTCTATCTATTATGCAGAGTTTTAAGACATAATTCAAAGAATTTATTTTAATCATTATCATAATTTTATCATACCTTTAATTAGGCTACAAGTTATTTATTGTACAATCTATATTTTTAATTGGAAACTGAACAATTTTTAATAACATTTGGATCAACTAACTCAACAATACTATTACTTCAGGCTTCTTGTTATTTTTATCAACAAACTTGCCAACAAAATTTGTTTATACACGCAATTGTTCATAAATTATTTATCGTTTAATTTTATTTTAAAAATACATCACAGACACATCTATCATACCAACCCACTCTTAATTGCTTATTTTCTTTTATATAACACCAAAAACCGTGTTTGTCATCAAAGCAATCACAGGCAAATTCTAAAAGATTTAAATTTTTACCTTTACTTTTTATTTTTTCAACCTGTCCGGCCAATATAGCTTTGGCCAGTATACTGTTGGTAATATCAGCTAAATATACATTTTGTTTTTTGTATGTTAAAAATGGGTTGAAAATTTCTTCTGCTGCTTTTTGTGTTTCAGTATATGCTATGCCTGCTTTTTCCAATGCCGTATTATCAATGTATTTGCCGGTACGGCAATTGTTTATAATTTCGCTAATCAGTTGAAATTGAAAATAATCCAACCAGTTCTCTTCTCTATTTTTGGCAGAAAAAGTATATACTTTACAATAATTACCTGATTGCATTGCATTTTCCATATCTACAATTACCAGTTTATTAAAGTAATTATGTATTTGCAGATTATAAGCCTTAACATAAATATCTCTTATGCCTTCTGCTTCATAATTTTTTATATCTGCTATTGTATCAAGATTATCAACGACTTTGGATAAAGTCACCATTACATATACCTCTTTGAATTATACTTTATTTATATTATAACATTTACTTAATGGTCTGTGCAGGTCAGTTATAATAAATAAGCCTGGTAATGTTTTTAAATTTATATGCCATACATCTGATATATTACTGCCTCACTTCATCAATATTTAATCAACAAACCAGCTGATATACCGGCGCTAGTCCTTGCGGTGCAACTAATCGTAACCATGACCTCCAGCATGAATGTCTTTCGTTTTAATTATTTTCGGTTAAGAAATATTCAAATGTATGGAATAAAGACAGCACGATAATGCGCTCGTTACTACCGGAGCATAACCGTACCGTCTTTGCTACTATTTGATTTAACAATCTGTTTTATATTTTCACTTTCCTGCTATGGTAATTAAATTACCCGCATCGCGCAGGTAATAATCCTTATCGTCAAGTGTTTTTTCGTATTCCAACGCACTGCCTTCAAATTCATCTATTACCTGTTTTTCTTCCTGCGTCATTTCGTTATAATGTTTTTTACCATAGCAGGGCGGAAGCCAGGCTTTTTTCCGGCTGCCGAAAATATTAAATTTTTTCAGCAGTTCGGGGTACTTAAATGTAAGGTGTACCGTGCCTTTTTTATAAAAAGTAATGGTAAAATATTTGCTGTCTATATTACGGGTTTCGCCATTACGGTCTGCCCGTCCAAGTATGGTATAAATATCCATATACGCGCCAACTTTGCCGTCATTGAGATAATCCATTGTCTTTTCAATATCGTTCAGCTTATTTGCCGCCCGGTAATTATCCACGTCAATTTCATTAAAATAATTTGTTGTCGGCAGCGGTATAATTACTTTTTTATTGACCATATGGGCAATGTTGGTACGCCAGCCGTTATAGTAATGGATATTCTTTTGACATTCCGGATACCAGCTGTATTTATCGCTTAACTCGTCAAATAATGCCAGTATGGTATCTTCAACGGCTGCCGTCATCTGCGACTGCAATTCTTTATTTATTTCTTCGATATTGTAGAGGGTAAAATCATAATCCGCAAGTTCCTGTAATTTTTTATAATACATGTCGGCAAGGTTACTTGTAAGACGGTTTCTGAATTCCGGGTTGCTGCCCAGCGCGTACCAGTATTTATAACGCGTCTTTTTTAAAAACATGTTTATCATATTGGCCGCGCGGCCGGTTTCATATTCGTGCCCGTCAAAACTCAACACAAAAATCGGATGCGCGTAATTTTCATTGGAAGTATCAAGGCGGTTCATGAGATATGGCTGCAAGCGGCAGTATTCATCAATTAATTTAATGCCTGCTTTGGCTTCCAGGTTAAACTGATAAACCATGCGCTTTAAGAGTTCGTAAAAGGTAATTTCCCTGTCTGCCGTAAAATCAGTAATGCCTGCTTCCGGCACTTTTTCCAGGCTGTCCAGTATCAGACTTACCGGCTCGCGCGCCGGTATATCTACATAAATTACGGCAACCTCTACCATGGTTTTGCGTTCCGCTGCATTAAAAGCACCGGCGCGGTATTCGATTTTTGCCTCCAACTCCTCCAGTTTGCGCGTAAGCTTCTTACGGCTGTTACTGTAAGAGTTCTTCAGCGTTTCCGCGTTAAGCAGGCAAACAATCTGCCCGCCGTTTTTCATCATCTCCAATGCTTTCAGAAGATGTTTATCTCCTTCAGAAAAGGGCGGGTTCATTAGAATTAAATCGTATTGTTTCAAGGTATCGAAGGTAAGAAAATCATCATAAATAACGCGGCTTCCCGCACCCTTTAACAGGCTGCGCAAATTGCCGTCCTTTTCGATACAGTCCACATCAACGTCCCTGCCGTACTTTTGCGTGTAACTGTTATATTCGACATACTCCATTTTATTTTTTAAAGCCTTAACCAGGTCGCCTTTACCGGCCGAAGGCTCCAGTACAAAACGTACACGTTTTAAATCGGCCATATTAACCATATATTCTGCCAGTTCTGCCGGCGTTGGGTAAAACTCCGCGTTATCATAAAACATTTTCGCTGCTCCTTTCAATCTGCAACCACGCCATCGGGCGCGACTTGCTTACAATACTTATCTGAAAACTGATGCCGGAATATAATCGGTAAAACAGTTTTCATCATCTTCAATTTTTACAAGGTTTAAATCAAACGTGTCGGTTGATGATACGTTCTGATAAATAATTTCTTCGGCTTCCGCTTTGTTTGCGGCTCTTACAACGCCCGTGGTTATTGCAGCGGTCGTACCGTTGCGCCAGTGTGCGTGTTTTACGCTAAAAAAGTATGTTTTTATCATTACAGCACCTCTATTTATATTATTTACAACGCCTGCCGGAGCAGGCGCTGTATTAATTATTCAGCCTTTTATTTCAGATATTTCAAAGTTTTATCCGCTTCATAAAAGGATTGAAACACGGCTTTGCGTTCTGCTGTTTCTTTTGCTTCGTCAATTTTTTCAGAAACAAAATCAGAAATTTCCATTGCCGCTATCATTCCAACTACTAAACCCAAAACAAGCATTTAATTCACCGCCTTTAATTTATTTGCGAAGTAGCAATAAACTTGACTGCATAAACTTTGTGCGGTATAATTCATTTAACGGGTGGCTCTGATACCTTTTTCTGTTCTTTCAGGTATCAGGGCTTTTTTATTGCCTTTTTACAGGCACAACCTGACGAATTAAGCACTAACCTTTGTTCACCGTCCTTTCCCTTGCAGCTTGTTTTTTGCCGCTTTTCGCAAGCATTTAAAAGCAGTGCAGCCTGCGCAGGCAGGGACGGCAAGGCCGCAAAGTTTATCCTTGCCGGAGCAACAGGCGAACTGCTAAAATGCGGCGTCGAAAAGCGGCGTAAACAGGTAAAATTCGCCGGTGTAAAACAGCGGCTACCTCTTACGTTTTCAAGCTGCGAACCTGCGCAGGCAGGGACGGCAAAACCGCGCGTTTCAGCCTTGCCGGAGCAAAGGTGAGCAGCTAAAATAGGGATTTAAAACAAAAAATAACCGCTGCCTTATAGTCAGCGGTTACCACTGTCCGCCCGCTGCGCTTCGGCAGGCGCAGACGGGCGATAAAAAACATCTTTGCCAAGCCCTGCTTTTTGGCGCCGGAGAAGATGTCACTGAATTAAGAGCGCAGACGCGCTTTTAATTACTATGTTTTCTGATAATCGAAAAACAGCGCATACAATGCTGCATTTTGGGTTATCGTAATATGTGTTAAAGGAAGCAAGCCCTAACAAAGCGTTTTTTCCTTTTTTGTTCCCAGATGAATTATTTATTACAGCTTTGCTTTTAAATTGAAAAGGACCCCGCAAATAATCTGTCCACCCTATACTTGTTGCTCGCCAGTAACCGTCTGATTACCATCGACAATCTGTTTGCCGTCAACGCCCCGTCCCGATAACAACAGGAGAGTCATTTTTAATTCTTTTGCATGAAAAAACCGCCTAACGCTAATTGCTTTAGACGGTTTTAAATCTTTTCAAAAGTTAAAGGTAAGGTTCTTTTATGTGGCTTCGTAAATCTTTTCAGTCGAGCTTCAAGTTTTTGCCTTCTTGCTCTGATTTCCTCCAGAGACATATCTAAATACTTTTGAGGAGTTACATAGATATCATCTTCCATGCATTCTCTTTTTCGCATTTGTTGCACCTCACTTAAGATATATTTAGTACGCCAATAAATTTTGTCCAATTTCTTGAAATCTTTTAAAAGCTTGAACAGCGTCTTCAGGTGCCGTATCTACAAGTTTAGTCTCACTTGCTTTTTTATCTACATATGGCATAAATACTTTTTTTAATTTTTGCATTTTTTCCGGAAATTTTATATACATCTCAATTTTACCTTTACTTAAGAATTTTATTAATCCGATATTCGGCGTAGGTTTCATCAAACCTACCTGATAAATACGAATCACCAGCATAATCATTAACCTTATATACATCATAACCTGGTTTTATCAATTCATCAAGCGTTTTTTTAGATTCTTGAATAATCCAATTAAGGTATTCTTCTTTACCGCCATCGTATTTTTCCGGAATTTTTCACCATACACCCAATGTAACAGTTCATGGACAAAAACGCTCAATACATTTGGGGCATTACGTCATTTTTCTGATATTCTAAAACCGTTTCCTTATCACCCATAAAATCAGCAAATTTAATTGTATTGCTCGCATAATCATAAACTGCCGCCGCATCTAAAATTTCATCTGACGATACTATTATAATATGTGGTTTGTTTGCTTTTTTATGGATACCTAAAGCAGTTTCAGCCCTGCATAATCATTGCCGCATAATATGAAATTGCTTGCGCTTCATAGTTGCTTTGCTACTGAAATAAATCATACCTCCTAAATGGTTAATTTCAAAAGCTGTATGTAATATCAACGCCTTTAAATGTGTTGGTTAAAGTTTTTTCGGTATTAACATCTTTAATAGAAATATAAAACTGTTCGTTGCCAACTTCCATTGCCCTGTTCAGCACAGGCTATCCGTCAGGAATTGCGTTGACCACATTCCGGCTCTCTGTATAGAAAATTGGTATTGCCACGCAGCGGCAGTTATAATCCATGCCCGCGTCCGGCAGCAAAAGCCCAGCTTTTGCCACTTTTGACTATAATAAAAAGCAGGTACTCCCAATATGAAAAAATCAGAGTACCTGCTCACCTTTTCAGCGCAGAAAAGCCGGCATTAAAGCCGGCCCGATACTTTTTATTCATTGCACGCATTAACGCATTTAACGCTGCCGTCAACATACGTTCTGCCTTTTAACAGCTCGTTGGCTATGATAATACTTTTAACCAGTACCTTGTCGCCCCGGGTAGCTGTATCATTCAAAAATTTTTCGGCAAAGTAATTGTTCATAGTAATGTCCATACAGGTTTCGCCGTATACTTTTTCTTTACCTTCATAAACGTATACATCATAAGTAAAATTCAGCGTTCTCATTGTTTTGCTCCTTTCAGCTTCAGCCCAGGTATTTTTCAATGCCTTTTTTATACAACCTTTTTAATTTGTCAGCTGATACAAGATACATCTGGCACGGTCTGCCCAGCTGATAAAAATAATATAACGATGTTTCGGTGATTTTATATTCACCGCTTTCCACTTCCGTTAAATTGACAAGTTGCGTCCCGGTTTTGCGGAGCATCCATAAATAAGTATCCTGAGGCGCTTCGCTAATGGTTTTTTTATCAATCTCAAAATCCGATTTATAGCCAATCAAAAAGGCGTCAACTTTCGCCCGCATTTCTTTAAAGCGTTCCTGCCACATAATTTTAAACCCCGTTTCTTTATAGCAGCAGACAGTGTATATACCTGCCTGCTGCCCTTTTTTACCAAACATAAGCCTCTACTTTTGGTTCATGCACTTTAAGCAAGATTTTTGGCTATATCTATAATACTTGCCAGTTTTTTTATCTCGCCTTCACTAAATCCGGTCAGTTCCGGTTCGCCTTTCTCATTTAAAATATCCTTGGCAAGCAAAACATTACCGCATAAAACCTCGTCATGTAAAATACCGTACCCAAAAAGCAGGCTTGCTATTTTATTGACTTTGGGTTCATTTTTTAAGAGGAATTCCTCATCAAAGACCAGCTTTACATCGCAATCCATTTTGTCATTGATAATACTCTGACCGATTTCAATAAAATCACAACCAATCCAGTCATACATTGTTTTCAGTTCCGGCTTGTGCGCCAATTCTTTAATTTCAACCATGCCGTCATTTTTTAATAATACAAATTTACTCATCTTTAAGACCTCCGTTTTAAATTACGATTAACCTTTGGTGATTGTATAGGAAACAAAATCATCAGCCGTAAGCACGATATTGCCTGCCCTGTACTCATCTTCAATTTTTTGTTTAGCTTCCTCTGCGTTTTCAGCATTAACAGAAACAACCCTCACCAGCTTCTCCGTAATTTTAATTTTTACTTTCATACAACAACACACCCCGCTTTCAAAAATTGATTACAGGCAAAATACCAAGCCCCTTGCGGCGCAGGTATTCTTTACCGTAGGTTTGGAAGGGTTTGTAACCCTTGCAGCGTCCCCATCGCTGTCCGCGATTGTTTTTTGCCGCTTTCGGCGCAAATTAAAAAACGCCAGGCTGCCATAGGCAAGGACGGCTGACAGCCGCGAAGTTTATCCTTGCCGCCCGGCGAAAAGCCTGACGTTATAATTGGAGCCGTGAAAAGCGGGGAAAACATATAATCAAAATACCGCTTCCCTCATATGCGTGGCACGCAACACATAAAAAAAAGTAACTTAACCGTTAAAGTTAAGTTACTTACCGCTTTTAATCAGGATCTTTATTTGTTTTCTCCCTTAAATTAATCAAAGACATTCTTATAATTTTTATCAAATTCTTCAAGCTGTTTTCATCAATTAATTTCTATAAGGTTATTTCAATCTTTTTACACAATTTTTTGATGTCTTTTATATATTTGTTATAAGCTTCAAGAGCTTCCGGTGGCGCAGCATCAATTATTGTAGAGTAATAGTTTTTGTCATGTTTAACATAAAAATATCTATTAATTCAGATTCTTCTTTTGTTATTATTAACTACATATTATTGCTCTGATTTTTGTAATTTATTGTTTCAATTGTATCATACCTGGCTGTTTTTTTACTAATGAAGCGATGCTGCTAAAAACGCGCCTTCCTCTATCCATATATTCAAAGGCGCGTCACTATAATGGCACGTTTGCGGGATAAACGGAGGCCGGGCGTAAGCCAGCGGCGCGGAGAGCAGCCCGCAAAGGTGCCGGAAGCGGCACGTTTAAACAGTCTGTTGCCGCGGGGAGCGAAGCGGGCAAGGGAACAGTCTGTTTGCCGCAACCTTGTTCCAAAGGATAGCGGCAGGCGGTTAAGTCTGCCGTTATGCCCATTTCGCGCGGGCATAAAGCAAAATGGCAGGGCAGCAGCACTTCTGATGCGCGCCGATGCGGCTTTAACAGTCCGCGCCAGGCAGCAAAAGTCAAAACTTTTGCCACCACTGCTTTTAATAAAAAGCAGCGTGCTACCCACGGCAAATTAAGGCACACTGCTAACCTTTTGCGGCAGGCAGGAGCAGGTTTTACCTGCTCCCCTTATGAGCGGCCTTACGCGACTGTTGCCTGCACTGTCTGTGCCTGTTCTGACGGGTTTTGTACGTCTTTGGTGGCTATTTTAAGTTCACACTCTTTTGCAAACTCCCAAACAGTATCGTTTATTTCTTTTTGGTAATACACCGGGTCATTGTCAAAAAGCTTTGCCTGTTTTAAATTTTTGCCGACTATTTCAAGTAACGCCACCGGCTTGCCGCGGTCATCGCTGATACCTACAAGCTGACGCTCCTGGTTAATCCTGTTTTTGTAACCTGCGGCGCAGTTATGCAGGCTTATTGCCCAAAATTTAAGTTCGCTGTTGCGCTCTATGCACTTTGCGCCAAAGGTTTTTAAAAGCATTGTGTAGCGTTTGATTACTTCTTCGGGTACGTCAAAAATAATTTCCCTGTCTTCCTGTTTCGCTACCGCGACTGAAAGCCAGTCGTGCAGTTTGGAGAGGGCAGGCTTCTTTTTATAAAATTCCTCTTTGGTAATTTTATCCGCTGCCTGCCACAGATATAAAACATCGTGGTATACATCGTCCCATTTATCAACAACGTACCGCATTTGCATTTTAGGATAGATGCCAATAAACGTATTATAAAAATCTATCATCTTGTGTATTTTATCAATATTTCTTTTGTAGTTACAGCAGTAATAAAAGATTGCCTGCGCCACATCATAACTTTTAGCTTTATAACACTCACGAAGAACCACGAAATTTGCATACCGAAGATTTTTGCGGATATGCGGTATATTAGGTATTTTCAGCACTTTGCAGACTGCCGAAACATAATCCGTTTTACGCATTGCCATTTCAATCTTTTCTTCAAATTTTTTCGGCAGGTAACTTTTAAAAATTCCCTGTTGATACCATTCTTCATAAACATACCTACCCTGCGCCAACTCGTCAATATTTTCACTGTCCCAAAAACGAACACGGTGGGCGATGTTTAAAACATTGCCAAACAGCCTGCACTTAAACCTGCCGCCTATATATAAAGGTTTTGGCGTTCTGCCGTCAGCTTTTATTTTTCTGTTTACGGCAGTCCGCAGGGCTTTTAACAGCTCTGAAATACTGTTTCCCTTATAGATTTTATGGTCGCTCGCGTAAAATCAGAGTGCGGTTTTATCCATTAATTTTTCAAAATCCGTTAAATAACCGATATCCTCATCAGCTAAAACCCTGCCGTTATGCGTTTTGCGCCAGTGGCATTTACTGTTTTTAATATCAAAAACGTAGGTTTCCCTAACTTTTTGATAATATTTATATGTTTTAGCCATATACCGCCCGAACTCTACCGCGTTATATTTAATCCGCAGTTCCACGCGGTCCTTAAAGTCAATGACCTTCATCACGGTCACGTCCGGTAACAGGGTATAAGGAGTTTTGCCGTACATAACGGCGTTGCCGGTATGTACCCGCCCGCAGGCAGGGCAGGTAATTCTTTCGCCATAACTCCAGGTCCTACCGGGCTTTACGGTAAAACCTGCACCGCAGTTAAAACACCTGCACTGATATTCACCTATCGTAAAAGCCCTTTGATTTTTATTTTCCTTGTATGCCATAAAAAGGGTAGGAGAGGCAAACTCATCATACATAGTGTTTTTAATTATCATATTGCCGATTTGCAGTTCCGCCAGTTTTTTCATTTTACTGCACCGTCCTTAATCCTCGTTATCTTCCTCAAAACTGTAACCGTCATCAGCTTCGGCTTCGCAGTCTGTTTCTATTTCTTCCTGCTCTGGCTGCCCGTCTGCTTCATCAGCGCAGGAAGAAAACAGGCTTCCTTCCTCACTCGCGGCTTTTTTCAAGTCCTCTTTAATCTGCTTCTTTTTCTGTTCCTCTTTGCGCTTTGCCGCTTTGATTTTGGCTTCAGCTTCCCGTTTTGCGCGTTCCGCCTTTTCGGCTTCCTGCAAGGTGGGCTTATGTTTTTCCAGTAATTTCGTTGCCATTTCAAGCGCCCTTTTTTGGGTATCTATAAAGCCTTCCAGTACCCTTGCTTTTTCGGGCGGGTCGCCGTGCTGTTTATCGTATTCGATAAGTTCCGTTAAAATATCAAGGCATTTAACCTGCTGTTTGATAAAATTTTCGGTGTAATTTATTTCAATCATTGCCGTAACCTCATTTCTTTAATAAAGGATTGGGGGCGGTGCCCCCATATCCTTACATTAAGTTTTTATCAGTTTTTAATAACTGTAGCTGCTGTCGATTTCGTCCAGCGCCTCGACTATGCGTTCCATTTCGCTTTCCCTGCCTGCTAAATTGCCAATCCCGTAAAGCAGGTTTACAAATTCGGCATAATCCTTGCAGTTCGCTTTTCTGATGATTTCAGTAAGCCCGTAGCCTGTTTTTTCGGCTGCTTCATAAGCTGCCAGTTCATCGTTTGCCATAGCTGCCGTGTCGCAACTGCTGTACCGCGGGCAAAGCGTTTCGCAGGCTGTTAATATGGTTTTACCTTCAAGCCTTGCGCAGTAAAAGGTAATATCCTTACCGTTATCTAAAATCAAGGGGTTATCCATTTACGCCACCTGCTCTTTCTTCGGCTGCTCTTTTTTCTCGCAGTATTCAAATTCACGGAGCAGGATTTGCACCCAAATGCCTTTCGTGCCGTCCTCTTTTTCGTACTGCCTTACCTCAACATTGCCGCCGATATGGATTTTATTGCCCTTGCTCAGCGTGTCGCCGATAATTTCAGCGGTCTTACCAAAGGCGATTACGTTAAAAAACTGTGCTTTGCTTGCCTTTTCCCGTTTATCATATACGTTTTCGGCAACGCTGAATTTTGCCACGGCTCTGCCATTCTTGCCAAAGGTAATTTCCGGGTCTTTCGTAAGTCTTGCTGTGATTTCAATTCTGTTCATACATACACACTCCATTCTTAAAATTAGGCAATATATACCAAGCCCTGTATGGCGCAGGTATACTTTGCCGTGGGATTGGAAGGGGAATTGCTCCTTGCGCCGTCCCCCTCGCTTGCCGCGATTGTTTTTTGCCGCTTTCGGCGAGATTAAAAAAACGGCTGGCAGCCGCAGGCAAGGACGGCGTATTGCCGCAAAGTTTATCCTTGCCGCCCGGCATAAAGCCAGGCGTTAAAATCGAAGCCGTGAAAAGCGGAAAAAAACACAAAATAAAAGCCGCTCCAACGGGCGGCAACAATTTTCTTGACAATTATGGAGTTTTTATTGTATACTTTATCTCACCCTCTGCCGGAGGGTGGTCAAAATATTTGGGTAGATGGATATTAACTCCTACCGGAAACGGCCGAGAATTACGTGTGGCCAACCGTAATTCCCTGCCGTTTTTTGGTAATATGGTGAATTTATTTAATAATAGAAGGAGCTAAAGATGAACAAAATTCAATGTCAGAACCCGCGCGTTAAAGAAAAACAGCATAAAATGCCTTTTATTTTCCGTTCCTATAAGGGGCTTGGCCCCTGCCGGGCATGGGGAAAAATTCCGATTACAAATTATACCAGCTGATTTTTTATAAAAACCAGTCCCTTAATCTCTCCCTGTCAATCCTTAACGGCAGCATCGTTTCCGGCAGTGACAACCCAAAATTACGCAAACAGCACGTCTACCGCGCCGCGAAAATGATGAAATTATAAAACACGCCCGGCTGAAAAATTTTTCAGGCCGGGCTTTTTTCAGGCTTGCTTTTCTTTTCTGTTCGTCTTATAATATTTTATAACAAACTTCTGTTTGTTATAAAAGAAAGGAAAGCACTCATGCGCACGATACTTCATGTAGATTTGAATAATTTTTACGCATCTGTAGAGTGTTTATATAACCCCGCGCTGCGTGATACACCCATGGCCGTCGCGGGCGACCCTGCCAACCGGCACGGCATAATCCTTGCCAAAAACATGCCGGCAAAGATGCGCGGCGTTAAAACCGGCGAGGCTATCTGGCAGGCGAAGGAAAAAATTCCGGAACTTGTCTGCGTACCGCCTCATTATGATAAATACCTGCGGTTCAGCCGGGCTGCGCGTAAAATTTATTACCGTTTTACAGACCAGGTAGAAGCCTTTGGCATTGATGAAAATTGGGTGCGTCCGTAAGTCACAAACTTTGTGGCGCGGATAGAAAAGAAATGTGCTGATAGCAAAGCACTGGACTAAACACTAAATGTCCATTATCAGCCGGCTAAACTGTGAGGGAAACCAATAACAGCGACAACAGCACGCCGGTAAAAGCGCAAGTTCGCAAATCAGCATGCGGCGACTGAGCGTCTGAGATAAAAACTGTATATGAGAATGAAAGCTTGATTGCTTGAACGACAATCAGAGGTGGTCTATCGTCACCCATAGCGAAAGTTGATTGATACGCTATGCAACTTAGGGTAGAATGTTTAGCCAGCTGCAAACTACAAGTGTTCCAAGTTGACCGCCGCGATAAGCGGAAAAATGATGAAAATCGCATCCGACAATACAGGCGCTATGTTCTTTTCTATACTAAACGGAGATTGCCTAAGTCAGAACGCACTAAGTGCTATAAGTGCAGACTTTGAATATCTGATATGGCAACGGAGTCTCCATAGTAGTCCGAGTTAGGGAAAACCTAATACATGGCGAAGGGAGATAGTTTACATTTCAATACAAAACAAAGAAAGGTGCGTGAGGCATTGAGAAATCCGAGTGATGTATTGAACAGCCTGAAAAACAAGGCAAATTTACCAAACTATCAATTCAAACGATTGTACAGAAATCTATTTAATCCTAAGTTTTACCTTGCAGCATACCAGAATATCTCTGAAAATCACGGAAGCATGACACCAGGAATAGACGGAATAAACTTGGACGGCATGGGAATGGAGCGTATAATGGCAATTATTGCTCAAATACGAAACCATACATATCAACCAACCCCTGTCAAAAGATTGTATATTCCGAAAAAGAATGGGAAGTTGCGACCGTTAGGTATTCCATCAACTAATGACAAACTAGTGCAAGAAGTTATTAGAATGATACTAGAAAGTATCTATGAACCGACATTTACTAACCAATCACATGGCTTCCGACCAAAAAGAAGTTGCCATAGTGCGCTAACGCAAATTCAAAAAACTTATACTGGAGTAAAATGGTTTATAGAAGGCGACATCAAAGGATGTTTTGACAATATAGACCAACACACTCTAATAAGAATAATCAGGAAAAGAGTAAAGGATGAACACTTCATCGCGCTAATATGGAAATTTCTCCGTGCGGGATATATGGAAAATTGGAAATGGAACGGCACATACTCAGGAGCGGCACAAGGTTCTGTCATAAGCCCTATTCTATCCAACATCTATATGAACGAGTTGGACAAATATATAATGGAATATAAAGAGAAGTTCGATATAGGTGTTCAAAGAGCTGGAAACGCTGAATACGCAAGGAGAAAATCTCGATGGTACTGCTACAAACAAACCACCGAAAAAAACTGGGAACACTATTCAAGCAAAGAAAAAGAAATCCGAACAAACGAAATCCAAAAACGATTCAAAGCATGGTCCTCATTGCCAGCAATGGAACCTATGGACAAACAATACAAGCGAATTCAGTATTGCAGATATGCTGATGACTTTTTAATAGGAGTAATAGGGTCTAAAAAGGACGCTGAAGAAATACGAAATGCGGTCAGAATATTTTTAGCAGATAACCTCCATCTAGAATTATCTATGGAAAAAACATTAATAACAAATGCTAAAGATAAAGCTAAATTTCTAGGATATGATATTACAGTGTCAAAAAGGAGCAAGAATTTTACGAAAAGAAAGCAAGGCAAATTCCGCAATAGCGAAGGCATTGTAAAGCTATACGTTCCTAAAGAAAAATGGATGAAACGTTTGTTGGATAACGAAAATATGATTATCCGCGTGGATGAAACCGGAAAGGAAATATGGTCACCCGTAGCACGAAGTAGTTTTGTTAATCGTGCTCCAGTTGAAATCATCGGTGGATTTAACTCAGAAATACGCGGGCTGTACAATTATTACTCTTTGGCAAGTAATGTTTCTGTTCTGAATAAATATTATTACATAATGCAATACAGTATGTATAGAACTTTCGCCGCTAAATATAGATGTTCAATGTATAAAATTATTGAACGATACAAGAAGAACGGTATATTTAGCATGGAATATTTAACGCCAAAGGGACAAAAGAAACGCATTGAATTTTACCATAACGGATTTAAGAAGCAAGCTCCGTCAAATTTCGCAGAAATTGACAATCTCTCTCAACCAGTTACAATATACAAATTTAAACCCAAAGAACTAATTGTACGAATGTTACAGGGAAAATGCGAAATGTGTGACATATACACAGACAAAATAAAAGTACACCATGTGTGAACTGCACCCCAAAAGTTAGACTTTTGGAGGTGCAGTTTTTTCATGACCAAATACTCAGACGAATTTAAAATCAAAGCAGTACAAATGGTGCTCAAAGATAATACAGTAGAATCTGTAACAAGAATGTTAAATATTCCATCACATTCTACTTTAGACGCTTGGCTCGCCCACTACAACCACGGCGGCATTAAGCAGCTCCTCCATAAAGACCGTTCATATTCCCCAGATTTTAAACAAAAAGTCCTTAAGCACCGCTGGCAGCATGGGTTATCATTAAAAGAAACGGCAGCCCTTTTCTCTATCCCTAATTCTTCCACTATCTATCAATGGGAAAAGCAATACCTTGCCTACGGCAAATCAGGGCTGCTGCCTAAAAAGAAAGGCAGGCCGTCAATGAAATATAAACCTAAAAAACGTAAACAAAAACCTGAACCTACTTATCTTGAACAGCTGGAAGCCGAAAATGCTTTTCTCAAAATGGAAAATGCCTTCTTAAAAAAGTACAACGCCTTGATTCAGCAGGAAGAGGAAGAAGAAAGACGCAAAAGACAGCGTTAATAATCTCTGAATTAAGGGCAGAATATCCTCTTAAAAAGCTATTGGACTATACAGGTATGGCTAAAAGCACTTACTATGCCGTTATGAAAAGCATAAATAAAGGCGATAAGTATAGTAAGCTGAAAGAAGCAATAAAGCGTATCTGCACAGATAACAAAGGCAGGTACGGTTACAGGCGCGTAACCTTAAAACTTAAAAGCGAAGGCTTTAAAGTAAACCATAAAGTAGTAATGAAGCTGATGAAACAAGCAGGCTTAACCTGCAAAGTAAGGATAAAAAAATATAAATCTTACAAAGGAGAACAGGGCAAAACAGCGCCAAACATTCTGCAAAGAAATTTCAAAGCAGACAAGCCAAATAAGAAATGGTCAACAGATATAACAGAATTTGCGTTGTTTGGCAGAAAGCTGTACCTGTCGCCAATTATAGACCTATATAACGGGGAAATAATAAGCTATAAAGTATCAGAGCGTCCTGTATTAAAACAGGTAACAGATATGGTAAAAGAAGCAGTTAGGAGTATAGGAAAAGCAGAGAATTTAATACTGC
>ERZ780137.1089-NODE-1089-length-17870-cov-4.080438_pt1 | contig 17870 bp, 10 predicted proteins | sample MGYA00511020_ERZ780137 | MGnify/ENA primary metagenome ERZ780137 (study PRJEB29588, sample SAMEA2157917) | human gut metagenome | biome: human gut; feature: human-associated habitat; material: faeces | place: Denmark | collected 2008/2010 ... | reverse complement strand
GTTTTTGAGTCATTTTTTTTTCATTTCTTGCTTCTTTGATTTTTTTATATAAAAACATAATTTCACCTCACTTATTGAAACAATTATATTTTAGCATACATTTTTTGATATGTAAACAAAAAACTTCAGAAAAACTGAAAAAATTTTTAAAAAAGGTATTGACATTTCAGAAATAATGGAATAATATATAGATAACTTCAGAAAAGCTGAAACTAAAAGGAGGTGAAAATATGTCAGTAGGAAAGCAAATAAGACTATATTTGATTGAAAAAGGAATTAGTCAAACTTGGGTTTCAGAGCAAGCAAGAATTGCTTTACCAAAATTAAATGCATCATTAAATGATAAAAGAAAGTTAGATGTCGAAGAATTTTCTTCAATAATAAATGTTTTAAAAGAAGATGCTAACAGATTTTTACAAAAATAACCACAACCCGATACTAAAAAGAAAGAAGGTGAGAATATGGAAAACAAAAACGAAGAAGTAGAAAGATTAACTCCCACTGATATAGCACCAATACTAAAAATGAGTGTCGAGGGAGTTAGAGCAGCATTAAGGCAAGATAAATTTCCGTTTGGAATTGCATTCCAAGGGAAAACGGGACAATGGAATTACTTAATAATCAAAAGCAAATTTGAAAAATGGTTGAAAAACGTTTAAGAAAGAGGTGGAAACAAATGAAAAAAAGTTGGAAAAATTTTAAATTAGATTCAAATAAAGTATATGCATTTATAGGAAAAGTTACAGTGGCAATCTTGTTTAATGCAACAATGACAGCAATGTTTGTATATGGATTTTTACAAAATACTGTTTATTAGGAGGAAAAGAAAAATGTTTTCAAATAAAGATAAAATATATTTACAAACATCAGATATACCAACATTAAAAAATAAAATAAATAATAATGATAAATTTTTTGAAAATGTAAATGAATTAAAAACAGAAAATGAGGAACTAAAACAAAAAAATAGTGAACTAGAAAAAAGTCTAAGAGAATTTGAAGTAATGAAAACGGAAAATGAACAATTAAAACAACAATTAAATTTAGCGGAAAAATATGGTGAATATACAACTGTTCCAGGAACAATTATATCAAGAGATATAAGCAATTATTCAAAAACACTAGTAATAAATATAGGATCAGATAATGGTGTAAAAGAAAATATGACAGTTATTGCTGATGAAGGTCTTGTGGGATATATTGTATCAACAACAGCTAAAACTGCAAAAATTCAAACAATTGTTGACAGTGCAAGTTCTACAAGTTGTTTAGCAAGTACAACAAGAGATGTAATGACATGTAAAGGAACAATAGAAAGTGAATCAACATTAAAAGCAACAAATTTAAAAATAGGTTCTAATGTAATTCAAGGAGATAGTGTAGAAACATCTGGAATGGGTGGAATTTATACTAAAGGAATACATGTTGGAAGAATAAAAAAAGTTGAAACAGGGACGAATAAAATTGATTCATATGCTGTGATTGAAACAGCCGTAGATTTTAACAAATTAGAAACAGTACTTGTAATAATAAAATAATGAAAGAGAGTTTTTAATACATGAAAAAAGCATTAATATATATATCTTTAATTTTCGTGTTTATATTTATATATTTATTACAATCCGTATTTTTTGTAAATTTTACAATAGCAGGAGTAATGCCTAATATTGTAGTAATATTAGCACTTTTTATAGGACTATTTATTGGAAGAAGCAGAGGAATAATATATGGAATAATATATGGAATTTTTATGGATTTGTGGATTGGAAAAAATATAGGAATAACTTCTGTATGTTTAGCTATTGTCGGAATTATAGGAGGAACATTTGACAAAAATTTTTCAAAAGATAGTAGAATAGTGATTTTATTGATAGGAGCATTTTGCACAATTGTATATGAAGTATTATTATATGTTCTTCAAGGAGTATTTTTTCAAATAAGTGTAGAAGTAATTCCATTTTTGAAAATTTTGGCACTTGAAACAATATATAATATTTTCATAATAATTATTATATATCCAATTATGAAAAATGTTGGATATGAAATTGAAAGCGAAATAAAGGGTGATAAAATCTTAACAAGATATTTTTAATAAAAAAACAATGTGAAAGAAGGTGAAAAATTGAACAAGAGAATTAGCTTTGACAAAGAAACTTCATGGGAACAAGAAAATGGAATAAAACAAGTTAATTTTAGATTTAATATAATAACAATACTTGTATATGCAATTGGTATAATTCTTATTGCTCAATTATTCAACTTACAAGTAGTACATGGCGAGAGTTATAGACAACAATCAAATACAAGACTTTCAAGAATAAGTAAAATAGATTCTGTAAGGGGATCTATTTTAGATAGATCTGGAACTGAATTAGCAGGGATTAGAGCAGTTAATAATGTAGAAATATATAAAACAAACGTATCTGATGATGAATTAAATACGGCAATATTGAAATTAGTTAATTTATTAAATGAACAACAAGCTACATATACAGATACATTTCCTGTAAAAATATCACCATTTGAATATACTATATCAGATAGCACATTAGAAAAATGGAAAAAGAAATATAAACTTTCAGAAGATACAACAGCAGAAGAGGCATTTTATAAATTTAAATCTAAATATCAAATTTCAACAGATAATGTTGAAGATATAAGAAAAATAATTTCAATAAGATATTTGATTACAACAACAGGATATAGTGCAACAAAACCAATAACAATTTCAAAAGATGTAAATGATACTGTTGTAGCACAAATAAATGAAAGAAATGGCGAGTTTCCTGGAATAAGTATAGATACAACTGCTGAAAGAGTATATAATAATGGAACATTAGCAGCACATGTAATTGGATATACAAGAACAATAAGTGATGAAGAATATCAACAGAGAAAAGATAAATATGACATGGATGATATTATTGGAAAAACTGGTATAGAATCAATGTTTGAAGAATATTTAAAGGGAACAAGTGGACAAAAACAAGTCGAAATGTCTGTTGATGGAACAATAACGGGTGAAAACATAACAAAAGAAGCTGTTGCTGGTAGTAATGTAATTTTAACGATAGATTCAACATTACAATCAGTTACTGAAGAAGCTTTAGCAAATTGTGTAGAAAAAATCAAAAATGGAGGATTTTCTCAAGTTTATGATGCAAAAGGTGGAGCAGCAGTTGTTATGAATGTAAATACAGGAGAAGTTTTAGCTATGGCAAGTTACCCATCATATGAGCCACAATGGTTTGTAGGAAAACTTGAATCAGATAAATGGAATTATATGAATGATAGTGAAACACATCCATTATTAAATAAAGCAATACAAGGAACATATGAGCCTGGTTCTGTATATAAAATGATAACTGCAATAGCAGGACTTGAAACAGGAGCAATAACATCAAAAGAAAAAATCAATGATACAGGTATTTATACAAAATATTATCCACCAAGAAAATGTTGGTATTATACAAGTTACCATAGAGGACATGGATATTTAAATGTAACACAAGCACTTCAACATTCTTGTAACTATTTCTTTTATGAAGCTGGAGATAGAATGGGAATTGATGCAATAGCAAGATATGCTTTACATTTTGGATTAGGAAAATTGACAGGAATAGAATTACCAAGTGAAAAAACAGGAACATTAGCTCAAAGAAAAGATGGCTGGGGACCAGGAGATACACTAAGTGCAGCAATAGGACAAGGAGATAATAGTTTTACACCAGTTCAAATTGCAAAATATATTTCATCAATTGCTAATGGTGGAACTGTGGTACAACCAGCAATAGTAAAAACTATTTTAAATTCAGATGGAACAGAAGTATCACAAGAAGAAATCAGAAATTTTGTAAATAATAAACTTGGAATAACAGACCAAAATGATGGAATAGAAATAAGTGCAGAAAGTATAGAAATAGCCAAAGAAGGAATGAGAATGGCAACAAGTGAAGCAGGAGGAACAGCATATAATATATTCAAAAACTTTATTGTAGAAGTTGCTGGAAAAACAGGTTCTGCTGAAACAGCGCAAAGTGATATAGTAAATGCTTGGTTTGTATGTTTTGCACCATTTGATAATCCTGAAGTAGCTATAGCTGTAATGATAGAAAATGGTGGACATGGAAATTATGCTGCTGAGGTAGCTAGAGATGTGTTAACACAATATTTTGGAATGAATGTAGTAGAAGAAGTGAGTGAAAGCTTAACAGCTATACCATATACAGAACAAATGAGATAAAAAGTAAAAAATTGGAGGAAAAAGTTGATGAGTTGTATTAGCATAAACTTAAAAAAAGAAGAAACATTAGTAAAGATTGAAGATAATGCAACAGAAGAAGAAATTATAGGAGAACTAAAGATAAAACTTGCAGAATTAACAAAATTATATCAAGAAGAAAAAACGCCAATTAGAGTTACTGGAAAAATATTATCAGAACAAGAATTACAAGATGTAAGGAATATTGTAAAAGAATATCTTGATGTACAAATAAATTTTAATACTCCAACTAGTTTAGGACTACATAGTATTGTAAGAAGTTATAAAGAAAAAATAGAAAATTCTGATACTATTTTTCAAAGAGGTTCAGTAAGATCAGGTCAAAAAATTGAGGCAAAAGGAAGTGTAGTAATTATAGGAGATGTTAATGCAGGAGCAGAAGTTATTGCAGGAGACAATATAATAGTACAAGGAAATTTAAGAGGTCTTGCACATGCGGGAGCTAAAGGAAACAAAGATGCTATAATTACAGCAGGAAATTTAGAAGCATTACAGGTAAGAATTTCTAATATTGTGAAAGAAATTGATAAGACAGACAATTTTAATGTAGCTAGAGCATATATATGTGTAAAAAATGATAAAATAGAGATAGAAAAATGGTAAATAAAATAGAGAAAATGGTCTTATGAAAGTCATTTTCTCTATTTTTATTAACTAATAAGAAGTAGAACTAGAGCTAAAAATAATCCTTCATCTTTAACATCTTCTTTGTACAAAAAGAAGATTAAACTCAAAATAAGAACATCATCAAAATATAATTTTAAGCCAAATAAATCTAAAACAAAATCTTTATTTGGAGGAAGACTTTTTGAAGGAATATTTGATTGAATATTATTATTTTTAGAATCACTTTTTTTCTCACTTTCTTGATTATTTGGAAAAAAATTACTATTGGAACTTTTTAAAGTATTAGGGGAAAAAGGAAAAGAACTATAATTTGGTGGAATAAAATTTCTTCTATGAATGTTGTTATAAAAAGGTGAATAACTTTTATTAAAATTTTGCATAATGTCTTTTTCCTCCTTAATATTGAAAAAATCAATCTTTTTTATCTACATTTGGTTTATTCATAAAATCGGCAATTTTGCTTATGTTTAACATATTTACATATTGATCAACTTTGTCTTTTTTGCTTTCTCTTAAATAAGGTTTTAATGAATATAATAGATTAGCTCTTGGATCGTTTTTATTATTCATACTTTCCATAATAGATTTCATTTTTAATATTGTATTCATATCTAAATTAAAATTATTTTGATTAGAATTATTATTAGAAGAATTTGAATTAAGAGAAGAACTTAAGTTGTTGATCATTTCAGGTGAGACTTGACTTAGAATTTTGTTTATATCTATATTTGAAGAATTATTACTTGAAGTATTATTATCTGAGGATTTCATAGAATTCATCATTTGTTGAATTTCTGGTGGAATATTTCCAGAATTAACCATATTTTTAACATTATTAATTAAATCATTCATATTATTATCCATAATTATCACACTCCAGTTTATAAAAATATATGTTTTTGTAATTATAATATGAATTTTGTTCATAAAATGTGAACAAAATAAGGATTTTTAATTGACTTTTTAGTGATAAAATAGTAAAATATAAATTGTGAAAATGTTTAAAAACATGAATTATAAATTGGAAAGGAAAAGTAAAATGAACAAGAAAAATTTAAAATTTGTAATAGCATTTATTATATTTTTTATTATGATTTTTGGATTATTGGTAAGCCAAATTGGAAGTTTTGCAGTAGTTGCAGAAAAACCAATTTATATAAATTTAGGAAAATCCAAAAATGTTAATGGAAAAAATATAGGTTATGGAATAAATGATCCAACAGAATCTACTGGAAATTATATTTGGCAAATAAACCAATATAATAGTAATAATGTAAATGATAAAGTTACTAATGCAAGAAATTTATATTGTATAAAAGCAGAGTATGGAAAATCATGGGTAAGTAATGGAGGAAAAGAAACTAATATAGTAGAATATAACTTATCATATGATTTAGAACAACAACGAGAAGAGATATTAAAGAAATTAGTTGATTCTTCTGATGAAAATACAGTAATAAAAAATCTATTAACTCCAGAAAAAGGAGCATATAATCAAATTTTATGGATATTAGATAATGCATATATTCCAGGTACAACAAATAAAGAAGAATATTTAAAAAAGTTTAATGCAGTTTATGATGTTGCAGTTGGAGATACATTAACAGATGAAGACATAATAGCAATTCAAAAAATGGTAATATGGTATTTTACAAATTATATAATTCATGATGATATAACTTATAATCCATCTAATAGATGGGAAATTTATAATCAAACTGATTCAGAAACAGGATCTTGGTTAAAAATAACAAATGACAATTGGGCAACTCAAGCAAGTATTGGAGAAGGAAACAATGAGAACAGAAGAAAATATGAATCAGATTTATTATACAAGAATTTAATAAAGGCTGCAAATGATGGAGCAAGTGAATATAACACAACAAGAACACCAGTAAGTATAAACACAAATGGATTAACAAAAGTTGCAGACAATAAATATAAAATTTCAATAAAAAAAGTCGGAGAATATTATGTTTTAGGGCCAATAAAATTAAATGGAACTAATAATGTAAATTCATCAATAACATTAAAAACAACAGACAAAAATGGTAATGAGATAACAGATTATAAAATTTCAGATTCAGAAGGAAATGAACAAAATAAAACAATAAATGATTATATAGGAAATGAAGATGGATTTTATATAAAAGTTTCATCAACAAATGGAAAAACAATTAAAATTTCTCTTAATATAACAAATTCTGGAACAAAGAAAACATTATGGTTAAAAGGAACAGAAACAGATACCAAAATAACATTAGCTGGTGAACAACCATTAGTAGAAATAACAAGAGCACCAGAAACAATAGAAACAGAATTAACTGCAGAATATACAGAATTTGACTTAGCATTACGTAAATACATAATAGAAATAAATGGAAGAAAATTAACAGATATAAATTTACAATCAAGAAATCCAAAAATAGATGAGAGTACATTAAAAACAGGTACAACAGCAACATATAAACATAGAAAAGCTCCAGTTGAAGTTAAAGAAAATGATGTAGTAACATATTCAATAACAATATATAATGAAGGAGATATTGATGGATATGCAAGTAAAATCGTTGACCAGTTACCAACAGGCTTAATAGTATCACCTGAAAACCCAGAAACAGTAACATCAATAGGAAAAGATGGAAATGCAAAAAATAAATATACTATAACAAAAGGATTACCAACTGTCCCAACAACAGAAGCACCAGCTAATTCAATAGTATTTAATATTGTAAATACTACTGAAAATCCAGCTCAAAGTTTAAAAGCATATTCAGAAACAAATGGATTAGATTATGAGACATTAACATTTAAGTGCATTGTAAAACAAGAACCAGATACAAAAAATGATAAAATATTAACAAATGTTGCATGGATAGCTGATGCAAAAGATTCGAATGGAAATAGTGTGATAGATAGAGATTCATCAACAACATCATCACCAAATGTAAACAGAGATAATATGGAAAATTATACAGGAAATTCATCAAACAAAAACGATTTAGATGATGATAATTATTTTTATAAAGGTGAACAAGATGATGATGACTTTGAAAAATTAGTTGTAAAACCTGTACAAAAAGTATTTGATTTAGAGTTAGTAAAATTTATAGCAGCAGTAAGTAAAGATGCAAAAATAGATGAAGGCGAATATTTAACAGATACCAAAAATTCAGATGGAGTATATACAAGGGCTCCTAAGATTACAATTGAAAATGATGAAAGTAAGCAAAATACAAATAGAAAAATAAAATGTGATTGGTCACCAAGTAATAAACAACCATTGTTAGTAAATCCAGGAGATTATGTATTATATACAATAAGAGTATACAATGCTGGAGAAGTTGATGGATATGCATCATTAATAAAAGATTTATTACCAGTAGGTTTAGAATTTGTTGAAACAACAGACCAAACATCAGAATATTATGGAATATGGAACATAGATAAAATGACTGATGAAAATGGTCAAGAAAGAGAAGTAATCTCAACAGATCATTTAGCAAAAGGAAAAGGAAAAGAATTGAATTCTGTTGAAGGAGATGCAAATTACACAGCAAATTTATTAAGAGCTTTAGATGATAGTAAAAATGTATCAGATACAGAACCAAAAAATCCAGACTATAGAGATGTTCAAGTACTATGTAGAGTAAAAGAACAAACTAATAAAGTATTAGTAAATTATGCACAAATATCAGCAGACACAGATAAAAATGGCAATGAAATTGATGATAAAGATTCAACTCCAGACAACTTACCAAAAGATGGACCACATGAAGATGACGAAGATTTAGAAAAAGTTCAAGTAAAAGGTCCAGGCAAATATGATTTAGTATTAGTAAAAGAAGATAAGAATGGAGAACAATTAAATTCAACAGCAGAATTTGAAGTAACAACAAATGGAAAGACAGAAACTAAAAAAATAACAGGAAGATTAACAATTGCAGAAAATGTGACAATAGATGCAGATCATCTAACAGAAGATGTATATGTAATAAAAGAAACAAAAGCACCAGATGATTATTGCAAATTTGATGGAACAATAACAATAACAGTAACAAAGAAAGAAAAAGATGATGGAACAGGTTATGAAAAATCAGTTAAATATACTGTTGTAGATTCAAAAGGAAATGATATTACAAATAAAAAAGATGCAAATGTATATTTAAATAATGATGGAAACATTTATGTGGAAGTTAAAAACTATGAAGAACCAGAAATACATAAAGGAGTAAAAGATGTAACAAATCAAGATTCAGGATATAATGCAGATGAAGTACATACATGGGTAATTGAATCTGATATTCCATCAAACTTAGATAATTATAAACTTTATGACATAGTAGACAATATTGATTATAGATTAAAATTTGAAGGAACAAATAAAGTTGTTGTAAAAATAGGAAATACAACATTAAAAGAAGGAACAGATTATAAAATTTCATTTGTTGAAAATACAAATGGAGTACAAAATAAAACAACATCAGGAAAATTAACATTAACATTTTTAGATACTGAAAATGGAATGAATGCTTCAACAACGTTAAAAAATAATCAAGGAAAGAAAATTCAAGTAATATTCAATACAACTTTTGCTAAAGACGAAAATGGTAATCTTTTAGCAACAATGGGAGAGCAAATACCAAATCAAGCAAAATTAGAATATATAAATACATCAAGTGATAACAAAGTAACAAAAGAATCTGAAAAACCAGAAATTCATACAGGCGGAGTTGTTTTATATAAATATTATGAATTAAAAGATGAAAAACACTCATTAGAAGGAGCAAAATTTGGAATCTATGCAACAGAGGAAGATGCAAAAAATAATAAAAATGTTATAATGACAGCAACATCAGATAAAAATGGACTTGTAAGATTTACTGGATTAAAATATGGTGGAGATGCAAAAAGTAGTGAAAGCAACAAACAACAAGATGGAACATATAAATATGATGCAGATAAAGCAAGTACAAATTATTGGATAGCTGAAATAGAAGCTCCAAATGGATTTGAAAAATATAATGAAATAATAGCTGTAACAATTAATAAAGACAGTTATAATGAAAAAACACCAATATATCAAGTAAAAAATAATAAATTAAATTTTGACTTAGCATTAAGAAAATTCATAACACAAGTTCAAGAAACAGAAGTAACAACAAGAATACCACAAGTTAAATATGAAAATAGTCAAATATCTTATGAACATACAAAAGAACCATTAATAGTGCATGTTAATGATGTTGTAATATATACATTAAGAATATTTAACGAAGGAAATATTGATGGATATGCTAGTACAATAACAGATGATATTCCAGATTACCTAGAATATCTACCAGAAAATGAAACAAATACAAAGTATTTATGGAAAATGTATGATAAAGATGGAAATGAAACACAAGATGTAAGTAAAGCAGTAAAAATAAAAACAACATATTTATCAAAAGAAAATGAAAAAACAGCAGGAGAAAATTTATTAAAAGCATTTGATGGAAATGTTGCTAATATTTCATATAAAGACATAAAAATAGCATTTAAAGTAAAAGATCCAAATTCAAACACATATATAATAACAAACCATGCACAAATTTCAGATGATTCTGATAAAGATGGAAAACCAATTGAAGATATAGATTCAGTACCAGATGAATGGAATGAAGGCGAAGATGATCAAGACGTAGAACATGTAAAAGTTGAATATTTTGATTTAGCATTACTAAAATATGTAACAAAAGCAATAGTAATAGAAAATGGTCAAGAAAGAATTACAGAAACAGGATATAATGGATTAGAAGATCCAGAGCCAGTAGTAAAAGTAGAAATCAAGAAAAAACAACTAAAAAATGTTATAGTAAAATTTGCATATGGAATAAAAATAACAAACGAAGGTGATATACCAGGATATGCAAAAGAAATAACAGATTATGTACCAGCAGGACTAAGATTTGAAGCTGCAGATAACCCTGGATGGACAGATGAAGGAAATAATGTAATATCAACAAGATTGTTAGAAGGAAAATTATTACAACCAGGTGAAAGTGCAACAGTAGAAGTTGTATTAACATGGATAAACGGAGCTGACAACTTAGGTGAAAAGATAAATACGGCAGAAATTTCTGAAGACTATAATGATCATGGAGATGTGCCAGATAGGGATTCAACACCAGATAATCAAGTACCAGGTGAAGATGATATAGATATAGCAAAAGTTATATTAGCAATATCAACAGGTATTGGTCAAACATTCTTTGGAATAACAATTGGATTACTTTCAGTAGTATTAGTTGGAATTGTTTTGATAAAGAAATATGTACTATAGTATAAATAATACAAAAGAAACTAGCGAAAAAATTTCCTAGTTTCTTTTTACTTGTGTCCGTAGATTTATATGGAAAAAATATCATAATAAAGGACAAAAGGTAAAAAATGTAATAAAAATGTAATATTATGTGAAAGTTGAAAATCCTTAAGTATAAAAGGAACAATGATAATCTTTATATAAAAAAGTGTGTTGATTTTTTAAAATTACTGTGAGAAAATGAAATGGATAAAAATTGATGGGAGGAATTAGAAATGAAAAATATCATAAAAAAGATATGCAGTTTATTAGCATTAATAATGATAATTTTAAATAGTTCTGTATTGACCACATTGTCAATGGCTATTGATGAAATAAGTACAAATGTAACTGCAAATGTATCAAATGATAAAAAAGAAAAAGTAAAAATATATACAAGTTATACAAGACTTACTAATAGATTGCCAAATGAACTTACAATAACAGGAATATTAGAAAAAGATACAGAAGATTGTGCTTTATATGAAAATCCAGTTGTTTATTTCGAATTCCCAGCCGAAATTGAAAAGGTGGTTGTTAATGATATTAAAGTATTGTATGATAATGAATTAAAATTGAAAGATTATACAATAGAAAAAAATGATGTTGGAAATCAAGTTATAAAAGTATCACTAGAAGGAAAACAAACACAATATTCTACAGATGGGATTTCACAAGGAACTAATATTAGAATAGTAGCAAATGTAATTGCAAAACAAGATATAAAAACAGGTTATGAAAATCTAACAATGGTATGCAATACAGCAACTGCTGAACAAGGGTTATTAATAGTAAATGCAACAGAAAATGCCATTTTAAATAATGTAGAACCAAAAAAAGAAAATGGAACAATTATATATGCAAATGGTTTAATGTTGAATACAAGATCTTCTATTGGAAGTAATACATTAAAAGATGGAGATACAATACATTCAAATGAAATAATCAATAATCAGATAACAATTACAAATACAACAAATAATCCTATAGAAAATATTAAAGTTTTAGGATATATTCCAGAAGGAATGACATTTGTAAAATATGATGAAGAAGCATTTGGATATTGGGAAGATACATATACATTCCTTACAGACGATCCTGAGACTTCAGACGGTAGTATATTATGGCAAGATGATGATTGGCAATATCCTGCTGATGAAACTGTAAAAACAAAAGAATTTACAATAGAAACATTAAAATCAGGAGAAAGTCAAACATTTAATTATGAAACAAAAGTTAATAAAGTAGATAAAGAAAAAGAATTAGAAACAAAAATAGAATTTCAAATAAAAGATAAAGATGCAACTGAATACAGAAATATTTCAACATATACTATAAAAAATAATGCAAAAGATGCTGCATTTGAAACAAGAATAAGAACATATATAGATAGAGGAGATAACTCAGAAACAGGTTCAAGTAAAAATAACTGGGTATATAATGTAATAGTAAAAAATATTTCAAATGAAACACAAAATGCAACAGTAAAAATAAATGTTCCAGAAACATTATCAATAAAAAATGTTGAAAAAGTAGTTGATAAAGGAGAAGAATTTTCATACAAATTAGAAAATGGTGTATTAACAGTAAGTTATGAAGGAATTGCTGCAAATGATTATAGAGCATTTGGAATTGAAGCAGAAGCAGTAAATGTAATTACAGATGAAAATTGCAGATATCAAATAGAATATTCGGCAACAGTAGAAGATTCAAATAAAGATATTACATCATCAAATTTAAGTGTATCTAAGGGTGGAATCCAAGCTGTAAAAATTACACAAACATCAGAAACAAATGGTGAAACATTAAATGGTCATGATGAAATAGAATATAAATTTGAAATTGAAAATATTGGATATGTAAGAGAAGAAGATGGAGGATATTCAGAATATGTATTTGTTACAAATATTCCTAAAGAATTAGAAGTTACATCTATTACATATAATTCAAATGAAGTAAGTAAAGATACAGTAGATAGCAAAACTGTTTATACAATAAAACCAATAGACAAATGGTATACTAAAGAAGATTTGGAATTAATAAATAGTGATGACTATAAAGAAGAAACAAGAGCAAATGAGAAAATAATATTAAAAAATGGTGAAAAAAGTATTATTACAATAAAAGCTAAAGTAAAATCATTAACAGGACAAAATGATGACATAACAATAGAAAATATTGGTGCTGTAGGAGGAAAAGGTATTGAAACAAAAGTTTCTTCAATAGTATCTAATACATTACATAACAATGAAAATCAAACAATTATAGTAAATCCTGATGATAAAAAAGATGATAATAATAGTAGCACAACAAAACCTAGTGATGATAATACAGTAGAACAAGTAAAATATTATACAGTAGCAGGAACATCATGGGTAGATACTAATGAAAATGGAAGAAGAGATGATGGAGAAGAAATTGTTTCTGGTATAAATGTATATTTATACGATGTAATAAATAAGAAATTTTTAACAGATAGTAATAATGAAACATTAAAAACAACAACAGATTCAAATGGAAAATATTCATTTACAAAAATTCCAGAAGGAAGTTATTATGTAATATTTGAATATAATACAAATGAATATGGAATTACAGAATACCAAAAAGTAGGAATTCTAGAAACAGAAAATAATGATACATTAGAAAAAGATGTAAGAATGTTTGGTAAAATAAAGAAAGTTGCAATGACAGATATTGTTAATTTAACTTCTAGTCAAACAAATATAGATATTGGACTTCTAGAAAATAAGAATTTTGATTTTTCAATAAATCAAACAATTCAAAAAGTAACTGTTTCAAATAAAAAAGGAACAAAAGAATATACATATGATAATAAAAAATTAGCAAAAGTAGAAATTCATTCAAAACAATTAACAGGTTCTACAATTGTTGTTGAATATAAAATAAAGGTAACAAATGAAGGCGAATTAGCTGGAAGAGTATATGATGTAATAGATGAAATACCTTCAAAATTGGAATTCCATTCAGAATTAAATGAAGGATGGTATAGAACAGAACAATATAAAATATCAAATACAAGTATGGTTAATAAAGATATACAACCAGGAGAATCTATTGAACTTACAGTAATATTGTCAAAAACATTAACAGAAGATTCTGTTGGAACAATAACTAATATTTCAAGTATTGGAACAACAGATAATTCAAGACATATAACTGAAAAGAATTTGAATAATAATACAGATAAGACAGAAGTATTAATTCAAGTTGCAACAGGTAAACAAATAGCATTAAGAATAATAGGAATAATATTAGGAGTTTTAGTATTAGCCTTTATTATGACTATAATTACAAGAAAAACAAAATTTTCTAAAAATATAGCAACAAATACATTTATTGTGATAGCGGTATTGTTAATGAGTACAGTTATTACTACATATAGTAATGCAGGGATTTTGGAGGATGCAAAGAATTGGGTAGATGATAAAGTTGATAAAGTAACTGATTGGGCAGATAAAACATTTGGTTCAGGAAGTGGTTCTGGTAATAGTGGAAGTAATAATAACGGTACAGGAAGTGATATAGGTACTGGTGATGGTAATTTGGATGTAGATTATAGTAAACCAAACCAAGGACTATCAAAAGAAGAGCAAGAAAAAATATGGATGGATGAATTAAAATCACAATATCCAGGAGCTAACTATGATGGATGTAATTCATTAGAAGAATGTCAAGAAAGAGCAAAAGCACAAGTACAAACAGACTATGTAAATGCTCAACTTGCTCAATATGGTAAATCAATTCCATCAGGATTAACTTCAACAGAAGCTGTTGAAAAAGCATTAGATGAAGCAAAGAGAGGAATATTAAGTGAAAATTATCCAGGAATAGATTTCTCTGGTGTTACAAGTTATGAAGATGCATTAAATAGATATAATCAAAAATGCGAAGAACAAAGAAATCAAATAAATCAAACACTTCAAGGATCAAGTGCTTTCAAAGGTGCTAATATATCTGGTGATATGAGTAATTTGGATTATAATGCTTTAAAAGGATTACAAGATCAACTTGCAGACATACAAAATAAATATCCTGAAAATAAAACATTTAGAGGTGATCCAAGTTCACAATATACAGATGAAAAAGGAAAAATACATTATAGAAGATATCTTGATGAAAATGGAAATTCAGTAGCATATTGTGGAAGTCCAGGAAAGGCACAAACAGCAAAGAAAGATCTAAATTATGTAAGATCTCAATCAGATCTAAAATTAACAACAGATGCAAATGGAAATGCAACTTGGTCATATGATGTAACATATAAACCAACAGAATCTTATTGTGGTAGAGATGTTCAAACAATGAAAGCATCATTAGGAGGAAGTCAATCAAGTAAAGATTTACCAGAAGGAAGTGTTCCGGATGTAGACTTAGATAAACCACCAACATATACACCACCAGATAACCCACCAGATAATCCACCACCTCCAACATCTAATAAAACAAAATTAGTAATTTGGAAAATGGATGCTGACACAAATGAAGAATTGTGGGAGAAAAAAGACACAAGTTATATATCACAATTTAGATTTAGAATACCAGGATATGCAGAAGATTTTGGAGTTGGAGAATATGTTGAAGTAGATCAAAATAAAACATATACAATATACGAAATAGGTTCAGCATTTGGTTATGACATATATGAAGAAGATGGAAGTTATAAATCATTCCAAGTTGAAGTTGGAAGTTATGTAACATCAATGGATGTTAGACTTAACAATATTATAACAAAATTAAAATTATCAGGAAATGTTTGGGAAGATGGACTAAACGGAAAAGATAATGCAAGAAATGATTTATACAAAGACAATGATTATGATGATCATGATAAATTATTACAAGGAATAAAAGTTAGATTATACAAGGATAATGAACTTGTAGGTGAAACATGGACTGATTCAAATGGACACTATTCATTTGGAGGAAGAAATGCAGATTTATCATATACAAAAGACACATTAACAGTAGCTGATTTGGACAAATATCATGTTGAATTTGAATATAATGGTATGAAATATACAAATGTAAATTTACATACAGATGTTGCAAATGGTTCAAAAGCTATTGAAGGAAATAACAACAGACAAAATTATAATAATAAATTTACAACAATTGCTTCAAATACAATAAAAGATGATAATGGAAATTCAACAGGAAAAGCATTAAATGAAGCAAATTCAGAAACAGGAACATTATATTACAGAACAAATCAAAAATATCAATCATCAATAATATATGGAGATAAGTCTATATATGAAGGAACAAGTGTAAGTGGAAAAACAGGAGATTTTGAAGCATACGGATATGATATATATCATATAACAGCAGATACAAAAGTAGATGAAGCGTCATATAGATATAAATTAGAAGATTTATTTGATTGGGATGTTAATAATCAAGTATATAAAGATAAAGAAATTAAAAATGTAAATTTAGGATTATATGCAAGAGAACAAGTTGATGTTGCAATAGATAGTGATGTAGCAAGATTTATATTAAATGTAAATGGATACAACCATATATATAAGTATGGAACATTAATAAGTGATAATGATATGAATGTAGATGCTAATAATGTAGAACAAGTAGATGCTAAATTAAAAGCATTAAAAGGAAAATATTATGAAAGACAATTACATGAATCATCAATATCATATAGTGCAACACCAGAAGGAACACCAAACTTATATGCAGATATAACATATAAGATATATTTACAAAATAAATCAAACTCATTAACAGCAAAAATAAAAGAATTAACATTAGATTATGATAATGAATTAAACTTAATATCATATGGATATGAAAATTCAGGAACAACGCAAGAAGTTTCAGAACAAGAAATTGTAGCTAATACTGTATATGGAGGTACTGAAAACTTAAAAGAAGCTGTAATTAATTTAGAAAAACTAGAAGATAAAAAAATATCAGCAGGAAAGAAAGAAGTACTAGAAGTAACATTTAGAGTATATGCTGATACAATAGCAAGAATATTAAATAATCCAGTAGGAATTAAATTTGATATGATGGCTGAAGTTAGCAAATATTCAACGTATACACAACAAATGACTGCATATGCAAGTATAGACAAAAATTCAGCTTCAAGAAATGAAAAAGTACAAATAGATACAGATAATACATTTGTAACAGATACATTTGAAAATGATACAACAATAGCCCCAACATTCAAATTATCAAAAGGAACACAAACAGAATTATCAGGAATAGTATATGAAGATAGTCCAAAAGAAAGTACACCAATAAAAATTAGCGGAAACAATATATATGAAAGAGTTGGAGACGGAATATATAATAATGAAAATGTAATGGCAAATGTATTAGTAGAATTACTAAGTGTATCAATGGAAAATGGTCAATATGATTCAGATACAGCAAGAACAGGAGAAAATGGAAAACAAGAATATGATGTAGCCAAACTATATCAAGAGAATAAAACAACCCAAGGAGAAACATCAAAAGTATTAGCAAGAACATACACAAACGAAAAAGGAGAATATAAATTTGAAGGATTGACAGCTGGAAATTATGTAATAAAATATACATATGGAAAGAATATGAAAGATGTAGATGAAA
>ERZ780137.1084-NODE-1084-length-17943-cov-10.609682_pt1 | contig 17943 bp, 7 predicted proteins | sample MGYA00511020_ERZ780137 | MGnify/ENA primary metagenome ERZ780137 (study PRJEB29588, sample SAMEA2157917) | human gut metagenome | biome: human gut; feature: human-associated habitat; material: faeces | place: Denmark | collected 2008/2010 ... | reverse complement strand
GCTGCTTGAACAATTTTTACTTCAGAATATTGTCTAACTTTTTGGGGTCACTTCAAGCCAAGGCATAGCGGGATTTTTATTTACAAAGGAGTTTTACAATGCCCAAAGAAGCCCCAAACCGCGTTCTATATGTTCAGCCGGGCAAGTATCCGGAGGAACGGGTCATCGAGCACACCCTCGCGGCTATGCAAACCCTTGTCGGCGGCGATATTGAAGCCGTGTACCCTTGGGAGGATAACGCCTGTGTTGTTTGTGATGACGAGGGAAAGCTGAAACACAAGCCCCTGAATCGCCCACTGGAAGATTATGATGTCCTTTCTGGGGATTTCTTTGTCTGCGGCCTGGGGAAAATGATTTTACCAGCCTGACCGACGAGCAGTTCCGGCGCTATGAGAAGCTGTTTCGTGACCCGGAGCTGTTCTTACCGACCCCCATTGGGATTATGCCGATGAAATGCACCCCTGACCAGTATAGACGCTTGATGCAGGAGCGCAGCGCCGCCAACCGTGGGGAGCGCTGACTATGGAGTATAAGCGCAAGCGGTTGATACGCGCGGCATTGCAAAAAGACGAAACCAAAAGAAAGCAGATGGCGCGGCAGGCGGAATCGGCAGCAGATACCGAGCAGCAGACGCCGGAAGAATACGCCCAGACGGTTGTTTCCGAAAAAACCGCACACACGGCAGAGAACCTTCAAAGCAAGGCGCTGGACACAGGACGAATCAGCTACCGTCAGTTCCGAATTTTGCAGGAAAAGCGCCAGCGTATGCCAACCACACACGCCGCCCAGCCCGCTGAAACAGAAAATACCCCCTTGGGGCAATCCGCTGACAAGAGAGAAACCTTCAAGCGCCAGCGCTTTCGGCAAAGGGCGCTGGATAAGCGGGAGATCAAAACGCCCGATTCCTACCGTGACAAAATGCAGGCGCTGAAACGTCAACACCTCACGCGCGAAACGGTGCGCCGCCATCTGCAAAAGCAGGCGGGCGGCACGGTGCTTGGCAGCGGCGTCAGACTGCCCGACACCGTCCCTGTCTTTTCCGGTGGCGGCATCAAGCAAGCCGCGCTGGGCAGAGTTCGCACGGTGTTACAAGCTGCGTGGCTGCGGCTGAAAGCGGTGCTGGCGCACACGATACGCCGCGCAGCCGGTTCTCTGTTGGCGCTGCTTGGCGCAGGCGGCGTGGTGCTGTTGATGGCGATGGTCATAGGCGCGGCTGCGGCGGTGATCGGCTCACCGATGGGCATTTTGTTTGCCGATGAATCCGGTGACCCGAACAGCATCCGCATTGCCGGAATCGTTGCGGAAACTAATGCCGACTTCGGCACGGCAATCAACGACATTGTGTCGGCGCACCCGGAATGCAGCGAAACCACGATGGAATACGACTACGAGGACGGTCACACTTGGGCGAGCTACTGGCCCGAAGTGCTGGCCGTCTTTGCTGTGCAGAACAACCTGAACAACGACGGCGATGTGGTCGTCATAGACGAAAGCAAGAAGCGGTTGATTCAGGACACCTTTTGGGCGATGCACGAAATAGATGCCGAGGTGGAGGAAGTGACCGCCACGCTGGAACCGACCGAAGACGAACCCGACCCGGAGCCGGTCACGGAGCACATTCTGCACATCACGGTCAGCAGCAAATCGGTGGACGCGCTGGCAGATTTGTACCACTTTACGCAAGACCAACGGGACATTTTGCACCAGCTGTTATCCGAGGAAATGCGCCCCAGCCTGCTTGCCCTGTGCGGCGGGATCGCTGTTGCGGACGGTGAATTGTGCTGGCCGCTGCCGGGGCACACCTATATATCCTGCCACTTCGGGGAAGTGGACGCTTTTGGCAGTGCCGGGCATCGCGGCACGGATATTCCCGCGCCGGAGGGTACGCCAATCTTGGCTGCCCACAGCGGCACGGTACTGGTCAGCGGCTGGAACGACAGCTACGGCAATCAGGTGTTGCTGGATAACGGCGCTGGACTTTCCACGCGGTATGCCCATATGACGCAAACTGCCGTTACCGCAGGGGAAGCGGTAACGGCAGGGCAGGTTATAGGTTATGTAGGCAATACCGGCGACAGCACAGGAAACCACCTGCATTTTGAGGTGATGCAGAATGGTGTGCGTGTGAATCCTATGGATATGGTTTCCGTGCGCTGATATAGGCCGGTACCAATTTTTTTACTTGCGATTGTCTTTCCTGCGCAGTACGAAAATTGCCGCCAGCGCGGAGCCGCTGACAATCAGCAGCGCAAACCACAATGCGGGGTTGGCGGTGTCGCCGGTGCGCGGTATCGGGGAAACAGGCTGCGCCGTCGGCTGCGGCTGCGCTGTAGGCTGCGGGGTCACAGTGGGCTGCGTGGTTGCCGTTTCAGCCGGCTTTGCCTTGACGGTGAACTTAGCTGTTGCCGTACCGTGTTGAGAAACAATCGCAAGCGTATGCTCACCCACGGAAAGCGTGGCAACAAAATCACGGTTCAGCGTGATGATAGTGCTGCCCTCTCTCTTCGTATAGTTCTTTTCGTCCAGCGTAGTGCCATCAAGCTCTACACGAAGGAAATCGGCAAAGGATGCGTCAGAAGTGAAAGACAGCTCCTTTTTCTCGCCCTGCGTGACTGCTGCACCATCCCCGGCTGTGATTTTCGGGGGCAGCTTGGGCGTCACGGTGTCTGCCTTGGTGATTTCCTTGGTTGCCGCAGCATCGGAGAAATACTTCTTGCAGCCTTCGCAGTACCAATACTCAATGTTGCCTTCCTCTGCAGCGGTAGCGGCCTTTGCGTCAATGTGTTTCAGGTCGGCGTGGTTGTTCGGGTCAAGGCTGCCGTAGCTTTCTTTGCAAATCTCACAGACCGCCTTAGCTATGCAGGTCGCCGTGCCGCCGGAGTGGTCGCTGATTTTCTTGTTGCAGTAGTCGCAGATGTGATTGTTATCTGCATCCTTGTGTTCGGAAATGGTCTTGCCGCAAATATCGCAGATATGGTTTTTATCTGCATCTTCATGTTGGCACACATATCCGCATTCGCTGCACACGCCGTCTGTCCATTCGTGATTTTCATTCGGTACGCTTACGGTATTGCAGCAGTTCCATTTTTTCTCGTGGGTAGTGGCGGTCTGTGTCCACTGTTCCGTGCCGGTATGATTGGCGGGGTCAGTTTCGCCGTAAGACTGGCCGCAATGGGTGCAAACGGCTTTTTCGGTGCAGGTTGCCGTACCGCCGGAGTGCTCCGCATAGCCGTCTTTCCCCGAATTATCCGTCACATCGCAATTATCGTTGGCACACTCATGCCAGTGATGCGTTGCATCGAACGCCCACTCGGACTTCCAGCTATGGCCCGTGGCTGGAATCGGCTCTATTTTTGTTGCGTCGCACTTGGTGCAGCTATATGTCTTTTCGCCCGCTTTTGTGCAGGTAGGCGCTGTTGTTATCGTACCGTTGTCCCAAGTATGAGGGCCTACGTCATCCTTTGCATCGCAACGGGAACACTGCTTCCAGTGCTCGTTATCATCATGTGTCCAACTGGTAGTAAAATCATGTCCCAGAGCATTGCCGTATTCGGCATTGCAAACGGTGCATTTTGCCTTCTGGGTGCAGGTTGCCGTGCCGCCGGAGCAGTTGACCGTCTCTGCGGCGTTGCAGTTGCAGCGGCGGCTGTGGGTGCCGTCGCCGTTGGACGTCCACTTACCGTTGTGCTCATGAGCGTCGCCCTGTCCCTTGAACACCGGCAGGGTTATTTTTGCCGTAGCCACATACTGGCAGCTGTCCCATGGAGAATCGTTGCGGCCGGCCTTGAGCAGCGCCAGCACCGTGCCGTTGGCGAAGTCTGCGGCGGTTTTAGCTGCGGGATCTGTGTCCGTATTGCTCAGATAGTAGCAGTTGGTGGGGTTGTTAATGTAGTAGCCTGCGATGTTATCAATATATTCGCCACCAGTGATTTCGCCGACATTATAGCAGTTGAAAATATTTCCGGTAAGATAGAATCCGCAGATACCACCAGTGTCGCTACCGCCGGTGATGTTGCCGATGTTATAGCAATCGCGGATTATTGTCGAAGAACTTGAATTGGGGACCCATCCGACAATTCCACCGACTCTGGCATCTTTGCCTGTGTAGGAGATTGTGCAGAGGCTGGCGCAGTTCTCGATGGTTTCTCTCTCGGCGCAGCCCGCAATGCCGCCACACCACCCCTGGCCAACAGTACATGACACCGAGCCTGCCACCGTCAGTTTCCGGATGGAACCGTCTTTTACGCAACCGAACAGACCGGCGCGCTTGAAATCGCCGGTTATGCTCAGATTCCTGACGGTGTATCCCTGCCCGTCAAAGGCACCGGTATAGGCACTGTCTGTGTCTGGACCTATCGGCGTCCATTGCTCATTATTCAAATCAATATCCGCTGTCAGCACAGCGCACGCGCCACGGTTCGGCATCTGGCCGCCCGCACCGTTGACAATATCCCGGAACAGCTTCAACTGGTCGGCGGTGCTGATTTGATAGGGAGAGACTGCGGTGCCGAGGCCGTCCATGTAAACGGTGTCATTGCCGACAGTGTAGGGCATCGTAATGCTGCCATCCACCGTGCCGCCGGTCATGGTAAATTTGCCGTAGTCTCCGGTGGAAACGAATACACTGGCACCGCCATTCACCGCCGTGCAGCCTTCGATACTGCCGCCGGACATTTCAAAGCTGCCGCTGCTTACATGTACGCCACCGCCGGTCACATCGGGAAAGTCAACCCCGTCTCTCTTGACCGTGCGGCAGTTCTTGATTTTTGCACTGCCGGACAGGGAGACTTTTCCACCGCTCGTCGAGACAAATATACCGCCGCCGTTCAGTGCCGTGCAGTCCGTAATGCTACTGCTGCCTTCCATGGTGAAAACAGGCGGATCGCTTTCCGTGGCATTTCCGCGGGCGGATACACCGCCACCGGCGATGCTGTTGCAGCCGGTGACGGACGCGTTTCCGGACATAGTAAGAGTGGCGTCATTAAGATAGACGCCGCCGCCAAGCTGTGCTGTGCAGTTTTGAATCACGGCATTTCCCGACAGGGCGACCAACGCGTGGAGGTCCGCACCGATACCGCCGCCGCCACAAGAACCGCCCTCTGTGCTTATGCAATCCGCAATGAGAGCGCTGCCACCCATGGCAAAGGAGGCATTATAGCTGAGGCAAACGCCGCCGCCGGCCTTTGCAACGCAGCCCCGGATGCTGCCGCCGGTCATGGTGAAATAGGCATGAAAGCCCGCGAACACACCGCCGCCGGCCGCAGCCGCGCAGCCAACGATGTTGCCGCCCGTCATGATGAGGTGTACACAGTCGGCTTCGGCAGGCTTCTGCGGCAAAGGCTTATAGTAATCACCGTCCACCCAGATGCCCATTTCTTTGCTGCCGGTGATGACACCGCCGTTGACGGTTTCTGTGCCGTTTTCCTCGTTCAGCACCCACAGGCCATCGGCGTTAGGCGTGAACTTATGCGCAGTATTGGGGGCGCTGTCGGTCAGCGTCAGATTGCCGATGCCAACACCGATGGAGTCTTTCTTCACTTCAATCACCGGGTCACTATCGTTGCCGGTCATTTGCAGGACATGGCCGTTCAAGTCCAGCGTCACGGTGCGGGTAACGGTCAGGGAACTGCTGATGCTAATGTCCCCTGCCAGCTTGACGGTGTCGACACTAGAATCAGCAATCGCCGCAGTCAGGGCTTCCGCGGTGCGGACTTCTCTTACCGTTTCGCCCGCGGCGGGTGTCACGCCCTCGCCGCTCAACGCCGTCAAGGCTGCCTCCGGCTGGGGGTCGGACACTTCTCCCTCCGGCTGGGCTGCCGCATCGTCTGCGGGCTGGGCGCACTTTGCACAGTTCTCCGGCAAAGCGCCCTCCGCGCCGCAGACGGGGCAATCCGTATTCATGCTTTCCGCCATGCAGGCTGTTTCACAGCTGCACACGGGCGGGGTTTCCGTGCTGCCTTCCGCAAAAGCCGCTGTTGGCATAAGGCACAGCAGCATACACAGGGCAAGCAGAGTGCTTACGATTCGCTTTTTCATCTTGTCTCCTTCGCTCTTTGCTGTCCGCTGACAGCACCACACTAATTATATAAATTATGGGGTGAAATGCTCGAATTGTCAAGTGCTTTTTTGGGGAAAATATATCGTAAAACCGAAGATAAGCGCACTGCACGGCCCCTTCAAAAGGACCAAATTTCATACTTTGGAATGATTTACTTTTCCCCTTCGGATGATATAATTTAACTATTATAGTATGGCATTTTCCCCGTTCTTCACCCAAAAGGAGTTAAAATTGACCGGAAATATTCTGATAAAACCATCTGTGCAGCAAAAATTTGACAGAGTTATGCAAAGCGGTCGCATCCTTTTTTTCAGTGCGCCCTGCGGCTTTGGCAAAACGGCGCTGGCCAATGCGCTGCTGCGCGGGCATCGGACGCTGCGGCTGTGTGCCGATGCGCCGGATTTTACGCTCCGCACACTGCCGAAAAACTGGGATGTCCTTTTGATCGACGACTTTCAGCTTTTGCAGGAGCAGGAAACCGCGCAGGCGCTCTGTGAGCTGATCCGTGCCAACCCGACGCGGCGGTTTGTGTTCCTCTCCCGCGGGGTGCCGCCGTCGTACTTGACGGCCTTCCAGTACACGGGTCTTATGACCACGCTGGAGCCGGACGACCTTCTTTTTGACCGCGAGGATATACGCGGCTTTTTTGCTGCCCGCAAGGCAGCCGTGACGGAAAGCGAAATCAACGGCATCCTGAAAGAATCCATCGGCTACCCGCTGGGCGTCGCCGTTACGGCGCGGTGTATGTCCGGCGGCAAGCCGTTCGCCCCGGAAATCGTAGCGCAGGCTTACCGGGAGGTGTTCAGCTACTTCGAGGATGCCATCTATCGCCGGTTCGATCTTCCGGTGCGGCATTTTTTGCTGGATCTTGCCCCCTTTGAGCGCTTTGATCTGGAAATGGCGCGGATGGTCAGCGGCGACCCCCGCGCCGGGAATCTGCTGGACTGGCTGCTGCACAACACAACGATGCTGCGTTATGACGATGTGCGGCACTTCCACTTCTGGCCGCAGTTCCGCGCCTTCCTTCTCTGGGAGATGGAAAAAGAATGCAGCGAGGAAAAGCGCCGCGCCGTTTTCAGCCGCGGGGCGCTTTACTACGAGCTGAAAGAGGATTATGCCCACGCGCTGGAATGCTACACCAAAAGCGGGGATCACGCCAAAATATCTGAGCTGCTGATCCGCAATTCCGAGCTGCACCCCGGCATGGGGCATTACAGCGAGATGGAAAAGTATTACCGCGCTCTGCCGGAAAACGAAATTTTGGCTTCGCCTTCCCTGATGCAGGGAATGAGTATGCTTTGCGCCCTGGCAATGGACTATGAAGGCTCGGAACGGTGGTACGGGGCGCTAAAAGACTTTGCCGACTGCCGCAAAAAACAGGACCCTGCCGCCAGGCAGGCTCGCAGCCGCCTTGCATGGCTGGATATTTCCCTGCCGCAGCGCGGTGTGGAGGGGCTGATAAAAACAATCCCGGCCGTGTTCCGGCTGCTGACCGATAAAGAAATAACGCTGCCGTCTTTTTCCGTGACCAGTACCTTGCCCAGCATTATGAACGGCGGCAAGGATTTTTCAGAGTGGAGCAAAAAGGACGATCTTTTGTATCGGACGCTTCGCACCCCGGTAGAGGCCGTGCTGAAAAAAGACGGCGTGGGGCTGGCGGACTGCGCCGTTGCCGAAAGCAAATTTGAAAAGGGCGAAAACATCACCGAGCGTATGCTTGCGCTTATCCCGCAGGTGAGTGAGATCCAGCAAAAGGGAACGCCGGATATAGAGTTTGCCGTGAACGGGCTGCTGGCGCGCTGCCAGCTGTCCAAGGGGCAGGCGGCAGATGCCCGCCGTACGATCGAAACGCTGCGTGCCCGGTTTGAAGCGCAGGGGCTGACCCGCTTTTTGCCGAATATGGACGCGATGCTCTGCCGAATGGCCCTGCACTGTGACGACCAGGACAGTGCCGACGAGTGGTACCGCACAAAAGCGCCCCGCGACCCCATGCACCTGAACGTAATGAAACGGTATCAATACCTGACGCAAGCCATGGTTGAAATTGCGCAGAACCGCCCGGACGCCGCCCTGCTGACGCTTTCGCCGCTGGAACGCTACATACAGGGCTGCGGGCGGCATATTGACGGCATCCACCTGAACATTCTGTGCGCCCTTGCCCTGTATCGGAAAAAGGACAACGCATGGCGGGCGCGGCTTACGGCCGCGCTGGATACGGCGGCAGAGTACGGCTTTATCACGCCCGTCAGCGTGTACAGCGCCGCCGTGCTGCCCCTTTTGGAAAAGCTGAACCGAAACGATGATACAAAATGGTACAAGCGCCTTATGGCCGCCGTGCGGACACAGGCGACCTATTATCCGCGCTTTCTTGCCCCGCGCATGAGGGCGGCGAAGGAGCTTACTCCTACGGAATTACAGATACTGCGCTTGATTTGCGCGGACAAAAGCAATGCCGAGATCGCGCAGATCATGGACGTGAAGCTGCCCACGGTAAAGACCCATGTGAGCCATGTTTTAGAAAAACTGGGTGTAAAGCGGCGCAGCGAAGCCAAAACCGCAGCCAAAAAGCTGTGGCTTATTTCCGACCACTGATGTCAAACGGAGGAAAACCTGATGAAAAAACGTGTATTGAGCCTGTTTCTGGCGATTACCCTCTGCCTGACCCTGACCCCCACCGGGGCGCTGGCAGCAGAGGGACAGCCGCCGGAACAGCCGGTTAGTGTAACGCAGAATGCGGAAACCGGCGCGGATGAGAATGCCCCGCCCGCGAACCCCGAAGAAAACCCGACAGAGGATGCGCCTGCGGCTGCCGAAAAAAATACCGCAGACGAAGAAAACGGCAAAGAAGCCGGGCAGAATGAGCCGACTGTGGAGGGGGAAAACGAACCCCTCGCCCTTGGCCTTGACGATCCGGGGCAGAACGGCGAAGGCGGCGGGATCTATGTAGCCCCCGGAAGCCCGACAGAAGGGGGCGGCGGCACGTATATCTCCGGAGAAGACACGCGGACGGAGATCTGGTGCGTGAGCAAGCCCGATTCCATTGGCCGCAGCTATGACGGCACGACGGACGGCGGCACGATTCCAATCGACTTGACGTTTACAGACGGCACAAATGAAATCAAACTCAAAGAAGGAACGGGCTTTACCGCCAAGAAGACGTTCGATTCCGCGGACGCGGGATGGCATACCGTCACTGTGGAAATCGCGCTAATCGGCGAAGCCGCGGTAAAGTACAAGCTCAAGGCAGGCGAAGAAACGTTTACGATTGGCGGCAACATCAACAAGGCCTATCCCAAGCTGACCGTGTCTCTTTCCCAGACGGCTTGCACGGCGGGCGAAAAACTTCTTCCGCTTCTGTCTGTCGAGGGTGCTCCGGAAGACGCCGAGGTGACATATTATTATCTGGCTTCCGCGTTAAAAAGCTGGGCGGGCTCTTCTGACGTAGAGGGCAGCGAAGCCATGCCCAAGATCGATGAAAACACCGCAATCAGCGACCCTGGCACATATTACGTTTATGCCAAGTCCGGCGAGACAAAGAACTACGAGGAGGAACGGTCAGCAACCGTGGCACTCACGGTCACCGAACCTGCGGCTGTTTCGGTGACGAGAGCCGATGGCACGGATGGCGGTACATACACAACCCTCCCTGCGGCGCTGGACGCGGCGCAGAACGGCGATACCGTCACACTGCTAAGCGACGTAGACCTGGGCGAGACATACGTGACCATCGACAAGAGCATCACCTTCGACCTGAACGGCAAAACGCTGTCCAGCTCCAAGACGTGGTCATCTGACGGCGTTCTGCTGGTCAAAGATGCCGCCGTAACGGTGAAGAACGGTACAGTAAACGCCACAGGAATCGGCAGCTGCGCCATCCGCGCGTACAGATCCGGTGCGAGCATGACGCTGGAAGCCGTGACCGCCACAGTAACGAGCGATAAAAGCAGTGTGATGGTGGGCGACTTCGGCTCTGCTGTCATCAAAAGCGGCGACTATCAGGGACTGTACGTAGGTGCAAAAAGTCAAGTCACACTGGAAGGCGGTACGTTCCGCCCCTACATGGATACCATGACAAACGAGAATGTCAAAAGCATTTTCTGGAAGGTGAACGAGACCACCGACGCCACCAGCCGCGACTGCATGGAACTTCTGGGAGATGGCTGTGTCTATGTGGATGAGAACAGAACACAGGTGCGCACCGGCGGCGGCTTCAACACGGTCGTGACCGTTCAGCAGGGTACGGCCATAGATGCGCCGGTTGCAAAGATCGGAAATGTGGAATACGCTTCTCTGTCGAAGGCGATCGATGCCGTCCAGAACGGCGGGACCATCACGCTGCTGGATGATCTTGATCTGGGCAACGGCGCGGTGCTACAGGTAGGTTCTTCCCAAAAGAACTTCACCATTGATTTGGACAACCATACCCTGAGTGCCGACGGTGCCTGCCTGATCATGCTGCACAACGGAAGCCAGCTGACGCTGAAAAACGGCACGCTGGATGGCAGCAGATGCACGAGCTATGATGGTGTTCTTTACATCTCCTCCAATAGCGGCCCGAAGCTGACACTGGAAAATGTGACCGCAAAGAGCGGAACTGTAATGGATCCCTTCTTGAATGATCAACGGTCCGTCTTGCTGGCATATGTGACCTATGGCACGGTGGTGTTTGACGGCGGCACGTACACCGGCGGTGTGCTGTTAAAAACAGATGGCAACGCCGTGCTGAAAAGCGGCACGTTCCGGAAGGGCACTAACAACTACAGCATCAAAACAGAGGATAGCGGCAAGCATCTTTCCGACTATCTGGACGAAAGCCTGTTCTGGAATGGTGACACAGTGCTCGATCTGAGCAGCGAGACCCAAACGGCAGACGAAGTGACCGTGCGCCCGTGCGAGCACAACTGGGAAAACGGCAAGTGTACCGTCTGCCAGAAGGTCTGCGATCACGGCTCGGCAGATGGAAAATCCATGACGGAGGATCCCTGCCACACCTGTGGGATGAAAGCCGCAGCACAGGTCGATATCACCGGTTCGGCCACGAAGTATTTCCCGAGCTTCACCGATGCGCTCGTTTACGCGACCAAAAACAACGGCTGCACACTGAAGCTGCTGGCGGACGTGACCGGAACGACAGTGATGATCAATAATCCGTTCATTTTTGATCTGAACGGTCACAGCGTCGATGCACTGAGCGTGGATGCCAAAGCGACGATCAAGGACTCCGGTACGACGAAGGGCAGAATCGGTAAGGTGACGGTTTCCGATACTGAGGTGCCCGGTCTGACCCTCGGCGGCCTGCTGGAGGAGGGCTACGCCTTCAAGTACGGAAACGGTTACTGGGCGAATGACAGTTACCTCCAAACAACAGAGGGGTCGTTTGTCACCGTTGAGAAGGCTCCTATCCAGAGCGTCAATGTGTACGCAAAGGACAAGAACAATCAGAAAATCTTGACCATAGCATATGGTGCGACGGGAGAGGTAACACTGGTCTCAAGCTGCAAACTGAGCGAAACGAGCGGAGAAAACCTCAGCTGCGCGTGGTATAAACTTACGGACGATACGGCGATCCCCCCGCTGGAAGGGGCGGCTGGCACGAGTTATAAGTTACCCGCCGATCTTCCTGCCGGGACGTACACCTACCGCGTCACCTTCACCAGCGACTACTATTCCAAGAGCGCCGAGATCACCATCACCGTTACGCCAATCAGCCTTGTGGGCGCGACGGTCACAGTCAGTAACCTGACCTACAACGGCAACCCACAGGAGCCGACGGTCACGGTCAAGCTCGGTGATGAAACGCTGAGTAGAGATAACGACTACACCGTGCAGGTCACGAAGCAGACCGACGCGGGCAGCTACAAGTTGACCATCAAGGGTGGGGGCAACTATTCCGGCGAGATCAAAGACGTGAAGTGGAAGATCGAGCCGATGAAGATCGACAGCGTCATGGTTTCCTCTGACATTTCCAAGACCTATGACGGTACGGCGACAGTCACTAAGACTGCGGAAGAATGGGCAAAGGTTCTGACATTCAAAACGCTTTCTGCTTCTGACGTCGTCGATGTTCCGAGTGAATCCTACACCATTTCGGATGCGTACTTTGTTGAGAAGAGCGGTGAAGAAACCATCTATTCGCCGGATGCCGGTGAGAAGTATGGGATCACCTTCAAAATAACACTCAACGACGACAACTATGTGCTTCAGACCTATGGTGAGGACACTCCTTCAACATCGAAGGTAATCACACAATCCGGCGGCGCGACCTTTACCATCAAGCAAGCCCCTGTGACCTCACCGGGTGAGATCACGCAGCTTGTTTTCAACGATCTGGCAAAGACCTACACGATCGATCTGGCCAAGCTCCTGCCGAAGCTGTCTGAGGGCTGCGCGTACGGCAGTATCCAGTATCAAGGGCACAATTACAATTTTACGGATAATGCCTACCTCGACGGCAACGACGCTGTATCCGTGTCAAAGGAAGGCGTTCTGACTCTGCCCACTGTGTCTGCGCACACCTCAGATGTTAACACACAAATCGGCACGATAACCGTCCCGGTTGTGACCACGAACTATCAGAATTTCGAGTTTACCATCAAGGTCGTCATTAGCGCAAGGATCCCCCTCAATGCATCGGGCGTCACCGTCAGCGCGTCGGATATCACCTACGGCCAGATGCTGAACGAAAGTAAGCTTACGGCCACCGGCACGATGAAACACCCCGGCACCGGAGAAGAGGTCAAGGGCACGTTCGCGTGGACGAACCCTGAAGCCAAACCCGGCGCAGCTGGCGACTATACGGCTTCGTGGACGTTCACCCCGGCTGCGGGCTACGAGGAATACGCCCCCGCGACCGGAACTGTGACCATCAAGGTGAACAAGGCTACCCCCACCTTCACCGCTCCCACGGCGCAGGAAAATCTGACCTATACCGGACAGGAGCAGGCGCTGATTACTGCGGGCATGACGGACCATGGCACCATGCAGTACAGCCTGACCGAGAACGGCACATACAGCCAGGACATCCCTACCGGCACCGATGCCGGAGCATATACCGTGTGGTATCAGGTGATTGGCGATGAAAACCACAACGATACCGCACCCGCCAGCGTGGCGGTCCGCATTGGGCAGAAGCCGCTGACGATCACCGGGGTAACGGCTGCGTCCAAGCTTTATGATGGCACGAAAAACGCGGGCATCACCAGCGTGACCTTCGACAACGTGATCTTGAACCGAGACACAGACTACAACGTGACCGCCAGCTTTGACGATGCCGGTGTGGGCAGCGGCAAGAACGTCACTGCCACAGTGACCCTGATGGGGCAGGCCGCGAAGAATTACGCCCTGGAGCAGAGCAGCTTTCCCGCGACTGGCAGCATCACCAAGGCCGCTGCGCCTGACTTCACCAAGGAAACCGCGCTGACCATTGTAAACGGCCACGAAAAGACCTACACTGTGACGCTCCCCACCCTGCCCACGCTGGAAACTCCCAAAGAGTACGGTGCGCTCACCTATGAGATCGGCGAAATCAAACTCAATGCCGGCTACTACACCAGCGGCGCGAAGGTGGAAAACGGCGAGCTGACCCTGCCCATTCAGAAAAATGACGTGGAAACCACTGGTTCTGTGGGTACAGTGACCGTGGTAATCAAGAGCATAAACTATGAGGACATCACTCTGACTGTCAAGGTCAGCGCGGTGAACCAAATCAAACCCGTGCCGGACGGCACAATCACCGCAGCCGAGATCACCTACGGCGATACACTGAGCAAGAGCAAAATTTCGGGCATGATGAAAGACCCCGCCACGGGTGATGCAGTCAACGGCACGTTTACATGGGTCACACCTGACGAGAAACTCAAGGCGGGCAGCTATAATGCCAAGTGGATATTCACCCCCGATGAGTCCAACGGTGGAAAATACACGACGAACACCGGCACTGCAACCGTTACGGTCAACCCCAAGGCGGTTACGGTTTCGGGTATCACCGCAAACGACAAAGTCTATGACGGCACGACCAATGCTGGGCTGGATTACAGCGCGGTGACCCTTGGCGGTGTTCTGGAAAATGACACCTTAACCGTTACTGCCACAGGTACAATGGAAAGCGCTGATGTCGGTGAGAAGAAAGTCACGATTTCCAATTTGACGCTGGGCGGCGATTCTGCCGCCAACTATGTGCTGGCTGAAAGCGGAAATCAGACCGAAACCACTGCCACCATCACCGCCAAGGAAGTCACTGCTACCATTACCCCGAACGGCGGCACTTACGGCAGTGTCACTGCCGCCGCTGCCGAACTTTCCGGCGCTGTGGACGGGGAAAACGTTCCTGTAACGCTTACCTACACCGGCAACGGATACAATGACACAGCCGTTCCCGTTAATGCAGGCAGCTACACAGTTACAGCCTCGATTGCCAACAGCAATTACACGCTTACCGGAAATACGACAGCCGACTTTGTGATTACCCCGAAGGCTGTTACCGTTTCCGGCATTACGGCAAACGACAAAGTCTATGACGGCACGACCAATGCTGTGCTGGATTACAGCGCGGTAACCTTTGGCGGTGTTCTGGAAAATGACACCTTAACCGTTACTGCCACAGGTACATTGGAAAGCGCTGGTGTCGGTGAGCAGCAGAAAGTCAAGATTTCCAACTTTAAGCTGGGCGGCGATTCTGCCGCCAACTATGTGCTGGCTGAAAGCGGAAATCAGACCGAAACCACTGCCAATATCACCGCCAAGCAAATCACCGTTACCATTACCCCCAACGGCGGCACTTACGGCAGTGTCGTCGCCGCCGCTGCCAAACTTTCCGGCGCTGTGGCGGGGGAAAATATTCCTGTAACGCTTACCTACACCGGCAATGGCTACGATGCCACAGATGTTCCCGTTAATGTCGGCAGCTACACGGTTACAGCCTCGATTGCCAACAGAAATTACACGCTTACCGGAAAAACGACCGCCGACTTTGTGATTACCCCGAAGGCTGTTACCGTTTCCGGCATTACGGCAAACGACAAAGTTTATGACGGTACGACCGATGCAAAGCTGGATTGCAGTAATGCCCAGTTTAAGGGTATTCTGAAAAATGACACCTTAACCGTTACTGCCACAGGTACAATGGAAAGCGCTGACGTCGGTAAGAAGAAAGTCAAAATTTTCAACTTTAAGCTGGGCGGCGCTTCTGCCGCCAGCTATGTGCTGGCTGGAAGCGGAAATCAGGCCGAAACCACCGCCACCATCACCGCCAAGAAAATCACTGTGAGCATCACGCCCAATGGCGGCACTTACAGCGAGACCATTACCCCTGCCACCGCTACGGCAAACGATGTTGTGGGCGAGGATGCCCCGGAAATCACGCTGACCTACGCCGGCACAGCCAACGATGGCACCGAGTACAACGGCACCACGCCGCCTACCAAGGCCGGCACTTACACCATCAAGGCGTCCATTACAGACGACAACTACACATTGGATGCTAACACCGCTACCGCCGAATTCACTGTTGCCAAGCGCGGCGCCACCGTCACCCCAGACAACAAGTCCAAGGTATATCAGGAAAAAGACCCCGACCTGACTTACAAAGTCGACGGTATTTTGGACGGTGAAACGCTGACAGGTATCACGCTGACACGCGCCAAGGGCGAAAATGCAGGCAGGTATGCCATCACCGCCACCGCCGATGCAGGCGCAAACCCGAACTACGATGTCACGTTTGCCGAGGGTACACTTACCATCGAGCCGAAGTCCATCAAGGACGCAAAGGTTGTGCTGGGCAAGGGCCTTATCGCCAACGGCGCGGAACAGACCCAAACGGTCGAGAAAGTCCTGCTGGACGGCAAAGAACTCCCCGCAGATTCCTACACCGTGGCGGGCAACACCGCCACTACCCCCGACAGCCACACACTGACCATCACCGCCAAGGGCAACTATACCGGCACTGTTGAACAGACCTACGTGATTATCCCTGCCAAGGCGGAGAGTGCCCCCGGCGAGGAGATTGCGATTGGCAGCGGCAAGGTGAAAGTAGATGTTAAGTCTGAGGGCACTGTACCGCCCGCCACCCTGCTGACCGACAAAGCCGAATTGCTTGCCATGCTGGTGAACAGCGGCGACATTACCGCCGATGAACTGGTGCAGATTGCCAACGGCGCAAGTGTGGACATTGTGCTGACCGTGAAAGAAGCCAATGTTTCCGATGAAGTAAAAACGGCGATGGCACAGGCTGCCAAGGGCTACACTATCGGGCAGTATCTTGACATCAGTCTGTTCAAGTACATGACGGTAAACGGCAGCCAACAGGCCGGTGTTCCCCTGCACACGACCAAGGATGCATTGACGATTTCCGTTGTGGTGCCGGACGCGCTTATCAATACGAACAGCGCGGTCAACCGCACCTACTGCATTGTGCGCAACCATGAAGGCACGATTACTGTGCTGGATGCCGCGTTTGACGCAGCCGGCAAGACGCTGACCTTTAAGACCGACCGCTTCTCTATCTACGCGATCGCCTATAAGGATACCGCCGTGCCGAGCAGCGGCAGCAATCCGGGCAGCAACAACAGTTCAAACGACAGCGAAACCAAGAAGAACGAAGTTGCTGCTCCCACACCGGCCCCCACCCCGGCAAGCACTTCAAAGCCGTCCACCATAACGGCAATGCCGCAAACGGGCGATACCTCCAACCCCACGCTGTACGTCGTGCTTCTGGTGGCATCCCTGCTCGGACTTGCAGTTGTATTTGTCTGCAAGAAAAGAAACGATAAGTAATCGGTTATAAAGACAATTACAGATTGTTTTTGGCCCGACAGCCACATCGGCTGGCGGGCCTTTTTTTGCGTTCGCTTAATGTAAGATGCGCTGCCGTAATTCTTACCCGACCCGCGCGCCTCCGAATTTTGAGGTCTATTCAATGAAACCCAAAATTCAGGAGGTTTACGATGGCAAAGAAAAATAAGCTATGGTTTAGTGGTGAGGACGCGCAACTGGCTGCACGCTTTACAAAGTTCATGACCAAGGTGTTGTATGCCCGGCGCGCTTCTTACATTCGTGCACTGATGGTTAAGGCAAAGCATGAGATTTCCATTGAGGAATGCCGTGACGAGGTAGACACAGTGTATAGACGCCTGATGAACCCGATTGAGGAAAGCGTCGAGTCCAAGCTGATGTGGGAAGGAATCAAAAAGTACCTGCACAAGCTGACGCCGAAAGAGTGCGAGGTTATGATTTCCTTATATGTAGATCATCTTTCCGTGCGGGAGACGGCAGCCAAGTTGAAGGTAGATGATAGTACCGTAAGCAAGCATCACAAGAATGCCCGCGACAAAATTCGCAATGCGATGGAGGAATAATACTATGGAAGGTTTCAAGGATTTGCTTCTGCGCGCAAAGCGCGGTGATGAGGACGCTGTGGAAAAGTTGTTTGTTCGGTATGAATCGCTCCTGAACAAATGCAGCCGCGTGAACGGTCGCGTGGATGAAGATCTCTATCAGGTCTTGCTGATTGAGTTCTGGAGAGCAATTTCAGAATTCAAGGTCTAAGCATTTTGGGCGGTGGAGCTTGTTCTCCACCGCTTTTTTGCACCATTCCAAAAGAATTTTGCTTTGGTTATTGCTAACCAGCAAGTGACGCAGAGATGACGGAGGCAGGATGAATTGAGGGAGACAATGCCTCACACGTAGTCTTTGACACCGAATATTAGCCAGCACACATATGAGGACGGAAAATGTAGCAGCTTTTGAAAAAATTGCTTTTTTCTGCTCAAAGTGCTATTATCTGAATATACCGAATACAAAGGGAGGAAAGCTCCCATGCCAAAACCGCCACGGTGCCGTCGAATTTGTGGCGTACCACAGGTCGATACATTCTGTCCCAACGGGTGCGA
>ERZ780137.1078-NODE-1078-length-18063-cov-7.022490_pt1 | contig 18063 bp, 14 predicted proteins | sample MGYA00511020_ERZ780137 | MGnify/ENA primary metagenome ERZ780137 (study PRJEB29588, sample SAMEA2157917) | human gut metagenome | biome: human gut; feature: human-associated habitat; material: faeces | place: Denmark | collected 2008/2010 ... | reverse complement strand
GCCGTGCCGCAGCCGCCGGAGCGGTGCTTAAGCCGTAAGGCGGGAATTGTGCGGTATTGCCTAAAGATAGTATTGTTTTACAGGAGAATCCATCATGGCAAAGATTCACCGCAGCGATGCACCGCTGCCGCAGGCCCCTTCCGTTCAGGTAAAGGCATCCTATACAGTCACCGATCTGCCGAAGGTTTCTCCGCAGGAACCTGCGGCCTTCTACGATCAGGACAACGACGAGGACTATCGCCGGCGCGAGACCGCGAAGTGCAAAAAAAAGCGCGGTAATCTGCTGTACACCCTCGCGATGATCGTTTTCGCCGTGATCTTCCTCATCAGCGGCGGCCTGCTGGTCAAGCGGTTCCTCGATGACCGCAAGACCGAGAGCGAGTTTGCCGACCTGCAGTCGATGATCGATACCGCGGCGACCCCGGCCCCTGCAGGGGAGAATGTCAACCCCAACGGTGCCAGGTTTGCTGCCCTGCGCGACAAGAACAGCGACTTTATCGGCTGGATCTCCATCGACGGCACCAATCTGGATTTTCCGGTTATGTACGCGCCGGACAACAAGGACTTCTATCTGCGTCATGACTTCAACAAAGCCTACAGCGTCTACGGCGTACCGTACCTGGACGAACAAACGACGCTCGGGGCCAACGCCGAGAGCGACAACCTGATCATCTACGGCCACAATATGAAAACCGGCACGATCTTCGGCTGCCTGACCGAGTACCGCAGGGCCGACTACTATCAGGAGCACCCCTTCATTGAGTTTGACACCGTCTACGGGGACGCCAAGTATGAGGTGTTCGGTGCGTTCACCATCGATGTCGTCAACGACACCTCGTTTATCTACAACCAGTACATCGACATGGACGAGGACGCCTACAACCGCTATGTGGACCAGGTCATATCTCGCAGCGACGTAGACAGCGGCATCCGCCCTGCCTACGGTGAGCAGCTGCTGACCCTCTCTACCTGCGAGTATTCGTCCGCCAACGGGCGCTATGTCGTCGTAGCGCGTCGGGTCAGTGACTAATTTCCGAAAGTAATTGCTTCGCACACTTTAGATTCTTTTGCAAAATGTGCAAAATGTTCTCTTGCTTGCAGATTGCACTTGCTATTCTTCCGGGAATGTGCTATGCTAATAAATGCGCGATAACTTTTGATTCGTTCTTATATGGTGTAAGAAACCGGAAAGGGAGAATGCGCGCAGCGGGCAGCCGTAGCCCTTGACGGCTGCCCGCTTTGTCTTTATACCGCGCACATCTGTACAAAATTTGCGTAAAGCTATAGACATTTGTACCCAAATGGCATATACTGTAGAAGTATTTTGCTCTAATCCAATAAAATGGAAAGTATAGTTTCAACGCTGTAACAAAGGGAGGATACCTGTTATGTGTGGAATCGTAGGCTTTACCGGCGCGGCACAGGCCGCCCCCATTCTGCTGGACGGCCTTGCCAAGCTGGAATACCGCGGCTATGACTCTGCCGGTATGGCGGTGCAGAACGCTACCGGTAAGATCGAGGTCGTCAAGGCCAAGGGCCGCCTAAAGGTCCTGAGCGAGATGACCGACGGCGGCAGCGCCGTGCCCGGCAGCTGCGGCATCGGCCATACCCGCTGGGCGACCCATGGTGAGCCGTCCGTCGTCAACGCACACCCGCATTATTCCCGTGACCAGAAGATTGCCGTCGTACACAACGGAATCATTGAAAACTATCAGGAGATCAAGGAGCGTCTGCTCAACAAGGGCTTCAGCTTCGTCTCCCAGACCGACACCGAGGTCGTTGCGCAGCTGCTTGATTACTATTACATGGGCGAGTCCGCAGGCAACGCACTGGACGCCATCACCCGCATGATGCTGCATGTCCGCGGCTCCTACGCGCTGGGCGTGCTCTTTGCCGACGAGCCCGGCGTCATCTACGCAGTGCGCAAGGACAGCCCGCTCATCGTCGGCAAGTGCGAGGACGGTGCCATCATCGCCTCCGACGTTCCTGCGCTGCTCAAGTACACCCGCACGGTTTACTACATTGACAATCTCGAGATTGCCCGCCTGACCCCCGACTCCATCGAGTTCTTCAACATCGACAAGGAGCCCATCACCCGCGAGTCCACCACCATTGAGTGGGACGCCGAGGCCGCGGAGAAGGGCGGCTACGAGCACTTCATGATGAAGGAGATCTACGAGCAGCCCGCCGCTGTCCGCGATACGATCTCCCCTCGCCTCAAGGACGGCCAGATCGACCTGTCCGAGCTGGCCCTTGACGAGGAGGCCATCAGAAATGTCCATCGTCTCTACATCATCGGCTGCGGCTCCGCCTACCATGTCGGCATGGCCGCGCGCTATGTGTTTGAGAGCCTGGCCCGCATCCCCGTCGAGGTCGATGTCGCCAGCGAGTTTCGTTACCGCAATCCCGTGCTCGAAAAGGACGCACTCGCTATGGTCATCAGCCAGAGCGGTGAGACCGCCGACACGCTGGCCGCCCTGCGCCTGTGCAAGGAGCGCGGTGTGCGCACCATCGGCATTGTGAACGTCGTCGGCTCCAGCATTGCCCGTGAGGCCGACGCCACAATGTACACCTGGGCCGGCCCGGAAATCTCCGTCGCCACCACCAAAGCCTACAGTACCCAGCTGGCGGCCTGCTACCTGCTGGCCACCGAGTTTGCCCGTGTGCGCGGCACGCTGGCGGACGGCCAGTATGAGCACCTCGTCACCGAGCTGGAGGCTCTGCCCGAGAAGATTGAAAAGACCCTGGCCGACAAGGAGCGTATCCAGTGGTTTGCCAGCAAGTACGCAAATGCCAAGGACGCCTTCTTCATTGGCCGCGGCCTCGACTACGCCGTCGCGCTCGAGGGCAGTTTGAAATTTAAGGAGATCAGCTACATCCACTCCGAGGCATTCGCCGCGGGCGAGATGAAGCACGGGCCGATTTCTCTGGTCGAGAACGGAACGCTGGTCGTCGGCATCCTGACCCAGCCGGACCTGTTTGAAAAGAGCGTTTCCAACATGGTCGAGGTCAAGAGCCGCGGTGCCTTCCTGATGGGCCTGACCACCTACGGAAATTACAGCATCGAGGACACTGCGGGCTTCACGGTCTACGTGCCCAAGACCGACCCGCACTTTGCCACGAGCCTGTCGGTCATTCCGCTGCAGCTGCTGGCCTATTACGTCAGCTGCGCCAAGGGATTGGATGTCGATAAGCCGCGCAATCTGGCCAAGAGCGTGACCGTCGAGTAAATTGCTTTCGTCCGTTTTACCAAAAATTTACCACGATTTTTATACAATATTAGCCCCATTTGTCTGCCCAAAAGTAGGACAAATGGGGCCTTTTTGTGTTATAATAATCTATATGACAATTTTGCCGGGCCGTATTGTGCCCGTTTTCAGATAGAAGAACGTATAGTAAGGATGGAATCGATGCAACAGGTCTCAAAACAACTGATAAACGGGCTTCCGCGCCGCATCGCACTGATGCTGCTGGACTGCGGGCTCATTGTACTTTGCTACTGGCTGGCCGTCATGCTGCGCTTTGACAGCGGCGACGCCTACCGCCGCGTGGAGATACTGCGCGCCATGGCCCCGATGCTTTTATATGTCCTGCCCATTTATATGATCGTGTTCTGGTTCGGCGGACTGTATGAGATCATGTGGGAGTACGCCGGTATGCGCGACCTTGCACGCCTGACCTGCCTTTCCGGGCTGGCGACGGGTATCATCATGCTGTTCGATCTGACCTACCACAGCCGCCCGATCTCCGGCGCGGTGCTGATCTTCGGCGCGGTATTCAACACAGCGGCCATAGCGGGCGTGCGCTTCCTGTGGCGGCTGGTCCTGACAATGCGCAACGCCAAGGCCAACAAGCCGGAGGACAACACGCCATTGCTCATTGTCGGCGCCGGCAACGCCGGTGCGTGGGCCGTCAACCTCTGCAAGACGAAAAATCAGAGCTTCGGCAACCCGGTCTGCATTGTTGACGACGACCTGACCAAAAAGGGCCTGCGTGTGCAGGGCGTACCGGTGCGCGGCACGATCTCTGACATACCGGAACTGGTGCGCAAATATCATATTCTCGAAATCGTCATCGCTATCACGACAGTCAAGGGTGACCGTTTGAGCGAGATCATCAACCTTTGCAACTCCACCCACTGCCGCGTGCGGATGATCAGTGACCCGCAGGCTGTTGACGAGAACGGCAATCCTGTGGCGGCGGGCTTCCGTGAGCTGAACACGGCGGACTTCCTCTCCCGCGACGAGATCCAGCTGAACAATGCCCAGATTTCTGAGTACCTGCATGACAAGATCGTTCTCGTCACGGGCGGCGGAGGCTCCATCGGCAGCGAGCTTTGCCGTCAGATCATGCGCTACCAGCCCCGCCGTCTGCTGATTTTTGACATCTACGAGAACTGCGCCTATGAGCTGGAAACCGAGCTGAAAAACAAGTACGGCCCCGAGGCTCCTGTTATCACCCTCATCGGCTCCATCCGCGATAAAGCACGTCTGGACGAGGTGTTCGACACCTATCAACCGTCCGTCGTCTTTCACGCGGCGGCGCACAAACATGTGCCGCTGATGGAGATCAGCCCCGCCGAGGCCGTCAAGAACAACGTCTTTGGCACCAAGAACCTGCTGACCTCCGCCGCCGAGCACGGCGTGGAGCGGTTCGTCCAGCTCTCTACAGACAAGGCTGTCAACCCGACGAACGTCATGGGCTGCACCAAGCGCCTGTGCGAGATGCTGATCCAGACCTTCTCCCAGGCCACGTCGATGACCTGCGTTGCGGTGCGCTTCGGCAATGTGCTGGGCAGCCACGGCAGCGTCATCCCGCTGTTTGAGGAGCAGATCAAGCGCGGCGGCCCTGTAACTATCACGCATCCCGATATTGTCCGCTACTTTATGACCATCACCGAGGCTGCGCAGCTCGTTCTGCAGGCCGGCGGTCTGGCGAAGGGCGGCAGCATCTACGTGCTGGACATGGGTGAGCCGGTCAAGATCATGGATCTGGCCAACCGCCTGATACGCTTCTACGGCTACGAGCCGGGCGTAAATATGCAGGTCAAGGTCACCGGTCTGCGCCCCGGCGAAAAGCTGTACGAGGAACTGCTCATGGACTCCGAGCAGGACAAGATGGCCAAAACCGCCCACAACAAAATCTTCATCGCGCCGCCCATGCAGATCGATCTGGAAAAATTCTACACCGACCTGCAGCGGCTCAAGGAATCTGCCCGGCACAACAACGACGAGGTCGTCGACGTTCTGCAGGAGATGGTCCCGACCTACCACCCCAACCGCCGCGTGCGCGCCGACCACACCGTTGTGGCCGCCACCGGCAACACCGCGCTTTTCTCCCAGGAGGAGATTGCGCAGAAGCTCCGGGAGACAGAGCATCCCGCCGAGGAGGGCTGATTTATGTACGAGCGTTACGGCAAGCGCCTGCTGGACATTATCCTTTCGCTGGCAGCCACGATCATTCTTGCAATTCCGATGGGGCTGGTCGCGCTGTGGATCAAGCTCGATTCCCCGGGACCGGTCTTTTTCAAGCAGCGCCGCATCGGCAAGGGCAAAACGCACTTTAACATCTTGAAGTTCCGCACGATGCGCGGCGACACCCCGCACGACGTTCCCACGCACCTTTTGAAAGATGCGGACAGCTACATTACCGGGAGCGGTGCCTTCCTGCGCAAGACGAGCCTGGACGAGCTGCCGCAGATCTACAACATACTGGCAGGGCAGATGAGCGTCATCGGCCCGCGCCCCGCACTGTACAACCAGTATGACCTGATCGAGGCGCGCGACAAGGTCCGCGCCAACGACATCCGTCCGGGCCTGACCGGCTTAGCGCAGGTCAACGGACGCGACGAGCTGCCGATTGACGTCAAAGCCCGCTACGACGGTGAGTACGCCGCCCATGTGACATTCTGGAATGATGTAAAGATTTTCTTCCGCAGCATCACCTATGTATTCCAGCGCCGCGGCGTCGTCGAGGGCGGCACCGGTGCCATGAACCAGACAAAAGAGGCAAAATCGTCAAAATGACGGACGTTGTACCTGCCGGGAAAACACCGGCAGGTACATTTTTTGTGCTGATTTAAAAAATGTACAAGAAAATCTTTCGATTTTCGTGAAAATATGTTGCAAAAGCCAAGCGGATTGTGTAAAATATACATTATGATGTTTTGGTTTTCGGGCAGATTACCAAACGGCAATTTTGCCAAACACGCATAGCCCGCACTGCACACCGGTGCAGACTGTCTAAATAACAGCTAAAAGGGGAGTCACATATTATGGCAAACAGGGTATTCCAGAACGTGGTCTACCAGATGAAGGACGCAGTGGATCGTGTCGTCGGCGTGATTGATGAGACCGGCACCGTCATTTCCTGCTCTGAGCTGGGGCAGATCGGTGAGGTGCGCGAGGGCGTGGCCGCTGTCCGCCAGACGGCCGGGGATGCTTTCGTGCGCGATGGGTATGCCTACCATCAGTTCTCCAACGCCAAGCACAATGACTACGCCGTCTTTGTCGAGGGCACTGACACTACCGCCGAGCAGTTCGCCGCCATGCTCTCCATCAGCCTGCAGAGCATCAAGCAGTACCACGACGAAAAATTCGACAAGACGAACTTCATCAAGAACGTCGTGCTCGACAACATCCTGCCCGGTGACATCTACGCCAAGGCGCGGGAGCTGCACTTTGTCTCCGACGTGCAGCGCGTCGTACTGCTGATCCGCGTGACCTCCGGCAATGATATTTCCGCCTACGACGTCGTCAGCGGTCTTTTCCCGGACAAACAGAAGGACTTCGTCTTTAACATCAGCGAGACCGACACCGTCCTGGTCAAGGAGATCAAGCCCGACAACAACACCCGCGATATGGAAAAGCTGGCTGCCTCCATCGTCGATACGCTGCAGGGCGACCATTACATCAAGGCCGTCGTCGGCATCGGTACGCCCATCGGCAACATCAAGGACCTGGCCTCCAGCTTTAAGGAAGCCCAGATTGCCATGGAGGTCGGCAAGGTGTTTGACACCGAGCGTCAGGTCATCAGCTATGACCATCTGGGCATTGCGCGCCTGATCTACCAGCTGCCTACGACGCTCTGCGAGGCATTCCTGCGCGAGGTGTTCAAGCAGGAGAGCATCGACTCCCTCGATGCCGAGACGCTGTTCACGATCCAGCGCTTCTTTGAGAACAACCTGAACGTCTCCGAGACGAGCCGCGGTCTGTTCGTTCACCGCAACACGCTGGTCTACCGCCTTGAGAAGATCCGCAAGCTGACCGGCCTTGACCTGCGCAACTTCGATGATGCCATCGTCTTTAAGGTGGCGCTGATGGTCAAAAAATATCTGTCCGCCAACCCGGCCAAATATTGATTTTAAAAAAACTTTCACAAATGGCGCTGCACCGCAAGGCAGCGCCATTTTCCTGCTTTTTGCAGCCGCAAAGCACCTTGACCGCAGAGGTCTGACATGGTATTCTATTATATGTATGACTGTAACCATAACAGCAAAGCCACACCACGGCAGGAGAACCCCGAATGATCGATTTTGAACATGTATATAAAACCTACGAGACCCACAACGATGAGAACGTCGCGCTGGAGGACATCAACATCCATATTGACGAGGGCGAGTTCGTCTTTATCCTCGGCCATTCCGGCGCGGGCAAATCCACGTTTTTAAAGCTCATCCAGATGGAGGAGAAGCCCACCGAGGGCAAGGTCTTTATCAATGGGCAGGATTTAACGCGCATCAAGCGCCGCAAGGTGCCCTACCTGCGCCGCCAGATGGGCGTTGTGTTCCAGGATTTCCGCCTGATCCCCACCATGACCGTCTATGAGAATGTCGCCTTCGCCATGCGCGTGACGAACATCTCAACCAAAAAGATCAAGGACCGCGTACCGTTTGCACTCTCCCTTGTCGGTCTGGAGGACAAAATGGACCGCCTGCCGGATGAGCTCTCCGGCGGCGAGCAGCAGCGTGTGGCCGTTGCCCGCGCGCTGGCCCACGGCCCCAAACTCATTATCGCGGACGAGCCCACCGGCAACATCGACCCCGAAATGTCGATGGACATCATGCAGCTGTTTGAGGCCATCAACAAGGTCAACATCACCGTCGTCGTCGTCACCCATGAACACGAGCTCGTCCACAAGCTGGCCCGCAAGTACGGCAACCGCGTCATCACGCTGGCCAACGGCATGGTAGCCTCCGACACCGCTGACCCTTCTGCCGCGCGCTGCTACGCTGCCGCCATGGCCGAGCGCGAAGCGGACGACTATGAGTACGACGAGGACTGATTTGTAAGTAAGAGGGGATACCATGCGTTTTTCCAGTTTTATCTACTTAGTCGGCCAGGGCCTGCACAATCTGCGCGCCAACCGGCTGATGACCTTTGCCTCCATGGGCGTGCTGACCGTCTGCATGTTGCTGATCGGCGCAGCCTCGCTGCTGGGCATCAACATTGACCACATGGTCGAATACATCGGCAACCAGAACTTGACCGTCGTCTACATGGGCGGCACCGGCGAGAGCGAGGTCGCCACCGACGAGCAGATTGCCGCCGCCGACGCGGCCATCCGCAACACACCCCACGTTGTGAGCGTGACCTATATGTCGCCGGAGGACGTTCTGGCGACCTACAGCGATATGCTGAAGGATTACACAAACCTGCAGCAGGTCTTTGCCAATGACAACCCGTTCACTCCCAACTACCGCGTGACTGTGGACGACCCCGACAACATTGAGGAAGTCTCCGCCCAGCTCATGCAGATCGACGGCGTTTACAGTGTCAAAGCCCCGCTGGCTATGGCGGATACCTTCACGTCCCTGCAGAAGGTCATCAACTACGCCTGCTACGGCCTGGTCGCGGTGCTGGCCATCGTCTCCATCGTCGTCATCAACAACACGATCAAAATCACCGTCTTTAACCGCCGCAAGGAGATCGGCATTATGAAGCTCGTCGGCGCGACCAACGGCTTCATCCGCTTTCCTTTCTTTGTCGAGGGCGTCACCTCCGGCCTGATTTCGGCTGGCATTGCGTCCGGCATCGTCTGCGGCGCGTACTATGCACTCTGCCGCTGGTATGCCGAGAATCCGTCCAACCTTTCGCAGATGTTCGGCGGCACGCTTGTCCCGCTGGAAAGCGTCTGGTACTACATCGTCGGCGGCTTTGTGCTGCTGGGCTTCGTGCTCTGCGGCCTCGGCACCGCCACCAGCATCCGCAAGCATCTGAATGTATAACAGAGGATAAAGGGAACGTATAAGACCATGAAGCATGTAAAACACGGCAAAAAGCTGATTTCGCTTCTACTGAGCGCGGCTGTCGCCATGAGCATGACGCTTTCCACCGTCATGACGCCGCTGGCCGCCTCCTCCAGCGTCAGCGACCTGCGTCAGAAGCTGCAGGAACTGCAGACTGAGCAGGAAAAGGTCAACCAGAAGCTCAAGGACGCGCAGAGCAACAAGGCCGACGCTGAGGCTCTCAAAACGCAGCTTGAGCAGCAGAAGGCACTGATTTTAAGCCAAATCAGCAACCTGTCCGAGCAGATCGGCTCTTTGGATGAGGAAATCGTCAACAAGCAGGACGAGATTGACCGGAAGCAGCAGGAGGTCGACCAGAAGCAGGCCGAATACGACCAGCGCTGGGCGGACTTTAAAGATCGTATGCGTGCGATGCAGCGTCTGAATGACGGCGGCTCCATCGCACTGTTGTCCAGTGCCACCAACCTGTACCAGCTGCTGACCTTTGCCACCACATTGGATCAGATCGTTAATAAGGACGAGGACACCTGCCAACAGCTTGAAAATGAGCACGCCGAGCTGGAGCAGCAGCGCGCCGAGCTGGAGCAGGCCAAGGCGGACCTGGAGGCCACGCAGGCCGATCTGGAGACCCAAAAGACCGCGCTGGACGGCAAGACGAATGAGCTTGCCCAGAATATCTCCCAGACCGACGCCAACATTTCCGCAGCGGATGCCGAAATCGAGGCCAACAAAGCGGCCCTGATCGAAGCCAACAAGGCCGTGGATAAGGCCGCTGCCGAGCTGGACGCCGCGCTGAACGCCGCCAACCAGGCTTACGGCAATGCGTCCATCCAGTGCTCGCTGGACTTTGGCCGCCCGCTGGCCACCTATAAGTACGTCTCCTGCTACTTCGGCGGCAACGGCCACCGCGGCACCGATTACGCCGCACCGGGCGGCACCGAAATCTACGCCGTCTCCGGCGGTGTCGTCACCGCTGCGGCCTACCACTGGAGCTGGGGCTACTACGTGCAGGTCTACCACGGCAAGGATGACAACGGCAATACTTATTCGACGCTGTACGCCCACATGAACAGCGCGCCCGTTGTCAGCGTGGGGCAGACCGTGGAAAAGGGCAAGGTCCTTGGTTATGTCGGCTCCACCGGCAACTCCACAGGCAACCATCTGCACCTAGAAATGAAGGTCAACAACGTCCTGGTCAATGTCATGAACTACCTCTCATAACGAAAGGGGAATCCGTATGAAGCCGCAGAAGCACAAAACCTCCGTGCGTATTTTCTGCCTTGTAGTCGCCGTTCTGATGATACTCAGCCTTTTCTCTACGGTATTTTTCTCACTAGCCTACGGGGCATAACGCAAACACAGTAAGGAGCCATCAGACCCATGAGCAAAAAAATCAGTCTTGGCGTGGCGGCCACCATTGCCATCATTGCAATGGCCGTCACCTTCTCGCTGACCATGGTCGTGTCCATGAAGATGTTCAACACCACAGTGTCCAGCGTCAAAAACAAGGAGCGCCAGTACAACAAGCTGTCCGAAATTGATCGTTTTGTCCGCGCAGGGGAGTATTTCACCATCGACGAGGACACCCTGAATGACCGCTTGGCTGCGGGCTACATGAACGGCATCAACGACAAGTACGCCGTCTACTACACCGCCAAGGAATACAGCGAGAAGCAGTCTGTGGAGAAGGGCACACTGACCGGCATCGGCGTCGCTGTCGTCAATGACACATCCTCCGGCTACGCCCGCATCATCCGCCTGTATGACAACTCACCCGCCGCAGAGGCCGGGATGCAGGTCGGCGGCTTCATCACCGCTATCAACGACGAGTCGACGCGCAACATCACCTCCACCGCGCGCCTGACCTCCAAGCTGCTGGGTGAGGAGGGTACGACCACCACGATCACCTACCTGACGCCGGACCGCCAGGAGCAGCAGCTGAATCTTGTCCACTCCAACTACAAAACACCCTCCATCTACACCCGTCAGATGGTCGCGGACACCTGCGGGTACATCCGCATTGACGCCTTCACCTCCGGCACGGCCAGCGAGTTCAAGGCTGCTGTGGATGAGCTGCTGCAGCAGGGAGCGAACAGCCTTGTCTTTGACCTGCGCGACAACACCGGCGAGAACCTGAACGCCGCCCTTGTGGCCGCGGATTACTGTGTGCCCTCCGGTGAGATCGCCAAGCAGCAGGACAGGGACGGCAATGTGACCGTGCTGCGTATGTCCGATGAGACAAAGATCAACGTTCCGATCGTCTGCCTTGTCAACGGCTCCACCGCGGGCAGCGCCGAGCTGTTCGCCAATGCCCTGCGCAAGATGGCAGGTGCGACGCTCGTCGGCACCAAAACTGCGGGTAAGGGCGTCGTTCTGAGCGACGCCCAGAGCTTCTCCGACGGCTCCGCCGCTTACATCACGGTGGGCCTGCTGCTCGATAACGAGGATCAGACCTGGAATGAGGAGGGCTTGCGCCCCGACATTGACGCCGCGCTCTCCGTCGACGAGCAGAACGCCTACTACGATTACACACTTGATACTGACCCGCAGATCAGCAAGGCCGTCAACGCGGCCACGGCACTGGCCGGGCAGAACTGATTTTTATTGACTCGGAAAGGACGTCCACCGTGCCCACATTGACTGACCTGTCCACCATCCGTGACCTCTGCGCACGGTATGACTTTGCCCTGTCCAAGGGCTTCGGCCAGAATTTCATCATCAACCCCGGCATCTGCCCCCGCATTGCGGAGGCCGCCGGTATCGGCCCCGGCTGGGGCGCACTTGAGGTCGGCCCCGGCATCGGTGTGCTGACCGAGCAGCTTTGCAAGCGTGCGGACAATGTCGTCTCCATCGAGGTCGACAAGCGTCTGCCGCCGCTGCTGGAAGAGACGATGGCCGACTACGACAACTTCAAGCTCATCCTGAACGACGTGCTGAAGGTCGATCTGAAGGCTCTGCTGGCCGAGGAGTTCGGCGGCAAGCCCGTCGCTGTCTGTGCCAACCTGCCGTACTACATCACCAGCCCGATTCTGATGCGCCTGCTGGAGGAAAAGCTGCCTATCCGGAACATCACCGTAATGGTGCAGAAGGAGGCCGCACAGCGTCTCTGCGCCGCCCCCGGCACGCGGGATGCGGGTGCAATCAGCTACGCCGTGGCCTATTACGCCGAGCCGAAGCTGTTGTTCAGCGTCCAACCCGGCAGCTTTTACCCCGCCCCCAAGGTGACAAGCGCCGTCATCCGCCTGGATGTGAGGGAAAAGCCCGCCGTAACCGTGCCGAACGGCGACGAAGCCGCCTTCTTCGCGCTGATTCGCGCCGCCTTCTCCCAGCGCCGCAAGACCGCCGCCAACGCCATCGCCAACGGCCTGCACCTGCCCAAGGCGCAGGTCATCTCCGCCCTGCAGGCCGCCGGTCTTGATGAGCGTTCCCGCCCCGAGCAGCTGACACTGGAGAATTACTGCGCTCTGCAGACGGCACTGGCAAACACTTAAAACAGCAAAGCAAAACGCCCGGTAAGCATCACGCCTACCGGGCGTTTTTTAGGAGTATATAGAGTAGGGCGCAATAAGGAAAAGTTTCTCTAAATATTCCTCAAGAACTATCCATCAGCTTTATGTACAGCAGCATTCCTGAGTTCAACCCTTACTCCGCGTTATGCGATTCTACTGCGTTTACGACTTGTTTACGATCTGGTTTTTACTGTTTAGGACGCAAAAAGACATACAAAAGCAAGAAAAAAGCGCGTTGCAAAGTGGATTTACTTTGCTAACGCGCCTTTTTAAGTGGAGCTAGTAACAGGAATCGAACCTGCAACCTGCTGATTACAAATCAGCTGCACTGCCAATTGTGCTATACTAGCGGGAACTCTAATATAATATCACAATCGGCAGGGGTTTGTCAAGGGTTACAGCAGCTCCACGCCCGAATTCCTGCATGCCTGTACCGTAGCGTCATCCCACAGGCTGACCTGTACCTCGCCGACATGGGCCTTGCCCAGCAGCAGCATGCACAGGCGGCTCTGGCCGATGCCGCCGCCCATTGTCAGGGGCAGGGTGCCATCCAGCAGCAGTTTGTGGAAGGGCAGCTCCGTGCGCTGCGGGCAGCCTGCGGCGTCCAGCTGGCGGCGCAGGGCGTCGGCGTCAACGCGGATACCCATACTGGACAGCTCCAGTGCGCAGTTCAGCGGCTTGTGCCAGAACAGGATGTCGCAGTTCAGCGTCCAGTCATCATAGTCGGGCGCGCGCCCGTCGTGTGGCTGGCCGCTCTTGAGCCTGCCGCCGATCTGCATGATGCAGACGGTTCCATGCTCTTTGGCAAAGGCATTCTCGCGCTGTTTCGGCGTGAAGTCCGGGTATCTGTCCTCGAGCTCCTGCGTCGTGATAAATGCCACCTCGCGGCCCAGGTGGATGTTGTTTTTCAGCTCGGGGAACTTCCAGCGCAGCTCGTCAGACGTTGCACAGACAGCGTCCACGATGTCCCGCACGGTCTCCTGCAGAAATTCCAGCGTGCGCTGGTCGGCAGTGATAACGCGCTCCCAGTCCCACTGGTCCACGTAGATGCTGTGCAGGTTGTCCAGCTCCTCGTCGCGGCGGACGGCGTTCATATCGGTCACAATGCCCTGACCGGGGCGGAAACCGTACTTGTACAGGGCGTAGCGTTTCCACTTAGCCAGACTGTGGACGACCTCTGCCTGCTCGTTCAGGCTGGGCACATCGAACGAAACAGGGCGCTCGACGCCGTTCAGGTCATCGTTCAGGCCGCTGCCCTGCATGACAAACAGGGGAGCCGTGACGCGCTTGAGGTGCAGCGCCATGCAGAGCTTCTCCTGAAAGATCGTCTTGATGAGGCCGATGGCCTTCTGGGTGTCATACAAACCCAGAAGACTTTGGTATCCTTCCGGAATGGTAATGTGGCTCATAATACATCCTCCTATTTCTTTCCTGGTGTATGGCTTTATGCCTTGGCGAACTGGCTCTCGTACAGCTGCTTGTAGAAGCCGCCCTGCGCCAGCAGTTCTTCGTGGGTTCCGCGCTCAATGATGTTGCCGGCCTTCATGACCAGGATCTGGTCAGCGTTCTTGATGGTAGACAGGCGATGGGCCACGATAAAGCTCGTGCGGCCCTTCATCAGCTCCTCAAAGGCATCCTGCACCAGCACCTCGGTACGGGTGTCGATGCTGGACGTTGCCTCATCCAGAATCAAAATCGGCGGGCGTCGCAGCATGACACGGGCAATGCAGAGCAGCTGCCGCTGGCCCTGGCTGATGTTGCCGCCGTCCTCGGCTACCTGCGTATCGTACCCGTTGGGCAGGCGGCAGATAAAGCTATGGGCGTGCGCCTTCTTGGCCGCGGCGATGATCTCCTCGCGGGTCGCATCCGGCTTGCCGTAGGCGATATTCTCCGCAATCGTACCGGCCTTCAACCAGGTCTCCTGCAGCACCATGCCCAGGTTGCCGCGCAGACTGTCGCGGGTCACCTTGTCGATGGAATACCCGTCGACGCGCAGCGTACCGCCGTTGATCTCATAAAACCGCATCAGCAGATTGACCAGTGTCGTCTTGCCGCAGCCCGTGGGGCCGACCAGTGCAATGCGCTGACCCGGCGCAACCTTCAGGTTCATATCCTCGATCAGCGGCACATCGTCCAAATAGCGGAACCTGACGTGGTCAAACTCCACGCTGCCCGCGCCGTGGGGCAGGGCAACAGCATCCGGGCCATCGGGCACGATGGGCGTCTCGTCGATCAGGTCAAACACGCGCTGCGCACAAGCCAGCGCGTTCTGCAGTTCAGTCATAACGTCCGAAATGTCATTAAACGGCTTCGTGTACTGGTTGGCGTAGTTCAGAAAGACCGACAGCTGGCCCACCGTGATGCCGCCGGCAATGGCGACGAACGCACCCAGCACGCCGACGGCGGCGTAGACCAGCGCATTCACAAAGCGGGTGCAGGGGTTCGTGGTAGAGGAGAAGAACGTCGCCTTGACGCCGCACTTCTGCAAATCGAGGTTGATCTTATCGAAGCGTTCCTCGGCGCGGCGCTCATAGCCGAACGCGCGGACAAGATGCTCGTTGCCGACCAGTTCTTCGACCAGACTCGTCATTTCGGCGCGGGTCTCGCTCTGCACCTTGAACATAGAATAGGTGTGGGTGGCAATAAACCGCGCAACGAAAATCGACAGCGGCGTCAACGCCACAACGACCAGCGCAATGCGCCAGTCGATGAACAGCATGACTCCCAGCGTGCCCAAAATCGTCAGCACGCCGGTGAACAGCTGGGTAAAGCCCATCAGCAGACCGTCGCTGAACTGCTCCACGTCGGTGGTAATGCGGCTGATAGCATCGCCGGGGCGGTGGGCGTCCATATATTTGAGCGGCAGAATCTCCAGCTGGCCAAACGCACGGACACGCATATCACGCACGACCTGAAAGGTAATGCGGTTATTGACGACATTCATCAGCCACTGGGCCAGCGCTGTGCAGGCAATCGTGGCAGCCATCGCTATCGCAATTTTGCCAAGGCCTGCAAAATCAACCTGACCGGGTCCCAGGATCATATCCACGGCCTTGCCGGACAGTACCGGGGCCAGCAGAGTCGTGACCACTGTGATCAGCGCAAAGGTCAGCGTCAGAATGACCATGCCGGCGTAGGGGCGGATCAGCTTCAGGACGCGATGGATCGTATTCTGGTCCAGCTTTTGCTTTGTCTTGCTCATAGCGTCTTTGCCACCTCCTCCTTGCTCAACTGGCTCAGGCAGATTTCCTTATAGACCTCGCAGCTGCGCAGCAGCTCGGCATGGGGCGCGTCGCCAACCAGCTTACCGTCATCCAGCACCAGAATGTGGTCGGCGCGCTGCACGCTGGCCGCGCGCTGGGAGACGATAAACACGGTCATGCCGTGCGTTTCCTCTTTGATTGCCTTGCGCAGGGCTGCGTCCGTTGCAAAATCCAGCGCCGAGGCACTGTCATCCAGAATCAGGATCTTTGGCTTTGGTACCAGCGCGCGGGCAATCGTCAGGCGCTGGCGCTGGCCGCCGGAGAAGTTGCGGCCCGCCGTCTCCACCGACGCATCCAGCATACCGGGTTTGCCGCGGACAAACTCCGCCGCCTGGGCTATCTCCAGCGCCTGCCAGATTTCCTCGTCGGAAGCTCCGGGGGCGGCCCACTGCATATTGTCGCGGATCGTACCTGTAAACAGCACGGCCTGCTGGGGCACGACGCCCACCAGCCTGCGCAGCTGTGCAAAGCTGTACTGCTTTACATCATGGCCGAACAGCGCAACGCCGCCGTTGTCGGCATCGTAGAAGCGGCAGACCAGGTCGATCAGCGTTGATTTGCCGCTGCCCGTACCGCCGATGACGCCGATGGTCTCACCGGGCCTGGCCGTGAACGTAATGTCCGTCAGGCTCGGTGCGCCGGCATCCTTGTAGGTGAAGGTAACGTGCTCAAACTTAGCTGCTTCGGCAGCGTCGTTCACCGCAAGCTCTGCCGTGCCGGGATCCTGCATCGTCGTGTGGGTGTTCAGAATCTCATTGACGCGCATGCCGCTGGCCAGTGCGCGGGTGACCGAAACGACCAGATCCGCCAGACGCAGCAGGCTCAGCAGAATCTGGCTCATATAGTTGATAAGGGCAATGACCTCGCCCTGCGTCAGCTTACCGGCATCTACCTCCACACCACCGCGCAGCAGCAGCGCCACAACGGCCAGGTTGACGACGAGATAGGTCAGCGGGTTCATCAGCGCCGAAATACGGCCTGCCGCAAATTGCAGCTTTTTCAGGTGGTCATTTGTCTCCACAAAAGCGGCCAGCTCGTCCGTCTGGCGGGCAAAGGCACGCACCACGCGCGCGCCGACGTAGTTTTCGCGCGTCAGCAGCGTCACACGGTCCAAGCCGTTCTGGGCCTCATGGTAGATGGGCACAGTCACGCGCATGATGGCCCATATAATAAGTGACACCGTAATCGTAACGCCGATGAAAAGCAGCGTCAGCTTCGGACTGATGGAGAACGCCATAATAAGCGCGCCGATCACGATGAACGGCGAGCGCAGCAGCAGACGCAGCGTCAGGTTGACGCCGTTCTGTACCTGGTTGATGTCGCTCGTCATGCGGGTGACAAGCGTCGGGGTGCCGATGCCGTCCAGCTCGCTGTAGCTCAGCGTGCCAATATGGCGGAACAGGTCCTTGCGCAATGCCGTGCCAAAGCCCAGCGCCGCCTTTGCGGAGAACCACTGTGCCGTCAGGCTGCTGGCCAAGCCGATAGCAGCCAGCAGGACCAGCAGGCCGCAGCGCGTCCAGATGAAGGCTGCATCCTCGTTTTTGATGCCCGTGTCGATGATGCTGGCAATGACCAGTGGCACAAACAATTCAAAACAGGCTTCCAGCATCTTGAAAAGCGGCGCTAACAGGGCTTGCTTCTCATAGCCCTTGATGTAGCGCATCAATTTGTGCATTGAAAACCACCTCATACGTAAAAATAGAAATAATCAGTTTATTATACCACGGTTTTCTCAATTTGTCTTGCAGAATCCCCCAGATTTCGATGATTATTTATTGGCCCGGCGTCTATACTTTCAATGGGTACTTTTCAGAGGAGGATTTGCAGATGTTCTGGGTCTACAGATATAAAGGTTTTTCCTTCACGGCGGCACGCACCGTGCACACGGCGCTGGTGCTGGCGGGGCAGCAGGGGTGCAGCCAGGCGGATACCGGCCATTTGCTGCTGGCGCTGGTGCAGACAGCACAGGGGACAGCGGCGGATTTTCTGCGCCGCAAGCGGGTGACATCCACCGCCCTGGCCGAGCATACCGCCGCCCACGCGG
>ERZ780137.1076-NODE-1076-length-18086-cov-3.633964_pt1 | contig 18086 bp, 15 predicted proteins | sample MGYA00511020_ERZ780137 | MGnify/ENA primary metagenome ERZ780137 (study PRJEB29588, sample SAMEA2157917) | human gut metagenome | biome: human gut; feature: human-associated habitat; material: faeces | place: Denmark | collected 2008/2010 ... | reverse complement strand
CAAAATCAATTGACAGAAACGGTGCGTCCCCAGAACTTCTTCCTTAAACTGCAATCTAAACATCAGAAAAGAGGTTATAACATGAATTTCATCAAGAAAAACTGGAAGGGCACTCTCACATGCTTCATTATTGCAATTCCATGCTGGATACTGGGACAACATTTTCCGATCGTCGGAGGTCCGGTCTTTGCCATACTCGCAGGCATGATCGTCACCCTGTTCCTAAAGGACAAGACCAGTCTGCAAAGCGGCATCACCTTCGTATCCAAGAAAATCCTGCAATATGCTGTCATTCTCCTTGGCTTTGGCATGAACCTGTCCGTTATCGTACAAACCGGTAAACAGTCACTCCCCATTATTATAGCAACGATATCAACCTCCCTGATTCTTGCATGGACGCTCCATAAGGTCATGCATATTCCCGGCAAAATATCTACACTGGTAGGCGTTGGTTCTTCTATCTGCGGAGGTTCCGCCATTGCAGCTACAGCTCCAGTGATCGGTGCTGATGACGAAGAAGTTGCACAGGCGATTTCTGTTATCTTCTTCTTTAACATGCTCGCAGCCCTGTTCTTTCCAATGCTTGGTTCCGCCCTTGGTTTCTCCACTGTAAATGGAGAATCCTTTGGAATTTTTGCCGGTACTGCCATCAACGATACCTCCTCTGTCACTGCTGCCGCTTCAACCTGGGACTCCATGTATGGACTTGGTTCTGTAACTTTGGATAAAGCTGTCACTGTGAAACTGACCCGTACACTTGCCATTATCCCAATCACACTGATTCTGGCATTTATCCGTACTCATAAGGCTCAGACAGAAGGGAACCAGAAAGTAGATTTCAAGAAAATATTTCCATTTTTCATCCTTTACTTCCTGCTTGCCTCTATTATTACAACAATTGCCGTAAACCTTGGCGTTCCAGCAGACACATTTGCTCCTCTTAAAACTTTGAGCAAATTTCTGATCGTACTTGCCATGACAGCGATTGGTCTTAATACCAACATTGTCAAGTTGATCAAAACCGGTGGCAAACCAATTATTATGGGCTTCGTCTGTTGGATCGGTATTGCCGGTGTCAGTCTTCTGATGCAGCATATTCTTGGTATCTGGTAATTAAATATGTGGTTGACTTTTATCCGAAATCGGACTATAATCAAAATCGTCCGATTTCGGATTTTTTTATTGGAATAAAAAGGAGGAATGATATGTCTGCCGAACATGACGTATTGATTCGTTTTAATAATATTTTTAAGAAAGAAGATGATCTGTATCGCAACGCTGCCAGACTACTCGGCTGCTCTGACTGTGAATTCTGGATTCTATATACCCTGTGTCTTTCTGATCATCCCCTGACCCAGAGCGAGTTATGCGATATGCAATATCAGCCCAAGCAAACTGTAAATTCTTCTCTGAAGAAGCTGGAAGCTGACGGCTATCTGACTCTGGTTCATAAGGATAACCGCCGCAGCAAATACATTGAGCTGACTCCTCTTGGGAAAAAATTAGCTGCCAATACTGCCCAGCAAGTAATCCATATAGAGCTGGACACTTTTGCAGCCTTTTCCCAAGAAGAACAGGATGCCTTCTTGAATCTTTATGAGCGATATGCTGATGCACTCAAAGAAAAAATGCAGCAGCTTCAACCTTACAGAAAGGAACCTTAAATGAACATTCAATTATCTGATCACTTTAACTATAAGAAACTTTTCCTATTCACCCTGCCATCAGTTGTTATGATGGTATTCACCTCTGTCTACTGTGTCGTGGATGGCTTCTTCGTGTCTAATTTTGCAGGGAAGACAGCTTTTGCCGCTATCAACCTGATCATGCCTTTTATCATGATACTCGGTGGTATCGGTTTCATGATTGGTACCGGTGGCAGTGCCCTGGTTTCCTATACACTCGGTACCGGGGATAAGGAAAAAGCTAACCGATACTTCTCCATGATGGTGTACTTCACAATCCTGGCAGGTATACTTCTCACAGTACTTGGCATTATCTTCGTCCGTCCAATGGCGGAGCTGTTCGGTGCTGATGAGAGCATGATGGATACCTGTGTATTATATGGAAGAATCGTGATTGCTTTTAACGCAGCCTACATGCTTCAGAACATCTTCCAGAGCTTCTTCGTTGTTGCCGAGAAGCCCCGTCTTGGGTTAATCGTCACTATAGCAGCCGGCGTTACCAATATGGTGTTGGATGCTTTATTCGTTGGTGTATTCAAATGGGGCATTGTGGGTGCTGCGCTGGCTACAGGAATCAGTCAGTCTATCGGTGGACTTCTTCCTCTTCTTTATTTTGCTCTGCCTAACAATAGTCCGTTACAACTGACCAGAACCGGATTCGAACTTGCTCCACTATTAAAAGCCAGCAGTAACGGCTGCTCAGAGTTAATGAGTAATGTTGCCTCCTCACTGATTGGAATTGTGTACAATTACCAGCTCATGCGGTTAGGTGGTGAGAATGCAGTTGCTACCTATGGTGTGCTGATGTATATACAGTTCGTATTTATCGCTATGTTCATCGGTTATTCAGTTGGCAGCGCACCTATCATCGGTTATCACTATGGCGCCGATAATTTCAAAGAATTACAGAATATGCGTCGTAAGAGCCTGAAAATCATGAGTATCTCCGGTGTACTTATGGCAATCCTTGGGTTTACACTGGCTTCTGTGATTTCAGCTATATTTGTCGGATATGATGCCGAACTGTTGTCTATGACGATTACAGCCTTCCGTATTTTCTCATTCTGTTTTGTACTGGCAGGCATCAACATTTTTACCTCGTCATTTTTTACAGCCTTGGGCAACGGTCCTATCTCTGCCGCAGTATCTTTCCTGCGTGTACTGGTATTCCAGTTGTCATCAGTATTGATTCTGCCTATTCTCTTCGGACTCAATGGTATCTGGTTAGCCAATATCGTTGCCGAGATATTCGCAGTTATTGTATCCATTTCCTTCCTCATTGCCAAGAGGAAGCAATATCACTATTAATCATAAAAGTGCTGAATGGGATATATTCAAAATCCATTCAGCACTTTCTTTATATATGACATTATTTTTTTACAGGTACAAATTTCGCCTGATTCATCAACGGATGCTCCAAGGTAATCGCACCCTCTCTTGGACAGACCATAACGCAGGCGCCGCAGTAATAACACTCACCCGGATACATAACAATGGGCGGCTTACCCTTCTCCTGATTTGGCATCAGAATATCGCACTGACAGGTATCTACACACCGATTACAGCCAATACACAATTCAGGATCATAATGTATCGGTCTGGTACTACACTCTACCGGTCTGACTGTGTATTCCTTTTTCTCATCATGCTTCATGTGTTGGCACCTCCCCTGACGCAATATAATCTGCATTTCTCTTCTCGTATTCTGTCTTCAGATCTCCGAAGAAATCAAGTGGCACTTCACGGCTGATGATCCTGCCATTTTCCTGACGAAGCACGATATGCTTACCCTTGGTCTTTTCCTCAACAGCATCTGTATCTGTTCTGGCAAAGCACAACGTCTCTGAGTTTTCTCTATGCAACAAGCAAGCCTGTAAAATAAGCTCTGCTACTGTAAGAATATCCAATACCTCATGGGTTCTCATCAGATCGTGTGGATTCGTACAGTATAATTTTGGAACAAATTCCTTCTTGTAGGTATCTAACAAGTCTAAGCCTTCTTTTAAAAGCGCATCACATTTCACACCGCCGCAATAATTCTGCATTGCTTTGGATATTGCCATATTCAGCTCTTTCCAGTTCATTCCTTCATCAGCATCCACATAGAGGGGTGCGTAGAGTCTTTCTACTTCTTCCTCTACCTGCTCCTTATCATACTCGACTAACTCCAGTTCGCCTGCTGCCGTTGCTGCCTTTCTGCCTGCATAATAACCTGTGGCACAGGCAAATCCTGCACAGTCAGAAGCATAGAGCTGATCACCTGCTGCATAGATTCCCTCAATATTCGTCTTGAGATCCCAGTCATGCATAATACCGCCGGGTGCTCCGAACAACTGTCTCTCCTGCTCCAGGAAATTAGCCGACTGCCATCCTGTTCCGTAGCTTTGCAGCATATGTTTGGAGGAGTCAAAGCCCCTTCTCGTACAGTTCTCCAGAATTGGAATCTTGGTCTTGCCTTCCTCGCCGACCATCATTCCCCAGATTACCCTTCTTTCTTCATCCGGCATACGACTCAAATCTGCATAAAAAGGCAGCTTATAGCCGCGCTTCATCAATTCTTCAAAATCCAGCGTCTCCGGTCCCCGATACTCATACTTCGGGTTGTCAATGACACCGCCCTTTAAGAAGAATTTCTGTCCCTTCGCCGGCATATATCTCTCCAGAACAGTCTTTAACTCCTTGCCATCTCTATCCACATAGGGAATCTCCACACCTCTGGCATCTACCATAGTTGCTGCATACCAGGTATTATGATTGTTGCCCGCTCCATAAGGCGGGAAACTTCTGCCTGCGGCTGAGAATTCTGCCCGGACAGACTTCTCCATCATGGTAAATTCCATACCTGCACGATACCCCATGGCATGTCCACTTCCGATACTCTGCATCGGTCTAAACTCACACAGTCCTACAGTATCAGGATTAAAAAGCCATACTCTCAGTGTAAATTTATTCTTATAATCATAGGCGAACATGAGCTTCGTCTTCTCATCGCGAAAAGCAGCTCCTTCAAACTCTCCTTCGGTATCTCTGACTTTTCCGCCAAAAGATTCCATATCGATCAGGCGGTCATAACCTTCTCTACATTCGATATAGTGAGCGATACCATTGCTGTACCCATCCTGTTCATGGACATATGCCCATGCGATTTCTTCCGGAGTTACTTCAGAACAGGGATTGGTACATGCTGATTCCCAATGGTCAAATCCGGTTCCGGCTGAACCACTGTGCTCTGTATTGCCCTTTTCCACCAGAATAACAGACTGTCCTCTTCTGGCTGCTGCAATGGCTGCATAACAGCCGGCAAGACCGCCGCCCAGTACCAGCACATCACAGGTGGCTTCTTCTCTTTCACCCAGTTCATTGCCATATGGCCAGTTATATGTTTCCATGTTTCCATTATGTCCTTTCTCTTTATACATAAGGGCAGGCTACCCAGTGCCCCTTAGATACTTCCTGTAATTCCATGCTCTCCTCATGGCATTTTTCGCATGCCTTTGGACAACGTGCTGCGAAGCGGCATCCAGGATTAGGATTGACTGGACTTGTTACCTCACCTTGCAGAAGCTCCCTTCGTTTATGACAGGATTCCACACTTGGGAATGGGATTGCCGCCAACAATGCTTTGGTATAAGGATGCAGCGGATTGGCAAAAAGCTCCTGCGCACTGGCTTTTTCCACACATTTACCCAGATACATAACCATGATCTCATCAGAGATATGCTTTACCACGGACAGATCATGCGTAATGAACAGGTATGTCAGGTTACGCTCCTCCTGCAAATCCATCAGCAGATTCAGAATCTGCGCCTGTATGGACACATCCAATGCAGACACCGGTTCATCACATACGATGAACTCAGGATTCAGGATCAACGCTCTCGCAATTCCTATACGCTGTCTTCTACCGCCGTCCAGCTCATGTGGATAGGCAAAAGCCAGACGTTCTGCGATCAACTGTTTCACCGTCATTCTGCCATTCAGACTGGAATACGGGTCCTGAAAGATCATCTGCATCTTTGGTCTGATTTTACTCAGTTCTCTCTTGGATGCCTTCACAACATCCTGTCCATGGAACCAGATTTCACCTGCTGTCGGCTCATTCAGACGCAGGATTGTGCGCCCCAGTGTGGATTTTCCACATCCTGATTCACCAACGACACCTAATGTGGACGCCTCGTTGATGGAAAAGCTGACATCATCTACTGCATGAAGACTGCCGCCGGGAGTCTGGAAAAATTTCTTTAAATTCTGTACTTTTAACAATTCTTCGCTCATTATGACTCCTGCTCCTTTCTGTCTGCAATCTCACCTGTATAGAGGTGACAGCGGATAGAATGTCCACCCTCTTTAAAGACATCGGGTTTCTTATGATGACAGACTTCACACGCCTGCTTGCAACGGTCTGCAAAAGCACAGCCATCTGGCAACTTCGTAGGATCTGGCATCAGACCTTCGATCGGATGCAGTCTGCGTTCATTATCTTCAAGGTTTGGAATAGAACCAAACAGCCCCTTCGTATACGGAATGATGCTTTTCTCCTGTGAAAATGTCCTCCAGACTGCCATATTCCACTGTCTCACCTGCGTAAATGATTCCTACCTTGTCACAAGTCTCAGCTACAACGCCCAGATCATGCGTGATCATAATAACGGAGGTTCCATATTTTCTCTGTAAATCACAGATCATAGAAAGAATCTGCGCCTGAATCGTCACATCCAGAGCTGTTGTCGGCTCATCAGCGATCAAAATGTAGGTGTCACTGTCATCAGCCTGACCGAAAAAGACATCAAAGAATTGTATCAATTTATCGGAGACATGGATGCCCTGGCAATTCAGTATGCTTCCTCCCATCCCAATCAGTCTGCCCTCCTTGAAGAACTCGCACATATCGTAGATCGTACTGCTGCCCTTCACGATAAGGATTCTCTAACTGATGAAGAAAACCAGGAATGGACTACTCTGTCTGACCGTTTTCACCTGGTATTCTATGATTATTGTGATAATTCCCGCCTTGCCAGAGCAGCAGAAAAACAGCGCAGCCAACTGACCATTTTATCTAAAATGTATCAGACCGACCACGCTGTACAAAAAGAGATTGAAAAATCTCACCTATTCATTTATGAGGCATATCGAAGCAAGGAATATCAGAAAGCAGCCACTCTTATGAAAGAACATCTGAAACAATCTCTGGAATATGCCTTGCGATGCATTTAGAAGTTCTGCTTTAATCTGGTTAATTCCTCTTCTGTGATCTGTAAAATACCACCATGACGTTTCTTTAATTTACCAAGATCATAGGAGCCTTCCTCTGCTATCTGGAAATTACCAGTAGAAAGATCATTACATATAAGTGGCAGATAGCCTTTTCCTGTTGCAAACTGATCCACGATCAGACACCACCTGCCATCCGGAAGTTGATATGTTTCCGGACCTTCCACGCCGAACAGTTGTGACAAAACTTCACTATGTATTGGTTCCGGTTTGATTCCTCTGCCCAGTTTAGCTACTCTGTCTGTACGAATGTTCTTGTTTGTCTCATCTTTTACGAAACGGTAATACCATCCATTACTGTATACAATATTCATATCGATCATATGGCAATCTGCTTCTTCATAGATAAAAGGTTCTGTGAACTCCACAAAATCTTTCGTGTATGCAGCATAAATACGTTGTTTTGGCTCTTTATCCCCATCCAGCTTCACCATAGAAGCCCAAAATACAAAGAAAGATTCTGTTTCTGTATCATAAATCGCCTCTGGAGCCCATACACAGCCTGCCCCGTCTACTCCCACATGGCAACTTCTTGGTTCGCTCCAATTGACCATATCCTCTGATTCCCATACGATCAGGTCACGACTTGCTTCTGTAACAGCCCACGTCCAACCCTTGCCTGAACCAATGCGGAGATCCGTTGCAATCAGATAGAACTTATGCTTTTTCTCATCTCTGACAATAAAAGGATCTCTGACACCAGATTCTCCAATGTCTGATACCAGTACCGGTTGTCCACCATTTAGATCCTGCCAGTGCATCCCATCTTCACTCACTGCAAAATAAATCTGCTCTCCATTCTCCTGTTCCCCAATAAAATGTACAAATAAATAACCCGCCATAACGCCCATACCTTTCTGTAAACTGCAAACTTTCAGGTACTTTAGTACCTTATGCTGACACAAATCTGCATGTGAAAAATTTATTTTTCACATTACCTCCTCAATTTTCATAATTTGAAATAATTATAGTATAAAATAAAACATTTTAAAAATCAATATAACATAACTATTCTATGGAAGATGTACTATCTACAATATTCTGTAGCCAGACATCACTTCTGACCATAAAATATCCAATAATAACTTTGATGATCTCCGTAAACTGCACAAGGAAAAATACCACCTGAATTGAAAGCTGTGTAAAATGAGCCAGCAAATAGGCAATCGGAATCACAATGACCCATGTATATACACTATCAAACAGGAATGTAATAATTGTCTTTCCACCTGAACGCAATGTGAAATAGGAACAATGTGAGAAAGAACATAATGGCATGACCATGGCTGAAATCACAATAAACGTTGTTGCCAGATTTTTGATCGTTTCTTCTGTATTATAAATAGAAGGAAAAAATCTGCCTATCGCGATCATAATAAGTGCTACAACCGTACAGCAACCAACACTGAAGAAAATCATCTTCGTATCTGCATCTCTGGCTTCTTTCTTCTTACCAGCACCTAATAACTGCCCTACTACAATAGAAATACAGGAACCAAGCTGAATATAAACAACATTAAAGAGATTTGTGATCGTAGAAGAAATATTCTGTGCAGCAACTACCTCAAGCCCTCTGACCGCATAACACTGAGCGATTACTGCCATCCCCATTGCCCACAGCATCTCATTGCACATCAAAGGAGTACCCTTCTTAATGACATCCCCAAGGACTCTACCCGGAATATACAAGCTGCAATAAGCACCAACAATGAAGCGATTCTTATCCGTATGGGTATGTGTCCAGATTAACACAATCGCACATTCTACGAATCTGGCAATGACCGTTGCAATTGCAGCACCCTCTACCCCCATGGCAGGAATCCCACCAACGCCAAAGATCAGGATAATATCCAGTATCAGATTCGTAACGACTGCAACAATTCCTGCGATCATCGGAACGAAGGTCTGTCCAGTTTCACGAATGGTATTCGTATAGGATTGCGAAAGTGCAAATGGCAGCAGCCCCACCATCATAATCGCCAGATATTCTTCTCCATATTTCAATGCAAGTTTCACATCACCCACACTGCCATTCTCACTTAAATACAACGAAATAAGCTGCGTATCAAAAAAGCCAAACAAAAGCAGCGCAATTCCCGTGATCACTCCACATGCGTAAAGTTTAAATCGAAATGTATACTTCTGTCCTTCATAATCGCCTTTTCCAAAATACTGTGTACCAAAAATACCGGCACCTGATACCCCACCAAAGATACAGATATTAAATACAAACATCAACTGATTGACAATAGCCACTCCTGACATTTGTTCCGTGCCGATCTGTCCGACCATGATATTATCCAGAAAACTGACAAAACTCGTAATCGCATTCTGAATGATCAAAGGAACTGCAAGGGTCAATACCCTCATATAAAATGCTTTATCTCCAATGTATTTTTCTTTCCATCTCGCCAACATATCCATTTACTCCCATGTTTTTTATGATTTTATTATGCATTTATTCCGCAATAGTACCTTAAATTGTGCTGTAAGTTATCTTTCAATTGTAGCAAATTGATATCTAAAAAGCAATCCGGCAATTTTAAAATAACACAAAAATGACAGTTGAACTTATAACTCAATTCAACTGCCATTTTAGTGATATTCAGTAAAGTATGAGATTATTTATCTGCTTTTTTCTGTACTAATTTCTTTCCACTATGTATTACAATAATCACACCCAGGATCATCAGAAGAATTGCGATGATCAACTGCAAACCTTCTACAAGGAATGTTGCTGAACCTGCAGAATAGGCCTTGACAAGTGCTATTGTTCTCTCTACCAGAGCAGTGAAGGTTACACACAGCATGATGATAAGAGGTAGGAACAAGGTCTTGTTCTGTCTGCCTGTTACTTTCAGGAATACACATAATGTGATCAGTACCAGTGCACTTAACAACTGGTTTGCACTGCCAAAGAGCGGCCAGATATTAGAATATCCGATCTGTGTCAATACATATCCACATGCAAGTGTGATTACCGTTGCAAAATATTTGTTACACAGAACTTTACGCCAGCCCTCTGCATGCTCCATATCATCTACACTGAACAATTCCTGGAAAGACATACGACCAATACGTGCAACAGAATCCAGACTGGTCAATGCCAATGCGGATACACACATAGTCATGAAGCACTGTGCTACATAAACCGGAATACCAAACATTTCCAGAAATCCTGCAACACCTGATGAGAAAATTGCAAAAGGCGTGCCTGTTGCTGCTGTACCATCTGCTGATGCTGCTGCACCTGCTACACAAAGAGCCAGAACAGCTAACAGACTTTCAAGAATCATGGCACCATAGCCAACTTTTAACATATCCTTTTCATTTGATACTGTCTTGGATGAAGTACCGGATGACACCAGGCTGTGGAAACCGGATACTGCACCACAGGCAACTGTTACGAACAGAATCGGGAACAGATCACCTGATTTCTCATTATGGAATCCCGTATACATCGGAAGATTCATAGTAGGATGTGCCACAACCAGACCTACCACTGCACCGATGATCATACCTGCAAACATAAATGTCGTCATATAATCTCTTGGCTGCATCAGAAGCCACATCGGAAGTACTGCTGCCAGGAAGATATATGCAAATACGATATATGTCCAATTTACCTTAGTTGTGACTAACGGGCAAAACATACCGATACAGAAAGCAGCGATCGTACAAACCAGACCTAACACAACTTCTTTCCAGCCTGTAAATTTCATTTTCTTCTGAATCAGACCAAATACAACTGCAAATGCAATGAACAGAAGTGATATACTGCCTGCTGCGCCGTTGACTTTGGCCGCATCTGATAATTGTGATACCCCATCAACGACTGTATACGCATTGAATGTACCAGCTACCATATCTGCAAAGGCTGCAGTTACAATCAATGTAAAAAGCCAGCAGAATAACAGGAATAATTTCTTGCCCGCCTTTCCAATATACTGCTCGATCAGAAGTCCCATGGACTTACCTTCATTCTTTACACTGGCATAGAGTGCGCCGAAATCTGTAACCGCTCCAAAAAAAATGCCACCAAGAATGATCCAGAGCAATACAGGTACCCAGCCAAATACTGCTGCCTGAATGGCACCGGTAACAGGGCCTGCACCTGCGATAGATGAAAACTGATGTGCAAATACTGTCCATCCGTCTGTCGGGACGTAATCCTGTCCGTCCTCTTTTGCAACTGCAGGAGTCTTTGCCTTAGGGTCAATCCCCCATTTGTTAGCCAGCCAGCGGCCATAAAAAACATAACCACATACAAGGCATACCGCAGCAATTAATACAATTACTAAAGTGTTCATAATATTCTCCTCCTTTTATCTTCAACAGATCAGTACCAGACTCACCTGTTTATTAACATTTTTAAGACCAGCTCATATTTATTCATTAAAAAAGCCTCCATCCTCTTATATTTTATATAAGAAGACGAAGGCTTATGCTTCCGCGTTACCACTTCTCTTATCAATTCACATTGATCTCTCAGTCATATCTCCAATACTAATTATCAGTAAATATGCTTCCCTCTAACGGTGGAAATCCGTTTCAAACTACTGTTATTTCATTTGAAAGGCTCACAAGTGATAATTTCTCACCGCGCTGTTGTCTCACACCTGCCGACAACTCTCTGAAAACGTTGATAGTAAGAAATCTTATCCTGCTCATAGCTAATCTCTTAAATTACTTTAGATTATAGTCCCTGTATTTTAAAAGTCAAGTATATTTATACTTAAATTTCTTAAATTAATGTATTTATTCTCATACAAATCTCTTATTTTTAATTCTTCTTTATTCAATCAATTGACAAATAGCATCTCTAAAGTTATGATATCTGTAGTGTTCCTATTAAGAACTACTTAATTTGAAAGGAGATTAGTGTATGCCAAAGTTAAATGAAAACTACTTAAATTTGAAAGAAAGCTATCTGTTTGCTGAAATTAATCATCGTGTAAAAGCATATCAGGAAGCTAATCCTGATAAAAAAATCATTCGTCTGGGAATCGGCGACGTTACCCTGCCCATTGGTTCCAAAATGATCGAACAGCTTCATGAAGGCGTTGATGCCATGGCAAGCTCCGATACTTTTAAAGGATATGGTCCTGAACAGGGATATGATTTTCTGAGAAATGCCATTGTTGATTACTATAAACGAAACGGTGTTGATTGTATCGAACCTGACGAAGTATTTGTTTCTGATGGTGCTAAAAGTGATACAGGTAACATTACTGATCTGTTTGCACAGGACAATGTTATCCTGATTCCTGATCCGGTTTATCCTGTATATGTGGACACCAATATCATGAACGGGCGCAATATCACCTATATCGATGCCAATGCAGAAAATAACTTCCTGCCTATGCCAGATCACAATTTCCATGCAGATGTTATCTATATCTGCTCTCCTAACAACCCTACAGGTGCAGCATATAACCGTGAACAATTAAAGGAATGGGTAGATTATGCATTGGCAAATGACGCCATTATCCTTTATGATTCTGCTTATGAATGCTTCATCACAGATGAAACTCTTCCAAGAAGTATTTTTGCTATTGAAGGTGCCAGAAAGTGCGCTATTGAATTCTGCTCTCTCTCCAAAACAGCAGGTTTCACCGGAACCAGATGCGGCTATACTATCGTTCCTAAGGATCTGAAATTTGCCGCTTCCAATGGTAAGGAAATGTCCCTGAACGCTATGTGGAACCGTCGCCAGACTACCAAGTTCAATGGCGTATCCTATATCGTACAGAAAGGTGCTGCTGCTGCCTTTTCCGTAGAAGGTATGGCACAGTGCAAAGCCAATATCAAATATTATCAGGAAAATGCAAAGATCATCGCAGAAGGACTTGCGAAAAAGAATATACGCTACTTTGGCGGTGTAAATTCCCCATATATCTGGTTTGAATGCCCTAACAATATGGAATCCTGGGACTTCTTTGACTATCTGTTAAAGAATGCACAGGTAGTTGGTACTCCCGGTGCGGGATTTGGCAAGAACGGACATAATTTCTTCCGTCTGACCTCCTTTGGCAATCGTGAAAATACCATCGAAGCCATGAATCGAATCGATCAGTTATTCTAATTCGACTACTACTTTTTATAACAAAACAGTGCAGATTTAGAAAATTATCTAAATTTGCACTGTTTTCTTTATATTTATTCCTGATTTGTAATTATGTTATTGTCAATAGGGAATGTTACTTGCCAGTCGCCTTCAATTGCACCACCATTGCAAGTCCAGAACTCTCCCCATAATTCATAATCCTGTAATTCCTCTGCATTTAATTCAAAAATATATTCTTCATAGCTGTCTTTCTGCACTTCATCCCAGAAAGAAACATCATACACACTCTCTATTGTCTCGCCATCTGCCTTTTTCAGATACACATAACCATGATTATCCGTATTAAGGATATCATCATATCGAAGCTGCACATGCAACATATCATCTACAAAGCCATACCCTGTTAAGGTAACACCTTCTTCCAATAATACGGTCTGATCGGAATTTATGAGATGTATTTCTTTCAAATCCACCATCCCACTTCCACCATATCCTCGTATAGCAGGGGCTTCCACATAATCCGTGATTTGCGGCAGGTTGTGCATATCTATTTCTGAAATCGGCATACTTACCTGCTTTTTTCCACTCAATATATTACTTACAGAAAATGTAATCTTATCTGCGACAGTCAGACTCTCACTCAACTGTTCAATATTGATCAGAAAAGTAGCTGTTCTCGTCTGGGAATCATACTCTACAAATGTGCAATTACCCGTCTGGTCATAGGGCGTATGAATACTATAACTATCGAATAAATCCGCATCTGCCTGAAGACGTTCTCCTACAAGATCCTGCATGGACACCAGTATTTTTACATTTGCTCCTTCAACATCGACAGCCATTACTTTCATTCTGATTCCATTATCTTCGCAGGACACGTTGACTGGCTTTAGCTTCTGCGCAATAGCAGGCGAAATTGCATATAACACCTCATAGGCATACTTATTATCGGCTGCCGCCAAAACCGGAACAGCACTACAAAAACAAATACACAAGCATGCCGCAATGACTCCCCAGCGCTTCCACGAATGTCTTTTCATTACTTTGTAAGAAGCTGCTTCCTCCAAAAAGTCCGGACGAATCTCGGATATACTCTTGTATAAATCCTCTCTAGTCATAGGTCTACCCCCTCTCTGATTAGAAAAACTCGCAATTTTTTTCGTAATTTCATCATTTTCTGAGCCATCTGGTTCTCCCTGTAGCCAAATTCCAAAGCTAAATCTTTGACCGAAGCTCCATAATAATATCTTTTTACAAATAAAACACGTTCTTCTTTAGGCAGACTTTCCAACCACTGATTAATCGCCTCTGTGATTAATTGATTCTCATAATTTTTCTCCGTATCAAAGCCGGAAGGAATACATTCTTCCAGCTCATCAAGCATTGCCTCCAATCCCTGATATCTTTTCTTTGCATGGTTCGCCCTATATCTGCTCAGCGAGATATCTCTGACCAGTTTTCCCAGAAAAGCCTTAAACGATATAGGTATTGTTGGTGGAATCTTATTCCACGTTATATGCCAGACATCATTCACGCATTCTTCTGCATCCTCCTGCGCAGATAATATATTTCTTGCAATCTGAAAGCAATATGCTCCGTATTTGTGCTGTGTCTCTTCTATGGCTCGCTCATTGCGTTTGAAATACAACTCTATAATCTTCCTGTCTTCCACGGCTTACCCCCTCATCTGTATTTTGTTCCTCATATATATAGCCGCAAAAAACTCTACGATATTGGAAATAAATTGCAATTTAAGGAAGGAAGTTCTAGGTACGCCTCTAGTCTGGCAGTTCGGTTCTTTTGCCACGTACGTGACGTAAGAGTTTCTAAGAACTGCATCTCAAATGCTTAGAGTACAAGCCGAGTGCAAAACTCGCCCTACGGGCTCAAACAGTTGCGCCTTGGCTTGCAAGCATTTGATCTTTGTTCTAAGAAACACTAAACATCACTCCCTAAGCTGCATTCACCGAACTGCTAGACCAGCGGCTGGATACAGAAAATTCTCATATTAAATGACAGGCTTACGCTGTCACAGTCACATTAGCATTTATTGTTTTGGAAATTTGCTCTAGGTAGTACCTATTTCTATAAATGGTGATTCAAAGTCCATGAAACGGTCACATCAATCAGTAGAAGGAAAATGTGTTTGAAACAAAATATTCGAATCTTCCTGTAAGATTACATACGAAGTTGGTAAGGTGCATCATCTGTATACAGCAAATTTTTGACATGGAAACTTTCAGTACCCAGGCGGTGCAGCTTGCCCTCTATATGTAACGTCACAGAGAAACTTGGAATGTTTTGTAAGAAGACCCTCTGCGAGTTGTCGGCAGCGTCCGTTACATCGAGCAGCGGAGTGGAAACGTGTCTTCGAACGAAATATCCAAGCTTCTCTGCCACATACTTTAATGGGCGAGCTAAACCGCCGTACCCAGAATTAATTCATTAAACTGCAATTTCTAATACAGTGAAGCTGTATGCCGGTAAGTTAAGTTCTGACTGATAATTTACTTTTGTCACTTTAGGACTAACCTTGTCAGGTTCTTCAATAGAGTTGACATCTAAAGGCTGCGCCTGCATTATGATTTGTTTTACCAACGTATTTTGATTGATATTCCATTCATCATCCAACTGAAGTTTTATCCGTTGTTCCTTATCAGATGCATTAACCAATTTCACATACAGATGCCCCTGCTCATCGGCAGAAACAATATGATATACACCAGACTCTTCACCGCCTGCCAACTCACTGTTAACTGTGTACTTCCCTGTATAATCACTATACAACTGCTGGACATAATAATTCGGTGTTGCATAACTTGTCCGATCATCAAACCAGATCAGATCCGGTGCCCACTGTTCATAGCCAATTCTTGCAAAAAGAGGCGCATAAGAAGCCAGATACACTACATCCGCATTACGCTCTACTCCTGTAAGAAAAGCAGCCTCCGACAATGCACAGCGCCAGTTATTACGCTTCGTTGACTCTTTTACCTCTTTATCATGTGCTGCATATTCTCCTGAAAAGACCTTAACATCTCTGGAATAATCGTCATAAAAGTGAGTATTGGCTAAAAACCACTCCGGTTCCATATAATAATGCTCATCTACTGCATATGTATAATTTGAATTATTCTTTGCCTTGGCATGATAATTCTCCCAGGCAGCTTCATAAGTTGGTGTATGAACAGTCGGTCCGGCTGAACTGATCAACTTAATTTCAGGGTATTTGGCATGAATGGCTTTTTCAAAATCATCATATCTTTCAAAAAAGTCTACTCGCTCTGTCTGCCACTGCTCATTACCAATTCCTACATACTCTAATCCAAAGGGTTCTGGATGTCCCATCTTTGCACGAATCTTGCCCCATTCTGAATCGAATGCTCCATTAGCAAATTCAATAAGATCCAATACATCCTGAATAAACTCCTGATATGCAGGATCTTTTCTCTCAACTAACTGTGTAGACTGATATTGGCAGGCAAGACCTACATTGGCAACTGGCAGAGGCTTCGCACCTAAATATTCACACAATATGAAATATTCATAATATCCAAGTCCTAAAGTCTGATTATAATGGCTGAATTTTGACGCGAAATGATTCTCTTCACAGTTTTCATGAACTGCCCAGCGATTCCAGTTTGCCTTTCTCTGAGTGATATCTCCCACTGAAAGTTTCCATTGGTAACGATTGGTCAATTCATTTCCTTCAACAACACATCCCCCAGGGAAACGCATAAACTTAGGGTGCATATCTTTTAATTTTTCTGCAAGATCTTTCCTGAATAATCCACAAACTGCATCCTCTGGGAAAAGTGAAATACAATCAAAATCCACTTCCGCCTGTTCTTCAAACAAAACTGCAAATAACGCATACCGTATTGTTTCATTTGCAGTAAATGAAACAATATATTTATGCCAGTCACCAGCTTTTATTGACACATCTGTCAAAACATGCTTTACATCTGCTTCTTTCTCTATCGCAACAATCTGTACATTGAAATTCTGCTCCGTTCTGGCATAAAAACTTAACTGATATGAATGTCCCTTTTCCAGATAAATCCCTTCGTATGCCTGATTAGTAAATCCACTTTCTGCCTGAGCCTGTACATGCATATAGTGTGGATTCACATTATTTAATGGATTAATGTCCTGAATCTGTAATTCTGCCTGGTCCTGTGGATATGCTGACCATCCATACAATCCATCGAAAATCTGGTGATACGCATCCTTATCCCCCCGCGCATCCAGAAATTCGAAGGATCTGTTTTCCAACATCTCTGCATATAGACCGCCATCTGCACCATAATTGATATCTTCAAAGAATATACCGATTAAATCATCCTGAATTGTAACTCCCTTATTATGTGTAATTTTCAGCTCCATACCCTTCTCCTTTTCATGTTCTAGACCATATTACTACTGACTTTTTCAAATTCGCATATATCCGTTTATGGAAAAACAACCGCCAAAATTTGGCGGTTGCTTCAAGACTCTATTTTATTACAAATATTCATAATGGTCGGACTATGCTTACACTAGAACTGTATAAAATAAATCTTCCCTCTTACTATGCAAGTGTAACGTTTGCAGCTCTTAACTTCTTGCTGTTCTTAGGATCCTGCTCGATGTCAAAAGTAACCTTCTGACCTTCTTCAAGTGTCTTGTATCCGTCAGAAACAATTGCAGAAAAATGTACGAATACATCTTCGCCTGTGCTTTCATTTGTAATGAAACCATATCCCTTCTGAGCGTTAAACCACTTTACTGTACCCTGATTCATCTCAAGTACCTCCATTATAATATTTGTACACATTCTAAACTACTGCCGATAACCTTTTCCTTATTGAAAAAGCCAACCTGTCCTGCAATTCAAAAGGAATGATTTGCAGAACAAGTCGGCTCATAGTTCAAATTGAATACAAGTGCAGTGTACCATTTCCATAACTTAAAGTCAACCATTTTATGTAAAAAAAAAGAAAACACAAACCATGCTTTCCTGAAATAATAGCGAGAGGGGGATTCGAACCCTCGACACTGCGGGTATGAACCGCATGCTCTAG
>ERZ780137.1066-NODE-1066-length-18203-cov-29.826317_pt1 | contig 18203 bp, 18 predicted proteins | sample MGYA00511020_ERZ780137 | MGnify/ENA primary metagenome ERZ780137 (study PRJEB29588, sample SAMEA2157917) | human gut metagenome | biome: human gut; feature: human-associated habitat; material: faeces | place: Denmark | collected 2008/2010 ... | reverse complement strand
CGGCAGGGTAGAGCGGGATGTTGAGCGCCGGAATCACCGCGGCAGCCACCATCGCCGCCACCAGATAACGGCGGCAGGCCCGATAGGGGATGCGGCGCACGAGCAGCAGGCGGTAGAGGCCCAGCAGCAGGCCGCTGCAAAAGAGCACTTCTATGAGGTAGAGCAGGGGTGATTTCATGGCGACAGGGTGAAATGAGTGTAGTGAACGGTTTTCGCTGTTTTATTCGGCGTGCGTGTTGCGGTCGGGGCTGTCTGCCTGTTCGCGTTCGGCGTTCGGATTGTCCGAGGCCCCGTCGCGCAGCATCCTCAGGATGGCATCGGTCTCCTCGACCGAAATGCTCCTGTGGCGCGAGAAGAACGACATGAGCCGGCTTACCGAACCACCGAAGAAGTTTTCGAGCACGGTATCCATGTAGCGGCCCGCGTAGTCGTCCTTGTCGACGAGCGGGAAGTACTCGTAGGTCTTGCCGTAGGCCTTGTGGCCCACGAAACCCTTGCGTTCGAGGATGCGCACGATGGTCGAGACGGTGTTGTAGGCCGGCTTGGGGTCGGGCATCTCGTCGAGAATGCCGCGCACCACCGTCGCCCCCTTGGCCCAGAGCACCTGCATGATCTCCAGCTCGGCCCGTGTCAGCTCCTGCGGTCTGTTTTTGACGATTTCCACCATAACTATACATTTAGTTGATTACTGTATGACAAACATACAACTAATTTTTTAATTATACAACTAAATTATTAGTTAATTTACATGCAAGTGGAAATAGACACGAAAGGAGAGGGGGCAATACGCCGCATCGGAGAGGAAGCAGGAAAGCGACAGCACCGAGAAAGGACCAACAGGAGAGCCCGGGCGGCGAGCACAGGAGCATAGGAAGAACCGGGACCGTTAAGAAGGGAAGGCGGAGTGGGAAGCGGAGACGACCGGAAAAAGGCATGGGAAACGGAGGCCACCGGAAAAGACAAGGCAACCCGTCAGGGGCAGCAGGACAGAGATGCACGGATACACCCGTCGCGCAAAAAAGCGGACCCGGGTCGGGTCCGCCGTCGGAACAAACTCAAAACAGAGACGGAACGTCGGGGGCAGGGGAGCATCGGCGTGCGAACGTCCGGAACGGGAGATTGCGCCGGAGGGCTACAGCTCCCAACCGCCGCTCACTCCACCAGGTCGATGCAGACGGCTCCGTAGCGGCCCTGCGGTCCGAAGAGCTGCACGGCTTCGGCCGGCAAAATATAGTAGTAGTGCATCGGGACGCTCGCATTCGTCGAAAAGGCATTGGACTGACACATCGCCAGCCACGCGTCGATCGTCGAGAAACGACCGCCCAAAACAACCAGCGGCACCCGGTCGGGGTAGGTTTCGCCGACCACGACCGCCCGGGGAGCCGCCCCGACAGCCGGCTGGAAGGCCTCGCCCAGCGAATCCAGCACGCCGGCGGCCCTCGCCGCAGCCTCCACGCCATCGGCCGGGTTCCAGATATCGAGCCGCCGCAGGGTCAGCCCCTCGATAAAGCGGAGCACGTTGCCGGGAACCGGCCTGCCGTCAAGCAGGTAGAGGGCATCTGCCGGCAGACCACGCCAGATGCCCTCCGGTTTCCACGACACCTGCACATACCCCTCCACACGCCGCAGCGAGTCGTAATCGGCACGCAGCGAATAGGTATTGATCCGCGACGGTTCGGTCCGCCACTCGCCCGTCCGCGGATCGGGGCTCTCACCGCCGCCCGTCCAGGTATACCCGGCCGCATTGCCCACCAGATGCGGCCGCACGCCCTTGCGGCGGTTGCGCTCGGTAAAGAACTTCAGCAACCGGACCTGTTCGCGTCCCGTCGTGTCGGAGAGCCGCATGCGCCGCGGCTTGACCTTCACGCGCCGCACGTTCCAGAGCGTCACGGCATCGTAGGCCTCCACGAAGCTCGTGCGGCGACGGTTGAGCTTGCAGGCAACGCGGCTGGAGGTATCGGCCACGGCCGGCAGGGCAGCCGCAGTGACCTCGGTCACCGTATCACGCTGCGCCCGGTCGAAGCGCAGCACCGCTTCGAGGCGTTCGGGCTCCTGCGCCGAGGCCTGCCATACGCCCATCACAAGGGCAACCAGCACGACGACAATCCGGTTCGAGGTGGAGTTCTGCATGATGTTCTAATTTTTTCGTAAAATTAATACTAAAAAATTAGATATACAACATTTCGCGCACTGAACCGCAAAAAAAGAGGGCACAGGGGCGCGGGCACAGAGGGGGCGAGGATAGGGACGCGGGCACGGTGGGATAGCGCCGCGGCCGGGTATCACGGGCGGGTGTTACGGGCGGGTGTTACGGGCGGGTGTCACGGGCGGGTGTCACGGGGGGGGGTGTCACGGGGGGTGTCACGGATGGGAGTCGGAAGTGGGGAAAATCAGGAGGAGTGCACGCATGACGGGACATACAGGGGGGCGGGGCACACCCGGGGAGAGCGAGGAGGAGCTTAAGAGAGTAGGCAGACAGCGCCGGGGAGAGCGAGGAGCACAAAAGAGAGTAGGCAGGTAGCCCGGAGAGAGCGAGGAGCACAAAAGAGAGTCGGCAAGCAGCAACGGAAGGAGCGAGGAGCACAAAAGAGGATAGGCTGCAATACAAGAGGGAGCAGAGAAGGCAGAGAAGGCAGAGAAGGCAGAAAGGGGCACAAAAAAGCCCCGGAACCTCCATGCGGAAGTTCCGGGGCTATCGAAAGCGGGGCAGCGCAAACAGCTACTCCAGCTTGAGGTCCTTCTTGATGGCCTCGATCTTGCCGTCAAGCTCGGCCAGCACGCGGTCGTAGTCGGCCACCGAAGCCAGCGGCGCCTTCACGCCGAAGTAGAACTTGATCTTGGGCTCCGTACCCGACGGACGCACCGAAACCTTCGTGCCGTCCTCGGTGAACCACTGCAGCACGTTGCTGCGGTCCTGCTCGATGGGGGTCTTGACTCCCGTCTTCACGTCGAGCGTCTCGAGCGTCTGGAAGTCGTTGATCTTCACCACGGGCGAGCCGACGATCGCCTTGGGCGGGTTGGCCCGGAAGTCAACCATCATCTGCTGGATCTGCTCGGCGCCCTCCTTGCCCTTGCGGACCACCGAAACGAGCCCCTCGCGGTAGAAGCCGTACTTCACGTAGAGCTCCTGCAGCCACTCGAAGAGCGTCAGGCCCATCGTATCCTTGGCCCAGGCAGCCGCCTCGGCCGCCAGCGAGCAGGCCGACACGGCATCCTTGTCGCGCACGTAGTCGCCGGCCAGGTAGCCGAACGACTCCTCGCCGCCGCCGATGTACTTCATCTTGCCCTCGTTCTCGCGGATGATCTTGGCGATGTACTTGAAGCCCGTGAGGCAGTCGTAGCACTTCACCTTGAAGAAGTCGGCCACGGCGTTGGCCATCTGCGACGTCACGATCGTCTTGACGACATACTGCTTGCCGTCGAGCTCGCCGCGCTCGGCCCAGCGCGTCAGCTGGTAGCTCATCAGCAGCACGAGCGTCTGGTTGCCGTTCAGCAGCACGTATTCACCCTGCTTGTTGCGCAGCGCCACGCCGATACGGTCCGAGTCGGGATCAGTGGCCAGCACGAGCTCGGCCCCCTCCTTCGCCGCCAGGTCGATAGCCATCGACATGGTCTTGCGCTCCTCGGGGTTCGGCGACTCGACCGTCGGGAAGTTGCCGTCGACAACGGCCTGCTCGGGCACGAGCTTCACGTTCGTGAAGCCGTACTTGGCCAGCGACGCCGGCACCAGGCGCACGCCCGAGCCGTGCAGCGGCGTATAGACGATCTTCATGTCGTGGAACTTCTTCACGCTTTCGGGCGAGAGCGACAACTCGTGCACGCGGTTGAGGTAGATCTCGTCGAACTTCTCGTCGAGGATCGTGATGTTCTCCGCATTGCGGCCCATCTGGATCATGTCGATGTCGGTGATCTTGGCCACCTCCTCGATGATGTTCCTGTCATGCGGCGGCGTGACCTGCGCACCGTCGGTCCAGTAGGCCTTGTAGCCGTTGTACTCCTTGGGGTTGTGCGAGGCCGTGACGACCACGCCCGAGTGGCACTTCAGCTCGCGGATCGCGAAGCTCAGCTCGGGGGTCGGACGCAGCGAGTCGAAGAGGAAAACCGTAAAGCCGTTCGAGGCGAAAATATCCGCCACGCGCTCGGCGAACATGCGCGAGTTGTTGCGGCTGTCGTGGCCGATCGCCACGCGGATCTGCTCGCCCGCGAAGTTCTTCTTCAGGTAGTTCGCCAGGCCCTGCGTCGCGGCGCCCACCGTATAGACGTTCATGCGGTTCGTACCCACGCCCATGATGCCGCGCAGGCCGCCCGTACCGAACTCGAGGTCCTTGTAGAAGCTCTCCACAAGTTCCTTCATGTCATTGTCCATCAGGTATTTGACCTGTTTTTTCGTCTCTTCGTCATAATGGCCGTCGAGCCAGGCCTGCGCCTTCTTGAGGACCATCTGTTCCAATTCGTTTGCCATAAGAATTATTGGTTTTGTTTATAGGTTGCGTTCAATTCGTCCCAAAAAATTTATATGCAAATATAAGAAATAAAATTCGATTATTCAATATCAGCGAGTTAAAAATACCCCCTCGGAAACCGTTGTTTTTCTATATATAAAAAAAGGATAAATGCAACATATTTTCGGGAATCTTTTTACGAATTTATTCACAACTTTGTCACGTCAAAACGGTGCAAATCCCATCATGCAGAACAATACGCAGACATACAACGACACGTGGCAGCACTGTCTCGACCGCATTCGGACAAAAACCTCCGCCGAAGAGTTCGAGAAGTGGTTCCAGCCCATCGTGCCGCTCGAGTTCGACGGCACGACGTTGCGCCTGCGCGTTCCCAACGAGAGCTACGTCCGCCAAATCGAGAAGAACTACATCCCGTTCCTGCGGCCGATCATCTCGCAGCTCTACGGGCAGCAGACCCGGTTGCACTATGCCGTGCCGCGGGCCGCGGCGCAGCAGCCCTCCGTGGCCGCCGACGCCGACACGACCCCCATCTCGCGCATCATCGCGCAGACCGACACGGCAAATATAAAAAATCCTTTCGTCATTCCGGGCGTGCGGAAGATCGTCGTCGACCCGCAGCTCAACCCGAACCTGACGTTTGCCACCTTCATCGAGGGCGAATGCAACCGCCTGGCCCGCTCGGCCGGCATGTCCGTAGCGGTGAATCCGGGCAACACCCCCTTCAACCCCTTATATATATACGGGGACTCGGGACTCGGCAAGACCCACATCGTGCAGTCGATCGGCCACGAGGTGCGCCAGCGCCACCCCGAGCTGCAGGTGCTCTACGTCTCGATGAACAAGTTCCAGGCACAGTTCCAGACGGCATACAAGAACGGCGAGATTCCCGACTTCATCCACTTCTACCAGATGATCGACGTGCTGATTATCGACGACATCCAGGAGCTGACGGGAAAGACCGGCACGCAAAATGCCTTCTTCAACATCTTCAACCACCTCCAGCTGGCGGGCAAACAGCTGATCCTCACCTCGGACAAGCCGCCCGTGGAGCTGAAGGACATCGAGCAGCGCCTGCTCACCCGCTTCAAGTGGGGACTCTCGGCACAGCTCAACACGCCGGACTACGAGACGAAGGTCAAGATCATCCGCGCCAAGGCCCGCAAACTCGGAGCCGAGATCTCCGACGAGGTCGTCGCCTACCTGGCCGACAACATCTCGGCCAACGTGCGAGAGATCGAGGGTGCCATCTCGTCGCTTGTGGCCAACGCCTCGTTCCTCGGGCGCAAGATCACCACGTCGCTGGCGAAGGAGATTCTGAAGGTCTACGTCAAGCTCTACCAGAAGGAGATCACCATCGACCACATCATCGAGGTGGTGTGCAACTACCTGAACCTCGACTTCGCACGCTTCAACTCCACGGAGCGCACGCGCGAGATCGCCCAGGCCCGGCAGATCGCCATGTACCTGGCCAAGCAGCACACCAAGGCCCCGCTCACGGCCATCGGCGCCGCCATCGGAGGGCGCAACCACGCCACGGTGCTCCACTCGTGCAAGGCCGTTACGAACCTCCTTGAGACCGACAAGGCCTTCCGCCGCCAGGTCGAGGAGATCGAAAAGAAGGTCCTGGCACAGTGAGAAGGGAAAAGTGAAAAGTGAAAGGTGAAAGGTAAAGGCGCAAGCGAGCCGCCGACTCCGGAATTTCCGACAATGCCGTTTCCGACACCCCAAGCTGAAAAACAAAGGTCGTGACAGTTCGTGTCACGACTTTTTTGTATCTTTGCCCTCCCCGAACAACCGACTGCATGGATCAACCGAAGCTCGAACGGCTGCTGCGGCTCATGAAGCTGCTCACGGCCAATACCACCTACAACGTCGACCAGCTGGCCGAGCGGCTCCACATGTCGCGCCGCACCGTCTACCGCTACATCGACACCTTCCGCGAGGCGGGTTTCGTCATCAAGAAGACGGGCGACTGCATCCGCCTCGACAAGGAGTCGCCCCATTTCCGCGACATCTCGCAACTCGTCCACTTCACCGAGGAGGAGGCCGTGATCCTCAAGCGCGCCATCGAGAACATCGACGACACGAACCTGCTGAAACAGAACCTCAAGCGCAAGCTCTACTCGGTCTACGACAACCGCACGCTGGCCGACACGGTCGTCCGGGGCCGGAACGCCCCGAACATCCACCACCTGATCGAGGCGATCGAGCAGCAGCGGCAGGTCGTCCTGCACGGCTACCGGTCGGCCCACGGCGGCGAGGTGCGCGACCGCCGCGTCGAACCCTTCGCCTTCACGACCAACTACGTGCAGGTGTGGTGCTACGACACCGAGGACGGCGTCTGCAAGCTCTTCAAGACCGCGCGCATCGGCGAGGTCGAACCGACCGACACGCCGTGGGAGCACGCCGACGTCCACACCGAGGGGTTCATCGACGCCTTCCGCATGCACGGCACGCAGCGCCACCGCGTGCGGCTCGAACTGGGGCTGCTGGCCTACAACCTGCTGTGCGAGGAGTATCCGCTCGCCGAGCTGGACGTCCGCCCGCTGGGTCGCGGACGCTGGCTGCTCGACACCGAAGTGGCCAACTTCACCGGCGTCGGCCGCTTCGTCGTGGGGCTGCTGGACGACATCCGCGTGGTCGACACCCCGGAGCTGACCGAGCACATCCGCACATACATCGCTGAAAATCTGAAATAAATACCACCATGATCGACGAAATCCTCGAATACAACCGCCGCTTCGTGGCCGAAAAGGGCTACGAGCGCTTCATCACGGACAAATATCCCAACAAACGCATCGCCATCGTCACCTGCATGGACACGCGGCTCGTGGAGCTGCTGCCCGCGGCCCTCGGCCTGCGCAACGGCGACGTAAAGATCATCAAGAATGCCGGCGGCACAATCACCAACCCCTTCGACAGCACGGTGCGCAGCCTGCTCGTGGCGATCTACGAGCTGGGCGTCAACGAGGTGATGATCGTCGGCCACACCAACTGCGGCGTGCAGGGCATGGACAGCGCCGAGATGCTGCACCTGATGAAGCAGCGCGGTATTCCCGAGCAGCACATCACGCTGATGAAGCACTGCGGCATCGACCTCGACCGGTGGCTGCACGGCTTCGACGACACGCGGTCGGCCGTATTGGAGACCGTCGACCTGGTGCGCAACCACCCGCTCGTCCCCGACGACATCGTCGTCCGCGGCTACATCATGGACTCCACGACCGGCGCGCTGGAGCCCATTACACCATCCGGCGACTCGGCGCAATAACGCCCCCGCGAAGCCGTCACGGCCGGCGGCGGCCCAAAAGGGGCCACATCCGGCACACCGGACACGGGTTGGCCGAAAAAAATTACACAATCACCGCATCTGTGTCATAAGTTGTCACTCCGGGGTGGTTTCTTTGCATCGTGAACTTAAAACAACAACGACCATGGGAACAGCCTACAAGATCAGATGCAAGCACTGCGGAGCGCAGTTCGACCACTACATGCAGCCGGGATACGGCATCCTGCCGCCGTGCGTCGGATGCGGCGGATATGTCGAGACCGAAACGGCGATCCGCTGCCCCGCCTGCCACAAGCGGCTCAACGCCACACAGGAGGAGTTCAACGAACAGGTGGAGGTAGTCTATCAGTGGGATTAGCGGCCAAAAATTCCCTCCTGAAGGCAAAAAATACCGGATTTTTTCACTATCTTTGAGAGGTAAACCGACTTTATAGAGATATGACCAAATTGCAGCCGGGAGACATGGCTCCCGATTTCCGATCGACGACCCAGGACGGCGAGCCGCTGTCGCTTGCCGACCTGCGCGGACAGCGCGTCATCCTCTACTTCTACCCGAAGGACAACACCTCGGGATGCACGCTCGAGGCGAAGAGCCTGCGCGACGGCAAGGAGGAGCTCGCCCGCCGCGGATTCCGCATCATCGGCGTGAGCCCCGACAGCGAGAAGTCGCACCGCAACTTCTGCGCGCGTCACGAGCTGAACTTCACGCTGCTGGCCGACACCGACCACTCGGTGTGCGAGGCCTACGGCGTGTGGGCCGAGAAGTCGATGTACGGACGCAAGTACATGGGGGTTGTGCGCACGACCTTCCTGATCGACGCCGAAGGCCGCATCGAAAGGATCTTCGACAAGGTCGACACGAAGAACCACTACCAACAGATCCTCGACGCCTGCGAATGAGACGATGAACCGCCGCGCCGCCATACTCCTCGTGACAGGATGCCTGTCGCTTCTCCCGGTCCTGCAACTCCGGGGGCAGGAGACGGACGGCATCCGGCGCATCGAGCCGGGGCGGATCTCGGCCAAGGCCCACGAGGCGCTGCGGCTCTACTTTGAAACGGCCCTGCCCGCATGGACCGATACGCGGTGGCTGCAGGTCGAGGTCGACCCGATCGCACGGGCCCGCCGCGCGCTGCACGAACGCATGCAGCAGGAGGCGGAGAAGGCGACACTCGCGGCCGAGGAAACGGACCGTCCGCGCGATCCGCAGATCGTCACCGAGCGGCTGCGCATCACGCTGGGAAACAACACGGACCGTTCGTGGAGCCCCTATCCGGACCGGGCGCTCGATGCCCGGGCGCTCAGTTTTCCGCTGCCGCGCGATGCCCGGGCCGACAAGCGCACGCCCCAGCAAAAGGCGTTGGACCAGATCCGGGGCCGCAAATAGCCTTCGGAGAAAGGAAGGGAGTAGCCACAAATACCCTTCGGAGAGAGGAAGGGGGTAGACGCAGGTTCCGGACAACCCGGCCGCCAAAGCGGGAAAGACGGCTCCGCCCGCCGAAAAGCGGAAGGGTAGTTCGACAACCGGGAAACCGGGCAGCGGACCCGGCCGCCGAAAACAGAAGGGCTGCTCCGGCCTCGGAAAAGCGGAAGGGTAGTCCGGCAACCGGGGAACCGGGCAGCGGGCCCGGCCGCCGAAAACAGAAGGGCTGCTCCGGCCGCCCGAACACAAAACGAAACAAACAAACGCGAAACGCAATAAAAAGCAACACAACGAAATGGCAGAAAAAGCACAGGTAAACCCGGACAAGCTCAAGGTCTTGAACGCGGTGATGGAAAAGATAGAAAAGGACTTCGGCAAGGGGTCGATCATGCGGATGAACAGCACGGAGGTCAACGACATTCCGGTCATCCCGACCGGCTCGATCACCCTCGACATGGCGCTCGGCGTCGGCGGCTATCCCAAGGGCCGCGTCATCGAGATCTTCGGCCCCGAATCGTCGGGTAAGACGACGCTGGCGATCCACGCCATCGCCGAGGCGCAGAAGGCCGGCGGCATTGCGGCCTTCATCGACGCCGAGCACGCCTTCGACAGCTTCTACGCCCAGAAACTGGGTGTCGACGTCGACAACCTGCTCATCTCGCAGCCCGACAACGGCGAACAGGCGCTCGAAATCGCCGACTCGCTGATCCGCTCGAGCGCCATCGACATCATCGTCATCGACTCGGTGGCGGCCCTCACGCCCAAGGCCGAGATCGAAGGCGAGATGGGCGACTCGAAGATGGGTCTCCAGGCGCGCCTCATGTCGCAGGCCCTGCGCAAGCTCACGTCGAGCATCTCGAAGACCAAGACCGTCTGCATCTTCATCAACCAGCTGCGCGACAAGATCGGCGTGGTCTACGGCAACCCCGAGACGACGACCGGCGGCAACGCCCTGAAGTTCTACGCCTCGGTGCGCATCGACATCCGCCGCGTGTCGGTCATCAAGGACGGCGAGGAACAGCTCGGAACCCGCACGCGCGTCAAGGTCGTGAAGAACAAGGTGGCACCCCCGTTCAAGCGGGCCGAATTCGACATCATGTTCGGCGAGGGCATCTCGAAGATCGGCGAGATCATCGACCTGGGCGTCGACTACGGCATTCTCAAGAAGGCCGGATCGTGGTTCTCCTACGGAGACCGCAAGATCGGTCAGGGACGCGACGCGGTCAAGGAGCTGCTCAAGAAGGACGAGGCGCTCGCCGCCGAGATCGAAGCGAAGGTGCGCGAAGCGATGAAACAACCGAAAGAAGCATAACGCAACAACGTGTATGGGATATACTGCCGAGGATGAGGCCCTCATCAAGGAAAAATGGGATGATCTGCTGCTCTCTTGCACGAAGATCTGCAAGAACGACGAAGACTGGAATTTCATCAAACGGGCATTTTTCCTTGCCAAGGAGGCACACGAGGGGGTAAGGCGCCGCTCCGGCGAGCCTTACCTCCTGCATCCCATTGCAGTAGCCAAGATCGTCATCGAGGAGATCGGCCTCGGCGTGAAATCGGTCGTCGCGGCCCTGCTGCACGACGTCGTCGAGGACACGGAGTACACGGTCGAGGACATGGAGCGCATCTTCGGACCGAAGATCGCCTCGATGGTCGACGGACTGACGAAGATGTCGGGCGTCTTCAACGCCGACACCTCCGAGCAGGCCGAATATTTCCGCAAGGTGCTCCTCACGCTTTCGGACGACGTGCGCGTCATCCTCATCAAGATCGCCGACCGCCTGCACAACATGCGCACGCTGGGCTCCATGCCCATGAACAAGCAGATCAAGATCACGGGCGAGACGATCTACCTCTTCGCACCGCTGGCCTACCGGCTGGGGCTCTACTCGATCAAGAGCGAGCTGGAGGACCTCTGCATGAAGTACCGCTTCCCGCAGCAGTACGAGGAGATCACCAAAAAACTCCAGGAGAGCGAAGCCTCGCGCCGGGAGTTCATCGACAAGTTCAACGCCCCGATCATCGCGGCGCTCAACCGCGACAACTTCAACTACGAGATTTCGGGCCGCGTGAAGAGCGTCTACTCGATCTGGAGCAAGATGCAGCGCAAGCAGATACCCTTCGAGGAGATATACGACCTGTTTGCCATCCGCATCGTCTTCAAGCCGCTGCCGTTCCCGTCGGAAAAGACCCAGTGCTGGCAGATCTACTCGACGATCACCGACATCTACACCCCCAAACCCGACCGGCTGCGCGACTGGATCTCGATGCCCAAGGCCAACGGATACGAGGCGCTGCACGCAACGGTCATGGGACCCGACGGCGTGTGGGTCGAGGTGCAGATCCGCACGCAGCGCATGGAGGAGATCGCCGAACGGGGATTCGCCGCACACTGGAAGTACAAGCATGCGACGATCTCGCAGGACGAGGACGAATTCGACAAGTGGCTCAAGCAGATCCGCGCGGCGCTGAACAGCCCGACGGAGAACGCCGTGGACTTTCTGGACAACTTCAAGTTGTCGCTCTACACGTCGGAAATCGTGGTATTTACACCCAAGGGCGAGGCCCGCAAGATGCCCTACGGCGCCACGGCCCTCGACTTCGCCTACGACATCCACTCGAAGATCGGCAACAACGCCATCAGCGCGAAGATCAACCACAAGCTCGAACCGATCACCACGCAGATCAACAGCGGCGACCAGATCGAGATCATCACGGCCGACAATGCACGGCCCAAGCCCGAATGGCTCGACATCGTCACCACGGCAAAGGCCAAGACGGCAATCAAGAGCTTCCTCAAGCGCGAGCGGCAGAACAACATCGAGCGGGGCATGCAGATGCTCGAGGAGAAGATGAAGTCGCTGAACATCAACCTCAGCGGCCGCGTCCTGCGCAAGATCATCCCCATCTACGAATGCAGCAACAAGGAGGAGCTCTACAGCAAGATCGGCGCCGGCATCGTCTCGCTGGACGATCTGGAAAAGGTGCTGAAGATCAACTCCAAGAGCAAGATACTGAAGTTCTGGACCCTCTTCATCCCGAAGAAGGAGAAGGACGAGGGTGACGAGACGGCCGACAGCGACACCGCACCCGACGGCACGGCCGCCGCACAGCAGGGGGAGCCGCAGTTTGTGATGGCCGAATGCTGCAAGCCCATTCCGGGCGACAAGGTCGTGGGGTACCGCGATCCGGCGACGGGCAACATCATCGTCCACAAGGCTACGTGCGACGAGCTGAACCGCCTGGCGGCACAGTTCGGCCGCAACATCGTCAAGGAGGAGATCAAATGGTCGCAGCACAAGGCCATGTCGTATCTGGTCACGGTCGAGCTGCGCGGCATCGACCGCATGGGCATCCTGCTCGATCTGGCGAAGGTCGTCAGCGGCGACTTCAGCATCAACATCCGCGAGATCAACATCCACAGCCACGACGGCATCTTCGAGGGCAGCATCAGCCTCTACGTCAAGGACGCGGAGAGCCTCTACGCCGTCATGGACCGGCTGCGCGGCATCAAGGGCATCGAGAGTGTCAAACGAACCATGAACTGACGTTATGGAGGATTTCGGATCAATCATCTGGCTGCTGGTCGCCGTCGGAGCCCTGGTATTCAGTTCCAACTCCAAGGCCCGCAAACGGGCCCGGGAGGTGGCAAAACGCGCCAAGGAGCTCCAGGGGGAGGTGACCGGACGCGAAGCGTGGCCCTCGTGGGACACGCCGCCGCAGCCCGACGCAGACGAAACGACGGGCCGTCCCACGCCGTGGCCCGTTGCTCCGGCCGCCCCGGCCCGAAAATCCCGGACGACAGCCTCCGCATCGGAGCCCCGCCACGGCGCCGCAACCACACCGGCCGCCGCGTCTTCGTCCAACCGTCCGGCATACGACGGCAGACAGGGAGCCGCAGCGACGGAGAAAAGCCACCGGAAGGCAGCCGGGAAGCCGCAGACTTCGCGCCAAAACGGCGTCGGCGACGTCGTGGAGTCGCTCCGCGCGGCCCACGCAAACGGCACGATCGCACCGGACCTCGCGACCGAGATCCGCGAAGAGTTCGACCTGCGCCGCGCCGTGCTCTATTCCGAGATCATGAAGCCCAAATACGAAGAGGAGGGGTATTGACACCCATCGACACGACAACAGCCATGAACGACCGGCAGCCCCATCCGAAACCCGCACCACAGAAGACGCCACGGCACGCAAGCGCCCATGCGCCCGAGAAGCTGCGGCGACAACTTAAACGGATCAACGTATTTCTGTGCTGCTACAGCGTCGCGGCGCTCGCCGGTGCGATTGTCCTGTACTGCTCCGCTGAGCCGTTCAACTGGGGCATACTGATCTGCATGCTCGCACCGCTCGTCACCCTGCTCATCGGCAGGATCAACATCAAACGGCAGTTGGCCGGAAAACAGCCACTCTGAAGCCGAACAGAAACACCATAAAAAGAGCATAACCATGGCATCCATTTTTTCACGCATCATTGCGGGGGAGATTCCCTCCTACAAGGTCGCCGAAGACGACAACTACTACGCATTTCTCGACATCAATCCGCTGACGAAGGGCCATACGCTCGTCGTGCCGAAAAAGGAGGTGGACTACCTCTTCGACCTCGACGACGAGACGCTGGCGGGCATGATCCTCTTTGCCAAGAAGGTGGCGACGAAAATCAAGCGCGAAATAGCGTGCGCAAGGGTAGCGGTCGTCGTGCTGGGCATGGAAGTACCCCATGCACACATCCATCTGATCCCCATCCAGAGCGAAAACGATGTCGATTTCCACCGCGAAAAGCTCCATTTGACGCCGGAAGAGTTCCGCGAAATCGCCGATAAACTGACCAGATAGCGCACTGTTTACAAATCTGCATTGCGCACATAATCAGCCGGGTAGTGAGTTATCAACACTATCCGGCTCCTTTTTATTTAACATAATGTATCGCCAATCCGAATAAACATGAAAAATTGTCGATAACTGGTTCGGAAAAGCAAAAAATCGCCGAATTTTTGTCGAAATAGGGTAGTAGTTTACAAATGTAAACAGCAAAAATCCACCCTAATTTCCATTTGTAATTACATTTGTAAAGAAAATTTGTCAATACAAGTGTTAATAGTTACTTTTGTAAATTATTATCCTCGACACGATTTGAGCCCGCAAAAGAGTATTCCACTAGAATCAAAAGATTAAACATACAGACATAAACAACAGAATACCAGCATTTACAAGATTTATATAAAGTAAAACTTAAACAATGCACCCTTGCGGAGGATGCGAAGTCCCTGCGGAGGTATTTCAGACATATATAATGTGCTAACTGTATGAAATATCAGCATAAATAAGTTGCGATATCAAGTAACGCTAAATATGATTCAGCTGGCAGAATTTTAACCATATTTAGTTATTTACAGATGTAAACATTATCCACACCGATTAACATTTTACAAATGTAGATTTTTCTTGCTTTACAAAAGAAAACTCTTTATATTTGTAAAAAATACCGCCGATGAAGGAAAAATTGCAGGAATTGCTCGACCGGGAGAATCTGCGGCCCGGGCAGCTGGCCGAACGACTCGATGTCAATCCGGCGAGCATCTCCCATATCCTCAAGGGACGCAACAAACCGGGGATCGAATTTCTGCAAAAGATTCTCCGCGCCTTCCCGAGACTCAACCCCGACTGGCTGCTGCTCGACTCCGCACAATACGAGCGCGACGGGGCGACCGCTCCCGCCGCGACCGGTCCCTTCGTGCAAAACCCAGGGGCAGCTGTCGGGCGGAGTGGCCCCGGACCGACCGGCCTCCAGCAAGGAGTCCCGGGAGCGCAGAACGGAGCGTCGTCTTCGGCGGCTCACGTCGCGGGTCCGCACGCTGCCGCCGGGAATCCTTCGCTCTTCGGTCAACCGGTCAATAGTGGCTCCACCCCGACCGCTTCGGGCAGCCTGTTCGCCGCCGGAGCATCCGGGACTCCCGGGGCGGGTATGCCGGACGGAGGATCCGCACACGACAAGGCGGTCAAGCGCGTCATCGTCCTCTATACCGACAACACGTTTGAAAGTTACACGCCGACGTCGCGATAATTCCGACCGGGAGGCCGTATCGCGCAAAATATCGCAATCTCGAAAGGGATAAAATCGGAGGGTCAGCGTTCAAAATAGGGATTCCAGCCCCCTGTAAGCGCGAAATACGGCATATCATGACCCGGTGACAAACCGGGGATTCCACGCGCAATCCGGAGAAATTCAGGGCATTTTACAGAATCGCCGCCCGAAAACACCGCAACCCGGAAACGCAATCGGGGAAAAGTTCCGAACCTATTAGCCATATTGTCGCCCGGGATGAAACGCAATCGGGGAAATCGGGAAAACTTTGCAGAAAACCGCCCGAATTGCCCGCCCTGAAACAACCACGATCCGGAATTAGCGGGTGTTTGTAAAATCGACTTACGGACCAACCGTCTTTACGGGTTGCTGACAGGGACGCAATGCTACCTGTTCTTGAAAAAGCAGAGGCCTCGTGCCGATCGGGAAATCAGGTGCAGCCACGCAGAATGCGCTCCGCATCACGTAGGGTTTTTCGGCGCCCACGATGTCGACGATCCGAAACCCGGTGATATGCATGCGGCGGATGATCCGCGAGGCGTTGAGGGAGCGAAATGCGCACGTGAATCGTTCGTAGGTGCGTTGCCAATCCTTGATGCCGTGCACATCGGCCCGCAGGTGGCAAATCCGTTCATCGGGCAAGAGGCGTTGCATGAGTTCAATATTTTGTTGGTACTGCTGGAGCAGGCGCGGGAAATATACATCGGTTTTGAGTTCGCGCACTCCGTTATACATTTGTAAAGGAACCCGCACGTAGCGCGGTTTGGATACGATTCTTGTTTTGAAAAGTACCGATTTCTGACGATCCGAGAGCATTGCAATTATCTGTTTTTGAGTGAAATATACATATGTTACCTATCTTATTTTACGATACTTGAGTGCAGGATTTCCACACCTTATTGTGGTTCAACCTTTCTACAAATGTATGCAATATTTACATTATGTTAAATTATAACAGAAAACAAGAGAAGATCGCACTCTACCGCTACAAGGACGTTTGCAACAAAAACCCACGGTTGCAGTTCAATGTCACTACGCAGTACGCCTATAAATTTGTTGCAAAAATCACAACAACACTCTAAAGGAATTCGGACGCGACACACGGTCAGATGCACTCCGAGCTAGAAAACCGCCACAAGCACGCCAATCAACACACAAGTCAATTAAAAGCTTGCTCCGCGTCACGAGCACATGGACTCAGCAGTAAGCAGTCACAGTACAACGATCAACACACAAGCACCGATTAAAAGCCTGCTCGCGCTGTGGACACATGGACTCTGCGGCAATCAGCTTCATAAGTCAATCTCAATCAACACTTTGTCTGCTGTCCGTCTGCCAAAAATCACCGTTGCGAACGTAAATACGCACACACGGGATCGGCAGGCATCACTAACTGCGACATAGATACATCGCACGAACAATCGACACGAAAAGCTGCTACCGGCCGATGGCCGGCGCGAGCCCCGCATGCAGAAACCGCGAGCATCTTCTCTGACGGACTCTGACAGGAGCCCGTGCAAACAACGCCCTACAAACGCCTGACAATCGCACGGCAACCAATGGAAAGTCAATCGATAAGCGTTTGACTACCCCCCAAACAATCATCAGCAAGCTCCCGGCATGCCCCCGGTAATCACCCCTCCCTAAAACAATAGACCACAGAACGGGGCCGGCAACAGGTTCGGCGATGCGGCAGACAACCCGGGTAATGAACATTGAAGAGCCCTACCGTACCCTGCAATGGACCCGGCGAGGCCTCCGGCAACGACTTGTGACGGCTACATATTATAGGAACAGTGCCCCTCCTCGTCGGCAAAGAAATAGGAGCCGTCCGGCAGGAACTTGACCCGGTACGCATTCAGCGTGGTCTTACTCAACGCATTCTTGAGCACCTGCGGGACATTGCCATGGTACTCGTATCCCCGTTCAAAACAGAGCACCGCACCATCTTCGGTCATCTGCGCGGTCCACAGCACACCGAAATCGCTCAAACCATCCTTAATCAGCCACATGATGTCCTGGTTTGAGGCTGCATAGTGGTTGCGCGACACGATGATCCAGTCGCCGCGATCGTTGAACGTGGCGGACGTGATAACCTCCTTGTTCTTGTTGTACTCCATCAGTTTCTCGGCCAGACCGTCCGGAATGTCGTTCCATTTGGTGCCGTTGTCGCCGTAGAGGATCAGCCAGCGCCCGGCCTCCGTCAACTGCACGTCGTCGATATACTCGCCCGCATCGCTCAGCTGCTTGAGCGTGGCCGACAGGTTGCTCAACACACCGGACGCCGCATAGACGTTATACCCGCTCAGGGCCACGTTCCCCTGCTGGTCCGACAGGGCGACATTGCGGCAACTCCCCCACAGCTCGATCTGCTCCTTGATGTACGCCCGGTCATCCTGGGCCGACAGGGAGACGCTCACCAGGAGAAGCGGGCACAGCAGAGATAAGATTTTCATTTTCATGACGACACTTTTTTGAAATTCCACAGCACGCCAAAATTAGTGAAACGAATTCTATTTTCAAATCCACATTTGTTCCTATTTTTGATTGTTTTCCCTATTTTTGCAGGCAATAAACGCACATGACTACCTCTCGACATACCATGCAAAAACTCGTTTTGAAACTGCTCGTCTGCGCCTGTATCGGCTCCCTGTGCAGCTGTGCGCAGCCTGCGCAACCGGAAGAGGAGACGCTCTACGTCTCCATTTTGCCGCTCAAAAGCATCGTCGGCGGCATCGTCGGCGACGACTTCGACGTGCGCGTGCTCGTCCCGGCGGGCGCCAGTCCCGAGACCTTCGAGCCCACGCCGCGGCAGTTTGTCGACCTGAACCGCGCGCGGCTGATCTTCAATGTCGGACTGATCGATTTCGAGACCACGCTGCTGGGCAAGATCGAAGCCCGCGACAAGGTCGTCGACCTGAGCCGCGGCATCGACCTGATCGC
>ERZ780137.1056-NODE-1056-length-18316-cov-9.193637_pt1 | contig 18316 bp, 12 predicted proteins | sample MGYA00511020_ERZ780137 | MGnify/ENA primary metagenome ERZ780137 (study PRJEB29588, sample SAMEA2157917) | human gut metagenome | biome: human gut; feature: human-associated habitat; material: faeces | place: Denmark | collected 2008/2010 ... | reverse complement strand
AGCCGGTCCGTGGCGTAGGGCACCAGCTCCGGCAGCGCAATGACCGCCGCCGCAATGGCCGCCGCGCCCAGCCCCCCGGCCAGCCCGAACCAGTGCAGCCCCGTGCCGCCCACAAACATCAGCACCGCGCCGATGGACAGGATCAGCAGCGTGCCGGACAGGTGCGGCTCCAGCAGCATGAGCACCGTGACGACCCCCAGAATCAACGCGAACGGCACAACGCCTGTGGAAAACGACTTCATCCTGTCGTGATTCAGTGAGATGATATGCGAGAACACCAGCACAATCGAGAATTTTGCGATTTCACTGGGCTGCAGCGTGCCCAGCCCCGGCAGCACGATCCACCGCTTGCAGCCGTTGTACTCCGGCATGAAAAGCACGATGGCAAGCAAAAGCAGCGAGATCCCCAGCATCGGCCAGGCCAGCCTGTGCCAGACGTGGTAGTCCACCAGACTGGCCGCGTACATAGCCAGCACGCCCAGCGCCGCAAACAGCAGCTGCGGGCGGATGTAGGTGTAGGCGTCGCCGCGGCGGTAGAGCGCCACCGCGTATCCCGCGGAGAACAGCATGATGAGCCCGTAGCTCAACAACAGCAGCAAGATCAGCAGAAACGGTATGTCGAATGTCGGCAGCGATGCCGCCCGCGCCCGAATCCTTTGTACAAGTGCAGCCATAACAAAGCCCCCTGCGCAGAGTGTACGCAGGGGGCGGCGGGTTTATGCTTTTGTCAGCGGTTCAAATCAAGGCTCAGCATCGTGTAGCCGTTGGCGCCGTTCTGGATGCTCTGGGCGCTGGCCTCATAGCAGGCCTGCAGGACCTCCATGTTGGGCTGGGGCGCGTCCGGGTCGGTGATGGTCCCGGTGGCAAGGGCCTCGTTATAATTCTCAATAACCTGGGCACAGATGCGGCGGCGATCCCGCAGCGGTGTCAGCAGGTTGGCCATCCACTGCTGGTACATGCCGTGGTAGTCGCTGCCGTGGTCAGCATACAGAAAGTAATATTCCTGCTCGACCTCCATTGGCGACGCCTGGCGGCAGTAGAAATCCCCCAGTGCCGCGCGCTTTTTATCGGTGGAGTATTGCAGGATGTCCGACAGTCCATTGGGGAAAAGCTCTGGGTGCCGAATCCATTTGGAGTACGGCTCCACCTGCACTTTTAGCGCATCAAAGACGGCCAGAAAATCCTCAAGCGCGATCTTCATCTCGCCCTTTTCCCATTTCTGGATCGTGCGCTTATCCCGGCCCAGGCGGTCTGCCAGTTCCCGCTGTGAAACACCCGCTGCCTCCCTCGCAGCGGTCATTGCTTCTGCCACACGGTATCGATATGCGGACATAACATCTTCTCTCCCCTCAAAACGCGATTCACCGCCGGAAAAACAGCAAAGCGGCGGTGCAAAATGCGCCGCCAAAATTTCCGGCACTGGTTGTGTACTTTGCACACCGGGATATGCTATATTGTGAAGGGCGGCATCTATAAGTACACTAACACTACCACAATTTTACTCTAGTTACCATTTTTTGTCAATATATTTTGTTATGTAGCATAGCAGGAGTGGGTGAAAATCGTGTATACCTATCGCGTTGTCTGTCAAAAGCTCTCCGCGCCCGAGCTCGGGCCCTACATTACCTACGGCATTCTGGCCGCGCGGGACCTCTGCGGCTGCCAGCAGGTCGTACAGTTTATCTCCGACGTATCGTTGGATCGCGCCTTCGTCGAGGCCCTCGCACGCCGCTGCACCGCCGCCCAGCTCGACCCCTGCCACCTGCTGGACGTGGTCGAGGATGCCATCAGCGGGTAAAGCCTTCCGCCCCCAAAGGCTCCGACCAGGGGCGAAGTGCGCCCCTTTGCCGGGTGTCCTATAGCGCAAGGGACACCTCTCACATACTGTTCCCGGCAAGCGCAGTCCTTGCCCAGGTGTGTTTGCCGTGCGCCTTTTTATACGGCCACCGTAACTTGCTTGTCAGCTCCTGCTCATACTCCGGCGTGTCAAAAAATCACATTCGTGGCCTATTGAATATGTAGGGGCGACCATTGGTCGCCCGCCAACTTGGCGCAGCAACGCCTTTTCCGGGCAAGTTTTTTTCACAGGCAAGCGGGCACGGACGAGCAATGCTCGCCCCTACAAAAGTTTTTTGACAGTCTGTATACTCAGGGAAGATATAAAACTTGAACATTGGTGTGCCGCATAAGCTGACAGCCTACCACGGCGTTGACCACGGCGTAGGGCTGGGCAAGGGTCTTGCCTGTGAGGGCTGGCTGGATGAAGCCGTCCGCTTTTGGACAAGCCAACAAAGCTGACCCCTGCCCTTTTCGGCTCCGGATAAGGATAAAACCGCAAGCACACACACGACCAAATTCACGGACATTCCCGTTGAATTTGTGTTGTGTTTACGCTTTTTTGTGGCGATTTTTGCGCAACAGTTGCGCAAAAGCATCAGCAAAATTTCAACAAGTGCTTGGCGGTGTGCATAATAGCTGCCGAAAGCGCTTGTCATTGTGACGAATTCGACAAGTCAAAATTTTGCAATCTGCCAAAAAATCACTTGCTTGAATGTAGCCGTATTGAAATTTTCATCCCAAAGTATTATACTGTTCTTTATAAATAAAAAGGCACACACAAAAACATACCGTGTCTTACTTTTCCCGACGCAAGCGCAAATGTTTGCACATCGGATTATATTCTCAAAAAAGACTGTAAATACAGCTCAGCTTGTGGAAAAAGTCCGTTTCCGTGCCAGATGTGCGCAGCGCATAAAATCGCGCCGAATGGCGCGTTCCCCCGATATATCGTGAGAACACACATATATAGAAAAGGAGTCGAAGCAAATGACGAAAGCATTTTCTATCCTGCACCGTGCGGCGGCACTGCTTGTCGCCCTGTGCCTGCTGGTCGGTATGGCTCTGCCGGTTTATGCAGCTGAGGATGAGGCTTTATTTTTTGACGCAGGTTCGGAAACGATTCCGACCATTCCTGCCGCAGACACGTCAAGCGAGGGTGTAGAGCCTGCGCAAGAACCTATTGTATCCGACTTGGAAACGATTCCGGATGAAGGAGATACCCCGCCCGCTGCGAACGAGCCAGGAACAGAAGCGGGAAGCACGGTAAACAATACAGCAGCGGTTCCGAGCAATGACGGCAAAACCCAGGAAGCGGCAGAAAATCAGACTCCCGCCGCCGATACGGACACCGCCCCTGCCGATTCAGCCTTGACGAACAAAAACCCTGCGGACACTTCCGATACGGCTGCCGCGCCAAACTATGCCATCAACGCAGAGGAAACCACGGCGGCAAAAACCAACACAGAGCAAGATGTTCTTTTTGCTGGCGGGGACACCCCCAACGAAGAAGATACTATGCTTGCGGATGATTTGCCTGACAACGATGACGCGAACACGCCTGATACGATAGCGGATACCAGTGTATCGACGGGCTTTATCCCGGCAACGGCAACCATTTATTTTGCGGTTGATAATAAAAATATATTCCAAGATTCCTATCGGGTTCATTTGTATGCCCATAAGCTGGACGACAGCGGCTTGGACAAGGATATGGTTGACACTGGAAAGACAACAACCGATGGTCGCAAGATATACAGCGTTACACTGAATCAGGCTGATTATTCAGCGGGTGGGTTTTATCGACTGATTTTCCAGTATTTTGATGGCACTAATTTTATAGATCAATTCTTTGCCTTTGGCGGAGAAGACCACGATGGCGATGGTCATTATAAAAAAGAAACAGCCATTGACAAAATTGCCGGGCAAATGTTTGACGGTAATAACGGCACTAACCGAGGCAATGCATTTAACCCCGCCCAATGGACGCGCGTGGAGTACTATTACAAGGACACGCCGCTTTACTTCAAAAATGCAAGCGACGCTGCACTTACCAACGTAACCGCAACATTTTACAAGCTGGAAAACAGCGCCCTGGCACCAACCGACAGCCAAACGATCGGCACGGTGGATGCGGACAAACTTGCCGCGCAGCAGATCCGGATCCCCGACAATCAGTCGCGGTTTGTGCAGTTTACTTGGAACAATGGCCAAAGCGCTCTGTATGATTTCACCACGGACTCCACCGCAGCCCCCTACGCGGACGCCCAGAAACTGGACTTAACAGCGGCAAATTGCTATGTCTACAACGATACCACAAGCACCTGGGCAAGCGCGGGCGGTGATTTGCTTACCGCGGGCAAAAAGATTTACTTTGACGCCACGCTGTCCGCGTACAGTTATGAGGGCGAATATTTACCGCAGTCCGCCATGGGCGACGGCGAAACCATGTACTGCTTCCTGACGAGTTCAAACGGCGCGGTCACACCGCTGCAGATGACGCAGGAAACCGACACCAACGCCGCCGACCGCAAGCTGTGGTCTTGCACAATTCCTGAGGGCACTTACACCGCGGTGCAATTCTCCGCAACGGATAACCAAAACGCCCCCGCAAAAGACAACAAGACCAGAAAGTACAGCACGGCAGAAATCCCCCCAACCCTGCAAGAACCCTGCTTCTTTGCTGACGACGGCGACCCGTCGGCCTACACGGGCGGCGAAGGTGTCAACCGTGACGGCTACTGGGGCGAGAAAGCCTCTGTCCGCGATGCCGAAAGCGGCAAAAATACCACCGTTGTGGATATTGCAAGCGACAAGTTTGAGCAAGAGCCGGGCACAAAGTACATCACAAGCACCCTGTACGATTACTACACCGACTACGAGCTGAATGGCCTGAACCGCGACACTTACTCGTGGGTGACCACATCTTCCCAGCGCGGGTACGTCACTTTTGAGCAGCTCAACCGCGCATTAAGCAGCGCTTACACTGCAAACGGCAATGTAAAATACCCGCTTTATACCGGGCATTTCCAAAAGTCAGGCTGGGGCGACCCCTTTGCAACCGTTGCCGCCGGTATGGGTCTATACGGCTGGGGCGCTGAGGGTAGTTCCAACTACAATATCTTTATGGCCGTGAATAACTCGGCCTTGGATGATAATGGTAATGGAAGCTCCGATTACAATCGCACCTTCCAGGGCCTTGTGGAAAGCAAGACCTCTGACGGCACGGCAGACGGACTGCCGCTGTTAAGAACCAAGAATTCCACAGGCTCCACAACAGATGCGCTGGCTGACCCGCACTTTAACAAGGACTTCCTGCAAGGCAAAAACACCTTTAACACCGTGCTGGGCAAGGTGTACGAGGATGTTTCCTTCCCGCTCAAGCAAAAAGCCGTTTTTGCGCAGGATCCGAACAATACGTCCGATATCGACCCGGAGAGTAAAGCCGAATATTGGTACTATGACAGCAGCAAGAGCTCTCTGTATTTGAAGCAGAACCAAACCGACGGCAAGTATTATCTGGAATCCCCCAAAGATGGTGATGGCAACCCCACCACGGACAGCAAATCACAAAACATTTCGTCACCAAACAGTGCCAATGGCACCTACGGCTTTTTCCCGTTTAACCAAACAGTCAGCACAGTCGGGGCGTCCCAATACAACTACGGCTTTGGTGCCAAGCTGCAATTTGACTTTACGCTTACAGAGGACGGCAATGTTGTTGTATGAAAAGACACCAGCGGCAGCGACATCAAAGTTCCTATCAAGTTCTTCTTCTCCGGCGACGATGACGTGTGGGTCTACATTGACGGCGAGTTGATGCTGGATGTCGGCGGCGCGCACGGTAAAGCGTCCGGTCTGCTGGAATTTGGCGCAAACAACACCGTAACCCCCTACGTCAGCTCCAACAAGAACACCGACCAAAATGATACCATGGTCTACAAGGGGTATGGGGCCGGCGAAACAGCCAAAACCGTCAAATACAACGGCCAATCGATCACGTACAATAAGAGGGGCACCACCAAAACCCTTAAAAAACAATCCACCCACACCCTGACCATGTTCTATATGGAGCGCGGTATGTGGGAATCTAACATGGCGCTGGCGTTCAACTTCCCCGACCATAACGAATTGCAGGTCGAAAAGCAGGTCGATGTTTCGGATGTGAACCCGCTGTTCCAAGAAAGTTTCAAGAACCAGAAAATTTTCACCTTCAACATCCAAAATCTGGCCACCCACTACGAAGCAAAAGCAACTGATGAACCGGCAATCCAGACCGAGGAACTTCCGAACACTGCATACAGTTCGGCCAAGGGACTATTAAGCTATGAGTCGTCCCTGCCGGAGGATGTAGGCACAGGCAGCGCCGTGCTGTGGTCATCGGATAAAAGTGACCCATCCAGCCTATACCGCGACCAGCGCCGCGGCACACTGACATGGGACAGCGCCATAAATATAAGTCCGTACAGCTACCTGACCTTTGATGTCTATGTGCAGGGCAACCCGACCGATACCTGCGCCCTGAGCAACCTGTATGTGGAACTTTGGGACACAAGCGGCAAGCAAATGGGCTGCCTTGGCACCAAGGGGCTGCAAAGCAGCGATGTCTACGGCGCGGCGACCGCGCTGCACCCGGGAACGTGGTACACCGTACGGCTGATGTTGAACTCCCTGAAACAAGTCGAGGGTTTCGACAAAACGCAGCTAAAAAGCATAACGGTGGGCGATAACTATGCGCGCAGCATTTACCTGCGCAACTTTACATTCAGCAGTGCGCCGACCCTGCCGAAACAAACAGGCTTTACCACCGCGCAGTACAACGTCCCCGACTATGGCTCTGCCGAAAGCGGTAAGCTGGAAAACGCGGCTTATGCGGTGTTTTCCTCCAACCTTGGCAACGGCGACGTTGTGGATGAAAACGGACGGTTCCTGCTGCAGGATGGTGAGACCGTTACCTTTAATGACCAGTTCCGCCGCGGCAGCTACATAGCCCTGCAAGAGCAGATCGACACCGAACTGTACGATACAACTTGGACGGTATACGAAAACGACGTACCTGTTACAAGTGTAAGCGGCAATAGTAAAGTTGTTACGACGGGTGAGGTTAACACGTTGCAAAACGTCAGCGGCACCGCCCCGAACGATGGCCGAACGGAAAAGGCGGTTGTTGCAACCCTTGACGGACACAACACCCAGAACGCGTACACAGAGGCCCAAAAGCCGAACGCTGACATGCTGGTTTTTCGCTCTTACCGCAATTCGGCCGATGATAACGAGCTGACCAAGCTGAAAGTGGTTTTCAACAACAAGGTCAAGACAGGCAAGCTGATTATACGCAAGGTTCCCGCCGAGGGCGAGACACTGGAAGGCCAAGAATTTACCTTTACCGTCCGATTCGGCGATGTTGGCGGCCAAAGCCTCGGCAACATAATCCCGCCGAAAGAGTACACCTGCACGGTGGAAAACCACAATGGCGAGTACTACGGCGAGATCGTGATCGACAAAATCCCTGTCGGCACACGGTTTGTTGTGTGGGAAAATGAACAGACGGGCACAAGCCTGAAATCGGTGTCCTTCAAGGGCGGCAAAGACTGCGCTGTTGCCGCGGACGGCGTAAAGGTGTACGGCGCCATTGCGGAGGGCGAAGCGAACGCTGTAACGGCAACGTTTGTAAACTCCGCCCGTGAGCTGTTTAACATAACGGTCAAAAAAGAGTGGAAAACGCAGGACGGTACGACGGACATTCCGCAAGCCGACCTGCCCAACGCCATTTACCTGCAACTGCAGCGCACCGAAACACCGAACGTTGCAAACAGCTGGCAGACGGTTTCGGGGTATGAAAGCGTAGAGCTGAAAAAACCCGACGGTTACGAAGGCTGGACCAAACAGTTTACCGGGTTGGACAAGTACGATGCGAGCAAGACGGGGCAAGACCGCACACCTTACACCTACCGCGTGCTGGAAAGCGCGACGAAAACCGGGCACTTTTACGGCGGCGCGGCCGATGATGTGATTGAGATTTCCGGCAAGAAGTACAAGGTTCTCAATACCACCCGCGTCACAGGCGATTCGACCAACAAAACGCTAACCCTGACCAACCAACTGCAAGATGCCAAATATAAGCTGGTTATCACAAAGCAGGACGCACAGGATAATAGCATAAAGCTGGGCGGCGTGGAGTTCAAGCTGGAAAAGCTGAACGATAGCGGCGCGGCTGAAACAACCTATAACGGCGTGACGGGCAGCGATAGCACGAACCAAGGCAAATGCAGCTTTGCGTCCCTGTCCCCCGGCAAGTACCGCCTGACCGAGACCAAGACCGCCGAGGGCTACACCCTGCTGAGCGAAGCCATCGAGTTTGAATTGACAGTAAACGGGAAGTGCAAACGCAACGGCACGAATTATGGAACGGTAACCCAAGATACCAGCGGCGTGTACAGCATTGCCCTGACGATCTACAACCGCAAGGGCTTTACCCTGCCGCACACGGGCGCGGACGCACCCAGCCTGTGGCTGCTGATAGGTTTGCCCGCACTGGTGGCTGTGCTGCTGGTGCTGGTGTTCCGATACAATAAGAAAGGGGGCAAACGTTCCTGACCCCCACCCCTCTACACAAACCAACATAGAAAAAAGAGGTATGCATCAAAATGAAACTAAAACGTTTATTTACCGCAGTCCTCAGCACCGCCTTGGCCCTGAGCCTTTGCGCCATGCCCGCCATGGCGGAAGGGGCGACGACGGCGGGGGCGACGGGAACGACGAGGCTGGCAGACGGTACGCCTGTTTGGGAATCGGGCAAAACGGGCAGCATTACGATTCATAAGTATGAGTATAACCCTGCACCGGGAGCAACGCCCAAACAGGGTACCGGTGCCGAGGGCGAAGCCGCGCCCACAGACGCAAAGCCGCTGGGCGGGGTAACTTTTGAGATTTACAAGGTGCAGAATGAGGAATGGCTGAAAGCCTATTATGGCGGTCAAGCGGCTGCGACTGGTCAAGACTTTTCCAAGATAGATGCAAGTAACTATTATTCAACGGATTCAACAACTGGCGCAATCACAGTTAATGGCAACAAGATAGACACGGTTACAACCGCAACTTCTGGAACCGATATTGGTGTAGCCAAAAAAGACGGTCTTGACTTCGGTCTGTATCTGGTTGTTGAAACGAGCGCCCCCGATAAGGTCACGTCCCCTGCTGACCCGTTCTTGGTTTCTGTCCCTATGACGTGCATTGCTGATAATGATACCACGAACAAGCTGACGGACTGGATTTATGATGTCCACGTTTACCCGAAAAACAGCACCGCGTACGGTCAAGTCACGATTGAGAAAAAGGGCTATACCGGCGGTGGTTCTGAGGTCGCGTTGGCGGGTGTTAAGTTCAAGCTACAGGAACAGAATGGCGCAAATTGGACAGACATTACTGCAAACGATAGCAATGGCAACCCCTACGATTTGACAACGGACCCAAGCGGTAAAATTACAATTGCAGGGCTTTCGCAAGGCGACTACCGCATTTTTGAGGATGCATACAGCGGTGATTCTGCTAACAAGGGCTATATCTTGGATGCGGAATACCACTACTTTACCGTGCAGAATGATGGTCAGATTAAGGTAGGCGAAAATACAGCCACTCCTAATGCAACCATTCAAGTTGCCAACCACCGCCCCGATATGAAGAAGGAAGTCAAAAAAGGCGACAGTTGGGCGCAGGATGCCCCGTACGGTGTCGGCGATACCGTTCCTTACCAAATCACGATTGAAGTCCCGAAGAACATTGAGAAACTTTCCACCTTTACCGTCACCGACACGCCGACGGGTTTGAAGGATAATGTAGGCAGCATCAAAATTAAAGACGGCACAACAGACCTGACGAGTGGCACGGATTATACGGTTGCACCCGAAGGCACAGATGGATTCAAAATTGCATTCAAACTCGATTCCGCCACAGTAAAGGCTTGTACCGGACACACGGTGACCATTACCTACAACGCTGTTGTAAAGGATACCGCTGTAGTCGGCGGCAACGGCAACTCGAATAACGCAAAACTTACATACACCAATAAGATCAATAGCGACAATACTCCCGGAACTACCACGAACACCATTGAGGACAGCGCTGTTATGTACAGCTTTGGCATCAAGGTGAAAAAGACAACGGAAGACGGAAATACTCCACTGTCCGGCGTTGTGTTTGACCTGTACCGTGAAGCCAAGACGGGAGAAACGCCTATTGTAAATGCTGAAACCGTCAAAAAAGCAGGTCTTAACAGCGCTAAAAGCTGGATTCTTGTAAAGTCTGGCTTGACAACTAACGCAAGCGGCATCATTGATACGTCTGACTCTACCAACGCCACCAACTACACCCACGGTCTTGCCAATGGTGATTACTATCTGGTCGAAACCAAGACGGTTAAGGGCTATAACCTGCTGACAAAGCCTGTTGAGGTTAACCTGAATGTTACCGCCACAACTACTTGGCAAAAGACCAACGTATATGACGCCAGTGGCAATCTGGTTAAGCATGGCACGGTTACGTCAACCACATTCACCAATGCCAATGGCGACTCCGCGAATCAGGCACTTGCTGTTGCCAAAGTCATCAACCGCAAGGGCTTTACGCTGCCTGTCACCGGCGGTTTCAGTACGCTGCTGTTCAGCGGTATCGGCTTGCTGCTGGTTCTGGCGGGCGTCGGCGTTCTGTTCAGCCTGAAAAAGAAATCCAACCGTGCGTAATGCACACCATCCAAACACCCACAGCAAAATAAACGGGTAATCCATAGGGGAAGGGCCGGAAACGGTTCTTCCCCTATGGGCGGTTGTGGCAGTGCGTCAACCCTTTACAGAAAGGCTCTTTGCAATGGAAACCACCGTCAAATTAAAACTTGGCTTTGCTGCGCTGATGATCGTCTCCGGCATCGGCGTGGCCATGTACCCCGTTGTCAGCAACGCGGTGGCACAGCGCCACGCAAGCTCGGTCATTGAAAGCTACAACGACAATGTGCAGTCGATGGACGCCGAGAAAATCGACGCCGCCAGGGAGGCTGCGCGCCGCTACAACCAACAGCTGAACAATGCCATCGACCGCGACGCGGCGGGCGAAGCGGACGACATCGGCACAAGCTATGTGGACATGCTGGACGTGGGCGAGAGCCTTGGCTACATTACCATACCCAAAATTGACGTAAACCTGCCCATTTATGAGGGCACAAACGACGATGTGCTGGTAAAGGGCGTCGGACATCTGGAAGGCTCCAGCTATCCGCTGGGCGGCGCGGGCACCCACAGTGTGCTGACGGGGCACCGCGGTCTGGCCGAGGCCGTGCTGTTTACCGACCTGGACAAGCTGGGCGAGGGCGACCGTTTTTACCTCCACATCATGGACGAGGTGCTGGCGTATCAGGTAGACCAGGTCAAGGTCGTGGAGCCGGAAAACACCGAGGATTTGGAAATTATCCCCGGCGGGGACTACTGTACGCTGGTCACCTGCACACCCTATGCCATCAACACCCACCGTATGCTTGTGCGCGGTGCCCGTGTGCCGTATACCGGAGAGGACGAGCAGCCCGACACGCCGCAGACCGTGCAGTACCAACAGCTGAATACCGGCAACGTGGTAAAGCGCATTGTGGACGCCTGGCCGTGGATCAGCGTGACAGGCAGTGTGGTTATCGGCGGCGAGGCGCTGCTGTTGCTGCTGCTGTTGCACCGCTGCAAAAAGCGCGAGGAGGAAGACTGATGAAACGCCTGTTTCTGCAAATTTTTGCATGGCTGGCAATTTTGCTGGGCGTTGGGCTGATGCTGCAGCCCACGGTCAGCCGATATCTGACGGAGCAGAAAAGCACAAAAACCGTGCAAAAATTTGTGCAGGCCGCCGAAGCTGCCGCCCCCGCCGCGCCCGAAACCTCCGCCGCCGAACCCGCGCGCGCCTACCCCGAACTGTACGACGCGTTTCTGGCCTACAACCAACAGCTTTTTGCCCAAGGCCAAAGCGGCCTGAAAGACCCTTTTTCCTACGAGACCCCCGCCTTTGACCTGACGGGCTACGGCTTGCCAGACGACGTTATCGCCGCGCTGTGGATACCGCGTCTGGACTTGGAACTGCCTGTTTATCTGGGGGCCAACGCGGCCAACATGGCCCGCGGCGGCGCGCTGCTGGGGCAGACCTCCATGCCGCTGGGCGGCGAAAACACCAACACCGTCATTGCCGCCCACCGCGGCTATTACGGCGCGGAAATGCTGCGCAACGTGCAGCAGATACAAATCGGCGACAAAATTACTATGACAACGCCGTGGGACACGCTGGTTTACCGCGTGTGCGAGCTGAAAATTATACAGCCGGACGACATAAACGCCGTGCTGATACAGCCCGGCCGCGACCTGCTTACCCTGACGACCTGCCACCCCTACACCCAAAACACCCAGCGCTACCTGGTGATAGCCGAGCGCGACCCCGACGCAGAGGCCGCCACCCATGCGGCAGACCTGGCCGAGTGTGACGAAACCTGGGACGCCGCACCGCGCCAAGTGACGGTGGAGGCCGACGGTACCTCCGCGCTGGAGGAAGTCACCCCCGAAAGTATCACTCCCCTGCCCCACGAGGGCGGCGGCGAAAACGCGGGCGGCGCGTACTCCAACTGGGTGATTTGGCTGGAAAACAACGCCCTGTGGGCGGGATGCCTGCTGATTGCCGCCGTGATCGGCTGTATGCTGATTTGGCGCAGGCATAGAAAGGATTGACCCATGCAAAATATCAACGAAAAGGCGCTGGCCGTTACAGCCGAGGTAAGCAAGGCGGTGCTGGGCAAGCCGGAAGTCGTGCTGAAAATCATGATGGCGATACTGGCCCGCGGTCATGTGCTGATTGAGGATATCCCCGGCGTGGGCAAAACCACGCTGGCACAGGCGTTTGCCCGCGCTATGGACCTGACCCAAAACCGTGTGCAGTTCACGCCGGACGTTCTGCCGTCCGACATTGTGGGGTTCTCGCTGTACCAAAAGGAAACCGGCAAATTTGTGTACCACCCCGGCGCGGTGATGTGCAACCTGTTTTTGGCCGATGAAATCAACCGTACCAGCGCCCGCACCCAGTCCGCCTTGCTGGAAGTCATGGAGGAAAGCGCCGTCACGGTGGACGGCGTGACGCGCGTTCTGCCGCAGCCGTTTACTGTTTTTGCAACGGAAAACCCCGTCGGCTCGGTGGGTACGCAGATGCTGCCGGAATCCCAGCTGGACCGCTTTATGGTCTGCGTGGTCATGGGCTACCCCGATGCGGAGGCGGAAATGGAGATTTTGTCCCGCCAGCCGCGCCGCGCCCTGCTGGACCGTGTGCAGCCGGTGATGGACAAAAACGACCTGCTGGCTATGCAGCAGCAGGTAGACGAAGTATATATGAGCGATGAAATCAGACGGTATATCGTGGAGCTCTCCCGCGCGACGCGGCAGGACAGCCGCCTGATGCTGGGGCTTTCGCCCCGTGCGTCGCTGGCAGTGGCCGGTATGGCGCGCGCGGCGGCTTTTCTGAGCGGGCGCAATTATGTGGCCCCGCAGGATATTACCGCGATTTTTGCCGATGCGGCCCGCCACCGTCTGCGCCTGACCGAACAGGCCCGCACCGGCGGCGATACAGTGCAGAATATCCTTGACGATGTTCTGCACACCGTGCCGCGCCCCCGCCCGGAGAAACCGTTCCATGGCAGGTAAGGTGGGCTGCGCACTGCTGCTGGCCGTGCTGTTTGCCGCGGCAGCAGTCAGCCGCACGCCGTTTGCGGTCTTTTTGGCGTCACTGGCGATGCTGCTGGTCAGCTTTTTGGCGTGGTATGTCCGCACACTGCGCAGAGATGTGACGGTAACGCTGCAGCTGCCTGCCCGCCCCGTGCACCCCGACGAGGATTTTGCCGTACTGGTGAAACTGCACAACAACGGGCGGCGGCCCGTGCCGGAGCTGCGTGTCGTTTTGCAGGCTGTGGACGCCGAAAGCGGAACGGCCATTGAACTGCCCTGCGGCGCGATGCTGGCCCCGCATCAGTGTGCCGATTTGCGCGTGACCCTGCGCGCAGCAAAAAGCGGTCTGTGGCGGTTCCGTGTGCGGGAAGCCACCGTGCGCGACCCGTTGGGGCTGTTTGCCGCGCACTGCGCCGTGCCGTCCCAAAGCAGAGAACTGTGTGTGCTGCCCCCTGCCGAGGGCGAGGACGACGGCGCAGGCACAAAACCGCAGAACTGCGCCGAAAAAGTGACTGCGGCGGGCTGCGATTTGACCGACGGCGTTTATGATCTGCGCCCCTACCGTGCAGGCGATTCACCGAAGCTGATCCACTGGAAACTGACCGCCCGCGTGGGCGAGTTGACCGTGCGCGAGCCGTTGGGCGCAACCTACCACGCTGACCCTGCGGGCAGCGTTTTGGCAGAGGGGGCCAACGCGCCGCAGCAGTTGTTGCACTTTGGGCAGGCCGCCGTAAAGCGGCTGCGCAGATTGACCCGCCGCAAGGACACCGACCCCGCTACGGGGCTGGTATTTGTGGACCGTGTGCTGCTGCCCCGCACCAAGGCCGCTGCCCACCCCATGGCGGAAGCGGCGGCGGATCTGCTGATTTCGGAACTGCTGGCCTTGGGCTTGCTGACGGCACTGAACGGTGCGTTTGCACTGGCATTGCCGATTTGGGTGTGGCTTGGCGTGGCGGCACTGTGTGCGGCGTGGCCGGCACTGCACCGCGTCCCGCTTTCCAAGGCAGGCCGTTACGGCGCGGCGCTGGCGCTGGCCGTGGGGTATCTGGTGCTGCTGTTTGCCGTGCAGCAGCCGTTTTTGGCCGGTGCGGCACAGTGCGCGGATGCCGTCAGACTGTGTTTGAATACACGCTTCAACGCAAATTTTGTGGTGTCCACCTCGCCGGTTTCGGCGCAGATGGGCCTGTTTGCGCTGCTGACGGCAGTGCCGTTTACAATGTTTTTGGCCGCGCTGACAGCCCGCCACACCGACGCGCTGTTGCTGGGGGCGGTGCTTCTGCCGATTGTGGTGTTCACGCTGTTGGCGGGGACGGGCCGTGCCGTTTTGGGCTGGCTGCTGCTTTTGCCGGGCTGGTTGGGAAGCTGTGCAGCGGCGCGGTCGCTGGTGCGCAAACGGCTGTGGCGCGGCAAGGGTTCCGCTGTCTATGCCGCCAACCTGCAGACCCACCGCATAAACCAAAGGCTGGCCGGTGTCGGCATGGCTGCCATTTGCGCGGTGCTGTTTTTGCCTGCCCTGGCACTGCGCCCCGTGCTGATGCTGCCCTTGAACGCGCTGCAGCCTGTGACCGACAAAGTCTGCGCGGCCGGGCTGAGCGCGGCGATCGAGTGGCTGCCGAAAATCAGCGGCGGGGCACTGAATTTCCATGTCAGCGCTGCTGCGGGCGGCGTGGAGGACGGCAGCCTGACACGGGGCGACGGCCTGGCGCTGACGGGGCTGGAGGATATAATGGTCACGACCGACGCCAAGCCGGAGGAGACCGTCTACCTGCGCGGGTTTATCGGCGTGGACTATGACGGCACAAGCTGGCAGGCAGGGAATGCCGCTGCCTTCGACAGTGCCGCGGCAAACTGGAAAACCGACGGCGACGGGCGGCTTGCCATTGCGAACCTGCCATTTTTGCGCGCGGCATACAGCGGCGCGCAGCCGCAGCAAATGACCGTACAGCGTCTGCAAGCAAACGATGCCTACACGTTTGCACCGTACAACGCATATTTTAACGACTACTACACGCCGGACGGCGACGGAGCCATAGCGGGGCAGAACGTGCAGGACGATATGTTCTACTATTTCCCGCGCAAGCAGGCAGCCGAATTGCTGGCTGCCCGCACTGATGGTGACGCCAGCGTGCTGGACCGTCTGGAAAGCGCCTACGCAGCATATGTTCGTGCGCGCTGCCTGGATGTGCCCGACGGTGCCGGGTACGATGCCATAGACAAGGAACTGACTGCGCTGGTGAAGGAACGCAAACTCAGGGATGATGACATCGATGGCCGACGCGCGCTGGTGCGCAGCTGGCTGAACGAGCACTGCCGTTACAGCGCGGACGCCGAGACACCCGACGACACCGACCCGCTGCTGTATTTCCTGAGCGAGAGCCACGCGGGCAGCAGCACACAGTTTGCCTCGGCAGCGGTGCTGCTGTGCCGCATGGTGGGACTGCCCGCCCGATATGTGGTAGGCTACGCCGCACCGCAAAGTCTGTTTACCGCTGCGGGCGACGGCAGCTGCCGTGCCGTTTTGCAGGACGATAACGCCCACGCCTGGGCAGAGATTTACCTTTCCGGGCAGGGCTGGACGCCGCTGGAGGTCACCCCCGGTATGACAGCCGAACTGACCGAGGGCGAGCTTGCCGCCGATGCCGCACAGGCAGGGCAAAATGCCGCAGACAGTGATACACCCCTGCTCGCGCGGCAGGAGGCCGACTCCCCTGCCGAAACGCCGCAAAGCGTCCCGCTTTTGTGGGTGCTGCCTACGGTTTTGCTGCTGCTCGTCTTGGCCTTGGCACTTCTGCGCCGTGCAAGGCGCACACCTTTGCAGACCGTACAGGCAGAATTTTGTGCGCTCCATCGCAAGATGCGGCGCTGCGGACTGGCGGCGGAGGTGTCCTCTGACGAAGCGGCATTTGCGGAATTTCTGCAAACGCATTGCCCGCAGACGGACCGCGAAACCGTGCAGCACCTGCTGGATGCCGTACAGGCGGCACAGTTTGCGCCCGATCCATGCACCGCCGAAACCGCGCAGGAGATACAGACCCTGTGCCGTAAATTACGCAAAAAACTGTGCAGACGAACGGTGCGAGGGCTGTGCAAGGGGAAGCTTTACGCAAGAAATAATTGACGATTCGGCAAAAAACGATTATGATAATGGTAAATACATATCGGAGATGAGAAGCCATGCCACCTTTGCCGAAGAACGACAAGCCGATCGATATCACGCAAATCGCGCAGGCGCTTGGCGTATCCAAGACAACCGTGTCCCGTTCCATGTCCGGCAACGGGCGCATCAGCGCAGCAACCCGCCAACGCGTGCTGGACTATGTAAAAGAGTATAACTATACCCCCAGTATGATGGCGCGCGGGCTGGTGAAGCGCTGCTCATACAATATTTCGCTGGTGATTTCCACGCAATTTTCCGACTTTGAGCTGCCCTTTTTGCGCAAGGTGATGCGCTCTGTCTATCAGGTTGCCGGGGATTCCGACTACGATGTCCTGCTGACGCTGGTGGGCGAAAACGAAACCCGTCCTGTGGAACGACTGCTGGATAACCGCAAAATCGATGGTCTGATCTTGACCCGCACACTGGAGCGTGACCCCTTGATCCCGCTGCTGAAGGCGCGCAAGGTGCCGTTTGTCGCCATCGGTCAGCCGGAGGACGATCAGGTACTTTCCGTTGACCATGACCAGGTGGGCGGCTGCCGTGAGATGACCAGTCTGCTGCTGATGAAGGGCATGAAGCATATCGCGCTGCTGGGCGGCAGTATGCTGTACACCGTCAACCAATCCCGATTGGAGGGCTTCCGGCAGGCTTATGTCAAAATGGGGCAAAAAATTGACGAAAACCTGCTGTTTTTGGAGCTGGAAAGCGACGATTTGCGCATGGAGGCTGTGCAGCAGGCTGTAGAGCGCGGGGCGGATTGCATCCTGTGCATGGACGAACGGCTGGCACAGCTGACGCTGAATATGCTCAAGCAGCTGAACCTGCGCGTGCCGCAGGACATCCGGCTGGCGTCGCTGTATGATAATGAGAATCTGGTCAATACCGTGCCGCCCATCTCCGCCGTGCAGTTTAATGCGGATATCCTTGGCTTAAAAGCAACGCAGCAGCTGCTATGCGCCTTGCAGGGGCAGCCTGTTGAAACCCGCATGGAGTTGGGTTACCAGGTAAGCCTGCGGGAATCGACGCAGACGTAAAATCCGAGCGCACACCGAGGAGTGTGCGCTTTTTTGTCTGACTCATCAAACCGTGTACATTTTCAGGAAAATGTACAAAACAGGGCAAAATAAAACAAAAAGTCCCGAATTGCAGATATGAACAGCACCCCATTTGTTAGACAGTATGATATACTATCTAACAAGTGGGGTGTTTTGCTATGCCAAAAGGAGTACCAAACAAACGATATACGCCGGAGTTCAAGAAAATGGTTGTAGAAACCATAAAAAAAGAACATCTGAGTATCTATGCAGCAATGCAGGAATTTGGAATTAACGACCATAAAATTATAGAGCGCTGGGAACGTATTTATTTGGAAGAAGGGCCGGAAGGCTTGTCGGTTGAGCGACGGGGCCGCAGCAGCACTGGTCGGTCAAAGAAGCTGCCAAAAGAGGTAGAAGAAGATCTGTTGGCCGAAGTGCAGCGACTGCGTGCGGAGAATGACTACCTAAAAAATTTGCAAGCCTTGGTTTTGGAAGACGAGCGACGCCAGCACAAAAAACGCTGGTAGTTCAGAAGCTAAGGCAAAAACACGCACTCAGTA
>ERZ780137.1037-NODE-1037-length-18532-cov-5.032473_pt1 | contig 18532 bp, 14 predicted proteins | sample MGYA00511020_ERZ780137 | MGnify/ENA primary metagenome ERZ780137 (study PRJEB29588, sample SAMEA2157917) | human gut metagenome | biome: human gut; feature: human-associated habitat; material: faeces | place: Denmark | collected 2008/2010 ... | reverse complement strand
GCGTTTTAATTAAAAACATGCAAAAGAGACGGCCTTTATCAAGGTCGTCTCTTTTTTATAAGCTGCCATGCATTTTTGCATCGGTGCCGCCTTTGTGGGCAAACGGCGCTTATCTTCGACGCGCGGCATTTTACCAAAATTATTTTTCCGCTTCCTTTGAAAACTCGCCGCCGAGCGCGAACGCATGGTTCATCGGGCCGCGGCCCTTGCCCAGGTCGAGCATTGCTCCGAGCGCGCCGGATATATAGTCCTTTGCGCGGCGAACCGAGGTTTTCAGGTCATAACCCTTGGCGAGGTTTGACGCGATCGCGCTAGAAAGGGTGCAGCCCGTGCCGTGGGTGTTGGGATTATCTATGCGCTTTCCCTCAAACCAGCAGCACTCGCCGTCGGAATACAGCAGGTCGTTTGCGTCGTTTACGCTGTGTCCACCTTTGAGCAGCACCGCACAGCCGTGCTCGCGTCCTATCTTTTCGGCCGCCTTGAGCATGTCCTCTTCGTTTTCTATCTTCATTCCTGAAAGGATCTCACCCTCGGGGATATTCGGCGTTATCACCGTGCTTATGGGAAAAAGCTCATCGGCAAGCGTCTGCACGGCGTCGGTTTTCATAAGCGCCGAGCCGCTCGTTGCAACCATGACAGGGTCAACTACAATATTTTTGGCGTCATAATGCCTGAGTCTGTCGGCTATGACGCGGATAAGCTCCGAGGACGATACCATGCCGATCTTAACGGCATCGGGATATATATCCTCAAACACGGCGTCGAGCTGCTGGCGCAAAAACTCGGGCGATGCCTCTTCGATCGCAGAAACGCCGGTCGTGTTCTGCGCGGTGAGCGCCGTTATCGCGCTCATGGCAAAAACGCCGTTCATGGTCATTGTCTTGATATCCGCCTGGATACCGGCTCCGCCGCTGGAGTCGCTTCCTGCGATGGTGAGTGCTGTTTTCATGTTGTACTCCTTTCAGTCCGATGCAAAGCAAAGAAATGTTTCCGGCTTGCAGAAGTCGGTTATATAACAGTCGCTGAGCGCTTTAAGCTCCTCGGCCCGTTTTTCGCTTTTATCGTATACTCCGACAAGAATAAATCCGTCGCGCTTTGCCGTCCGCGCCGCGTGGATCGCATCCTCGAAAACCGCCGTTTCGCTTTTGGCCGTTCCGAGTGCATTCAGACATGCGCGGAAAATTTCCGGCTCGTCCTTGCCGCTGCCGACCTCGGCACATGTGAGTATATCGTCAAAATACTTTTCCATATCGCAGCGGCGCAGCGCGGCCAAAACATGGTCGTGCTCGCTTGCCGTTGCAACGGTCATTTTCACGCCGCTGCCTTGAAGCAGATCGAGAAACTCACGCACGCCGGGCTTGGGCTGCACAAGGTCATAGTAAAAATGCCTGACCATTTTGTTTATGCCGTCCTCGATCTCGGCGGTCGTCATTTCAAGGTCATACTCGCTCTTAAAATATGACGCTGTCTGGCTCAGGCTCAGCGCGCAAACGGCTTCGTTTACGTCCGGTCTCGGAGCAACACCGATCGAGGCGAGGTAGGTTTCCCCGGCGGTGTCCCATATGAACATTGAGTCAAACAGCGTCCCGTCAAAATCAAATATTGCTCCCTTTATCCTCATGCGCGCACCATTTTTTCGGACAGTGCCCTGAGCGTTCTGCACTCGCTTTCTATATCCTCCGCGCCAAAGATCGCGCTGACGAGAGCAACTCCGTCAACACCCGTGCCGGAAAGCTGCATGATATTGCTCTCGGATATGCCGCCGATGGCGACGACCGGGATATCGACCGCCGCGCAGATATCGCGCAGAGTCTCCTTGGGCAGAACATCGGCATTTGCCTTTGTCGATGTCGAGAACATAGCCCCGACGCCGAGGCAGTCGGCTCCGTTTTCAACGGCCTTGAGAGCCTCCTCAACGGTGTGCACGGAAACGCCGAGCATCATGCCGTCGCCGATCTTCTCGCGCACCTTGCTTGCTGCCATGTCCTCCTGCCCGACGTGAACGCCGTCGGCGTGGCACTTCACGGCAACGTCAACATTGTCGTTTACGAAAAACGGCACGGAATATTTCCTGCACAGCGCGCCTATTTCGATCGCTTCGGCGAGAAACTCGTCGTCGTTAAGCTCCTTTTCGCGAAGCTGCACGCAGGTAGCGCCGCCCTTGAGCGCGGATTCGACCTGCTCGTAAAGGCTTTGCTTTCCGACCCATGCCCTGTCCGTCACGGCGTACAGGAGCATGTACTTTTTATCGCACTTCATATTTTGCACCTTCCTCAAGCTGCTCGGGAGTCAGATTATAAATTGCATCAATTATATAGTTTCGGTAAGAAGAGTTGCCGTCCATGGAGCCGAGCCTGTCATGCGCTATCTCACCGGCAAGGCCCATTGCACACACCGCCGCTGCCGCAGCCTCAAGCACATTATCGGGATTTGCGGTGACAAATGCCGCCGTCATTGCTGAAAGCTGGCAGCCGGTGCCGGTTATGGATGACATCATGGCGTTGCCGTTGCGGATGCAATATGCTTTCTCCGAATCGGCAACGATGTCGATAGCGCCGGTTATCGCGATAACGGCTCCGGTCTCGCGCGCAAATGCCTTTGCAAATTTAACGGCATCTGCAAGGTTTGCCTCTGTCACCTTATCGGCAACGTCGGCATCGACGCCCTTGGTCGTTCCGCTGCCGGAGGCAATGGTTTTTATCTCGGAAATGTTTCCGCGGATGACGGAAAACTTCACCTCGCGCACAAGGCCGAGCGCCGTTTCCGTGCGCAGGCTCGACGCACCGGCGCCGACGGGGTCGAGAACGACGGGGTGTCCCAGCTCGTTTGCCTTTTTGCCTGCAATGTGCATCGACTCTATTGTGCGGCTGTTTAGCGTTCCGATATTAATATTAAGTCCTGAGCACACGCTCGTGATCTCCGCAACCTCGGCCTTGTCGTCGGCCATGATCGGTGATGCGCCGCACGCGAGCACGATATTCGCACAGTCGTTGACCGTGACGTAATTTGTGATATTATGAATAAGAGGGCATTTTGCTCTTACGTTTTCAAGCATTTTTCCAAGCATTTCGGTTTCCTCCTCACTGTGCCAGCGAAAGCTGCATACGGCCGAGAACTCCGGCCTTTTTAAGGCTGTATATCAAGACTGCGGATATCGCTGCGCCGCCTGCCGTTGATACGAAAAACGGGATGATGTATGCGTAAAACGCGATAGCCGCTGCCGACTGACCCATGAAGTATATTGCCACGGGATAGGCGCACAGTCCGCCGAGGACTGCCGTGCCGAACACCTCGCCGATAAGCGTTGCGGCAATGTTGCCGGTCTTTTTATAAACAAGACCGCACAGAAGCGCACCGAACATACTTCCGGGGAACGCCATGAGGCTGCCGAGTCCGAGCAGATTGCGGATAAGCGAGGCGACAAACGCCGCGCCCACGCCGTACGCCGGGCCGAGCAGCACCGCGCATATGATGTTCACCATATGCTGAACCGGCGCGCACTTGCTGCCGAACACGGGAAAGGAAAACAGGCTTCCCACGACCGCAACGGCACAGAGGATACTCGCCGTCGCAAGCTTTTTTGTATTAACTTTTTTCATTTTTATTTCTCCTTCGGAATAAGCTGACGAGAGTTGAGCCCATATCGGTTTTGACGGGCAGATTTTCGCCCGTCAAGACAAAAAAGGCGAAAACAGCCGGAAGGGTGCGTCGAAAGGCAATATGTGTTCGGCTCTATTCAGATTAAGAAAGCGGCTGTATTTATACCTGTATGCAGCGACGCTTCCATGCGTAAAATTCAGCCCGTCGATCCCGGCTGTCTGGAAGTTCGGTCGATGCTTGCTGGCATCCTCTCACGCCGGAACACGGCTTCCCATCGCTGTCATACAGAACTCAGGGCGCTCCCCCTCAGTCCGCTTCTCCTTTCCAAAAGATAAAAAAACGAAGACGCCCGATTCGAACGCCTCCGTTAAAAGCTCGTTGATGACTTCCTCCGGCGGCATTATCCGCATCAGGTTAAAGGGTCGAAGGTATGTCCTTCCTCTCAGCCTGTCAGCACAAGCTCCCCTGTTTTTTTGCCTGCCCATTATACTACCGGCAGTCCAAAATTGCAATAGCGTTATAAACTTTTAGGGGATATGATTTTCACAGTTATCGGGTCAGATAAAAGGAGTATTAGCATGCAGTACAAAAATTTCAAAAACGAGATCTCGCTTTCGCGGCTGGGAATGGGCACCATGCGTCTGCCCACCTGCGGCAGCAGCGCCGATATTGATTACGAAAAGGCGCAGGCAATCATAGACTCTGCCATGAAAAGCGGCATAAATTACTACGACACCGCCTACATCTATCACGGCGGAAGATCCGAAGAGTTCCTCGGTGCCGCGCTGGCCAAATATCCGCGCGACAGCTTTTATGTTGCCGATAAGTTCAATTTCCAGGCCGAGCCGGACTATCGCAAGCAGTTTGCAGAGCAGCTCCGACGGCTGAAAATGGATCGCATCGACTTCTATCTGCTCCACGGCATTCAGGATTCCTTTGTCGATGATATCCTCGCAAGCGGCGCAATCGAGTATTTTGACTCGCTCAAAAAGGAGGGAAAGATCCGCTATTTCGGCTTTTCCTTCCACGGAAGTCCGCAGGCGCTGCGCAAGCTCATCGACGCCTATCCGTGGGATTTCGTCCAGATGCAGCTTAACTATTACGACTGGTACTGCACCGGCGCAAAGGAGCTTTACGACATTTTGGAGCAGGCCAATATCCCCGTCATGGTCATGGAGCCTGTTCACGGCGGAATGCTCGCAAGGCTGCGCGCGGACGCCGCCGAGGTGCTTGCGCAGCTTGGCGCAGAGTGCTCGCAGGCGTCTTGGGCTATCCGGTGGGTGCTGAGCCGGCCGCAGGTTCAGGTCATTTTAAGCGGCATGTCCGACACGGATCAGCTTGCCGACAATGCAGCGACAGTCTCGGCCTCGCTCCCACTCTCGGATGCGGAAAACGAAGCTATTCGCAAGGCTGCTATGCTGCAATACGCCGGCGTCGCCGTTGCCTGCACCGGCTGCCGCTACTGCTGCCCGAATTGCCCGAAGGGGCTGGATATTCCGCTTCTTCTGCGCGCTTATAACGACGCGAAGATCGGCGGAGCTTGGAGGCTGACAAGCGTTTTGGCTCTGCCCGAGGACAAGCGTCCGACAAGCTGCATCGGCTGCGGAGCCTGCATGCGCCATTGTCCGCAGAGCTTCGAAATTCCGAAATACATGCAGGAAATGAAGCAAATGATGCAAAAGTGAGCTTTTCCATAATAGTTAAAAGGCATTGCCGATTGCAAGATCGGCAATGCCTTTTGATTTGAAAAATCATTCCCACTCGATTGTTGCGGGGGGTTTGGAGGTTATATCGTAGACGATGCGGTTTATGCCCTTGACCTCGTTTACGATACGCACGGAGACTTTATCGAGCACGTCATAGGGAATGCGTGCCCAGTCGGCAGTCATGAAGTCGGTCGTTGTGACAGAGCGCAGGGCTAGGGTATAGTCATAGGTTCTGCCATCGCCCATTACGCCGACAGAGCGCATATTCGTGAGCACAGCGAAATACTGATTCATCGTGCCCTCGAGGTGCGCCTTTGCGATCTCGTCGCGGAAGATGAAGTCTGCCTCGCGCAGGATATCGAGCTTTTCCTTCGTGATATCGCCGATGACGCGGATGGCAAGGCCGGGGCCGGGGAACGGCTGGCGCATTACCAGATACTCGGGCAGACCAAGCTCACGTCCGAGCGCACGAACCTCATCCTTGAACAGCAGGCGCAGCGGCTCGATGATCTCCTTGAAGTCAACAAAATCGGGCAGGCCGCCGACATTGTGGTGACTCTTGATAACGGCCGCAACGTTCGTGCCGGACTCGATAACGTCGGGGTAAATAGTGCCTTGAGCGAGATAGTCAACCGAGCCTATTTTCTTGCCCTCGTCCTCGAACACGCGTATAAACTCCTCGCCGATGATCTTGCGCTTTGCCTCCGGCTCGGAAACGCCGGCGAGCTTGGACAGGAAGCGATCCTGTGCGTTAACACGGATGAAGTTTATATCCCAGTTTTTGAACGCCGCCTCGACCTCGTTGCCCTCGTCCTTACGCATAAGGCCGTGATCGACAAAAATGCAGGTGAGCTGATTGCCGACAGCCTCGGCGAGCAGCGCCGCCGCAACGGAGGAATCCACGCCGCCGGAGAGTGCCAGCAGCACCTTGCCGTCGCCGACCTTGGCGCGGATAGATTCAATGGATGCGCGCATATAGTCGCCCATCGTCCAATCGCCCTTTGCGCCGCAGACCTCATACAGGAAGTTGTGCAGCATTTTCTGGCCGTATTCGGTGTGGTTTACTTCCGGGTGGAACTGCACGCCGTAAAATCCGCGTGCTTCGTCGCATATGCCGACGGTCGGGCAGGCTGCGCTGTGCGCAACAAGGCGGAAGCTCTCGGGAACCTTGGCCATGTAGTCGCCATGGCTCATCCACGTTACGCTCTCTTCCGGCAGGCCCTTGAAAAGGCGGCAGTCGGTGTCGAAGAAGGTCGGGGTCTTGCCGTATTCGCGAGCCGTATCCGACTGCGCAGCGGTGACCTCGCCGCCGAGGTAATGCGCCATGAGCTGGCAGCCGTAGCATATGCCGAGCACGGGAATGCCCAGCTCGAATATCTTCGGATCCACCTGCGGCGAGCCGGCAGCGTAAACGCTCTGCGGACCGCCGGTGAAGATAATGCCGATGGGGTCGTATGCCTTGATTTCGTCTATCGTCATGCTGTGGGGCTTTACCTCGCAGTAGACATTGCATTCACGGACTCTGCGTGCGATAAGCTGGTTATACTGGCCGCCGAAGTCCAGAACAAGTACGCGCTGATTCTGCATTCCTTGCCCTCCCGTTAAAACATCTCGATGCAGCCCTCGCGCTCTGCGCTGACTGAAACGTATTTGATCGGGCAGCCGACTGCCTTTTCGATGAACTTGACATAGTCAAGCGCCGCCTTGGGCAGATCCTCGGGCTTGCGGCAGCCGGAGATATCGCACTTGAAGCCCTCGACATATTCATATATGGGCTTTGCGCGCTCAAGCTCCTCGATGTTGCCGGGGAAGTTTTCGATTCTCTTGCCGTCAAGCTCGTAAGCCACGCAGACGGGGATCTTGTCCATATAGCTCATAACGTCGAGCTTTGTCAGGGCGATGCAGGTGCAGCCCTGCATCATTGCGCCGTAGCGCGATGCAACAACGTCGAAGCCGCCGACTCTGCGCGGACGACCGGTTGCAGCGCCGTACTCACCGCCTGCCTCGCGCAGTGCGTGAGCCTCGTCGCCGAACATTTCGCAGGTGAAGGGGCCTTCGCCGACACAGCTGGAGTAAGCCTTCATGATGCCGATGCTCTCATCGAGCTTGAGCTGAGGAACGCCGGAGCCGATGGGCGCATAGGCCGCAAGCGTCGTTGAGGCGGAGGTGTAGGGATAGATGCCGAAGTCGATATCGCGCAGTGCGCCGAGCTGAGCCTCGAACATGACCGACTTGCCGGCCTTCACCGCATCGGTGAGGTACACGGTCGTATCGCACACATAGTCTGCAAAGGGCTTGCCATATTTTTCGAGCCACGCCATGATCTCGTCAACGTCTATCGGCTCGTGACCGTAGCCGCCGGCGACGGTGAGGTTTTTCCACTCGATGATATCGGCAATGCGGCCGCGCAGGTGATCGAGGTTTTTAAGGTCGCCCATGCGCAGTGCTTTTTTCATGAACTTATCGGAATAGACCGGAGAAATGCCGCGGCGTGTCGAGCCGAACTTCTTGTCGCCGAGTCTGTCCTCTTCCAGTCCGTCAAGGAGCTTGTGATAGGGCATGCAGATGGTTGCGCGGTCGCTGATCTTGAGGTTTTCCGGGCTTATTGCGATACCGCCCTCGCGCAGACGCGCGGTCTCATTAAACAGGTGCTCAAGGTCGATGACTATGCCGGCACCGAGGACGTTGACGGTGTCGTCGCGGAGGATGCCGGACGGCAGCAGGTTCAGGATGAACTTGCCCTTGTCGTTTACCACGGTGTGGCCTGCGTTGTTGCCGCCCTGATAGCGGACAACGATGTCGTAATTTTCAGAGAGCAGATCGACCATGCGGCCCTTGCCCTCATCGCCCCAGTTTGTTCCCACGATTGCAGTTAACATTGTTACGCTCCTTTACACATTTACACTTGCCTCGACGCCGAGATACTCTTTGTTTGCGTCGATGACAGGATCAAGATACTCATTTATAAACTTTTCGGTCTGATGCTCGGCCATGCCGGTGAAGCCGCGCGGATCGCACATCTCACGCAGCTCATCCTCGCTGAGCTTGAACGCAGGGTCTGCCATTATGCGCTCGAGCAGATCGTTTTTCTCGCCATAGAGCTTGACCTGCTGCGCCGCGGCAACGGAGTGGACGCGGATGCGCTCGTGCAGCTCCTGCCTGTCGCCACCCTTATTTTTAACGCAGTACATGAGGATGTTTTCGCTTGCCATGAACGGCAGCTCCTCATCCAGATGCTTTTTGCACACGGCAGGATATATCTTCATGCCGGATGCAACGTTTATATAAAGGTTGAGGATACCGTCAACGGCAAGGAAAGCCTCGGGGATGCTCAACCTTCTGTTTGCCGAATCATCCAGCGTGCGCTCGAGCCACTGGCTCGACGCGGTGAAGGCTGCATTTTGCAGATCGCTTATGACAAAGCGCGAAAGCGACGCTATGCGCTCGCTCCGCATGGGATTGCGCTTATAGGCCATCGCCGACGAGCCTATCTGCTTTGACTCAAACGGCTCATCGACCTCCTTGAGGTGCGACAGGAGCCTTACATCGCTTGAGAATTTCGACGCGCTCTGCGCAATGCCGGAGAGCACCTGCAAAACATAAAAATCGACTTTGCGCGAATACGTCTGCCCACTCACGGGGGCGCAGCGGCTAAAGCCCATTTTTTCGGCTATGAGTTTTTCAAGCTCCGTCACCTTTTTCTCGTCGCCGTCGAAAAGCTCAAGGAAGCTTGCGCCGGTTCCAGTCGTGCCCTTGCAGCCCAAAAGCTCGAGCCTGCCGAGCTGGAAATCAAGCTGCTCAAGGTCGCTTATGAGGTCATACGCCCAGAGAGTTGCGCGCTTGCCGACTGTCGTCGGCTGCGCTGCCTGAAAATGCGTGTACGCAAGCGTCGGAACGCTTTTGTATTTCTCGGCAAAATCGCGCAGCGCCGCAATGGCGTTAACGAGCTTTTTCCGCACAAGAACGAGCGCCTCACGCATTCGGATGATATCGGTGTTATCGCCGACATAGCAGCTCGTTGCGCCGAGGTGGATTATCGGCTTTGCGTCGGGGCAGCACTCGCCGAAGGTGAGCACGTGCGCCATAACGTCGTGGCGCACCTCATGCTCGTGCCGGGTCGCCGACTCGTAGTCGATATCGTCAACGTGCACTTTCATCTGCTCGATCTGCGCATCGCTTATATCGAGTCCAAGCTCTTTCTCGCTCTCGGCAAGGGCGATCCACAATCTGCGCCAGGTTGAGAACTTGAAGTCATCGGAGAAAAGGCGCTTCATCTCTTCTCCGGCATATCTCCCACACAGGGGATTTTCATAAAATTCGTGTTTACTCATCTATCTGCTTAAATACGTTTATGCCGCTGCGCTTATGCTCGCTTACGCGGTGGTAGCGGTCGATTATCTTCTTCTCGGTGGGGCTTACCTCGCCGCCGTTAATATAGCTGTCGATCGCGTGATAGCTCACGCCCATCTCGTCCTCATCGGTCTGACCGTCGAACAGTCCTGCCGAGGGTGCTTTGTTTATGATGCATGCAGGTGCAGTGAGCCATTTGAGAAATTCGATGATCTCGGTCGCGGTCAGATCGGATATGGGGTTAAAATCGCACGAGCCGTCGCCCCACTTTGTAAAATAGCCCATGTAGCGCTCGCTGCGGTTGCCCGTTCCGGCAACGAGGCGGTATTCCGAGGCCGCAACGGCGTACAGCGTTGTCATTCTAAGGCGCGGAGCAATGTTATTGACGGCGGCATTTGTCAGCGTCGTTATGCCCTGAAGCCTGTCTATCTCCGCCTGGCGGACGTCGGTCAGGTCGATGACGCGGCTTTCTATGCCGAAATGCTCGGCAACCTCCTTAGCATCCTTCATATCCTGCTCAAAATTGCGCTTTGACGCGCAGGGCATCATGATACCCACGGTGTTCTCGCAGGCAAACTTGCACAGTATGCCGACAAGGGCAGAGTCCTTGCCGCCGGAGTTTCCGAAAACGATGCCGTCAACGCCGCTCGTTTCCACGAGGCTTCTTATATACTGCACTCTGTCGGCAAATTCCTTGCTGTAATCACGCATTGCACTCAGCTCCTCAATAATTATAAATATCGGACAATAAATTTTATAATATCCGTCCGATTCTGTCAATAAGCGCCTGTGACAAAATAGGCCGTCCAAGCACCTCGCATTTAGGCGACTTTTGCCCCTTTCGGGCATTTTCGGCGCAGTAAATTTTGCCGTCAGGGTCGTTCGACAACAAAAGCCTTGATTTTTCAAGCTTTTTTTGTTAGAATGCAGAATGTAATAATTTTGCCACTCATTTTTAAACTTATTTTCACACATCACGCAAAACAGGAGACACGCATATGAAAAGGTACATATCCTTCCTGCTTGCCGTTCTGATGCTCGTGACGCTTGTGCCGACGGCGGCCTTCGCCGATGCTGCGGAGGCAGACATGAAAGCCAGCGACAACCTAAAGCTCCTCATTAAGGGCTGGGAGGGGCTACGGCTTACGGCATACAAGGCGCATCCGAGCGAGGAATACTGGACCATCGGCTACGGGCATTATGCTTCGGACATTTACGAAGGCATGGAGATCACGCTCGAGCAGGCCGATGCATATTTTGAGCAGGATATAGTCGGATTTGAAAGAGGCATCAACAACACCGCGAAAAAATACGGACTGAGCTTGACGCAAAATCAGTTTGACGCGCTTGTAAGCCTTGCTTACAACTTTGGGCCGAACTGGGTCGATTACAACACAGGCTGGAGACTGGCTCGGTATATACAGCAGGGCTTTAAAGACAGCTACGGCAACCCTGTTTCCGATCTTGAGCTTGCAGACTCGTTTGCAGTCCTGTGCTCTGCCGGCGGCGAGATCCTTCCCGGACTGGTCAAGCGCCGCATAAACGAGGCGGAGATCTTCCTTTATAACAATTACAGCACCGAGCTTACGCACTTCGTTGCCGGAGTTTTCAACGCAAACGGCGGCACGGTAAGCGGAAACCGCGTCGTTGCTTACTATAAGGACAAGGCCTACGGCTCGTTCCCCACCGTCACGCGCGACGGATATAAGCTCGACTACTGGAAGGACTCCGGCACAGGCCAGGCCGTTACGACCTCTACGATCGCCGACAAAACGCGAACTCTCGTCGCAGTTTGGACAGGCGGCACCGCTCCGACGGCCTATAAGCTTACCGTTTCCGGCGGCGAAGGCAGCGGAAGCTACTCGGCCGGCACAAGAATAAAGCTTGTTCCGAGCGCTAACGGAACAAAGATATTTGACCACTGGGAAGTAAGCGGCGCGACAGCCTCAAAGGGCAGCGACGGATACTGGTACATAACGATGCCGGCATCAGACGTCACCGCCGTTGCCGTGTGGAAGGACGGCTGCCAGTTCGGCGACAATTGCCCCTCGAAAAATTTTGCCGATGTTCCCGTGACCTACTGGGCGCATAACGACATTGACAATGTTGTTGCGGCAGGCATGTTCAAGGGGCTGACGGAGACCAATTTCGGCGTCAATGTTACAATGGACCGAGCCATGCTCGTGACAGTGCTCTATCGGCTTGACGGAAGCCCCGATGTTTCGGGATACGAAAACCGCTTTTCCGATGTAAGCTCCTCGCAGTATTGCTACAATGCTCTGCTCTGGGGCTCGCACAACAACATCTCCAACGGCTACGCCGACGGCACTTTCGCGCCGAACGAAACGCTCACACGCGAGCAGCTTGTCACCTTCCTGCACAGATACGCAAACTACAAGGGCTATAACACCGACGTTTACGCCGATATCGGCGGCTATTCCGACGCGCAGCAGGTGAGCTCCTTTGCACGCGAGAGCATGTGCTGGGCAATAGGCGCAGGGATCATCAACGGCACAAGCAGCACAACGCTCAGCCCGAAGGGCAGCGCGGTCCGCTCGCAGGTCGCTGTCATGTTCAACCGCTTCGCAGGCGGAATGACCTTCTGAATATAATCATTTTCCAAAAGCAGCCCGAAATGCTGGACATTTCAGGCTGCTTTTGTCGTTTAATCACGTAAGTTTGATACACTTTCGCGATTTCATATAAATACTACAAATATCTGTATTAATTTTTCTTAACGCTCGTTAATTCTGTCAATTGAAAATTTCACTTTCGCGTTTTAAACTAAACCACATAAATCGGTAACCTTGTATTATTATTAGGTGTACTGATTTAGAATACTCAGAAAGAAGGCGTATTATGAAGAGAAGACTTCTTGCTCTGTTGATGAGCCTTGTCATGATCCTCTCCGTTCTGCCAGGCGCAGCCTTTGCCGAGCCGGCAGACAGCAGCGACGTGCTGACTTATGCGGATCTTGCAGACATTGACAGCAGCATCACCATCCCCGACGGCGCTTCCGCAAGCGAAGAGCTGTCTGTTGCAGACGCAGTGCGCGCACTGCTGCTTTGGACGGGCATGAGCGAAAAGCAGCTCGGCACCTTCCCTGCCGACTATCTTGCTCTGGCTCGCAGCATGGGCATGATCAGTGCCGATACCGACACCGACGCGGCCTGCACCCTTGACGCTTACCGTCAGATGAAGGCAGTTGCCAACACCATGTACGACGCACTGCATGCCGATAAGGTCCAGCCGCTTTACATGAACGGTATGGCTCAGCCCATATTCCCGTACACCACCGGTTCTGTCGAGACCGGCTACAGCAATGCCGACAGCGACATCATCCGCTACTGCGTATACGTCGAGACCAACTACGACACCGACGATGACGGCAAGCTCGACCTCGTCAAGGCCGTTGTTCAGGTTCCCCGTGCGGCAGTCGAGGGCAACTACAAGGCAGCTACCATCTACGAAGCTCGCCCCTACATCACCGGCTGCAACGATTCCATGAGCCCCGGCGAAAATCTCGGCAGCGAGAGCTATGACATTTCCAAGCTCTACAGCCAGCCGGCAGCACGCACTCCGGCAGGCAGCGCAACCACCGCGCAGGCCGCCGCGAACGCAAACAGCGCAGATTGGTACTACTGGAACCCCTCCGAGGGCATGTACGACTACGAAGATCTCGAGTGGTACGACTACTACCTCGTGCGCGGCTTTGCCGTCGTCGAGTGCGGCGGTCTCGGCACCAAGGGCTCGGACGGCTTCGAGACCTGCGGCACCGATCTTGAGATCGATGCGTTCAAGTGCGTCATCGAATGGCTGCACGGCGATCGCGTAGCCTACACCGACAAGACCAGCAACATCACCATCGCGGCAGACTGGTCCAGCGGCAAGGTCGGCATGACCGGTCGCTCATACGCAGGCACCACCCAGTTCGGTCTGGCCACCACCGGCGTTGCCGGCCTCGAGACCATCGTCCCCGTAGCAGGCATCGCAAGCTGGTATGAGTACACCAACTCTCAGGGTATTTCCACCAGCGCATGGTCGGCAAGCTATTCCGAGATGCTCGCATGGTACTGCAACGGCCGTTACCTCGATCCTGCCGACTACGCTACCATCGCCGAGAAGTACGGCAACTATCTGTATCAGATCCAGCAGGATCAGCTCGCCACCAACGGCGACTACTCCAAGCACTGGGCTACCCGTGACTACACTCTTGACGCAGAGAACATCAAGTGCCCTGCACTCATAGTTCACGGCCTCAACGACGACAACGTCCGCACCAAGGAATTTGACCTGATGTATCAGGCATACCAGAAGGCCGGCGTAAACGTAAAGCTCCTGCTCCACCAGGACGCTCACCTCACTCCCAGCTACCCTGCCGGCAACCTCGAGTTCTACATTGACGGCGAAAGCTACAACAATGTCCTTAACCGTTGGTTCAGCCACTATCTGTGCGGCGTTGAAAACGGCGCAGAAAACATGGCGGCAGTCACCGCTCAGGACAGCCACGACGCTTCCGTATGGCACACCTATGACAGCTGGGACACCGCAAAGAGCGTGACCCTTTCCTCCGGCAAGGCCGGCAGCACCACCATAAACAGCGATTACTCCTCCCTCGGCATCAACAGCCGCAACTGGAGAGATAAGCTCACCGAAGGCGATACCGCAGTCAGCGCAATGTACACCATGCCCGTCAAGGCCGACACGGTCATCAAGGGCTCGGTTGCCGTTAACTTCTCTGCAAGCGTTGATAACTACGACGCTCCCAACGCTCCGCGCGGCGGCGTCGATCACGACAACGCAGTTTCTCCCGAGCTTGACCTCAGCGCGCTTGATCACGACAACTACGTTGCAAGCGCAGCAGGCAGCGGCGTGACTGTTTCCCTGCCCGACGCAGCCGATCTTATCGACCGCGACGCGCTCATGGTCAGCGCAATGCTCGTTGACATCGCTCCCGAAGGCAAGACCTTCAAGGCATTCAACACCGAGGGCAGCTATGTTCCCAAGGACCTCACCGAAAACGGCGCATGGATGGGCGGCGGCCTGAGCAACTATGATTACGCGCAGCTCAAGGCAAGCGACGTCAGCTACAAGATCATCGCTCGCGGCTGGATGGATCTGTGCAACCCCGGCGCAGGCTACAACTCCGCTTCGGCCGACACCAAGGTTGCTCTGAAGGTCGGCGAAAACCACGACTACACCATCTACCTCCAGCCCAACCTCTACACCGTTGAGGAAGGCCACACCCTCGCCCTCGTCATCTACACCTACGAGCAGGGCAAGGCAAGATACTCGCAGAACTATCAGATCACTCTCGACAACGGCTCAGTCAACGCGGTCATCCCCGTCGATCAGCTTCCTGCCGTCGATCCCGAGCCCACTCCGGCCGAGAATCCGTTCAAGGATGTCAAGTCCGGCAGCCCCTACTACGACGCGATCCTCTGGGCGGTTGAGAACAAGGTCACAAACGGCATAACCGCCGACACCTTCGGCGTCAACGACGGCTGCACCCGCGCGCAGATCGTAACCTTCCTGTACCGCGCTGCCGGTTCTCCCAGCGTCGGTAGTCTGAAGAATCCGTTCACCGACGTTAAGGAAAGCAGCGTTTACCGCGACGCGATCGTCTGGGCGGCTTCCACCGGCATCACCAACGGCACGGCCGCCGAGACCTTCGATCCGAACGCCGTGTGCACTCGCGGCCAGATCGTAACCTTCCTGTTCCGCGCAAGCGGCGACGACAAGGTCACCAGCGGCACCGACTTCACTGACGTAGCGGCAGACTCCTACTGCGCAGACGCAGTTGCATGGGCAGTTGCCAACGGCGTTACCAAGGGCACCACCGCAACGACCTTTGCTCCCAACGCGACCTGCACCCGCGGTCAGGCAGTCACTCTGATCTACCGCGCAAGCAGCGCTTCCGTCTGATACTCCCCCAAAAAGCAATTCGGCCATCCGCATCCGCGGATGGCCTTTTTGTATGCTGTATCAAAAAATGCTCCCCCTGTAGCTTATATGCTGCATAGGGAGCATATAAGCTGACAAAAGCCGAACACATGCGTTCGGCTCTCGTCAGCTTTAATTTAATATCACTCGCCGTCATCCGGCGTGGGAGTTGCCGGAGCAGGTGTCGGCGTGGGAACGGCTTTCTTTACAAACGTCGCGATGATACTGTGATCTTCCGTGACATTTGACAGCTCGTAGCTCTCGATAGCGCCCATATCCTTTCCGTCAACCGAAACCGACTGGATCTCGTATCCCTCATTGGGCGTGAAGTTGATCTTTACGCTCTCCCAGTCTTCAACCATGAGGCTGCCGTTGGGATCGGTTGTGCCGCCGTTGCCGGCCGTGACGAGAACGGTGTGTGTTCCGCCGGTCTTTGCGGTGTCCTTTTCGGCATCGGGCGCGGCGCTTTCGGCGACGGCTTTATTATTCGACTGAACCGAGCCGGGCTTGAAGTCAAAGCAGCCGTCGGCCGCGACGACGACCACCGTCAGCACCGCCAAAACGCAGAGGATGCCGGTTATTATCCACTTTGTTTTCATGCTCATTCCGCTTTTGTTATTGCTTTTTTTACTCATATCTCAGCCTCCGGGAATACTATTGATTCTGCGCCTGTCCGCCCTTATTTTTTGGCTTGCCGCGGTGATAATAGCGGCGGTTTGAGCGCTTCTTCTCGCCGTCCGGGCTTTTGGCCTGCTGCTGCGGCTTCGGCTGCTCGGCGGAAACGCTCTGCTCGGCAGGCTTCTTATCCTTGTTGAAGTCCAGCGCGCCGGGCGCCTTGTCAAAGCCCGTGGCGATGACGGTGACGCGGATCTCGTCGTCGAGCGTCTCGTCGAACGTCGCGCCGAAGATCGTGAGCGCGTCGGGATGCACGGCCTCCTGCACGAGGGACGCTGCCTGCTCGACCTCGTCGAGGCCGATGTCCATCGAGCCCGTGACGTTGATGAGCACGCCGTGCGCACCGTTGATGGAGGTCTCCAGCAGCGGGGACGAAATGGCCATGCGCGCGGCCTCCTCGGCCTTGTTCTTGCCGGCGGCGCGGCCGACGCCCATGTGGGCAAGGCCCGCGTCCTTCATGATGGCGGTCACGTCGGCAAAGTCGAGGTTGATGAAGCCCGTGTCGCGGATCAGGTCGGAGATGCTCTGCACCGCCTGACGCAGTACGTCGTCCGCGATCTCGAATGCGTTGGCAAAGGTGATCTTCTGGTCGGTCGCATGCTTGAGGCGCTCGTTCGGGATGATGACGAGCGAGTCGACCTTGGTCTTGAGCTCTTCGATGCCCGCTTCCGCCTGCGTCATGCGGCGGCGGCCTTCAAAACCGAAGGGCTTCGTCACGACGCCGACGGTCAGGATGCCCGCCTCGCGCGCGATCTCGGCAACAATGGGCGCGCCGCCTGTGCCGGTGCCGCCGCCCATGCCGGCGGTGATGAAGACCATATCGGTGTCCTCGAGCGCCTTGGCGATCTGGTTGCGGCTCTCCTCGGCGCTCTTGCGGCCGACCTCGGGGTCGGAGCCCGCGCCCTGACCGTGCGTCAGCTTTTCGCCGATCTGGATTTTATAAGTGGCGGCAGACACGTTGAGCGCCTGCTTATCTGTATTCACCGCGACAAAGTCGACGCCGCGCGCACCGGTGCGCACCATGCGGTTGACCACATTGTTGCCGCCGCCGCCAACGCCGATGACCTTGATCTTAACTACGTTTTCAGGACCGGTCTCCAATCCGAATGCCATGTCGGTTCCTCCTGCAATCTGTTGTATGGGCAAGGCACTTGCCGCTGCAAGCGCCACAATATCAGGTATTTGCTATCTTAATTATTGTATTACGGTTTTCCCACGGGGTCAATAGCAATCGGCCATTTCGGGGAAACTTTTTTACGTCAACTTCCGCCTTTATTCCGGGATGAAGTCAGCCCTGCCGTCGTTCATCAGGTTGATCGTGCCGGTCTGGTTGGCTTCAAGCTGCTCCACCACCGTGCGCACATTCCCGAGCTTGTAGGCAATGTCCGCATCCCAGGGCATTTTGACCGTAAATCGGTCCAAATAGGTAAAGGTGATGGCCGTGCCGTCGCTCAGGTCGATCTCGCCGATCATGGAGAGAAGCTGCTTATCCTCCGCTGTGCGCAGCAGCGTGAGCAGGCGCTCGAATTTATACGAATCCTCGTCCGCAAACGCCGCCATCGCGCCGACCGCGGGCTCGACGAGCGTGCAGCCGGTCACGCGCGCACAGCCCTCGGGGATCTGCGCCGCGCGCTCCAGAATTTTGCCTTCGTCGCTCATGAGCCATGTGCCGTTTTCGCCCGTAAGCGCAGCGGAGGCCGAGCACTCCGTCACGGTCAGAATGAGCGCGTCGGGGTATTTACGGTTGATGACAACGGTCTCCACATACGGAAGCGTGTCGAAAATGGATTGTTTGACCTTATATTTGTTCAGCAGCACAAGGTTCTGCTCCTTCTGCACGCCGGCCGCCTCGATGATCTGCTCCTCGGTATAGCGCTCGTTGCCCTCCACCACGATCATATCGATGCGGAAGAACATCGTCAGCGCGCCGAGAAACGCGGCGATCACGACCGCGAGGCACAAAAGTCTCAGCGGGAAAGAGGCTCTTCCCCGCCTGCGCCGTCTGTTTCTTCGCTTTGACGCCATAGTTTTCCTGCCTTTTTTCTTCTTTTGCTTATGTACCCGTCTCCCGCCGCACGTGCGCGCCCAGCGCGTAAAGGTCGCGCTCGATGCTCTCATAGCCGCGGTCGATGTGCTCGATGCGCGAAATGCGCGTGAGCCCGTCGGCCTGCAGGCCCGCAATCACAAGCGCCGCGCCCGCGCGAAGGTCTGTGCACTTGACGCGCGCACCGTGCAGGTGCTCGCGTCCCGTGACGACG